>Ga0194041_10000207_pt1 | contig 22942 bp, 16 predicted proteins | sample JunL449m_MetaG_FD_160082 | JGI IMG/M metagenome (GOLD analysis project Ga0194041, IMG submission 160082) | Anoxic zone freshwater microbial communities from boreal shield lake in IISD Experimental Lakes Area, Ontario, Canada - Jun2016-L442-9m | ecosystem: Environmental > Aquatic > Freshwater >...
TGGTACTTCTTCAGCTCGACCTGAAGCAGGCCAGCCGCATCGTCAGCTTCTTTGGAGCAGTCGATCAGTGCAAACACCGGGGTGCGGTACGTGATGCTGCCCTTCTTACCCTCCTTGAAGCCAGTCACCTTGACTGCCTTGCTGTAGATGCTCTGCCCGGCAACTTTGCGGAACTCGACCCACGAGTTGAGCGCAGCGCCGTGGAACTGCACAGCGCCGATCTTCAGCTTGTCCACGTCCTTGTACGCGATGTAAACCGTAGCGGTGAAGCGGCCACCCTGGGCGACTACCGTGTCGCGGATCTCGCGGTACATGCCTTCCGCAATCAGCGGCCCGTTGTAGGTCTTCACCACGAACGGTTCGGCCACGGTGTCCCGCACCTCGTTGCTGAAGATCGCGCAGTCGTGGGCGTCGCACCAACCGCGAATGGTGGAGGTTTCATCCAACACGATGAACGCGAAGGGCAGCTTGACGGTGACGTTCGCGCCAGTCTTTCCGTCAGGACCGGTAAGGCTGCGGTCGTAATAGGAGAACTGGCCTCCAGTGTTGCCACCTTCCCATTCATAGAAACGGGAGGACGGGTTTTTCGATTTTGTATCGGGGGCGATGCGGCTCATGTTACTTGGTTTTCTTTCCGGCGGCTTTGGTGATGTTGCGGGCACGCTCCTCCTCGGAGTCGAGCCCGGCGGTGAGGGCGCTGTGGCCGATGGCGTTCCAGCTACGATTCAGCCCGGCGCTGGAATAGCTGGTGGCGATCTTGGCAATGCGTTCCCCGTTGCGAGGACTGATTCGGATTCGACTTGGTGTGCTCATTCGATGCGGGGACACTGTGGGCCAGAGCGGGCCATCCGTCAACAGGAAAAGTGAAAAAAGTTTTCGGGGAGGTTTTGAGAGTGCCAACTGATCTCAAAGATCAGCAGCAATCACAGGGCTTAAAACGCCGTCGGAGGTTTCGGCTCCAGTTGGTATCCTGGAGGCACCGAGCCGGGAGGATTGGTGGTCGATGTAGTGGCGCAACCTGCCAGCAGGCCAGCAGCGAGGAGGGCTAAGATGAGCTTCATAACGTGTCAGGAGTCGATGAGATCGCGGATGTCAAACCCCGCAACAACCTTGTCTTCGTAGGACACCCACTCGCCGTTCTGCCACTCCCAAAGGAGCGCATTGATCGTGCCGTCAGGCTGTACAACCAGAACAGTAATCGTGTCGTGCCCGCCATCAGTCACGCCGTTGACATCGAGGCCGGATGGGATTGCACCGCGTGTCTCGTACACGCCGGGGCTGAAGTCGCCAAGCCTCTCCGTGGGGCAGGCATGGCCGAGAGATTGGGCCTCCTCAATTATCGCGCGCTCCACGGCACCAGTGCCACGGAACGGCTGCACCATGTCCATGATGCGACCGATGAACCGCTTTGATCCCGCCTCACACATGCCGCTTCCGGGAGCATACTTGAACCCGGTGGATGCGAGATCAGCGCGCCACCATTGCGTTACCGCCGAGAGGAATCCAACACTGAACACCAGCACCTGGTCTGACGAGCGCATCTCCGGGAAGACGCGGAACTTTTCATCGTAGGTGCCTGAGAGCAACCGCAGCGCGACGATGGGCGTCGTCAGCAGCGCGTCAGCTTCTGGTCGGGTGATGAGTTTCATGCGATCAGCTAGAAGGCTGCATCAGAGCTTGAGAATCACAGCAGCGTTGTAGCGCGCCTGCGGATCTTGCGCCGCACCAGCGGTAACGCCGGGCTTCGTAAGGGCTTTAACCAGGGCGGCCTTCACGGCAGGCTGCTGGGCCACGGGGACCACGGCTTGAACATGCGCGGAAAGCTGGGCTCCGATGACTTTTGGGTCCGTAGTTGCGCTGGCGAAAGTCGTGGAGAAGAGCGGCGTCAGGCGATCCGTGTAAGGCTTTAACTCATGCACGCTGTCACCGATCTGGCCGAGCCCCACCGAGAGGGCGATCTGTGCGGCGGCCTTGGCGGCGGCCTGCTCGCCCGGCGTGAGGCCGTTCCACTTGTCCTGCAATGCGGCACAGCCGGAGCCGAGCAGGAGCAAGATGGTGAGAGTGAGGGCGAGGATGGCGGGGATGATTTTCTTCATGGCATGACCCTACCAACACCGCATCTGGCGTCAAGGCTGTTTGGACTGGCCAGGAATATCCTCCTCCACCTCGACCGGTGGAAGCGGGGACTTGGAGAGCACGGCGAAGAAGCTGGTCAGCGCGCCCGATGCCAGCACGACGCCCAGGGCCGTCAGATTCAGCGCGGGAACATCAAGACCAGCGGACTTGGCAGCCGCGAGCCCGAGCCATGCGCTGGCGCTGGTTGCCCCACCGCCGATGGTGGAGGCGATGAGGGAGTACGTCCAGCCGCGCACGTCGAGGCGGCGAATCTGATTGATCTGGGTCTTCATGGTCAGTTCCTTCCTGACACGCACTGGCACGCAGCGCGGGTCCAATAGTTGTGCAGGGCGTACCTCATGGTCCGCTCCCAGATGTCCAGCATACCGGAGTCACCCTTGAGCATGAAGCTCAACGCGCCCAACTCCTGCATCTCGCAGTCCCGCGCCGTGTCTCCTCTGATGCAGATGAATGGAACCTCGTAGCCGTACCCCCGCCACATCCGCACCAGGTCCGCTGCCGTGCCATCGGGCAGCGTGTAGTCGAGCACGCAGAGATCGAACACCCGATGCACGATCAAAGTCATGGCCTGGTTCACCGACTCGGCAAATTCAACTGTGAATCGGGCAGCCAGTTGGGGAGCCTTGAACAGGAATCGGAACAGCTCGCGGCAGCCGGGGTCATCCTCCACGATCAGGACGGACACGCGCTGGGATGGTTCAAGCTCCATTTCCCGAGAGACTTCCCGGTCGAGCCGCTGCATGAAGTTCGTCCTTCCAGCATCCGTTGTGCAGCACGTATTCATTTCGCCAGGCTCACCAGCCACGCTACCAGTCCAGCCACCAAAGTTACCGCAAACCAGAGCGTCCTGCCACTGAGGATGACGGCTTTCTTGTCCATGTCGTGCTCACCTACCAGCTTTTCCACGGCTGCCAGCCGGTTGAGCAGCGTCATCTGCATCTGGTTGATCGACCGGACGCGCTCGTACAGGCCGTCGCCGCTGCCGTCATCGCTGCCCTTGAGCCCTTTCAGGACCGACAGAAGGGTGGTCTGGAACTGGCCTTCAAGGTTGGCGATGCGAAGCGATTGCGCGTGAATCTCCCGTCTCAGGATTTCGATCTCTTCGTGCAAGTCCGGACTCATTGGTTAAACAGGTTTCAGCGGGGTCGGTCATCAAAGCGTTGGGATTGCCACGATCACGAACCGGACCACATTCAGGTTGGTGCCGAGTACTGTCAGCGTGCTGCCGTCGTGACAAGCACCAAGCATCATGCGCCAGCCGTTCGTCGAGGTGTCCACCAAGTTGAGTGGCGTCAGGCCCGCACCCCATGCGTTGGTGTTTGGGAATGTTCCCTGGACGTATTGATTGGTTGTGCTGCCAGAGTTGGCAAACAGAAGCGTCGGTGCCGTGCCCGGATATTGACGAATCCAGGTGCCCGCGCCGCCGCCGATGACCCCGCTTGCGGAAGCGATGTTGAACCCGGTGATGTAGTTGGTGTTTTCACCCGTGTAAAATTGGTAGAAGAATGAGGTTTTCTCGACGTTGGTGCATTCCAATGTTTGATAAAATCCCACGCGCTCATTAGCCCCGACCGCTGGCAGGCGCACATCAAAAAGCAAAGTGAGCTTGCTCAATCCATTGTTGGTGCACATCAACGATTGGGCTGCGTACTCGTTGGTGATGATTGGGAAGAAACCGACATTCGTGGCGAGCAGCACACGAGGCGTGCCGGGCGAAAAGTTCGTGCCGATAATCGGGTAGGTTGGGAAGGTGTTGGTGCCCGTGAAGACCTGGTTGGTGGCACCCAAAAGCGCCACATTCGCCGACAACCGCGCATCCGCCAGTGAACCGGAAGCGATGTTACCAGCCGATAGATTCGTCAACCCGGCTCCATTTCCACTGATCGTGCTCGCCGCGTTCGTCAAGATCACTGTGCCGGTGAATCGGTTTGTGCCCGCCATGACGTTGGTGCCGTTGAGCAGCGCCACATTCGCCGACAACCGCGCATCCGCCAGCGATCCGGACGCGATGTTTCCAGCCGCCAGATTCGTCAGCCCCGCGCCGTTGCCGCTGATCGTGCTAGATGCGTTGGTGATGAGGACTGTACCGGCGAAGCGATTCGTTCCGGTGAAAGCGTTCGTTCCGTTGAGCAGGGCGATGTTCGTATCTGAAACACTACTCGAAACAATTCCCTTGTTGGTGTCCGTGGAAACCAACCTTGAAGCGGTGAGCGAGTTGTTCGTACTGCCGGTGTTGATGGTCAGTCCGTACACGGTGAAATTAGTGACAGTGCTCCCATTGGTCAGGCCAGTGACGACGCCCAGGTAGGTGCGGGCGGAGGCGGCGTCATTGATCGTGGAAACAAATGGGCCAGTGAATCCGGTAGGACGATATTGCACGGCTTGTGCAAACAGCGAACAGGAGGTGATGAGCAGGCAGGCTAAAGCAAGGATGGTTTTCATGGAAGATCAGGCAGGAAGATAGGCAATCGTGAGGGCTTGGCTGGCGGAAGCGCTGGTGCCATACCAGTTGGAAAGATCGAAGGCGGTTCCGTCAGGCATCTCAATGATGTACCCAGACACACCGGCCGCGAGCGAATCAAGCGACGCCGCACTGGTAGGGCCAACCCCCACGGCAGCAGCGTTCGTGGAAGGCGCGTTAAAGACGGCCTTACGGACTTTGAGCGAGGAACTGGAAATTCGAGTGGGCGTGTTCGGCGTGCCACTTGTGGCATACGTGGCCTGCACCCACTCCACCTCCGTCAAACTCCCGGCCGCACCACCTGATGCCGTCACCGTGCCGCAAATCTTCTGCGGCGTCGCTGCCGGGTCCGCGCACGGAGGATTGGGAAACTGGTACGGACCTGGATTAGGCACGTAGTTGGGAAGCTGGGGGGCGACAGAGTAGGAACTCATGGTGTGGCTGGTTGTGGCTGTTTACCGTGCAAGTGAACGTGTTGGTGAATCGAAGGAGGAGCATTTTTTCCGCGCACCACCGCCGCCGCTTCCCGCGTGTGCTTCTCGGCGGACATCATACCCTGCAAGAGCATCCGGCGTTCGGCCATGAAGGTGGCCTGCATCTTGAGGCCATTGACCACCATGTCGTTATCGCCTTCCGCCTCACCCACCTCGATCAATCTTTGGGCGTGCTTCAAGGCGTTGTTCGATTCGCCAAGGTCAGTGAGCCCGACCGCCATGGTCATCTTCGCGGCGGAAAGCTTGGTGGACCACGACCCCAGCGTCTGATACGCCTCGATGGCCTCCATGCTGGCCGATGAGCCAATCGCCTTCAGCGCAGCCTTGGCCTGCTCATCGGTGGGCATCGCCTCCGGCTTCTGGAGATCGACGGCGGCGGGGACGAGTTGGGGAGCTTCAGTCACAAGGCTACCTCCCTGGGCCACCCGGCATCGCACTCCGGCCCGAGCTGTGCCGGTTCCTGCATCCAGCACACTGCTTCCCGGATACGCGCCTTCACGGGCATGTAGCAGAAGCAGCCCATGGGATCTTCGCGGTCGGAGATGCGGGCATCGCCACACGTCTTCAGCTCGTGGCAGAAGACCGGACAAATAAGGCAGCGGTTAAGGCGACGTGCCACGGTGCGGGTGTCAGCGCGATGGTCCTTGGAGATCAGTGTCAGGAAGAGCGTACTGATGACCGTCCGTGCAGCCGCCGCCAGAGCCTTGGGATTGCGCTGGATGCCTCGGGCCGCCCCCAGCCAGAGGGCGCGTACAAAACCAAAACTGAGTACGGCGCGCAGCATCGGAGGCAAGATTGACTATAACGATAGCGTTGACAAGAGGATTGTGTGGAGGCATACACAGTCATGGCTGATTCGTTGAACGGACTGAACACGGGGCCGCAGATTCCGGCACCCGATGTCTGCCCGCCGATTCCACGCTTTTCCCTGCTCGCTCCTAAGATCGCCCGGATTGATCCCGATGGCGTGGCCGCCTACGAACAGGCGATGGACCGCTGGGTCAAAGACTTCAACTTCCGCATCCAGAACGGCACCCCGCTCACCTCCTGATTTATGGCCCTCTTCGACCCCAACTCCATCGGCGCAATCCGGCAGGATTCTACCGGATCAACCCGGCAGTATTCCGCTGACGACATCTCTGCTCCGGCCACCAATCAGCGGCGCTGGTGGCAGAACGCTACCACGACTGTTACGCGCACGGGGCCGAATGGGACTGCGACGGCCACGGCGAAGGATACCACTCAGCCGCCTGCCTTCACCACGCTCACCAACGTCAAGAATCCCCAGCTCGATCAGGCACAGAGCCAGCTCTTCAGCGACTACAACAAGAACAAGGGTGCTGGTGATACCTTGTTCAGTCAGTACCTGAATGAAGCGCAGGGCCAAAACCAGCAGAACAAGGCCGATCTCGCCAAGCAGCGATCCGCCTACGACCTCACCGGATTCACCAACTCGCTTGCCGCCAACCGCGCCAATCAGGAAACCCTTCTCGGCCAGGCTCGTGACAACGCCGTCAAGTTCGCGTCCGGGAATGTGGAGCGCAATCTTCTCGGCTCCGGGCTGCCAACCTCGGGAAGCTCCGAGTTGCAGGCCACAGCGGCCCGTGAGTTCGCCCAGGCCGCGCTGCCCTACCAGCAGCAGATCGCGGCTGGCCGGAACCAAGACTTGAACCGCGTTGAGGATTTGACGCTCTCGACGGCGGGTGCTCCGGCGGCGGCCAACCGGGCGTATCTTTCCAGCCTCCTCCTGCCCGCGCAGGCCAGCACGGAGATGTTCCGCTCGAATGCCAGCAACCTAGCCGCGCTCGGGCAGCTCGACCAGCAGAACCGGTTCTACGGGCTCTCCTCGCCATATCAGGACCGCGTTCCTGCCACGCCGATCCCGCTGGCGACGGCGCGCATTCCCGCCATTCCAAGCTACCAGCAGCAGTCCGGGTACACTCCAGCGGCTCCGGTGGCGAATCGGTTTCAGTTCAATGAGCCTGCGCCCACTGGTCCCCGCCGGAGTAATGCCGAGGAGGCATACAAGGCGCAGACCGGGGTGTACCCGACCGAAGATCCGTACTTCCATCCCTCGCTGTACGTTTCACTTGGAGGAAGACTTGGACCTAACCGGAGGCCGGTAGCTTCGCCGCAGGCATCTGACTATCCCATTGATAATCGGGAATCGTTTCCGGGATTTCAGGCTCCCGATCCAAGCAATGGGTGGATTGGAAGTGATTATGAGCGTGTGATGCCGGATGGAACAATTCAACCAGTTGACTGATTATGACCTTTCCTCTCTACGGTGACAGCTATGGCCAACTCGCTGGCCAGCAGCAGAACTACGACCAGTTCTTCAACGGCATCAATCAGGCCAATGCTGCGCGCGTGACCGACGCCAACAATCGCAACCTCGAAATGGCCTTCCGTGCCCGCGATACCCAAGCGCAGGACGCCCGGACGCTGGCCACGCAGGATGAGGACGCCCGGCGGTTCGCGCTCGGACTCGAAGCGCAGGCGCAAAATCGCGCCGATCAAATCTCGCAGGCAAAGACCGCATACGATTACCAGCAGATGGCCTTCAAGGCACGCGGCGAGAACGATGCGGCCCTGCTCCAGTTGGAGCGGGACAAGTTGGCGGCGACACAGGCCGGGAAGATTGATCCCGAGGAACAGGCGTTGATGCTCTCCGATCACCTCGGCCAGTTGCGGGAAGCTGCTGACGCGGCCACGGCCATGACCGCTGGCAATCAGCAGCGAATCGCCGCCGTGAAGGCAAGCGCAGACCGCAATGGCTACAAGCTCGTGGACGACAAGCGTGGCAATCTCACCTTCGTGTACAATCGCCAGACGCCTCCTGTTCCAGGCAGCGTGACGGCAGACCAGTTGAACGGTGCGCTGGCCGATGCCATGAAGCAGGACAAGGCGGCGCAGACGGCGGCGCTGCGGGCCAAGAATGAGTTCGAGAAGAATCTCTGGAATGCCAAGCAGCTTGGCCTCCAGCGCGGCTTTACCGTGGACGCCAATGGCATCACCACCAAGACTGGAAGCCAGTACCGGTTCACTCCAGGTGGAAACGCTCCAGCATCGTCACAACCGCAGCCCCGCGCTCTGCGCATCGACGCCAGTGGCAACATCTCCGGCGCGGAGGACATGGGGAATGCATCTCCGCCTCCGGTCGTGTTCACCCCCGGCGGTGGCCGAGCAGGCATGGACCGGGAATCCTACGGACCTCCAATTCCGACCGAAAGCACTGGATTGATTCCCTCATCCCTGAAGTACGGGCGCGATGCAATAGTGAATCAGTACAACCGGAACGCTGCCGCAATTCGCGCCATTCCAACCATCGGTCAAGTCGCCAGAACGGGAGTGAATGTTGGGAGGTATGTGAGCGATGCTCTCCGAATGCCAGCCCCCTACACTGACGAGTATCAGGGCTTGATGAGGGATCGAGCATCACAGGATGAATTCTTGAAAAACTTTTCAACTCCGGTGGTTTTTCCAGACTATTCCACCGCTCCCACTCAATACTGAAGTATGCCCCAGCTCGTCGATGTAGAGGGAATCGGACAGGTCGAATTCCCCGACCACTACACGCCTGCGATGATTCAGGACTACTGGAAGCAGAACTTCCAGCCCAAGCTCCAGCAGCAGAATCGCATTCAGGCGGGAATTGAGGCGGCCAACCGTCCCGAGGACACGCCGAACATGGATGCCTTGAAGTCCACCGCCCGGCAGATGATCGTGGACCCGGCCATCGACATTGGGCGCGGCGTCATTGGCGTGCCTGAAGCACTGGTCGGGCTGGCTGACATCCCCACGTTTGGCTACACGGGCAAGCTGCTGGAGAACATCCCCTATGGTCCGCGCTTCAGCGAAGCCAAGGACATCCTCGGGGAAGGTTACTCGCCCGAGCGTCGCCAGGCCATGCAGCGGGTGCAGGACGCGAAGGGCTTCTTCCCCACGCTGCAATCCATGGTCGAGAATCCTTCGACGCTGGTGGGCACCACGCTGGAAAGCCTGCCCTCCATGTTCGGCGGCGGGGCCGTGGCGCAGAAGGGACTGTCGCTGGCGGCCAAGCTCGGGCCGCGTGCGGCGGCATGGGCGGCTGGCGCATCCGCTCCGGTGGTGGCTGGTGCGGCTGGCGAGGCGGCGGTGTCCGCCGGGCAGACTGCCGAGCAGATTCGCAACGAGACTCCCAACCGGACGCTCTCATGGGATCAGGCCGGGCTCGCGCTGGCCTCGGGCGTGTTGACGGGTGGCATTGGCGTGGCGGCTGGGAAGCTCTCGCAGGCACTTGGCATCGAGAACCTACACACCTATCTCGCCCGAGGTGGATCGGCCACCACGGCCAAGAGCCTCAGTGAGCGCATCGCCAAAGGCATTGGTGGAGCCATCACGGAAGGCTTGTTCGAGGAGCTTCCGCAGAGCACCCAGGAGCAGATCGCCCAGAACATCGCCCTCGGGAAGGCGTGGGATGAGGGCGTTGGCGAGCAGGCCGCAGCGGGCTTGCTGGCGGGCGCGGCCATGGGTGGCGTGGCGGGTGGATTCGGGCCGGGGCATCATGCTGCGCCGGGACCGGTGCAGACTCCGCCGCCAGCGGGGAGTACGCAGGGGGCTCCGGTTGCGCCTGCTCCAACACCAACAGCTCCCGCAGGTGGACCGGCTCCATCACCTACACCCACACCAACGACTCCGAAGGCACCGCCTCCTTACGTCACCCCGCACATTGATCCAGCGGCCCCGCTTCCGCCTGTCTCGAAGACCCTGCTCAACACGGTTCCAATCCAGAACTGGGTGGACCCGAACAATGGCGTCCACATCCTCGCCCAGACGCCGGATAATCTCGCGGTTGGCCAGAAGGTCACGACGGTCACGAAGTCAGCCGGACAGGACAAGGCGGGAAATCCAATCGCAGTGCCGTTTGGTTCTACCGGAACCGTGGTCGCCAAGACGGGCCCGAAGTTTGACGGCAACCCGAATTCAACCGTCACGGTGCAGCTTACCAACGGGGACATCATCCAGAGCGGCTACCGTCAATTCGCCACCGCCGACCACTACACTCAGGCGCAGCAGCAGATCAGCGGCGCGAAAGGGAAGCCGTTCCCGTCCAACTTCAAGCAGCCAGCGAACACCATCGGACTGCCTCCCGGCATTGATCCCAACGCGCCGGTCACGACCCGCACTGCTCCGCTGACTGACTCCGAGGTACTGCTCGGCAAGATCGCTGCTGCTCGGGCTGCTGGCGACATCGTGCTGGCCCGCAAGCTGGCAGCAGAGCTGGATAATGTTCAGCCTCCTGTACAGCAGCAACAGCCCGCTCCGAAGAAGGAGCTTGCTCCCGCACCAGCTCCAATGGCTCCGCAGTCCTTCAGCGACGAGGACTTCTCCATGGCGGCCCTTCCTCCAGGGATGTCGTTCGCGGAGCCTGAGCCTGCTCCTGTTGCCGCGCAGCCTGCTCCTGCCCCCAAGCCTGCCGCACCTCCGCGCCTCTCACTTACCAATCCTGTCGCACCGAAAGCACCACCCAAGCCTGCTCCGGCTCCCAAGCTCTCCGTCCAAGAACGCCTTGGCCGGATGATCTCGACGCCGGGAGTCAAGGTGGTGGACCGTGCTAGTGCAACCGCTGGATATGGCGATCTTCGCAAGCGTGGTGGCATCACGATGGGAGTGGACACCCGTACTGGTGATCTGCTGCTCGACAAGCAGAACGTGCTGGACATCCACAGGGCAATCAGAGAAGGGCGAACTGACATTGCCGAGGCCATCATGGACCGGCTGGAGAGTGCTGCCGCGCACGAGAACATCCACAATCGGATTTACAGCAATGGAAAGTACAATCCTGCATTCGAGAAGATTGCTTCCGACCTGCTCAATGGAAATGCAGCCAAGAGCGTTGAGGAGTTTGTCCGCATTGGACTGAAGCACCTTCTTTCCATAGAGCATTACCGAAGACTGTTTGAGGAATCCGGTGTAATTCTTCATGGTGGTGAAAAGGGCCAGGTAAACAACTCGGACATTAACTACATCCTGAAACGTCCTGAAGGTGTTGCGCTTGCCCTGAATGAACTTCTCGCTGGTCACGGAAATACTCGCGGTGTGTGGACTGCTTCCGAGCACTCCAGATACAACGCCATTCGAGCGCAACTTCTCAACGAGATCGGAATCCCAAAGAGCCTCCGGCTCAATCCGGTCGAATTTCTCCCGAAGAAGATGGCTGAGTGGATGGCTGGAAGCGCGGCCCCCACCCGCCCGGAATCCTCCATGCCCGCCCGCGATGAGTTTCCGAAAGAGCCGATTGATTCCACGAATAAGTGGAAATATTGGTCAGAGAAAAAAGACTGGATTACGTTGAGGGTTTTTAACTCCAATCAATTCAGAACTCTATGGGGTCTTCTTAACGACACTGGAAAGAGACAGCTAATTCACGACACGAGGATTACTCAGGAAGAAGCTAAGAGAATCATATCGTCAGGAGGAGAACTAAGGACAAGATCGGAACTTCTGTTTCCAAGACATTGGTTTTCACGGGAAGCGATGGAGCCATTCCTGAATTCACCTCCAACAGTAAAAGAGTCGGGATTCTCAAGAGAAGCTCTCGGTGAATTCTTGGGTGCGGAATTATCAACTCCCAAGGAGAAGATTTCAACCCGCCCGGAATCCTCCATGGCCACGCGCACCCAGGCCCCGCTCAACATCCAGCGCGAGCCGGTAATCACGCCGGAGATTGCTGCCGCAGCGCAGGCGGCGGTGAATCCGCAGCCCGGTGTCCCGGAGGTGAAGCGCGTGGAGAATCCTCGGGCGGTGTTGGCGGGGGCGCGGAGGTTGTCGCTGACTAATCCGAATGCAGTGGCCGTGGTTCCGAAGCCTGAGCCGAAAGCAGTCACACAGACACCAACACCGGAAACCTTCAACTCGGTGGATGAACTGCTAGCCTTCCGCAAGAAGCGGCTGGCTGAAGAGGTGGCCCTGTACCGCCAGGAGATCGGGCTCACTCAGAAGGAGGCGCAGGAGCTTCACGATTTGGTGTTCCGGGAAGCCTCGACCAAGAAGTTTGAACAGCGTATCGGCCCTGAGAAGGCTGCCCGCATGGAGCAGTTCTTCGAGCACTCACCCTACAACAAGAAGGGCCACCCGTTTGAATTCTGGGAGGGTGACAAGCGACTCAACCCGGAAGAGGTTGCCAGCGAGAATCCTGATGCGCTTCCATCTGCGCTCATTTCAGCCGTCGTGCGTGGCGTCGATGAGCGCGTCACCAGTGACCGCTATATCAGTGCTGCCATTGCTGCCCGCAGGATGGCTGAGAATGGCATCACGAAGTCCGATCTGATCCGCGAGATCGACAAGTACACCACACGGGAATCTAGCAGCCAGCCTGACAAGATCGAGTTCGCCAAGACGATCACGGATCAGGTGGCCAGGTTCCTTGAGTCGGTGGGCGTGAACCTGCCGGATGGTGATCTCAAGAGGACGCCCAAGGTTGAGCAGGCGTCGGGGCGGTTGTCACTGACGAATCCGAAGGGGGTGGTGGCTCCAAAGGTTGAGCCAGCAGCACCCGTCGTGGACAAGACCGCCAAGTTCGATGCCGCGCTGAGTGCCGACAAGGCTGCGTACCGGGCAGAAGTTTACAAGCGTCCAGTTGAGCAGCAGCCGCCGCGCATGTGGTACGAGAATGAGGCGGCAAAAAGAGGGATTGGACCGGATGAGTTGACAGGTGATGAAATTCGCGGCTACCGGCAGCAGTGGGACAATGCCGTTAAGGCGGCGGTTTCGGCTGGCCGTCCCGTGTACGCCATCATGGAGAAGCCTCCCAAGAAGGGATGGGTTAAGCGCGGTGAAATTTGGTATCCACCGGAGGGTGCAAAGAATCCCCCGTTGACATCTGGCCCAGAACGGTCCACGGTGGGCCGCATGAATGAAGAACTCACTGCGAAGCCAGTTGAACAGATGTCTCCATCCGAAGCAGACGCCTTTGAAAATAAGCATGACGCGGATAAGAAAGCTGAAGCCTTGGAAAGGAATAAGTTCACTCCAGAGGACATCGCTTCCATTGAGCGCGATCTGAAATCTGATCCGAGGGGTGCTGTAATTCATCTTCGGGAAAGCGAAATCTGGTACTCGGTAAAAGAAAACGGAAAAAGGGTTAAAACCTTTTCCGTAATTGAGTATGGGATTCCCGGCACTGGATTCTACCAACGTGAAGCGAACGCTTCAGGATTGAACAGGGATCAGCTTTTGAAGTGGCTCAATGATCGGCATGAGTTCTGGAACAATCGTGGAACCTATGAGCTTTATGGCGAAGATGGACACGACTGGATTGTTAAGTCCGCTGTCTCTGAGAATAAACCCGTCAACGCCGCCGCCGTGGGCACCTATAAGATTTCCCTCCCCGCAGGCTACGTCCGTGAGGGTGATCTGTACGTGTACAAGCCGGAAGCCAAGCCCGCTGAACCCTCCCCCACCCCGCCCGCCACCCCCAAGGTGGTGACGCAGGAGATGGGAAATGAGGGGGGTTCTGCCGGGCAAATAAAGTCGTCAGGAATTGTAGGAATACATGGATCAATGGCTGTCGAGACTGAGCTTTTCAAGCTTGCCAGGGATGCAACTCCTGCGCACTCATGGGATCTCGGAACCGGAAGGAAGGTCATCTCTGGAAACGGTTTATACTTCCTGAACGCGCTTGACCTGTTCGAGAAAACCAAATCAATCGACATGGTTGCGGAGTATCTCAAGAAGATGGGTCTGAACCGAGACTACAAGACATTGCTTGAGTCGGTGGTGTCAAAATCGAAACCGCCTGAATACACCAAGAATCCAATCTCAGAAACAGTGTACCGTGGTGAAACCGGAGGAAGCGGGGAAGGCCACATCGGAACATCTGTAACCACTTCAGAGGACGTGGCTAAAAGCTACGGGAAGGTGTCGAAGTACAAGCTCGAAGCGGATGACGTGCTAAGGCATGACCAAATTGTTTCTGAAAACGATCTACTTGAGAGGGGGATGGATAAAATCACTGTCATAGGACTTCCAATAAAAATAACTGGAAGAGACGTGGTTGAATCGGTCACAAAATACCTCCGTGACAAGCATGGTGAAACCTCTCCAAAAGCTGTCGGTGACTATTTGAATGCGTTGGGATGGAAGGCTTACAAGCTGGCTCAACAGTCGTTTGTGTTCGACCGTAGCGTCCTAAAGCCTGAACAACCCTCCACCACCCCGGCTGCACCTCTCCCCCAGGGCGTCGCGCAGGAGGGTGCGCTCGGGAAAAATGTGGGGGCGCGTAAAGCGACTCCTGAAGGAATGAAGCGGGTGGGGGAAGCGCAGCAACGCCTGCGGGACATCATCAACAATCCTGACATTGTTGGTAAGCAGCGCGTGGACATGATCGCCAACGGGAAGCAGCTCATCGCATTCCTTCAGGCCAATGCTGATACCAGAAAGCCAATCAGCCAAGGAATTGAACATGGTGATGCGGTTGCCTACACCGGCGAGGATGCCCCTGAAGGATTCCGGTCGTTCATCTTCCTGGAAGGTCATCGGGCTGGTGAGTATGGCGTAGCGGCCACTCCTGAAAGCAGGGCTGCGACGACTGCCAAATCGAAGCAGGAATTCGCAGACCAACAGGCGGCGTTCAAGCGCGTTCGTGAATCTGGAAGTAGCGACCAGATGCCAGCGTCAAAGCCGGTGGCGGGGGAGGATTCTCGAAGGATGTTGACACGCGATGAGATTGCGAAGCTCACGAATCAGGAAGCTGAAAAAGCTGTAAATGAAAATCGCGCAAATATAAACCACCTGACCGACAGCCAAAAAAGATATGTGTTGAAGCAATCAGCAGATGCGATCTATGGGGCGGTTGATACGGAAGAAGAAGATCACCCTAAATCGCTCAAGAAACCCCTCACCACCGACGCCGCCACCCCCATGGTGGTGCCGCAGGAGAGTGCGCCCGTGAAGATGGCGGGGGTTCATGCTGAAGAGACAGTTGGTGGAACGCATTACCAGTACCGGCTCAAAAAGGATGGCGACACTCATAAGATTGAAGCCAGAATCGTGCGCCCTGATGGTTCATTCTCGGAGTGGGAGAGCGGCGGATTTGGGAGCGGAACCAACCGCTACGAAACCGCCTATCGATTTGTTGAGCGTCATCCTGATGCCACACTGCATGACTCAGCCTTCAAGAATGCCAAGACCGAATACCTTGAGCGCAAAGCCACGCGGGAAGCTGCTGAAGCAAAGCAAAAGGCGGAAGCGGAGGCTGAGTCCAAGCGCCGTTCTGATTACGACGCCGAGGTGGACGCAACTGAACTGCCAAAGGCTGAGAAGAAGAAAATCCTAACCACCAACAGGGATGGAGGAAAGACGGAAGTTGACGCCACTGTTTATGGAGGAATCGCAATCATTCCTACTGGAAACAAGACTGGACCATACAAGTTCAAGATCACTCATGTTGCGAGCGGCCTTGGGCTTGGAAACGATCTGAAGATTCCAACCCTCGCGCAGGCCAAGCAGTTCATCAAGGCGCTCATCCATTCTAGCGCTGACCTCACGAAAGCATCGCCTTCCAATGAAGACTTGATGCGGATGTCGGAGGCAAAGCGGGCGATGTTCTCCGAAGATGTCACCGGATTCGATAGGTCTGGAAAGCCTAAGATCGTGTCAAAGGCCGACAGGTCGCCTCCAAAGTGGTACGAATCCTCAAAGCCGGAACCAGTTTCAAATGAACCGGCTCCGAAACCGCAGATCAACGACCTTATTCCGCAGGTAAGCGATGAGGTGACATGGAGGACCGGTGCCGGAGACATGGCTCGCGCTACCGTGCAGCAGATTACGAAGATGGTGAACGATCAAGAACCGATGGCTACTGTGGACTGGTTTGGTAGCAAGCGTGTGCCAATCTCCCAGCTTGAGATCGTTAAGAAATCTTCCCGAAGGGTTGCTGAAGAGCAGCGGACTTCAGCTAAACCTCTCACCACCGACGCCGCCATCGCTGCCATCGACAACCTCCAGAAGAAGCTCAAGGGAAAAACCTTCTCGGACCCGTTCCTGTCCACCGTCTGGGGGCCGGTCGCCCTGCAAGTCGCCAAGCACATCCTCCGCGCTGGTCGCCCGCTGGAAGTCGCCATCCGCGAGGCCGTGGACAAGGTGCGCCAGCAGTTCCCCGCCAGCGGCATTGATGCGCAGTCTGCCGCGCAGTCCATCCAGCAGGAACTCGCCGCCGAGAACGAAGCCCTCAACGCCGCCGAGCGCACCGCCGTCAACCAGCTCGAAGTCAACGCCGCCGCCGAGAGCATCCCCAATCTCGCCGCCCAGCAGTACGCGGACTTGGAGGACGGCTACAGCACGCTGGACAAGACCGCCTTCGAGAAGTCGCAGTTCCGGCAGGCCAAGTCCGCGCTGTCCACGCTGGTGAACCTGGCCGATGGAGCCATCCGCCGGATGCCCGAGGACCAGCGCCACCCGGACCTGTACCCCAAGGTCACGGACGGAATCGCCACCGCCGGGGGCCGCATTGTGGTGGATGACACCTTTAGCCAGAAACTTACGGCCCTGGGCATCCAGCACAACCCGGACAATGTGAAGGCCATGCAGGCCGAGCTGTACTTCGAGCACCTGTCCCGCAAGGCATCCGATGCGCGGGAGCGCCTGCAAGACCTGCGTGACCGGCTGGCCTACTACCAGAAGATCAATGCTCCGGCCGCCGAGGTGAAGCGCCTGCAAGACTTGATTGCGCTGAACACGGCTGCCATCGCCAACTCTGAAGCCACCGTATTGGAGCGCAATGGCGCAGACGTGGCCGTCGGGGACCGCGTGAACGAACTAAAGCAGGCCGAATCCAACCGCATCGAAGCGCAGGCCAAGGTGGACGCGCTGCACCTCGGTCCAGTGGCTGACTTCTTCGGCGCTGGCATTGCGCGCCTGCGGAACCTCTTTGACAAGGCCAAGGCTGCCCGCGATCTCATCGACGAGTTGCGCAAGACGACCACTGACCCGGAGAAGCTCAAGACGCTCGCTGACGAGTACCGTCGCTACGGCGATCTCCCGGCCACCATCCAGAACGCGATTGAAGAGAACACGCCGCTGGACCAGCGCCAGCAGGATGCCGTGGTGTCGGAGCTTCAGAAGGCGTTCTTGGAGTTCGATGATGCGCGCCAGCAGATGAACGCCCTCCTCCAGCAGGAGCAGGTGGACATCATCAAGCAGATCGAGGATGCGCAGCAGTCCTTCAGCAAGTCCGCCAACGACACGCAGGAGAACGAGGCGCTGATTCAGGCCGCGCTCAACGCCGCCAAGGGCGACCCTTCGCTGGCGCACTCGGTCCTGACCGCCACCGAGGTGGATTCGCTGCTGAACAACGTCACCGCCATCACCAACCTCGCCAAGCATCTCGGTGAGAATCTCACCCAGAACCGCTGGCTCTACGACTTCCTCTCCGGGTGGCGCGCGTCGCCGGGTGGTTCCGTCACGTTCTCGCCCATTGATGCCACCTCCTTGAACGTCTCCCCCGAGGTGCTCCAGAAGGTGATCGACGTGGCGGGAAGCTCCCCGCAGTTCGCCTCCAGCATCGTGGCCCTGGCGGATGCCGCAGCGGCGGCCAAGGCGGCCAGCAACCCGGCGCAGCTTGTGGGCGCGCTACCGAGCATTGCCGATGCGCTGAAGCTGGGCGGCAAGCCCGGCCTGAATGCCGCCGCAAAGATTGCCAACCAGCTTGGCCGCACGGTGAATCCCGCCGTGGTGGCCTCGCGGGCTGACAACCGGCAGGCGTCCCGCACCATCAACAAGCTGCTCACGCGGCTGACGGCGCTCAACCATGGCGCGGACCTGTTCAACAATCTCGTGGCGTCACCGCAGTTCCAGACGCTGCGCGGCAGTTTGGACTTTGCTTCCGGGGCTGGACTTACCAGCATGATCGAGCGACCGCCTTCGGGCTTCGTTTTCAAGGAGTTTGGTACTAACGGACAGACGCCGAATCATCAGGAGGTGGTCATCAACGTGGCACAAGACCCGTCCACTCAGGAGGCTGCGCGAAAGAAGATGCTGTCGTGGTTCGATGCGGCGGAGAAGTACTGCGATGATTACGATAGGGCATACTTCCTGAGCAAGCTCGACCCGACTGCCAAGACCCCCGAGCAGCTCGGCTTCAAGGAATCCGTCGCACGCGGGCTCCGCGCCGAGATCGGCAATGGACGCGGCGAATTCCTTGACACCGGATTCAACCGCCTGAAGACGGCCACCATCAGCCGCCAGCTCCAGAAGCTGCCGTGGTTCCGCCAGCACGAGGCGGCGGTCAAGATGGTGGGCGGGATCATTGGTAATGCGCTGCGCACCAGCATGGGCCGCTGGATTCAGGGCACGCTGGACAGCAAGCGCGTCATGTCCCGCTTCGAGGATCTTCCCAAGCTCACTTCGCAGGCGATGCTCTCGCATGAAGATCCGGCGAATCCCAACGACAACTCGCACAAGAACTACGAGGTGTACCGCCAGCGGGTGTTCAATCCCATGGCGCATGAGGGCCGCAAGTTTGGCTCTGAGTTGAAGGTTGGATTCCAGCTCCCCACCGGGGCCATCGTCACCAAGGAAGACATGGCCCTGCTGCGCCGCCAGCTTCAGCTCAATGGCTTCCAGCGCACGGAGGTTTCCGAAACGAATCCGCTGCGGGGTGTGCGCTTTCAGGTCGGTGGCGACACGTTCATCCGCAAGAGCGGATCGGTGGGTGACTACGGCATGGACCGCCACCTGAACCAGCATGTCAAATCCTTCATCGCCAACATGGCGGAAGCCTACAAGGCGGGTGGATTCGATGCGGCCACGGACCTGACCAGTTCCTCTTCCAACCCGGTGGTGCAGTTCTGGAACAGCCACAACCAGATGCTGATCGACCACATCAATGACAGCGGGCGCACTGACCGCAGCATGAAGCTGGACCCGGCCATGCAGGAAGCGGAGAAGCGCCTGGCCGCGCTGTGGAAGTCTGGTGCGGAGGTGCAGCCGTCGAACCTGGCCGAACTGGCCTCCCAGCTCGCCACCACCCTGAAGCCGCTCGCCGGGGTGAATCCTGTGTCCTACGTCACGGAGCGCCTGAATTCAGAACTCGCCCAGTACGCCAAGGAAGGTGCGCGCATCCAGTCCGAGCGTGAAGAGAACGAGCGGAACAGCGGCATCAAGGTGGCGCTCTCGGCGGACAACGAGTTCACCAAGCCTGCCAAGAACCTCGAACTGCCATCCTCGCTCTACAACTACGGCGCGTTGACGCCCGGCGAGCGCATCGCCAAGCAGTCGGCCGCCAACCATCAGAACATCGTCGAGTACGCCAACTCGCTGCGCCGAGCGGTTGGTGAGTTGAGGAGCCGCCTAGATGGCTACAACAGTGGCAAGCTTTCTGCCAAGGAAGCCGCTGAACACTACGGCGGTGACATCAATGAACTGAAGGACACGCTGCAAATCCTGTCTGCCATCCAGAAGGACTTCGAGGCGGCCTTCACCGTCAACGATCCGTCACTGCTGCCCTCCCGCATCGCCAGCGAGATCGCCAAGTTCGCGGTGTCCGGAGTGCTGGCGCTCCCGACCGTCAACCTTCGCAACCTCACCCAGGGCCAGCTTCTGGTGTACTTGTCGGACATCGCCATGGGCATCACCATGAACCGCATGGCCCTGTGGCACGCGGTGGCCAACATGCCCCGTGGCCTTGCCCGGTTGGGCTACGTGTGGGCGAACGGGGCCGCCAAGTTCGTGGACAAGAACCTGACCCGCAACAGCAATGCGCTGGAAAAGGTGGTCGATGTGATGGCCGATGCCATGCTGGCACCGGCGCGGGCCGCACTCAGGAATCCCGCCATCAGTGCGGCAGGCTGGAAGGCTGATCTAGAAGCGGTGAAGCAGCTCGGGTACGACACCAAGCAGGGCTGGACCGACGCCATGAATGCGGCGTGGTTGGAGTCCGCACTGTTCACCAACCGAGACGATCAGGAATGGGCCGCCCGTAATCCCAAGCTGGCCGCAGTCCAACGTACTGCGCTCACCGCCGCCAAAACCATCAATGCCTTCCTTGGGAGCGTGGGCGTGGAGAACTCGGACCAGGTGCTCAACTCCCTGAACCTCGCCCGTGCGGCGGCGCTGGAGCAGCGGTTGACGGAAGTGGCCATGCAGTATGGCAAGCGGCTCGAAGATGCCGGGCACACCGAGTTCAACGTTTCCGATCCCGCCTTCCAGTTGAAGCCCTCCGAGTGGAGCACCACCGGCAACGAGCAAGCCCGCAAGGACGCCCTCGAAAACGCCCGGCTGCTGTTCCAGACCAGCGCCAGCGCGGAAGGATTCCAACTGGAGAAAGCCTTGTGGGATTACTACCAGAACCAGAAGGCCGGGCGCGACATCCCGATCTACACTGACCGCCAGCGCGATGCCGTCTCGCGCACCTTGCTGGCCGCCATGAACTCGTCGCTGCCAAGTAATCGCGCCAGCGTTTCTTCCGGCAGCGCCATCTGGCGTTCCGTGCTCACCCTGCAAGGCTACCCGGCTGACGCCATGCTGAAGCTGATCAACATCCCGCTCTCCGGAACGCGGGACCGGCGCACCGCCGCCACGATTGCGGCCAAGCTGCCCATGCTGTTCGGCATCGCCACCATGATGCTGCTGGCCGGGGCCGCAGCAGATGGCGCATCGGAATACTGGAAGCGCCGGATGCAGGGGATTGTCTCCTCGCAGGCAGGCGTACTTGATAAGGACTTCTGGGACAATAAGGACAAGTTTGCATCCGGGGTGGGCCGCTTCCTCGCCTCGAACATGTTCTACATCGGGGACATCATCCTCGGGTTGCAAAACCAGATTCAAGGTAGTCGCGGATTCGACCCCGCGAGCCGCGTGTTCCTCGTGTCACTCATCCAAGCTTTTTCAAATGCGGCAATGGGTGCCGTCCAAACGGCGAAAGGCGCTGGAAAGGGAACTGACTTCGCCATTCCATTGATGGATGCCGCCAGAAGGATCACTCCCGGAGCGAATGAGTTGAGCAGGTTGTTCGGAGCGAACAATGATGCTCGACGATCTGAGCAGATACTTGCCGCCGAGGGCCGCTCCCAGAACATGCAGATGCCGCGCCCAGGGGCTGCTCCCATGTACGGGCCAACAACCGTGGTACGCCGCCTCCTGCAAGAGGATGTCAGCAGCATGGCCAGAGCGCAGGCTGCGGGTGACAGCGAAGGCTACAACAAGGCGTTCGCTTCCGCGCAAGGACAGATTGCCAAGCTCGAAGAATACTACATCCAGCACCGCACAGAACTGGGCGACACGCCCGAGGAAGCAATCAAGCACGCCAAGCAGGCGGTCTGGCGGGACTATCAGGAGACTAACCCTGTGGTTGCAGCCATGGGCGGTCGCCGCGTCACGAATGCTGAATACCAGTCGCTCACCTCGGGGGCTACTGGTGAGCGCGCTGAAATTCAGCAGCGCGGCATTGAAGCGTGGCAGGCCGGGGCGCAGGCGCTGTTCGGCCGTCCGGGAGCGATCACCAAGGAAGAGGTGGCGGCAACGCGCGGCGGCAGCGGCGTTTCCGCAGTGGCGGCCACGGCGGGTGGCGGTGGCAGTGGATCGGTGGGGATGATCTCCGCCGGACGCGGGGCCGGGCCGGGTGGCAGCCGGGGTGTGCGCGTTGGCCGGTTGACACTGCGGGGCCGCGCTCCCCAGCGGGCACGGGTGTCGATGGCGGGAGTGAGCCGTTTGCAGCGGCCACGAGCGACGACCTTCAAGCGGCTGTCACTCACGCAGAAACTCGCTTGACAACCCGCCAAGTTTGGCGGAGCATTTACACAGCATGAGCCTCTTTGACCCAAATAACCCTGACCCCATCGGCCTTGAGCGCCTGTTCCGCGCCCTCCCTGGAATGGCCCACGCCACCGTCTCCAAGCAGAGCTTCAAGAAGGCTCCCCCGGAGTTCACCCGCTGCTGCCCGATCTGCTACGAGATGTTCCGGCCAGCTACGCTCGTGGGCACCGGCCAGTTGAAGGCTGAACAGTGCAATGCCTGCAAGCAGAGCCTGGCGGCCGGGCTCACCGCGTTGACCACGGCTAGTAAGCGGTCCTGCTTCGTCAACCTGAAGGAGATCGCTCCGGGGTCCGCTGGCACCGTGCAACTCGTCACGGATGCGGAGATGGATGCCTTCAAGGCGCGTGACATGGCGGGGCGAATCTGGAAGGTGCTCGTGAAGCACTGCGGGTGCGATGCTGCCGGGGTGGTGGCGTTCTTCCAGTTCGCCGTGGAGAATCCTCCGCCGTTCGATTATCCGCTGGCGGATGGGTATGTGCTGCACTTCTCCGGGGAGGGGATGCTGGGTGTGACCAATACGCAAGGTCGTGAGTGCGGGGACGCGAACAAGGAACTGCTGGAGCTTGTTGAGGAATGACCCTGCTCCAGAAGCTTGACCGCATCCCGCCGTTCCTGTGCATCGCCATTGCGACGGGCCGGAAGGACTTCCTGACAATCGCCCAGGTGTCAGCGTACTCCAGCGTACCGCTCCGCACCATCGAACGAATCTCTACGCGCATGTCATGGGGGAAGGTGAATCTGGAAACCGCACACCGGGTGACGAACGCCTGCGGCATCAATCTCCTCCACCCAGGAAAATCCCTGCGCTATCTCAAGAACACCATCCAGTCGAAAAGCCCGCTGCCAATGCTGGGAGCGGTGCAGCGCCGGGCTTTCAATCGGAGGTTTACGGAGTGGCGACAATCACTCAAACCTGCATCACCCGCGCCTGCACCTGCACCCGTGAAGCGATGAAGGAAGCGCCGACCGGTGGCACCACCTGTCCAAACTGGTCCTTGGAGATCGCCGTGATCTCGTAATACAGAAACCTCCCCTGCTCGAACAGCGGCCAGTTTCT
>Ga0194041_10000209_pt1 | contig 22782 bp, 21 predicted proteins | sample JunL449m_MetaG_FD_160082 | JGI IMG/M metagenome (GOLD analysis project Ga0194041, IMG submission 160082) | Anoxic zone freshwater microbial communities from boreal shield lake in IISD Experimental Lakes Area, Ontario, Canada - Jun2016-L442-9m | ecosystem: Environmental > Aquatic > Freshwater >...
CCTTTTGAGTCACTCATAACATTTACAATACCGGAGAAAAAAGTTACTTATTTGCTTGACCCGGCCATTTCCCTGAGAGATGCTTACCACATCATTCGTATCCGTACGTTCCTACGGCAGGAGAAGCGATGTCACACACTCAGGGAGAAACCTTAAAGAAGAATCGACTTGGAGTCTGGGGCGTGGTCTTCTTCGTGGTAGCTGCTGCCTCACCACTTGTTGGCATGACTGGCGCAGTTCCCGTAGCGGTAGTGCTCGGTGATGGAGCCGCTGTTCCCGGGGCCTATCTCGCCGTCGGACTCGCGCTCCTTCTTTTCAGTGTGGGATATGCAGCCATGAGCCATCGCGTCACCAACACTGGCGCATTCTTTGCCTACGTCGGTCGCGGTCTTGGTACTCGAGCTGGCGTCGGCGCCGCCTTTGTTTCACTCATCGCCTATATCGCAGTCCAGGTGGCCATCTTTGGATTCTTTGGTGCTGTCGCTGCCGGGCAAATGAAAGATTCGCTCGGCCTTGATATGCCCTGGTGGGCATGGACTCTCATTGCTTGGGCAATAGTCACTCTCCTCTCGCTTCGTGCTGTAGATGTTGGCGCGAAAGTTCTTGGCGTCTTCATGATCGTCGAAGTCCTTTCGCTCTTCGTCCTTGCGATCGCGATCTTGGTTCAAGGCGGTCCAGAGAATTTTAATTTTGGTGCTTCTTTCAATCCTGCACATATTTTTGCCGGTGGGCTTAATGGCACAGCCGGCATTGCGCTCTCGTTTGCCTTTGCTTCTTTTATTGGCTTTGAAGCATCCGCTATCTACGGAGAAGAATCCAAGGACCCAAAGCGAGTGGTGCCACGCGCTACGTACATCTCAATCTTGCTCATCACGGGTCTATTCGTCATCACCACTCTCGCCATGGTTAATGGCATGGGCGCGAGCAAGGTAGTAGATAAAGTTGTTGAATACTCCAGCGTCGGAGATGTTCCACTAGCTAATCCCGCCAATGTGCTCTTCACGATGGCGGATCAATATGTGGGTTCGTGGCTCGCTACTTTGATGAGTTGGTTAGTTATTTCTAGCCTTTTCGCGGGACTGCTCGCCTTCCACAACTCCATCGCACGTTACTTCTTCTCCATGGGTCGCGCTGGAGTTCTGCCTTCAGCGCTCGCCAAGGTGAATAAGCAAGGCGCTCCTAGCAATGCCACCTACGCAACGGCAGCTGTGGGCGCACTTATCGTGATCCTTTTCGCGGCTCGCGGCCTCGATCCAGTGCTCAATCTCTTCTACTGGTTCAGCGGTCTCTCTGTAGTGGCTATGGTCTTTGTAGAGATATTGGTTTCGCTTGCAGTGATTCGTTACTTCCAGAAAACCAAGGAAGATACTCGTCTGTGGAACACACTGATCGCCCCCGTGCTGGCAATTATTGGACTTGGACTTGGTGAATATCTCCTCATGTCACGCTTCGGACTCTTGGCGGGAACTGTAGCGAAGGGCGTTGATCCAACAACACAATCATGGGGACTCAGTCCGCTCGGATGGTTCCTCATCCTCCTGCCGTTCGCCATTTTCGTCATAGGCATCATAGTTTCAACGATTCGTCATAATGAAAATGAAGAGATGCTTAAGGATCTGGTTAACTAACTCCTTGTGAGCACTCCCGAAAGGAATAGGGTTTCTCCGCTTCGACTCGGCCAAGATCGCGAAACCGCATTGAAGCACGCTGCGGAGATTGTGTTGCGTGCCTGGCGAGATTTTGATCAAGCACGCGAGGAAGAGCACGTACCCAGCTCATCATTAATTGCGCGTTTACAAGAACCACTTCCTGAATCGGGCATGAGCGCTATGTCAGGACTGGACCTTGCTGCAGAGGTGCTTGATACCTCGCTGGCGCAATCCCGCCCGCGCTACCTGGCTTACATCGGGTCAAGCGGATTAGAAATTGGAGCGCTTGCCGATCTTCTTGCGCACTCTTACGACGTTAACTTGGCACTCGATGCTCGCGCAGCGAGCCTGATGGACCACCAAACGTTGAAGTGGCTCGGTGAGTTTCTCGGCTTTCCCTCTGGGGGTGGGGCATTTACCAGTGGTGGCACCATCAGCAATATCACCGCACTGGTTGCTGCCCGCGAACGCGCCATTCCTGGAAGTCGATTTAATGGCCTTGGAAGCACCAAGCCGGTGGTTTACTGCTCCGCAGATGCGCATTATTCCGTCCGGCGCGGAATAGAGCTACTAGGAATTGGATCACGCAACTTACGCAGCGTTCCCATCGACGGCGAGCGGCGCCTCTCTCCCGCCGCCCTTCACGACATGATCACTTCCGATATCGCTGATGGACTTACTCCCATCGCGGTGGTAGCAACGGGTGGCACTACGTTGATTGGCGCAGTCGACCCAATTGATGCCATCGCCGATGTCTGCAAAGAGTTCGGAGTGTGGCTGCATATCGACGGCGCCTATGGACTACCTGCAGCAGCCACATCGGAAAGAGCATCCGCCTTCGCCGGACTTGATCGCGCAGACTCGATCAGCATCGATGCGCATAAATGGATGTATGTCCCTAAGGCCTGCAGTGCTGTGATGGTGCGTGATAGAAATTCTCTGGTTTCGGTCTTCAGCCATGAAGAGGCCTATATCCCGCACGACGGTGCAGTACTCAATGCCGTCGATTACACGTTGGAGTACTCCCGGCCACTTCGTGCACTCAAACTGTGGCTAGCGTTTATGGTTCACGGCGCCAATGAGTTTAGGGCGGCCATTTCACAGAATCTGCACCAAGCCCAGTTGCTCTACGATCTGGCTGATTCAAGCTCTCATCTTGAAGTGATGCCAATTCGCCCGTCGCTTTCCATCGTCCCCCTCAGGGCAGTACCGAGCGATGTGCCAGATCTCAATGTTTTTAATGCCGCTCTTTGCGACGCTATTCAAGCCGATGGCCGGGTCTATCTCAGCCAGGCTGTGATCGATGGAGAGGTGTGGCTTCGACCTTGCTTTACCAATTTTCGCACGACACAAGATGACGTTCACGTCACTTTCGCCGTCATTGTTGAGCTCATAGAGAAATTGCAGTCGACAAAAGAGTAAAGCTCTAAGCTTTCGCGCCACCTCGCCCTCTACCAAATGACACTAGTTGGTGGGTAACAATTCCCGCGAGTAATCCCCAAAAAGGTGAGCCCAACTGAAGGGGATGAATCCCTGAGACGGTGACCAGCAGAGTAATGAGCGCGGCTTCACGGTATTCGGGGTTTGCCATCGCCTCATGAGCGCTATTTGCTATTGCGGGCAAGATCCCGAGGCCAGCAAGGGCAGCGAGTAGTGGTGCTGGTAGCGCGCCGAAGAGCCCCAGCAAAGTGGATCCGAGTAGTCCGACTGCCACATAGGCGATTCCGCACACAACACCGGCGGAATATCGCCGCGTCTTATCTGGCTCTGCATGATCACCAGCTCCGATAGCCGCGGTGATCGCTGCAGAATTCACTCCGCTTCCCACAAAACCAGCACTGGCAAGTGAGAGTAAACCACCGGTCACAAGTGAGCGATTGATTGGTGCTTCATAACCATAGGTTGTCATTACCGCCATACCAGGTGCGTACTGCGAAGTAAGCGTCAGAAGTATGAGAGGAATTGCAAGAGTAATAAGTGCGCTTACCGAAAAGGTGGGATTGACCCACTCTGGTTTAGCAAGTGCTACGTGCAGATGGGGCGAGTGCACTTCACGCAGCGCAAAAGCCACCACAAGCCCAGCAAAGAGACTGGCAAGTACAGGTGCGCGCCACCCAAATCGACGCGCGACAAAGTAACCAGCCACCATTGCAATAATGATCCCTGGTTGGTCCGGAAGCACCTTAAAGACGCCCACGCCGAATTCAAAGAGCACACCCGCGAGCATCGCCATAATGACCGGTGGTGGCGCGAGCATCAAAATCTTTTTGAAGATTCCCGTCACGCCGATCAAGATGATGACTACGGCCGCGATGAAGTAAGCACCCACCGCATCTCTTAACGAGTGTTCGGCAAGGCCGGTCAGTAAGAGCGCGATTGAAGGAGTGGACCACGCGCCAATAATGGGCATTCGTAATCTTAAAGAGAGGTAAAGACCAAAGAGCCCAGAGCCGACCCAGCATGACCAGAGCCACGTAGCTGTTTGGGTATCCGTGAGGTTTCCGGCATGTGCCGCTTGCACGACCATGGCTACTGGCCCAGTGCACGATATGAGCACGATAAGAAGTCCAGAGAGCGCAGCACTCCAAGAGAGTGCGCGTGGGAGTTCGCGCAGGTTACGAATAATCGCCTTCACGGCGGGCATGTCTGCACTGCCCTGGTACATATTCGATTCTTTACTCATTGCCATCCTCATAAAAGAGACGCTCAAAAACTGTGCGCGCTCGTCTGCTCTGACGTCGCCACTCTTCCATGAGGGCTTCACCCGAGGCAAAGCCGAGCACCTGAGAGACTGCCCGTGCACTCTCAGCAGCCTTGGGGACTTCATCTGAGTGGCGTGCCGTCACGAGCATGACCGCATTACGAATGCGAGTGGCGAGCAACCAAGAATCTGAGAGTGTGGCCGCATCAGCAATTGTTAAGAGATTCGCGGCCACCGCCCGATTGAGCACTTCCAGAGTTCCGGTGATACGCAAACGAGGATTCCCACCTGCATATTTCATTTGCAGATATTGAGCCATCCATTCGACATCAGATAATCCCCCTGGTCCAAGTTTCAAGTGCAGAGATTTGTCGGCGCCCCGCGGTAAACGTTCAGATTCCACGCGCGCCTTCAGCCGTCGCATCTCTCGAAGATCACTACTACTTATTCCAGCCGTGGGATATCGGTAGAAATCAATGAGCGCAATGAAGCGCTCCCCCAACTCTGAATCACCAGCAATAGGGCGTGCTCGGAGTAGCGCTTGGCGCTCCCAAAGAAGAGCCTGCTCTGCGTAGTAATGCGCATAAGCGGAGAGCGAACGAACCAGCGGTCCTTGCTTTCCATCTGGCCGCAAGTCAGGGTCAATGATGAGTGGTGGTTCTGGGCTGGGAAGTGAAGTAAGGCGTCGCATCTCCCCTGCAATCCAATGGGCCGCATCAGTTCCTGCTCGCTCATCTGTTCCGGGTAAGTATTCGTGTACGAAAAGTACGTCTGCATCACTCTGGTAACTCATTTCGTTACCGCCGAGACGTCCGAGAGCAATCACTGCAAATTTAATGGTGAGTGGCCCATGCTCTGCCACGTATGCGCGGCTAGCCGCATCAAATGCGGCTTCTAGGGTCGCTCCAGCAACATCACTTAGCGCGTCACCCACTTCGGCAACCGAGAGCGTGCCGAGCAAATCAGCCACTGCGGTACGGAAGAGTTCTCGGCGGCGCACGGCGCGTACCGATTCAATCGCTTTATCGCTCTCATCTTGGCGACGCACCACGCTGAGCGATTCCAGGATGAGTTGCTCTATGCCCCGAGGATCTAGATCGCCATCGTCATCTAGCATCGCAGTTGCTTCAGGTGCGCGCAGAATAAGTTCGGATGCATATCGTGATGAGGAGAGCACGAGAGCAAGGCGTTGCGCAGTGGCTCCGCTATCGCGCAACATGCGCAAGTACCAAGGCGTATCACCCAACGCATCTGACACTTGTCTAAAGCCAAAGAGCCCAGCATCCGGATCCGGTCCTTGGGTAAACCACTCCAACATGGCGGGAAGTAATTGACGTTGGATAGCCGCCCGCCTGGAGACCCCCGAAGTGAGCGCTTGTATATGCGCTAATGCCCCGATGGGATCGCGATAACCAAGAGCTAAGAGTCGAGCTTGTGCGGCTTCTGGCGTGAGACGTTGTTCATCTGCCGCCAGACGAGCCACCGCTGCGAGAAGCGGTCTAAAAAAGAGCTTTTCGTGAATACTGCGGACCAGCGAACGGCGCTCACGCCACTGCTGAAGGAGTTCAGCGCTGGATTCGTAGGCCATCGAACGCGCAATCCGCCTGAGGTCGCTCTCTTCTTCTGGAATGAGGTGACTACGCTTGAGTTGATTGAGTTGAATGCGATGCTCGAGGGTGCGCATCCAACTATAAGCTTCAAGTAGCGCCACGCCATCCTCGCGCCCTACATAACCAGCAGCGCTCAGTGCGCGGAGTGCCGACATCGTACTCTGCACGCGAAGTTCTTCGTCTGCCTTGCCATGAACGAGCTGCAGAAGTTGGACCGCAAACTCGACATCGCGCAATCCGCCCACCCCTAGTTTGAGATGGCGATCTGCATCCTTGCTCGGAATGTGTTCTTCTACTCGCTTGCGCATTTTTCGGACATCATCAACAAACGTGGGCTTCTCGGCCACACTCCACGTGCCAAGAGCAGCCATTGCGATGAACCGAGCCCCCACTTCCTTACTGCCGGCCGCCGCGCGTGCCTTTAGCAACGCTTGAAACTCCCACGGTTGTGCCCATCGTTCGTAGTAGGCAGTATGACTTTCAATGGTTCGCACGAGCGGACCATCTTTTCCTTCGGGACGCAGGCCCGCATCGACTTCCCAGAGCGAACCTTCACTTGTCGTCTCATGGCATGCGCGCATCACTTGAGTGGCTAACTTGGTGGCATTCCGCAAGTCATCGCCATCAACATCGTCGGCAACAAAAATAACATCGACATCTGAAATATAATTGAGCTCCCGCGCCCCGCACTTACCCATCGCGATAACTGCTAGTTCAGTATCTAGAATTCCGGTCTCTTGACGGGCAATCTTCAAGGCAGCCTCAAGAGCGCGGTCTGCCAAGTCTGAGAGCGCTAAAGAGGTCGCTTCAAATCCCCGCGTACCAGTGAGATCCGCTGCCGCTATTTGCAGAAGTGCGCGTCGGTAGTGAATGCGGAGCGCATTTGCACTCTCTAACCAAGTCGATGAGGCAAGAAAGAGTTCCGGGGCGGGAGTGAGGTCTTCTCCGAGAAGAAGAGCGATGTCGCCCGGGAAGCGAATGAGGTGTTCGCCTAAAGTTGCGCTCGCTCCGAGTACAGCAACTATTCGATCTGTGAGCAATGCATCGACCAACAAAGTCTGCGCTACGGATTGATCGGCCTCGATCAAACGCACAAGGAGTGCGATCGCCTGGTCCGGATCTGATGCATGCGAGAGCGCATCGGCGAAGACTTCCCGTGACGGCAAAAGGCCCATCAAAATCTCGGCCTGGGTGGTATCTAGAAAACCGGAACGGGCAAAGAAACCTTGCTCGCTGGCTCGCCTCTTCTCCATCACCAACCCAATCGTTTAAGCGCCTTAGGATCGCTCTGCCACTCTTTAGCAACCTTCACATGTAAGTCAAGGAAAATGGGTGTACCTAAATATGCCTCGATGGCATGGCGAGCTCGCGTTCCCACATCTTTCAGGCGGGCTCCACCCGTGCCAATTACTATCGACTTCTGGCTTGGACGCTCTACGTAAATATAGGCACGTACATCGGTAATCTTCTTTCCGGAAGTTCTTGGCACGATCTCCTCCACCATGACCGCGATGGAGTGTGGCAATTCATCACGGACACCTTCAAGAGCAGCCTCGCGAATTAATTCTGCAACCATGATGTCTTGTGGTTCATCAGTGACTTCACCATCGAGGTAGAGCATTCCACCCTCTGGAAGCGCTCCAGCCAAGACATTAATAACAACGTCGAGTTGTTCTCCAGAGAGCGCGGAGACTGGAACGATTTCATCCCACTCAAATCCCGACTTCTTTGCTAGTTCCGAGATCTCCATCAGTTTCCCAGGTAGCTCCGCCTTAGGGATAGTGTCGATCTTTGTCAGCAAGGCGATGCGCTTAGTCTTGTATGCCGCCGAAAGAGCTTGGCAAATGAAGTGGTCGCCCGTGCCGCACTCTTCATCAGCCGGTAAACACATAGCGATAACTTCGACATCAGCGTATGCCGCCCGTACTAATTCGTTGAGGCGCTCTCCAAGCAACGTTCGTGGTCGGTGGATACCGGGGGTATCAACCAGAATAATCTGTGCATCCTCTGTATTGACGATGCCGCGAATAGTGTGGCGCGTAGTCTGCGGCTTTGAAGAAGTGATGGCGACCTTGGTACCCACTAGGGCGTTTGTCAGCGTGGACTTCCCGGTGTTGGGTCTTCCGACTATGGCAACAAACCCAGAGCGCTTCACACTTGCTCAGCTTGCGGTGCAAACTCATTGATCGCAGTCAGCGCGCGAGCGGAGGCGGGATCTCCCCATATTGAAAAAGCTTCGATGCCAGAAGCGCCGCTTGAAATAGCGGCCGCGAGGGCAGCCTCCAGTGCGTCCAGGGTGAGCGAAAGAAGAGAAACATTGGTGGCCACATATGTGCGACCGGTGAAATCGCGAACAGCGGCGCCTTGGCTACGTTCTAGGCGTATCGCCGTACTCTTTGCCAGGATTTGAAGTTTTTCGTTCTCACTCACTCTCTTCACCTTCGCCACTCTTGAGTCGTTCCACCAACACGGTACCAAGGCGCTTGCGCCGGCCAATTGGACGCTCCGCCGTAAAGCGAAGCCCGCCCACCTCTACCTGGCTCCCGGGAATGGGGACTCGGCCGAGCTCTTTTGCCATATACCCGCCGACAGAATCAACGTCAGCGAGTTGATCTACTGTAAATTCAATATCGAATTCGTTTGCTAAATCTTCTAGATGAACGCGAGCGAAAACTCGAGCCTTATCTTCCCCTAGCCACTCGACGGCAGAATCGTCAGTGTCGTATTCGTCTTCGATCTCGCCAACAATCTCTTCAAGAATATCTTCGATCGTAATCAAGCCCGCGGTGCCACCGTATTCGTCGATCACGACAACCATATGGATGTGTTGGCTTTGCATCTCACGGAGGAGTTCATCTGCTGCTTTACTCTCTGGCACAAAGGTCGCCGGCCGCATCGCTTCGCTGACCGGTATCTGTGCGCCGCTCTGAGGATCTGATTGCGCCCGCTTGGCGAGATCCTTGAGATAAACAATCCCGACGATGTCATCCACGTTCTCGCCGATCACTGGAATACGCGAGAATCCAGAGCGGAGCGCCAATGAGAGCGCCTGGCGCACGTTACGATCGCGCTCAACCCACACCACTTCAGTGCGCGGAACCATCAGTTCACGAACAAATGTTTCACCCAACTCGAAGACTGAGTGGATCATTTCGTGTTCTTCTTCTTCCACAAGGCCACGTTCGCGCGCCTGATCTACTAAATCTCTTAATTCTTCGGCAGAAGTAAAAGGGCCTTCGCGAAAACCTTTTCCGGGGGTGATGGCATTACCAATACTGATGAGAATGCGAGTGACCGGTCCAAGGATGAATGCGAGACCAACGGCAACGCTTGCGCCTGGACGTACCCAACCTTCAGGGCGCTGCTTTCCAAGAGTGCGTGGACCAACGCCCACTAATACATAGAGGACGACCAACATGAGCCCCACCGTGTAAGCAAGGGCAACCGTCTGGCTCTCTACGTGATCCAAGAAGATGAGTGCCACCAGAAGTGTTGCCGTCAACTCGCATGCTTTACGCACGAAGAGAATTACGTTGAGATAGCGCGGGGCGTCCGCCAGTACTCTCTTGACCGTGGCGGCGCCTCGGTGCTTCGCCTCAACCATTTCATCCACGCGATAGCGAGAAATTGAGGTAAGCGCAGCTTCAGTACCGGCCAAAAATCCTGCGAAGACCACAAAGAGCAGCGCCAATACGACTTGAATAGGATTCATCAGAGCACTCGCCACTCGGCAAGCAAGTCATTTTGTAAGGCAAACATAGTGCGTTCTTCGTCCTCTTCTGCGTGGTCATATCCAAGAAGGTGCAACATGCCATGAGTCGAAAGCAACTCAAGTTCTGCTTTTAGGCTCTGGCCGGCGTCCTCGGCTTGGCGCTTAGCAAAGGCAGGGCAGAGCACCAAGTCACCTAAAACAGGTGCCTCGTCGTTCACGTTGCCAGAATATGTATGGGGTGAGACCTCATCCATCGGGAAAGAGAGCACGTCCGTTGCGCCCGGCTCATCCATCCATTGAACGTGGAGCTTGGTCATCTGCTCCTCGTCGACAAAAATAACTGACAGCTCAGCGCTTGGATGTATACCTAGCTTAATGATCAAAAATGTGAATAGATCACAGAGTCGATCAGAATCAATTTCGAACTCTGACTCATTTGCCAGATCTATATTCAACGATCCACTCGCCTAGGTGACGGGTGGGTGGCATCCCAGCGACTGTACGCATCGACAATATCTCCGACTAACTTGTGGCGAACCACATCGGCTGAAGTGAGCGACATAAACGCAACGTCTTCGACACCATCAAGAATTTCTGTAACGACGCGCAATCCAGATTGATTCCCGTGCGGTAGGTCAACCTGAGTGACGTCACCCGTAACGACGATCTTGGAACCAAAGCCTAGGCGCGTGAGAAACATCTTCATCTGCTCGGGGGTGGTGTTCTGCGCTTCATCAAGAATGATGAATGCCTCGTTAAGAGTACGCCCGCGCATGTAGGCAAGCGGAGCAACTTCAATGACACCTGACTGCATCAACTTAGGGATCGAATCCGGTTCGATCATGTCATGAAGAGCGTCGTAGAGCGGGCGAAGGTATGGATCGATCTTCTCGTAAAGCGTTCCCGGCAAGAAACCAAGGCGCTCCCCTGCTTCAACCGCGGGGCGCGTCAAAATAATGCGAGAGACTTGTTTAGCTTGCAGCGCTTGTACCGCTTTCGCTACCGCTAAGTAAGTTTTTCCGGTACCTGCTGGTCCGATACCAAAGACGATCGTATTTTTATCGATGGCATCGACGTAATGTTTCTGGTTCAGAGTCTTCGGGCGAATCGTCTTGCCGCGGTTTGAAAGAATACTGAGTGAGAGCACTTCAGCGGGCTTCTCATGAGGCTCTTCGCGCAGCATCTTGATAGAGCGGGCTACCGCCTCATCCGAGAGAGGTTGCCCTGAGCGAATAATGAGAACCAGTTCAGAGATCAGGCGCTCAGACATGGCAATCTCCGGAGAATCCCCGGTCAGCATGATCTGATTGCCCCGCACCAAGAATTCCACTGATGGAAAAGCTTGCTCAATGACCTTAAGAAAAGAGTCACCGGCACCCAGCAGTGCGACCGACGGCAGACTGGCAGGAATACGGAGCGTAGAAGTTCGAGAATCCATTGACGACATCCTACTTAGCCGGGCGGCCAGGCGAAATCTCGCCCAGCGAGCACATGTCCATGAGCGTGAAATACGCTCTGCCCGACCCCAGCACCTGAATTGAAAACCAGTCTAAAGTCCTGGCCGGCGGCTACCTGCTCGGCCAAAGAGAGCAGCGCAGCGAGCGAAGCGCCGTCTTCCCTGGTCAATTCCGCAACGTTTTCAAAGTGAGCTTTGGGAATCACCAAAAGGTGCGTCGGAGCTACTGGGGAGATGTCGTTAAATGCAATCGCCAACTCGTTACTGGCCACGAGAGTTGCTGGAATCTCGCCAGCCACAATCTTGCAGAAGAGGCAATTTACGGCCATCCCTACTCCTTCGAATTCTTAGCGTCGGAATACCATTGCCGCTGTTGCAAGATGAGTGCCGTAGCAATGGCGCCGGCATTCTTGGATCGCAAGACGTGCGGGCCAAGATGCACTACCTGAGCACTTTGTGCAAAGGCTTCAATTTCGGAATCCGAAATGCCTCCTTCTGGTCCCACGACGATCAAGACTTCTCCGGCTTCAGGTAGCTCGATTTGATCGATCCCGATATGCGCGCTTTCATGTAGCACCACCACATGTACAAACCGCGAGATGAGTAGAGGCAATTCTTTAGACGAGACCATCTCACTCACCCGAGGCACTAGTGCTCTACGAGATTGCTTCGCCGACTCTTCCGCAACAACTTGCCACTTCTCTCGTGCTTTCACGCTCTTCTCGTCATCCCATCGGGCAATCGAATGTTGCGCACTCCACGGAATAATTTCTTTGACACCCACCTCTGTGAGCAGTGCCACAGCATCGGTTGCCGCATCCCCTTTAGTGATTGCTTGCAGTACTGAAATCCCACTAGGGAGATCCTTGCCACGTCGCACCACTTTCACGCTGACAGGAGAGAGAGATTCGACTGGTCCTTCGACCCAGGCGCCGAGTTGATCTGCTACTCGGATCTCTTCACCCACGATGATGCGCAACACCTTCTCTGCATGACGGGATTCATCAGGAAGTAGCGTGACAACCTCTTTCGACACAGAGTCAGAAAAGAAAAGGGAGAGCATTAGCGGGTAAACGCATCTTTGATCTTCGACATAAACCCAGTCTCCAGCGGTCCATGTTCGCCGGCCGGCATCACTTCCTCGCGCTTTTGTGCGAGAGCCTGGAGTAATTCGACTTGCTCAGCATCGAGCTTGCTCGGTGTTAAAACTTCTACGTGTACAACAAAATCGCCGCGCCCATTTTGGCGCAAACGGCCAACGCCAAGCCCACGCAGAATGATCTGTTCCCCGCTTTGAATTCCAGGCTTGATATCTACTTCTTCCACACCATCAAGGGTCTCTACTTCAACGGTGGCACCGAGCGCCGCAGCTGTCATGGGAATAGAAAAAGGAAGGTGGAGGTTGTCGCCCTCTCTCACAATTGAAGGATGTGGAATCACCACCATCTCGACGTAGAGGTCACCAGCGGGCCCACCTCCTGGACCTACTTCGCCTCGCCCATCAAGGCGCAGACGCGATCCGGTCTCTACGCCAGCAGGAATATGAATATCGATAGTGCGACGTGAACGCACGCGTCCGTCTCCAGCACATTCGACACACGGAGAGATAATGGTACTTCCGTACCCTTGGCACGAATTACACGGACGACTCGTCATCACTTGTCCGAGGAAAGATTTAGCAACTTGTTGCACTTCTCCACGTCCGCGGCAAATATCGCAGGTCTTCGTGGAGGTTCCTGGCTTACGCCCGGTGGCATCGCACTTTTCGCAGCCGACAGCAGTGTCTACGTGGAGCTCATGATCGACGCCAAAGACTGCATCATGGAGATCGATCTCGACGCGAATGAGCGCATCTTGTCCACGACGCACACGTGGTTTAGGTCCCCGTGATCCACTGCCACCGAAGAAGGCATCCATCACATCGCCGAAACCAAATCCTGCGCCACCGAAACTACTTCCGCCACCCATGTCATAGTGCTGACGCTTCTGCGGGTCACTCAACGTTTCATACGCTTCAGTAACTTCTTTAAATTTATCGTGCGTGGTGGCATCTGGGTTTACATCTGGATGCAACTCTCGTGCCAATTTACGATAAGCGCGCTTAATTTCATCTGCGCTGGCCTCGCGTGCGACACCCAGCGTTGTGTAGTGATCGGCCACTCTAAGAACCACTTTCTGTCAAGAAATGTCCCACGTACTGAGCAACTGCGCGTACGGATGCGATGCTGCCTGGGTAATCCATGCGAGTCGGGCCCAGAATTCCCATTGACCCTAATGGTTCTCCCGCGCGACCATATCCGGTAGCCACTAGTGAAGTACCTTGCAAACTATGTAATTCATGCTCGTGGCCAATACGTACCGTCATGCTCTCGGCAGCATCGCCGAGAAGTCGAAGAAGAACCACTTGCTCTTCGAGCGCTTCAAGTACTGGGCTCACGGAATGTGTGAAATCTGTACCAAGCCGTGCAAGATTGGCAGTTCCCGAAAGGACGATCCGTTCTTCACTCTGCTCAATTGCCATTTCAAGGATCGTGGAAACAACAAGACTTGAGAGAACTTGCTCGTCTTGATCAGCACGCGGTGCTACAGAAATCAGTAGATCCGGTAGTTCGTTGAGTCGTTTACCCACACATAGAGCATTCGCTCGGGCGCGCAATTCGCCGAGCAAAACGTCAGAGACCTCCGCTTTCGCGTCAAGAATGCGTTGTTCTACTCGACCAGTATCGGTGATGAGCACGATCATGACGCGGCGCGCACCGAGATTCACTAATTCAATATGGCGCACCGTCGAGAGGGTGAGCGATGGGTACTGCACCACCGCAACTTGGCGAGTGATTTGCGAGAGCAAACGAACGGTACGTCCGATCACATCATCTAAATCAGCCGCTCCTTCAAGAAATGACTCGATCGCTCTTCTCTCCGCGGCCGAAAGAGGCTTTACCCCGGCGAGACGATCCACGAAGAGGCGGTATCCCTTATCGGTGGGCACGCGGCCCGCACTGGTGTGGGGTTGAGTGATGAAGCCTTCTTCTTCCAGCAGAGCCATATCGTTTCGAATGGTTGCGGGTGAGACGCCGAGTGCATGGCGCTCAGCAAGAGATTTGGAGCCGACTGGCTCTTCGGTGGCGACGTAATCTTCCACAATGGCACGGAGGACCTCGAGCTTTCTGCTCATGGCGCCTCCTCTCGATTTCTCTGGCACTGTCACCAGAAGAGTGCCAATTCTAGGCGGAAGCTAACCCCCGTGCGAGCCCACCGGGTCTGGCAGCGGAAGCACCTGCCCCGCATGGGCCACCACCCGCTCCTCCTGGGGATCACCGAAGAGATAGGCAGCGCTTCGTCCCCAGACCCGCCAGGCGCCACGCTCCCAGATCACGGCGGTCTTCTCGTCGATTCCGAGTGTGGGTACCTCCCACCACTGCTTCCCAGAAAGCGCAGGAATTCGAGACGCGATATGCATCCGATCAAAGTGTGGAATCACCTGCAAGTTGTCAATCAACCCCAAACCCGAACGAGAGCGGCGACCCATTGATCGAAACTCCACCAGGTGCGAGCAGAAAGCCATCGCTCCGGCGCTACATCCGGCTAACGAGGCACCGCGGGCGAAGGCACTCATGATGGCAGACCAGAGTGGGGTACCGGCGAATGCCTCGGTTAAGAGATAGGGATCTCCGCCAGAAAAATAAATTAATGCCGCATTTTCGATGTCCTCGAGCATTTGTGCATCGGCAGCGAGTACATCACTTCGGTCTTGTAGATCGAGATACTTAGCTTCTATTCCTATGCGTGCAGCGGCGCTTGCTCCAAGATTTCGCCAGTACGCACGGCGCTCGACGCTCTCGTGGCCCGAAGCCGTGGGAATTTGTACGTAATAACGCGCTGATTCACCTCGCCCGCAGCGTCCACTTTCTACAAGAGAATTTTCGAGAACCAGTGACTCGGCTAGGTATTCACCCGACCCCACAAGCGCCAACGCGCCTGCGGTACTTTCCATCGTAATCTAGGCGCTGATCGTGATGATGGCGATGGAGAGGAGCACCAGCACGACAAAAGCGGGGATCGCACCTTTAATATCTTTGGCGCGGAAGTGGAAGAAGATCGCGCCGGCCATGATGAGCCAGAGACCTACGAACCCCAGCCAGGCAAAGAGCGAGAGCTTAAAACCAATCAGAATGCCGAGCGCGCCGAGAGCCTCTAGCGCACCTGTGAATCTGCCGAGACCGTCTGGGACATTGACTGCGCGAGTACCGGCCAGGCCCTTCGCGTTGCCACTGGCTTTCATCAAGCCAGAGAGCAGAAACATCAAGCAGAGGAGTAAGGCGAGGATGAGATGAATATTATGTGAGGACATGGAGTAACCGTACGGTATAGCGGGCTGCATACAACGCTCACCCCTAAGATAGACACGCCATGATCAGCACCTTTATTAACCATATTCTCGACCTCGTTGCCTCAGCTGGCCCGTGGGTCTATGTCATCGTCGCTATCGCTGCAATTGCCGAAGGTGCGGCCTTTCTAGGCCTCGTCTTTCCAGCCGAAACCACCCTGATCGTCGCCGGCGCAGCAACTGCAACTGGTCACTTGAAGTTATCGATCCTTATTCCGATTGCAATTATCGGTGCCATCATCGGCGACTCCACTGGCTATGAAATTGGGCGCATCCTCGGACCACGGCTTCGCACATCGAAGGCGGGCAGACGAGTCTCGGAAGAGCATTGGAATAAGGCAGAAGAGTTCATACACAAATACGGTCCATGGGCAGTCTTCCTGGGACGCTTCGTAGCTGTCATGCGTGCACTCGTCCCGGCAATCGCCGGCACCATGCGTATGAAGTACTCGCGGTTCCTCCTAGGCAATGCCCTCGGTGCGGCTATATGGGCACCTACCGCACTCATCGTAGGACGCATAGCAAGTGATAACCTCGCCAAAGTCGAGAAGATTATTTCACGAATGGGTTACTCATTCTTTCTTCTCTTAGTCGTGATTGTTACCCTCTTGATAATTAGGCGTCGGAAAAAGCGCGCAAAAGAGCATCAGCAATCAACCGACCAGAGCGAGTAAGTACCACTCGCCCCAGCTCGTACTGCTCGGCATCGAGGTTTCCATCTGCCAGCGCTGCCGCCGCCGCACCGTGAGAGACCAAGGAGAGCGCTAGCCCTTCCCTGGTTCTGATTCCCAGCATCAACTCTTCAAATGAACGCTCTTCTTCAGTGAGAATTTCGCGAGCAAGTGCTGGAGACGACCCATCTTGCAACTCTTTAATATAGGCGGCGGGAAGTTTCTTATTCCACCAGCGCACACCGTCGATATGGCTATGGGCGCCTGCGCCAAGACCCCACCAATCGTTATTCTTCCAATACATCTCATTGTGCTTACAAGCCCCACCTGGTTTCGCCCAATTGCTCACTTCGTACCACGCGAAACCAGTCGCAGTGAAGAGATCATCGGCAACTATGTATTTATCTGCGTTGAGGTCTTCATCGGGCATCTCGAGTGCGCCGCGGCGCACTTGGGCCCCCAACTTTGTGCCTTCCTCCACGATAAGTGAATATGCACTGATGTGATCAATGGGAAGAGTGAGTAGCGAACGCACACTCTCCTCCCACTCCACGATCGTCTCGCCAGGTGTGCCATAGATCAAGTCCACGCTGATGTGAGTGAAGCCAGCATCATGTGCGGCTTGCACCACGATGGGCACTTGCGGGGGGTTATGTGTGCGATCGAGGGTCTGTAGAACATGTGGCGTCGTACTCTGCACACCAAAGGAAATTCGGTTTATTCCAGCGGCGCGCAATTCACCGAGCGATTCAGCGGTGACGCTATCGGGATTAGCTTCGGTAGTGATCTCTACATCTTCGGAGAGACGGAATTGCAGTTGTACCGCATCGAGAATTCGAGCGATCTCACTTGACGGTAGCAATGTCGGAGTGCCACCGCCAAAGAAGATCGTAGTTATCTGCTGATCTCCGACAATTGATCGAGCCAATGCAATCTCTTTGATCAAGGCATCTACATACTGCTTCTCAATTGATTCATCACCACCGAGTTCGGCAATTGTGTACGTATTGAAATCACAGTAGCCACAACGTCGCGCGCAGAAGGGAATATGTATATAGAGCGCAAATGGCCTCTTTCCCGCCGAGACTCCCTCTGGAAGTGATCCATCACGCGGCACAGGCTCGCCTACTGGCAATTCCCCTGGCATCACTATTTCGCTATCCGTGCAATCCACTCATGCCAGGCTAGCGAGAATGCGGAGGTCTCCGCCAGTAATTTAAGTTGTGAACGATCTCCGCTCTTTGCGGCAAAGGCATCTGAGATAGTGGCGGCTCGTTCGGGGCGTGACTCAATCACAATTTCATCGCCTCCGCCCACAATTCCTTCTTCGATGATGCGCAAGTAAGCACCCGGACGACCCGCCTCAGTGAACTCTTTGACCAAACCCGGACGTTGCCAAAAACCAGCAAAGACTGTGCAAGGAATACGTGGTTCAGCAACTTCTAAGAGCACAGATCCAATGCGCCAACGCTCACCTATGAGTGCGCCGGTAACATCGACTCCCTCCGTGGTGAGATTCTCGCCAAATCGTCCGTTGCCGATCTGAATACCGAGTTGATTTTCCCACCAATCGCCATCTTCGCGCGCATAGGCGTAGACCGCTTTATCACGACCTCCATGCGACTTCACATCAAGGACGGCATCGCCTTCAACATGATCATTAGCCACCAGGATGCGGTGCTCGACAGGTCGCTTGTCAATTCCCGTACGACCTACCGAACCGGTCCACTCCCCCTCGTGCACGACCGCTGCAATATTTACCGAGAGGAGTCGCTTCATTTCTTACTCTTTTCTTTCACATCTGCATCAGTCGAGAGCGCTGCAATGAAGGCTTCTTGCGGAACTTCTACGCGTCCCACCATCTTCATGCGCTTCTTACCTTCCTTCTGCTTCTCGAGCAGTTTGCGCTTACGGGAAATGTCGCCACCATAACACTTTGCGAGTACGTCCTTACGTATCGCTCGAATACTTTCGCGGGCAATCACGCGTGAACCAATAGCAGCTTGGATCGGAACTTCGAATTGTTGCCGAGGAATAAGTTCACGCAATTTTTGAGTCATCATCACGCCATATGCGTAAGCCTTATCCTTATGCACGATGGCGCTAAAAGCATCTACCGCTTCACCCTGAAGCAAGATATCAACTTTGACGAGGTCGCCATCTTCTTCGCCAGTGGGTTCGTAATCAAGCGATGCATACCCACGAGTGCGTGACTTCAAGTTATCGAAGAAATCAAAGACAATCTCTGCCAGCGGCAGTGAGTAACGAATCTCGATACGATCTTCGGAGAGGTAATCCATGCCCATGAGAGAACCGCGGCGTTGTTGGCAAAGTTCCATAATGGTGCCGATGAATTCACTTGGCGCCAAGATGGTAGCCCGCACCACTGGTTCAAAGACTTGCCCAATCTTTCCGGTAGGAAATTCGCTCGGGTTAGTTACCCGAATCTCTTTGCTGTCTTCCATAATGACTCGATAGACGACGTTAGGCGCGGTAGAGATGAGATCAAGTCCAGCTTCGCGCTCAAGGCGTTCGCGCACGATCTCCAAGTGGAGCAATCCAAGGAATCCACAACGAAATCCAAAACCAAGAGCTGCCGAGGTCTCTGGTTCATATACCAGGGCCGCATCGTTGAGTTGAAGCTTGTCGAGCGCCTCACGCAATTGTGTGTAATCGGCACCATCCATCGGATAAAGACCCGAGAAAACCATGGGGCGTGGATCTTTATATCCGCCGAGAGCCACGGTGGCCGGACGAACCGCATTGGTGACAGTGTCACCCACACGTGACTGGCGCACATCCTTCACGCCAGTAATCAAGTAACCCACTTCGCCTACACCAAGACCTTTGCCTGCAATCGGCTCAGGAGAGATGACACCTACTTCTAACATTTCGTGACGTACACCCGTAGAGAACATCATGATTTGATCGCGCCCAGAGAGATGACCGTCGATCACACGCACATAAGTGACAACGCCACGATAGGTGTCATAGACCGAATCAAAAATCATCGCGCGTGCTGGTGCATCTGCATCACCCTGCGGCGCTGGAATCTGCAGCACAATCTGATCGAGCAATTCCTCTACGCCTACTCCGGTCTTTCCAGAAACGCGAAGACAATCGCTTGGATCGCAACCGATAAGGCGGGCCAACTCGTCGGCATACTTATCAGGTTGTGCGGCCGGCAAATCGATCTTATTCAACACTGGAATGATGGTGAGGTTGTTCTCCATTGCCAAATATAGGTTAGCAAGTGTTTGAGCTTCGATACCTTGTGCAGCATCAACTAAGAGCACCGCGCCTTCACAAGCAGCAAGCGAGCGCGAAACTTCGTAGGTGAAGTCGACGTGGCCGGGAGTATCGATCATATTTAAGATGTAAGGCTTGCCATCTAGACCAGAGCGCCAAGGCAGACGAACTGCCTGGCTCTTAATGGTGATGCCACGTTCACGTTCGATATCCATACGATCGAGATATTGCGCGCGCATGTTGCGGGCTTCTACTACTCCCGTGATGCCAAGCATGCGATCAGCAAGTGTTGATTTGCCGTGATCGATGTGCGCGATGATGCAGAAGTTGCGAATGCTCTCCGGCGGAGTTTGCGACGGAGGAAATGCTTCGTTGAGCGGGAGCGCAGGCACCGGAGCCTCGCGAGGGGTTTAAAGCGCAGCGGCGCGCTTAGCCATCGCCGACTTTTTGTTGGCGGCTTGATTGGCATGAATGACACCCTTGGTCACTGCCACATCGAGCTGGCGAGATGCATGGCGGAGAGCTTCGGTGGTTGCTCCCTTATCGCCGGCCTCAGCAGTTTCACGGAAGCGACGCACAGCGGTCTTGAGCGAGGACTTCGCGGACTTGTTGCGCTCGCGTGCCTTCTCGTTCGTCTTGATCCGCTTGATCTGCGACTTAATATTCGCCACTGAATGCTTCCTTTGCTTCTGCTACTACTGATGACTGATCTGCCCTAAGTGGGCTTCCAGAGAGTACCAGCGAGCGCGGGAAGCGCCCAAACTGGAGGGTGTTTCCGACGGTAAATAGCGCTCCGCGACCAATCTTAGGTTCAGGTGCGGCTGCGGGCGATGGCGATCAGGGCCCGCTCCAAAGCAAATATGGGATCAGCTCCCCCACCTTTAACCGCCCCATCGGCTCTGGCCACCTCGGTGATCGCCGCAGCGATACCAGCGCCAGTCCAGCCGGGAAGTTGGCGGCGGGCCTTATCAATCTGCCACGGTGCCATGCCGAGTTGCCCAGCAAGTTCAGCTGAACGCAGTGATCGGGGTGCGCTGCCCACCCGAGCCAACGTGCGCAGCGCCCCCGCCAGCGCGCTAGTGATCATGACCGGGTCCGTGCCGGTATCGAGCGCATGGCGCAGAGTTGCCAGCGCATCGCCCGCCCGGCCTTCGAGAAGAGCATCGGTGACATCAAACCCGGTGGCTTCGATGCGACCACTATGAAAACGTTCTACAGCCTCGATATTGATTTCTCCAGCAGTATCAGCGATGAGTTGACTCAAACTATTTGCCATTTCTCGAAGATCTGATCCCACCGCATCGACAAGGGCCTTAGCGGCATCGGGTGAGATTTTTCGACCACGCGAGAGCGCCTCGGTGCGCAGGAATTGAATCTTGTCACTATCGCGCTTCATCGCTTCACATGGCGTCTCGCGCGCACCTGCTTTACGAAGAGCCTCGAGGAGCGCCTTACCTTTCACTCCCCCTTTATGGAGAGCGATCACCGTGATAGTGGGGTCTGGATCAGCAATATAAGCGAGCAGTGCAGGATTCATATCGCTATCGAGATCTTGCAGATTCCGAATGACTACTGCGCGCGCTTCACCAAAGAGTGATGGAGCAAAGAGATCACCAAAGCGCGCATCATCAATCTCCGCGGCATCAACGCTCTCCACTACAAGATCACTTGATTGCGCTTTCAGCGCGGCGCTCGTGGTTTCAACCACTCGATCAGCCAGGAGCGTCTCAGGCCCATAGGCGAGGAAGAGTTGGCTGTTCATGCAGGTAAGCCTAGCCCGCACGGCGCCACATAGTGCGCCTCGGTTTCACCACTGCCAGTGGGTGAATCACCGCCACCGACCCATCTCGATCGGTCCGAAAGATCTGAGCTCTCGCCAAGAGTTGCAAGGTGAGCGGGGCCGGGTGACGATAGGGATTTCCGGCACCCACACTGATCAACGCGAACTGTGGATTGAGATAGGCGTTCAAGAGCGGACTCTGTTTTGCCGATCCGTGGTGTGCCACTTTAAGGACATCTACATTGCTCGCCAGAATTTCTCGGTGCGAAAGTAAGTAGGAAAGCAACTCTTCCTGCGCGGGGGCCTCCATGTCCGCGGCCAGAAAGAGGCGCAGCCCAGCCACCGTGACCAACATTGCCACACTGGAATTGTTGGGAGCCGACGCACTCATCACTCTCCTCGGCCAGAGTGGTGAAATCTGGAGAGCGCCCACCTTGAGTGTCTCTCCCACCGGCGCACGCAAAAGCGAGATGCCTTTCGCCCATCGACTCACCCGATCAAATTCATAACCGGGTTCATCTAGCGGCGAGAGCCAGATCGTTTCAACCTCTCTCCCGTGAAGGACTCCTGGAATCCCTTCCACATGATCGGCATGATCGTGTGTGAGGAGCAATAGTGAAATGTGCTTAACTCCCAAGTCATTGAGGCAACGATCAATCGCAATTGGATCAGGTCCCGCATCAACCACAACATATTTACCACCGCCGCCATTAAGAACCAGCCCGTCGCCTTGACCTACATTGCACATCACCATGACCCAATCACGTGGAGGCCAACCATTAGGTACGAGCGATGTCGCCACCAAGAGAGCGAAGATCGATGCGGTGGTCACGAGCGCGATTTTTGTGTGGAAGCGAAAGAAGAGTGCGAAGAGCACAAGTAGAAGAACGAAGAGAGTGATCGCAATTGCCGATGATCCCCAAGGCAACGAAGCAAAAGGCAGCGCAGCGAATCGGTGAGCAATCCAGGAAATACCTCCGGTAGGAATCGCTGCGAGCCACGCAATGAAGGAAGCCAACGGCAAGGAGACGATGGAAAGCAACGCAGCAAGTAATCCAAGAACTGTTGCAGGCGCAACCAGTGGTGCAGCTACGCAATTCGCTATCACTCCCACAATAGAAAGATTTCCAGAGAGCGCAAGAATCAAGGGTGCACACATGATCTGTGCAGCGATCGGAAGAGCGAGTGCGTGCGCCAACCAATGTGGCATGCGTCGTGAAAAATTGGCAGCCAACGGAGGCGCGATCAGTAACAAACCTGCAGTCGCCGCCACAGAGAGCGCAAAACCGTAAGTGAGCCCTTGCCACGGATCAATGAGCAAGAGGAAGAAAATGGCGGCCGCCAGGGCTGGTAAGGCGGCACGCTTTACTCCCCTGCCGTAGGCGATCAGCATCACCACTGCCATCACACCTGCGCGCAGCACAGAAGGCTGCGGACGTACCAGCACCACAAAGAATGCGAGAAAGAAGCCCACGACCATGATGGTCAGCCACCTTGGGGAGCGCACCCACTTCATCAATAAAAGGATGAGCGAGGAAAGGATCGCTAGATTTGCGCCACTCACCGC
>Ga0194041_10000210_pt1 | contig 22753 bp, 18 predicted proteins | sample JunL449m_MetaG_FD_160082 | JGI IMG/M metagenome (GOLD analysis project Ga0194041, IMG submission 160082) | Anoxic zone freshwater microbial communities from boreal shield lake in IISD Experimental Lakes Area, Ontario, Canada - Jun2016-L442-9m | ecosystem: Environmental > Aquatic > Freshwater >...
CTCCGAGGGTGGGGATCGAACCCACGACCCACGGATTAACAGTCCGTTGCTCTGCCAGCTGAGCTACCTCGGAAAGGAAGTCGGAGCAATCCTAGCGTTGCGATTTGAGCAATTCGACAATTTGCCAAATGCACTCTGGGTTGGCAATTGCTTCACTATTGCGCACGGGTCGGCCATTGACCGCATCGGCTAAAGCCAGTTCTACAAGTTTGTTACTGCGCGTTCGCGGCAGATCAGATACCTGCACCACGAGGCCGGGCACGTGCCGCGGTGTGCACGCCACGCGAATACGTGATTTGATGTCGCCAATAAGTTCGTCACTCAAGGTCGTGCCTTCGGTCAACCGCACGAGCAAAACAATGCGCACATCGTTGTCGATCTCTTGGCCAAACACAAGACTCTCGAGCACTCCAGGGTGTTGCTCAACTACGCGCGTGATCTCTGCTGTACCGATGCGCACACCACCCGGGTTAAGCGTGGTGTCGCTGCGGCCATGAATAACTATTCCGTGCTGCTGCGTCCACGAAGCAAAGTCGCCTTGCGACCACATGCCAGGAATGCGCTCGAAATATGCGCTGAGATATTTGGGCCCTGGCTGCATCGGATCTGGTGCGCCATCTCTGCCATCATTCCAAAAACCGAGCGGAGTCGATGGGAATGGTTGACGACAGACCAGCTCACCCGCAATTCCTGGCTGATCAATCAATGAATTCGATTTGTCATCGACCGCGTCGCTGGCCATGCCGAGCATCGGGCCTTGGATCTCTCCTCTATATATAGGACGCGTCGGGTCTCCGCCTACAAAGCACGCGCACAAATCGGTGCCGCCGGAGATGCTCGACAAGTGAACATCTTGTTTGACCGACGTGTACACCCAGTCGAATCCTTCTGGCGAAAGTGGCGACCCGGTTGAACAAATGGTATGCAGAGATTGCAAGTTGTGCGATGTGCGCGGCTCGATACCAGCCTTGCGCACAGAGTCAATGTATTTAGCCGACAGACCGAGCAATGTAATTTTCTCACTGTCGACGATGTCAAACAGTCGATCAGTATTAGGCATTGTTGGCGCACCGTCAAACAACACTGCTGTCGATCCGCTTGCAAGTACCGACACCAACCAATTCCACATCATCCAACCAGTTGTTGTGAAGTACATGACGCGGTCATCTTGTCCGAGATCGCAATGCAATCGATGTTCTTTCATGTGCTGAATCAGTACGCCACCCGTTCGATGCACAATGCACTTTGGCACTCCTGTTGTGCCGCTCGAGTACAACACATACCACGGGTGGTCAAACCCAAATCTTCGTGGAGCAACAGGCGAAGCCATGCCACTCGACACAAACGATTCGTAGTCAAGTAATCCATCGCAACTGTGCTCGCCCACACTCACGTTTTTCACCAGAACTGTGGCTACAAGAGTTGGCAAGCCTGCGCGAATTTGAGTCAAGCGCTCGAGACAATCAAAGTCTTTGCCGCTGTAGCGATATCCATCAACGGCTACGAGCACTTTGGGTTCAATTTGGCCGAAACGATCAGTCACACCATTTGCCCCAAAGTCGGGTGATGCCGACGAAAACACAGCGCCAAGAGACGCCGCGCCGAGCATGACCTCGACAGCCTCAATCGAGTTTGGCAACCATGCAACCACTCTGTCGCCCGCAACAACACCGAGTTGTGCAAGAGACCCGGCAATCGCAGCCACACGCAACGCCAACTCGTCCCATGTGCGACTGCGCCTCTTTCCTATCTCGTCTATGGCAACGAGAGCTTCGTCCGCACCATGTTCGGTGCCACTTTTTCGTAGAAAGTTCTCGACCACACTGAGTTGGGCATCAGGAAAAAACTTGGCAGTCGAGATTGGCGATCCTGCAGCATTTGGTACAAATATTCGATCGCCTTTGGTGCCCACCATTTCGCACTCATCCCATACCTCAGACCAAAACTCATGGGGTTTGTCAATAGACCACTGATACAAATCGGCTGATTTATTGACCCTTGTAGCGAAACGATTCATTCGAGACCGATCAATGCGCTCATCTGTTGGCGTCCACATGGCTTTGGCTAATTCGGGCATCGGCACTAACCTAATAAAGCCGTTACAAACATTGGCAATTACGGGCAGTTTTAGTCTGACGACCATATGAATTGAAGGGGAACGTTATGAATTGGGGAGCATTTATCACCTGCGCCGTTACAGGCTCTGGAGAGACAGCGCATAAGAGCGACAAGGTGCCCGTCACCCCAGAACAGATTGCCAACTCGTGCATCGAGGCCGCCAAAGCAGGCGCCGCGGTGGTGCATATTCACGTGCGCAACCCACAAACCGGACTCGGTTCACGCGACACCGAATTGTATGCAGAAGTTGTAGATCGCATTCGCTCATCCGACACCGACGTGGTGATCAACCTAACCGCTGGCATGGGTGGCGACTTGGTGCTCGGTGGCGACGAAGATGTGTTGCCACTTGCCGCTGGCACCGACATGGTGGGTTCAACAGAGCGCCTCGATCACGTCACTCGCCTACTTCCAGAAATTTGCACGCTCGACTGCGGCACGATGAACTTTTCTAGTGGTGGCGACTACGTGATGACAAATACGCCAAGCGTGTTGCGCAAAATGGCAAAAATCGTGCAAGACCTTGGTGTACGACCAGAACTCGAAGTCTTTGACACTGGCCACTTGGTAATGGTCAAAGATTTGATTAAAGACGGACTACTCGATGATCCAGTCATGATCCAGTTGTGCATGGGCATTGCATACGGCGCGCCCGACGACACAAACACATTTATGGCGCTGGTAAACCAGATTCCGCCAGGAGCAGTGTTCTCTGCATTCTCCATCGGAAGAATGCAGATTCCGTTTGTTGCCCAAGCAGTGCTTGCGGGTGGCAACGTGCGCGTTGGTCTAGAAGACAACTTGTATCTCAATCGCGGCGAACTGGCCACCAATGGCAAACTCGTCGAGCGCGCGGTCAACATTTTGGAAAACATGAACGTTTCCGTCATGGGCCCTGCTGAAGTGCGTGAAAAACTACAGCTCACAAAGCACGCGTAAGGAACAGCCATGAGCGGTCTACCCGGATTGAAAACTGTTGGCCTGCTCGGTGGCGGTGTCATTGGTGGTGCATGGGCCGCACGATTTGCGCTCAATGGTGTCGATGTCAAGTTGTACGACATTGACCCACAAGCCACTCGCAAGATGGGCGAAATTATGGGCAACGCACGTCGCGCATATCGCAAACTCACACTTGCACCACTGCCCCGAGAAGGCACCATCACATTTGTCTCTTCACCAGAAGAAGCAGTGACCGATGTTGACTTCGTGCAAGAGAGCGCACCAGAGCGACTTGATCTAAAACAAGAGTTGCTTGCACGCGCAAGCAAAGCAGCCTCACCAACCACGGTGTTTGGTTCGTCTACTTCTGGACTGTTACCTACACAAATTCAAAAAGACATGGTCAACCCAGAGCGTTTTGTTGTTGGCCACCCTTTCAACCCTGTGTATCTGATGCCGCTTGTCGAGATCTGCGGTGGCGATCTCACATCGCAAGCCACAAAAGAACGTGCGCGCGAGGTCTATACGCAAATCGGTATGCGACCACTCATGCTTAGCAAAGAGATCGACGGCTTTGTTGCCGACCGACTCATGGAAGCGCTGTGGCGCGAAGCGTTGTGGATGGTCAATGACGGCATTGCCACTGCAGAAGAAATTGATGATGCAATGCGCTTTGGCCCAGGCTTGCGTTGGTCATTCATGGGCACCTTCCTCGTGTATCGCATTGCTGGTGGCGAAGCAGGCATGAGGCACTTCATGGCACAGTTTGGCCCATCACTGAAGTGGCCATGGACAAAGTTGATGGATGTACCCGAGCTGGACGATGTACTACTCGAGAAGATTGTTTCGCAATCTGACGATCAGGCTGGCACTGCAACCATTCGCGAACTCGAAGCATTGCGCGACGACTGTTTGGTTTCAGTGTTTCAGGGACTGCGCAATCAAAACTACGGTGCAGGACAAGTGTTGGCCGATTACGAAAAGATGTTGTTTGGTCGTGGTCCAATACCGGTGCTCGATCCACTCGCGCCATCGGTCTCACACGAGATGTTTATTCCTGCAGAGTGGACTGACTACAACGGCCACACCAACGACTCGCGTTATTCGCAACTCGTGAGCGAAGCAAGCGACACGTTCTTCCGAGCGATTGGTTTTACGCCCGAATACCTCGCGACTGGTCGCACGTTTTACACGGTTGAGGGACATTCACGCTTTCTTGACCAAACACGTGCAGGAGACAAAATAAAGGTGCTCACTCGAGTTTCTTCATACGACGAGAAGCGCATTCACCTGTGGTCTGAAGTCGTGCGCGAAGACGGCGTTGTGGCATTTACTGCCGAGCACCTTTTCATGCACGTTGACACTGCATCGGGAAAGACATCGCCCATGGGAAGCGAAATGTTTACGTTGCTCAAGCCAATTGCCGATGCCCACGCCAAACTTCCTGCCCCAACAGGCATAGGTCGACATGTCGGCGAACGCCCCGCAAAGTAGCAGCGTCTCGCCGCTTGCCCCGTGGCAGCCAGGCGATGTGGTGCCCGCGCCCCTCAACATCTATTCGTGTCTTGTCGAGCAAGAGTGGGTTGACTACAACGGTCACATGACAGAGGCCGCATATTTGTCTGCTTTTGGTTGGGGTTCTGACGCACTATTTACCTATATCGGCGACAACGACGCATACCGTGCAGCGGGTAATTCGTTTTATACGGTCGAGACTCACATTGTCTATGAAGTTGAAGCATTTTTAAACGAGCCACTGCGCATCGAAACGCGAGTGTTGGATGTGGATGCAAAGCGTTTACACATTCATCACACCATGTTCAATGGCGACAACGGCAAGAGGCTTTCAACCACCGAGCAGATGTTGGTGCATGTTGACATGAACGCGGGCAAGTCCGCGCCGATACTCCCCCACGTTGCTGCTGCACTAGATGCGATCAGCAAGAGCCATTCTTCACTTCCGACACCCGAAGACGTCGGCCGAGTAATGAAAATCAAAAAGAAATAGACAAACAAAGGAACCCCATGCAATTTGCACTTACCGAAGAACAAGAAGCAATCGTTGCCACTACGCGCACATTTGTTGAGCGCGAACTCATCCCCCACGAAGAGACAGTCGAAAAACTAGGCCAAGTACCAAAAGAACTTGAGGAAGAGATTCGAAAGAAGTCAATAGATGCAGGCATTTATGCGTGCAATATGCCTACCGAATACGGCGGAGGCGGTCTCGATTCGTTTGACACCACCTTGGTCGACCGCGAGTTCGGCGCGACCTCATATGCGTTGCATTACATCGTTGCTCGCCCATCCAACATCTTGCGCGCTTGCACAGGCAGCCAGATTCAGGAATACCTGATTCCCACAATCGCAGGCGACCGCGTGGACTGCTTGGCGATGAGTGAGCCAGATGCCGGGTCTGACATGCGCGGCATGAAGTGTTCGGCCGTGCGCGACGGCGACGACTGGGTGATCAATGGAACAAAGCATTTTATTTCGCACGCCGACATGGCCGACTATGTGATCCTGTTTGCGGCAACCGCCGAAGAACAGACATCAAAGGGTCCAAAGAAGAAAATCACCGGTTTTCTTGTCGACTTTGATACCCCAGGCTGCGAACGCGTAGCAGGATACAACTGCGTCTCCAACTCTGGTTACCACAACCTGATCATCAACTTTGATAACTGTCGTATTCCAAACAGCAAAGTTCTGGGCGAAGTGCACGGTGGTTTTGATGTTGCCAATACATGGCTTGGTGCAACACGACTGCAGGTTGCTGCTGTTTGTGTGGGTCGTGCTCGTCGTGCGCTGCGGCTCGCAACCGAGTGGGCAGCCACGCGCGAACAATTTGGCCAGCAGATCGGCAAGTTTCAAGGTGTGTCATTTAAGTTGGCCGACATGAAAACACAACTTGACGCTGCAGAGTTACTCACGCTTCGTGCAGCATGGAATGATGCGCATGGCAAGTTTGATGATTCGGAGATCGCAATGGCAAAGGTATTTTCAAGCGAGATGTGTCAATTTGTGACCGACGAAGCCATCCAAATATTTGGCGGCATGGGCTTGATGGACGAGTTGCCACTCGAGCGCATGTGGCGCGATACACGCGTTGACCGCATTTGGGACGGCACGAGCGAAATTCAGCGACACATCATTTCACGCGGTTTACTTCGCGAATTTGGTGGCTGATACATGCCGCAAGTGCACACTGCTCTCGCCCGCATGCTCAATCCAAAGAGCATCGCAGTCATTGGTGGCAACCCTGCCGCCGCGGTGGTGAGGCAATGCCAAAAGCTTGGTTTCACTGGTGAGATTTGGCCAGTGCACCCGACCCGCAAAGAGATGCACGGCGTTCCGTGTTTCGCTTCAGTCAATGACTTACCTGGTGTCCCTGACGCAGCATTTGTCGCAGTCAACCGCCATCTCACACTGGACGCCGTGCAACAACTGAGCAAGATGGGCGCTGGTGGCGCGGTGTGTTACGCCTCAGGTTTCTCTGAGACTGGAGATACTGATCTACAACAACAACTTGTGGATGCGGCTGGCGATATGCCACTACTCGGACCGAACTGCTACGGCTTTATCAACACGCTTGACGGCGTTGCATTGTGGCCCGATGAGCACGGATGCGTCTCGGTTGAACGCGGAGTTGGCATGATCTCGCAAAGCGGCAACGTTGGTATCAACCTCACTATGCAGCAACGCAATTTGCGCATGGCATACATGGTCACGGTTGGCAACCAAGCAGGTGGCGGTGTGGAAGACGTACTCGAGACATTTATTCACGACGAACGCGTGACTGCAATAGGCATGTTTATTGAAGCAATTCGTGACGCACCTCGCTTTGCGGCTCTTGCACAAGAAGCATTTGCACGCAACAAACGCATTGTTGCATTGCAAACTGGCAAGTCTGAAGCAGGCGCACTTATTGCTGCATCGCACACCGCATCGCTGGCTGGCAATCGTCAGGCGTACGCAGCATTCTTTGATCGATGTGGCGTTGCAACCGTAGAAACACCAACCGAACTTCTCGAGACTCTCAAATTGCTCGACAATGGTGGTCCGCTCAGCGGCTACCGCATTGCATCACTGTCATGCTCCGGCGGCGAGGCATCGCTAGTTGCCGACTTGTCGGAAGCAACCGATTTGGTTTTTGCGCCATTCCCGGACGAGCAACGTGAGCGCATCGAAGCAACACTGACCGAACTCGTTTCGGTAGGCAATCCATTTGATTACCACACGTTTATGTGGGGCGACAAAGAGGCCATGACTCGCACGTTTTCGGAAACAATGCGCGGCGAACATGACGCAACGATTTTGTTACTCGATGCACCACCCCGCCCAGATCAAGATGCAAGCAGTTGGGTTGTGGCAGCCGAAGCATTTGCTGCAGCAAGCAACAACACCAAACGTCGCGGGATCATCGTTGCCACAATTCCAGAATGCTTTTCGGAATCGATGCGCAATTCAATTACCGCGCTCGGCATGACACCTGCGCAAGGCTTGCGCGAAACGCTTGTAGCACTCGACCGCTGTGCATGGCTTGGTAAGCATGCTCCGCAGAATGCTCCAGCCGTAGTTTCGACTCCTGGCAACACAGCCATTGTTGATGAGGCACGTGCCAAAGAACGCTTGGGCACCTGGAACATCGCTGTACCGCAGGGTGCTCGCTGCACACGCGAAACCGTTGTCGCCACTGCATTGAGAATTGGCTACCCCATCACCCTCAAGGGCCTTGGGCTTGCCCACAAAAGTGAGTCTGGTGCTGTAGCAGTTGGCCTGCAAAGCGCGGAACAACTGCAGGTCTCCATTGCCTCGATGCCTGCAACCATCACCGAGTTTTTGGTGGAACAAACCGTCACCGGAATTGTTGCTGAAGTGCTGGTGAGCATCCGACGTACTGCTCCGCTTGGCTGGATGATCACGCTCGGTGCAGGTGGGGTGCTCACCGAATTGTGGCGTGACACACAGTGTTTGCTCGCGCCAGCGACCAATGCCGATATTCGTGCTGCATTACAACGACTACGTATCGCGCCAATTCTCAATGGCTATAGAGGCAAGCCTGCTGCCAATATCGAAGCTCTTGTCGACGTGGTTACTGCACTGCAACAAGCCGTCGTAGGCTCTTCGGTTGTGGAAGTCGAACTCAATCCGGTACTCGCCACCACAACTTCCGCGATTGCAGTCGACGCGCTACTCATTGAAGAAACCAAATAGCGAAACGAGAATGTGATGCCGATTACAACCAGCACGTCAACCACTCCTGCAGGCACTGGCTCAATTCTCGAGATCATTCTTGACCGCCCTAAGGCAAACACCATTGATGCAGCGACAAGCCGAGAACTGAGCGAGATTTTTTCGGCTTTCAATTCTGACTCAACACATCGCGTCGCCATTTTTACGGCTGCAGGCGAAAAGTTTTTTTCTGCCGGATGGGACTTGAATGCAGCCGCCGAAGGCGAAGCATTCGACTCCGACTACGGAGTGGGTGGATTTGGTGGTTTCTCAGAACTGCCCAATCGCAATAAGCCAATCATTGCGGCCGTCAATGGCATGGCTGTGGGCGGCGGTTTCGAGATCGCAATGGCCGCAGACTTCATCGTTGCTGCAGACCACGCACAATTCTTTCTGCCCGAAACACGCGTAGGCGTTTTGCCCGATGCCGGTGCCGTGCGATTGCCGCGCCTCATGCCCCGCCAACTTTCTAACGAGATCATCTTTGGTGGTCGCCGACTGTCGGCCGTAGAAGCAGAATCATGGGGAATCGTTAATCGTGTCGTGCCACTCGCCGATCTGATGACGAGTGCACGTCAGTTGGCTGCCGAAATTTGTTTGTCTGCCCCGCTCAGCGTGGCTGCAGTACTCGAACTCAATCGCACACTTGAAAATGTTGACATTCAAGAAGCAATGAAACAGATGCGTGCTAATGCCGCATACAGAGTCGCTGTTGATTCGCAAGATGCCATTGAAGGCCCAGCGTCATTTGCCGAAAAGCGCCCACCCAAGTGGCAAGGTAAATAACTACTGCGTCATTTGTTGTCGCGGCACCCCGTGCTGCAATATTTCACTTCATCCCAGTTTTTTGCCCACTTTTTTCGCCATTCAAACGGCAGACCGCAACGCATGCAGATTTTTGGTGCAAATCCATTCTTGATCTTTGCTTGTCTCGCCATGAGCTATTACCGAACTGCAGTTACTTTTTCTTTGACTGACGCATCACGCATTCGTCAAGCACATCGAGCAGCTCAAACGCTCTCGAGTCGCTGTTTTCGGTCTGAAACTCGCGCATCGCATACGAAAAACTGGTGTTCATGCTTGGCCATGCTCCATGCGTAGACCCGCCTGCCCCAGTGTGGCCAAACGCATCCGGCGCCATGCCAAGTCGCGAAGGGTTTGGGTTGATCTCAAAACCAATACCAAAACGCAACTGTCGCCCAGAGAGCGCGTCGTTGCCTACTGATCGCTCGCGCCGCGCAATCTCAATTGTCTCTGGTTGCAGTAAACGAACACCATCTAACTGTCCGCCATTGACAAGCATTGCGTACAAGCGACTCATTGCATATGCGCTTGCTACTCCTCCACCACCAGGCAACTCGATCTTTGCGAAATCTGGGGATTCAGAGAGTTCGACTGGAGTCATTCCGTACACATGCAACAATCGTGGGTCGATAGCAGAACCCGGCAATAACGCTGTGTAGTTGTAATTTTTGGCACGAGTGGTCTTTGTGATGCGAGGCAAAACCTCATCCGCTGCGCCAATATGCAAGTCGAGTTGTAGTGGTTGTGCAATCTCTTCGCGCACAAATGTGCCGATTGATCTTCCGTCTGATCGTCGCACCAATTCGCTAGCAATCCAACCAAATGTGAGTGCGTGATACGTGGGTGAACCAACTGGCACAAATGGATGTTGCTGGGCAACGAGTTGTGCCATCACGATGGGATCAGAAATTTCCTCTGCGGTGATCTTGCGCTCGATACCCGGTACACCTGCCATATGTGCAAGTGCGTCACCAATAAGCACATGCCCTTTACCTCCGGCAGCAAACTCGGGCCAAACAGATTCGATTGGGGCTTCAAGGTTGAGTAGACCGCGTTCGACACACATCAGTACTGCAACAGTGCAGATGCCTTTTGTGCCAGATGCAATAACACAGAGCGTGTCATCACTCCATGGTGTGCCATCAGATTTTGCGCCGCCCCACAAGTCGACAACTTGCGCACCGTCTACCGTTGCAGCAAATGATGCACCAGCCAATTCGTCTTTGTGATATTTGCCGAATACTTTGGCAACACTCTCATATCCAGGTGCGATGAAAAGTTGGCGACTCAAGTAAATCAGTCCTTTGATCGGCGACGGCGAGCGTCCCTGGTAGATGTATCCGCAATCGTTGGCACCGAGTTGGTGAGAGGCCCAATTTTGTCAATGATCTCTTCGGTTGTTGGCGCGGCACAAGACACATGAGTATCGAGTGCATTGCGCATCGCAGCAAGATGCTCTGGTGAAGTGCCGCAACATCCACCCACAATGCGCACCCCTGCATCAACTGCCATTCCGGCGTAAGTATGCATCAACTCTGGAGTGCCCGAATATTTAATAGTCACGCCCTCAAACTTGGGTATGCCACAGTTGCCCTTTGCAACAACTGGAATGACAAACCCTTTCATCTCCGAGACAGACACGAGCATGTCGGACGCGCCGACACCACAGTTGGCACCGATTGCAAGTGGTTGTGGGTCGAGTCCATCAAAAATTTGTTCGAGCGCACTCGGCATAATGCCCATCATCGTGCGACCAGCCGTGTCAAACGACATCGTCGCCACATAGGGCATGCCAATTTTGATCGCCGCCATTGCCGCTGCACGCACCTCTTCGGGGGCCGACATGGTTTCGATCCACGCAACATCTGCGCCACCGTCTTTTAGACCTTGAATTTGCTCGGCGAAGGTATCGATTGCCTCTGCTTCGGTAAGAGCACCAAGAGGTTCAAACAACTCGCCTGTTGGACCAACTGAACCTGCGACAATCACGGATCGGCCAGAACCATCGGCGACTTTGCGCGCCAGTTGGGCTGCAGCACTTGCAAGTTCATGTACGCGAGCCTGAGCATTGTGCAATTTGAGTCGATGGCGATTGCAACCAAAGGTGTCGGTGAGGATGATGTCTGCTCCTGCATCAACAAATTGTTGGTGCAACAACATCACGCGTTCAGGGTGATCGGTAATCCAAAACTCTGGTGGTTCACCAGCCGTTAGGCCCATCTGAAAGTAGTTGGTGCCTGTAGCACCGTCTGCCAACAACACTTTTCCAGTCGCCAGCAACTTTTCTAATGGACTCACGTGACTAACTTAGCCCATCACATTTCCGGCAGTGACGCCTTGGGTGCGCAATCGCGAAAACGCCGACAAGTTGATGGCGTTACCTGTGCTCTCGCCAATGAACTCAACAGGAGTTACGTCGTGATCAATGCCATTTTCCTGCGCTTCAACCAGCGCGCGAATGAACTTACCTACGAGCGGTGCATTTTTGAATTGGTTGCCACTCGTGCCACACGCCATAAAGAAGCCGTTCAGGCTCGACTTGTCGTACAACGGAATCCAGTCATCGGTGACGTCGTACAACGCACCGATGCCGAGCAATTTGAGTGGCACACCGAAGTCTGGCAAACGACGTGCAAGTCGCAACATCACTCGCTCGAAAAACTCGACAGTGACCGAATCATTCCAGTCGTCTGCGTCATCAATGAAATGCAACTCATCGCAGGCTGGCTCGGTGGTGCCAACATTGAGCAAGTCACCCATGTGTGGGCGGAAGTATTGACCCAAGTCGAGGTCGGCAACAATCGGCGCATTGTCTTCGAGTCGAAATCCAACTGGTGCCGGTGGCGAAAACACTTCTTGACGCAACGGCTGGTGATGCACCTTCATCTCGTCATACACGCCAGCCATGCGATTGATTTTTGCGGCGTGTGGGCCTGCAGCATTGATGACGGTCGGTGCATTAAATGTCTCGCCACTCTTAAGCGTTACTCCAGTTACTGCCCCATTGCTGGAATTGATCTGTACAACCTCTTTATGAAAGAGAAACTCGGCGCCGAACGACTTGGCTGCATTGGCCAGGTTATGAGTCGCCAACATTGGATCGTCCATAAAACCACTCAGTGGGTCGAACAATGCTGAGAGCTGGTCGTATGGATCGTCGGCAAATGCTGGATCTTCAATGCTCTTTGGTGGGTAATACTTGCCCGTGTCAAACGCTGGCCAGCGCTTGCGCACTTCTTCTGGGTTCAGTACTTCGTACGGAATACCAAATTGGTCCCACAACTCTCGCTGGCGAATGCCGTCGTAACCCTCGGTAAGAAACACCAAATAGCCGGTCTTCACAAACTTGGCCATGCCATCTGGGTCTTGCACGCCTACAAAATTGTTCCAGTCGTACCAATACTGCGCTGACTCCCACGCCATCAAGATGGTGTTGAAGTTGGAATACGTAAAACGAACGATTGCCGAGGATGCGCTCGTAGAACCAGCACCTGCTGCGCCACCCTTATCAATGACCACTACTTTGCGACCGGCCTTTGACAATTCGAGTGCAATGGATGCGCCCATGACGCCACCACCAATAATGACTACATCGGTGTTGATTATTGCAGCAGACGTAGTTTCAGTCATGCTTGCTGATCCAAGATCGCGTTTGCCCACTTTGCCGTATCGGCTGTGGCATTAAATGTAAACGAGTGAATACCTGAAACATTGAGTTCGTCGGCTTTGGCGGCAATGTCGTTGAGCAACTTTGTTGGGTCGTATCCGCCCGGTGCAAACATCAGCGTCAGCGATGCTTTGTTCTTCTTGAGATAACGCAGCGACTGACCAACGCCAGTGCGCACACCTACCGACATCAGCCGCGTGCGATCGACAACACCTGGCAGACCAAGATTGATTGGCGTAGTGAAACCTTTTGCGCGCAGGTCTTTGAGCCAAGCGAGAATCTTTGGAGCATCAAAACACATTTGTGTTGAGGCAAGACCCTTCACTCCGAAACTTTTGAGCAATGCTTCTTTTTCAATAACCGAATTATGTAAGTCGGCATTGCTGATTGTGGAGTGACCATCTGGGTACGCACCAAAACCAATTGTTTCAACGCCAGGGTTGGCACTCAGGAAGTCTTTGATGAATGGCAATGCAAATTGATAGTGAGGTGGCACTTCTGCGTCACCACCAATGATGAACACTTCTTTGATACCTTTTTCGCGCACCCATGCTGCCAACTTGGCTGCATGTTCTGGACCTTCGACAAGTCGGGCTGCAAAGTGTGGCACCACGTTGTGACCCTTTGCAAGCAGTTGCTCACACAACTCTTGCGTCACAGCAATGCCTTTTGCAGGTGAACATGTCACCGACACTGATGCACCCTTGGGCAAATCGGCGATGGCTTGGTCGAGTGACTTGAGTGGCACCAATTCGTAACGCATATTGCGCACCAACCGTTGGGCCGCAGCAGATGTCTTGCCATTTGATTTTTTAGCACCGATGAGGGGCTTGAGTAATGACGAAAGGGTGCTCATAGTTGATCTCACTCACTTGGGTTTTGCGTATAGGGGCGTATCTAGATTATGCGAAAGTATCTGGCAATTCTGCTTTGCGCTTACCGATGTAATCCAATAATTCGGCGTCAATAGCGTCATCTAGCGCTGGCGCAACGTATGACGCAAGTCGCTCTTTGTAAATTCTGTTTGCGCGCTGTGCGGCATCCAAAGCGCCGTCTTCTGTCCATTGCTCGAAGCTGTTGTTGTCGGCCGTATCCGAACGATAAAAAGCGGTCTCAAAGTTGGCCAGCGTGTGTGCCGTACCCAAAAAGTGCTGACCAGGAACGTTTTCGCGCATCGCGCTCATCGCTTGACCATTTTCGGTAATGTCCAATCCTTTGCCAAGCGTCATCATCATGCCCAGCTGATCGCAGTCGAGCACAAACTTTTCGTAACCAACCGCAAGGCCGCCCTCTAACCAACCAGCAGAATGCAACACAAAGTTGGTGCCAGCCATGATTGTTGGAATCAATGTAGATGCGCTTTCATATGCAGCCTGCGCATCTGGCAATTTGGACGCACACAATGACCCGCCTGAGCGAAACGGAACCCCGAGTCGGCGCGCAAGTGCCGCAACGGCATACAACACAATCGCAGGCTCGGGTGTGCCAAATGTAGGTGCACCTGTGAGCATCGACATCGAACTTGCAAACGAACCGAACACCACAGGAGCACCAGGGCGAACAAGTTGCGTAAAGGCCATGCCAACAAGCGACTCTGCGAGCGTTTGGGCAATAACACCTGCTGCAGTAGTTGGCGCCATTGCTCCCGCCAAAATAAACGGAGTGATAATGCACGCCTGATTGTTGAGTGCGTACACCTCTGCTGACTCGAGCATCGTTGCATCCCACACGAGTGGCGAAGACGCATTAATCAAACTCGTCATCACGGTGCGATCTGCCAAGTCGCCACCAAATGCGATGCGCGCCAAATTGACACTGTCTTGTGCTCGCTCACCCGCGGTAACCGAACCCATGAACCCCTTGTCGGAGTATTTGATGTGGGCATACACCATGTCGAGGTGACGCTTGCTTACCGGAACATCGACGGGCTCACACACTGTGCCACCCGAGTGATGGATATATGGACACATGTAGGCGAGCTTGACAATGTTTTGAAAGTCTTGGATAGTTGCGTAACGACGACCGTTATCGATGTCGTACACAAACGGCGAGCCGTAGTTTGGAGCAAACACTGTGGCATTGCCACCTATTTGCACATTGTTTTCTGGATTGCGAGCGTGTTGCGTGTAGATGCTTGGTGCACTTGCTTGCACGATGCTGCGACACATGCCGCGAGGAAAACGAACTCGTGTGCCATCGACAATTGCTCCAGCATTTTTGAAACGCTCAATCGCGCTTGGGTAGTCGCGAATCTCGACGCCGATTTCCTCGAGGATTGTTTCTGCATTGCTCTCGAGTAATGCGAGGCCCTCGTCAGAAACCATTTCGTATGGAGTGAGCAATCGAGTCAGATATGCGTCGCGATGTGCGTGTGAGTTCTTGCGCGTTGCCTGTCGGGCGGCGCGCCCACCTCCACGCCTGTGGTGTTCTACATCAGTCATGAAACTGTCACCCCTTTCGTTACCCAACTCTTCATGACCCTTATTCTCGCACGAAGTTTCATCAGCGGCGACGGCGACGCTGGCCATCGCGACCACCCTCGCTGCTGCCACTGTTTTCTATGCGTGGGGGCAATGTCATGATGCTCTCGAGGTTTGGGCAAGGGGCGTAGGCATGCGGGAAGGCCATTGCTGCGATGAACAGATCCTGAAAACGTGGCTCTGTTGCGGTCTCAATTTTGGTGACCTTACGGACTGCAGTTTCCATCTCTAGACGCTGGCTTCGTGACAGCAAGGTTTTGACTGCACCAGCACCTGCAGCGTTGCCCACCGAGCGCACACCTGCGACAGGACAATCTGGCACCAAACCAAGCACCATGGCGTACACAGGGTCGATGTGCGCACCGAACGCACCAGCCAAGCGAATGTCGAGTACTTCTGGGTTGCCAGCGTGCTCGACCAGCAAGTCGATACCTGCACGCAGCGCTGCTTTGGCCAATTGGATTGCTCGAATATCGTTTTGCGTAATCAACAGTCGAATATCTCCGTGCTCGTACAACACATACGAGAATGTGCGGTCATCGGCGACTACACGAGGAGTCTTTCCGACTAACGAACCCTGGATAACACCGTCTTGAGAAACAATTCCTGACAAATACATTTCAGAGATCACTTCGATGATTCCAGAACCACATACACCAGTGACTGGAGTATCAACAATTGCTTCGGCAAAACCTGGCTCGTCCGACCACATTTCAATACCGATTGAACGAAAGCGTGGCTCTAAAGTTTCACGATCAATGCGCACCTTTTCAACTGCTCCAGCTGTTGCGCGCTGACCGCAACTGAGTTGAGCGCCCTCGAACGCAGGGCCAGTTGGGCTGGATGCAGCGAATTGACGAGTCTTGTCGCCAAGCACGATCTCGGCGTTAGTGCCAACATCGATGAGGAGTTGCATCGTGTCGCCTCGGTGCGGTCCTTCTGAAAGAATCGCCGCTGCGGTGTCGGCACCAACGTGACCAGCAATGCACGGACCAACGTAATAACGAGCATTCGGCAACTGAATTCCGATTTGCGTCGCTGCACCACTGACCGCTTCGTCGGTAGCCAGCACAAATGGTGCTGCGCCCAACGGAGTTGGATCGATGCCCAACAAAATGTGGTGCATTATCGGATTACCGACCATCACGATCTCGAGAATTTTGTCGACAGTGGTTGCTGCCTTCGACGCCAACTCGAGAACGAGGTCATTGAGCGCTGCCCGAATCACTGTCGTCAGTTCGACGTCTCCACCCTTGTTCATCATCACGTAGGACACACGGCTCATCAAGTCTTCGCCGAAACGAATTTGTGGATTCATCACTCCAGCACTGCTCAAAATCTCGCCTGTAGTGAGATCACACAAGTGACCAGCAACCGTTGTTGACCCAATGTCAATTGCGATGCCATACATTGCACCAACAAAACCTGGCCATGCTGCAGTGATCATTCCTGCACCAGATACATCTGCGGCACGCTGAATTGCAACAGTCGCACCACCTTCACCTTTGTCGATCGCTCGGTTGACTTGGCTCAATGCATGTGTAGCAATTGTTGGTTTGGCGATGTGATGCTGTTCGGCAATTGCATTGCGCAACTCAGTTGAAGCAGTCGCGCCGTCGCCAAGTTGCTGTGGCATGACTGCCACGTAATACAGGGCAAATGTTGGGTCCACCACGATTGCACCCAGGTCGAGATCTTTGCGCACAATCTGGCGGTGTACCTGACTCATTGCCGGAATATCGATGACCATGTCGCCACAAATTTTGGCCACACAGCCCAAGCGATTGCCCAAGACAAGTGGTCGATTGCCGTGGTAATCAATTTCTAAATCACCAGGCTCTGTGAGAGCACTTGGCTTTGCTTCAATGCCCCATTTGGAAAAAGAGCCGATGCTTGGCGTTATCTGACAGCGACCGCAAATACCACGACCGCCGCACACCGAATCCAAGTCGACACCAAGACGTCGCGCAGCGTCGAGCACGCTTGTGCCCGTCTCGACATCCCCGTCCAATCCAGACGGAGTAAAGACAACGCGATTCGTCATGAAATCAATAATTCCTTTTCGTTATTGTGCAGTGCGACGACGACGACCCTCGCGGTCGCCACGCCCACCAGTAGGTGCGTTTGGATCACGGTTTTCTTTGATCCAGTTGAAACAATTTTGATCATTGCCAGTCAACACGTCAGCTGCCATCACGGCTGCTTTTACTTCCGGGTGCAACGGACTCATGATTGCTGACGTCATGCCAGCACCCATCGCCATAGACAGGAATGTTCCCGTAATCACCTGACGATTTGGCAAACCGAAACTGACGTTGGATGCGCCACAGGTCGTGTTGACCTTGAGTTCATCGCGCAAACGACGGATCAGTGTGAATGCTTGTTGCCCGGCTTGACCAAGTGCGCCAATTGGCATCACCAATGGATCGACGACGATGTCGCTGTAATGAATTCCGTAATCGGCGGCACGATTGACGATCTTTCGTGCAACTTCAAACCGCACATTTGGATCCATGCTGATACCGGTCTCGTCATTGGAGATCGCAACCACTGCTGCGCCGTATTTTTTAACCAATGGCAACACTCGCTCGAGGTTTTCATCTTCGCCGGTCACTGAGTTAACAAGAGCCTTGCCCTTGTACACAGCAAGACCAGCTTCGAGTGCCTCAATAATTGACGAGTCGATTGACAACGGCACATCAGTTACCGACTGAACGAGTTGTACTGCACGCGCCAAAAGCGCCGGCTCGTCGGCAAGTGGAATACCCGCGTTGACATCGAGCATGTGCGCGCCGGCCAACACCTGGGCAATGGCATCAGCCTCGACTCGGCTGAAGTTGCCCGCTTTCATTTCTTCGGCCAGCAATTTGCGGCCGGTGGGGTTGATGCGCTCGCCAATCATTACGAATGGGCGGTCAAAGCCGATCACGACTTCGCGTGTTGGTGAGCTCAAGATTGTATGTGTCATATTATTTTCCGTTTCGTTGTGAGATTTATTGTTGTTCTTCTTGCATTTCTTCTTCAAGTTCTTCAAGAGCAGCCAAATCCTTGGCAGCAACTGTGAGTTGCTCGATGTCTTTCTCGAAACCACCCGCATAAGCCAACACACCTAGGTGCTGACGGGAATACTTCGCTTCGATTTCGTCAGCCACCTTTTGTGCAGCTTCGGCAAGCGTGCCTTCCAACGGCAATGAATCTCGGCTCCACTGAGCGATGTCTTCCTCTGCCGTATAGATGTTGGCTTTGCGCTTTGCACGGTCAATCGCACGTTGAAACTTGGCCGAGAGCACAACCTGATATCGATCTCTGCCCATTTGCGCATTAACTTGCGCAGGAATATCGCGCCACTTGATCACGACTACTGAGTTTCCGCCTCTTGCCATTACTGCACACTCTCTTTTTTGTTTTCGGGAATATTGATGTTTTTGGGGTTTGAAAATATTACGGGAATCGACTTTGCAAGACCTTGCACACCAACGTGGCGGTGCTCAAACGTCAAGCCGAGTTGCACTGCTGCTGCTTTGGCAAACTCAACAACTTTTGGATCGGTTGTCTGAGACAAGAGAACGACGCGGGTGTAGTTAGAAAAATATGTATCGCGCAGTTGCGGGTGTCGGTCAAGACCAAGACCCTCCCATACCAACGCAGTGAAATGTTTTGCCAAAAAGTCGGTGAGATAAAACGTGCCAGGTTGATCGTCGTGCAACTGAGCAAATAATTCAGATCCGGCAAAAAACTCGTAACAATGTGCGCCAGGAATTCGTTGCACATCGGGATACGACTCAAGCATGCGGTCAAGTGCGCCGCCAGTACCGCAATCGGCATAACCGACCATCGTTGGTCGATTCCCTCGACCATCTAGATGTTCGCGAAGTGCAGGCACAATGCCTTCTGGTCGATTGTGCAAGTTGGCTGGCAAGTAACGCACTTCAACAGCCTCATTGAGTCCGTTGATGTTGAGCACTTCACGAAGCTCTGACACGAGCGCCCCGCAGGCGATGATCAGCGGACGTTTGTCGTCCGACATAAAAGCCCGAGTCCTTTGTAACTAGTTGACCGAAGGGCCAGGAGGCTCGGCTGTGCGTTGACGCTTTGCGGTCACCAATTGCTTGGCCATTTCTGATGCAACTGCTGCGTCTCGACAATACGCATCGGCACCAACTGCGGTTGCAAACTCTTCGTTGAGCGGAGCGCCGCCAACCAAGATGATGTACTTGTCGCGAAGACCCTTTTCTTTCATGGTGTCAACAACGACTTTCATATATGGCATTGTTGTGGTGAGCAATGCAGACATGCCAAGGATGTCTGGCTGATGCAATTCGAGTGCTGCCAAGAACTTGTCTGCGTCGGTGTTGATACCGAGGTCGATTACTTCAAAGCCAGCGCCTTCAAGCATCATGGCAACCAAATTTTTGCCAATGTCGTGAATGTCGCCCTTAACAGTGCCGACGACTACTTTGCCAACAGACTCTGCACCTGTTTCGGCAAGCAGTGGGCGCAAAATATGCATGCCAGCCTTCATTGCGTTTGCGGCAAGCAACACTTCTGGTACAAACAAAATTCCGTCGCGGAAATCGACTCCGACGATGCGCATGCCCTCAACGAGTGCTTGCTGCAATACCTTGTCTGGCGTCCACTTGCGGTCGAGCAAAATCGTGGTGCCTTCAACGATTTCTTCGCCAAGACCGTCGTAGAGGTCGTCGTGCATCTGCTTGATCAAGTCTTCGTCTGACAGACCTGCAAGATCGATGTCGTCGAAATCACTCATAGTTCTCTTCCCCTTATACAACGGTCAAAATGGATGTAACGCTCAAAATGGCTACTGCTCGGCAGATATATCACCGACAAGGCAGGTTAGCAGGGCTTAGGCCCCGACATGGCGGTAGAACGCAACAGACTCTGGATCAAGGGGTATTTTGCCCAAAATGAGATCGGCAGCTTTTTCGGCCACCATCATCACGGGCGCGTAAATATTTCCATTCGTCACATATGGCATGACCGAGGCGTCCACCACTCTCAAACCCGCCATTCCATGGACGCGCATTGTCAATGGGTCGACAACCGACATCGCGTCTGTACCCATTTTGCACGTGCACGATGGGTGATATGCGGTCTCGCCATCTTTGCGCACCCAGTCCAACACCTGTTCGTCGGTTGCGATTTGCGGTCCTGGCGAGATCTCGCCGCCGTTATACGGTGCAAACGCCGGCTGATCAAGAATTTTGCGGGCTGCAGAAATTGCTTCCACCCACTCTCGTTTGTCTTCAAAAGTTGAAAGATAATTGAAGGTAAATGCGGGTTTGTCGCGAACATCAGCAGAGACCGCTTTGAGACTGCCGCGAGAATTGGAATACATCGGGCCAATGTGCACCTGATAACCGTGTCCCCCAGCCGGCGCCGTTCCGTCGTAGCGAACAGCAATTGGCAAGAAATGAAACATCAAGTTCGGATACTTGACCTCGGCGTTACTGCGGATAAATCCACCGGCCTCGAAATGATTGGATGCTCCCGGGCCTTTTCGAAACAGCCACGCAAAACCAATAAATGGTCGCTTCCAAAATTTCATTGTTGGGTTTAAAGAAATCGGCTGTGTGCAGAGATGTTGGACATACACCTCGAGATGGTCTTGCAAATTTTCGCCAACGCCAGGCAAGTGATGAACCGGTGTGATGCCAACAGCGCGCAGATCAGTCTCGTTGCCAATGCCCGAGACCTGCAACAACTGTGGTGAATTAAAGGCTCCACCACACAAGATCACTTCCTTTGCTCGCACCGACTTGTTGCGACCGAACGGCAGCGAATACTCGACACCAACAACTGTTTTTCCTTCAGTGATGAGCCTTGTTGCCAGTGCACGACATTGCACTGTGAGATTGTGGCGCTGCTTCACCGGATGTAGATAAGCGCGCGCAGCACTGAAACGACGACCGCGTTTGACGTTCCGATCAAATGCCGCAAAGCCCTCTTGTTGGTAACCATTTACGTCTTGCGTAATTGGATGACCCGCTTGCTTCACTGCACTAAAAAATGCACCGAACAATGGATTCTTTACTTGCCCGCGTTCAAGACGAAGCGGGCCATCTTTCCCGCGAAATTGATCATTCGTATCGGCTGCTAGACAGTTTTCCATTCTCTTGAAATACGGAAGGCAATGCGCATAATCCCACGAGGACATTCCTGCGTCTGCGCCCCATCGCTCAAAGTCGAGTGGATTACCCCGCTGAAAAATCATTCCATTAATACTGCTCGAGCCACCCAAAATCTTGCCGCGACCGTGAGTAACACGGCGACCGTTCATGTGCGGCTCGGGCTGCGAAGAATACATCCAGTCATAAAACTTGCTTCCGATAGGAAACATCAGGGCTGCTGGCATATGAATGAACACGTCAAACCAATAGTCGGGACGGCCAGCCTCAAGAACGAGAACTGAATTATTTGGATCGGCACTCAAACGATTTGCCAAGGCGCAACCAGCAGAGCCGCCGCCCACAATTACATAATCGAAAGTCTTTTTCACGAATTATTTATACCACAGTAAAAACGCGCGACACCGAGTTCTCACTAATCCTGTAATTAGCAGTTTGCTCAACGCGCTTTTTTGATAGCGGTTTCGATCAGTACACGGATTTCATCGAGACTTGCAGACCGTGGATTAGTTTTTGCTGCAGAATCTTTGAGGGCTTTGACGGCAATTCGTTCTGCGCAATCCATTGGCACACCAATTTCACTTAAGGATTTTGGAATGTGGATCTCGTCAAGAATTGCTTCGACTGCAGTAATAAACCCTGCGACGGAGTGATCGGGTATTTCCATAGCTTCAGCCATGCGACGCACTTTCTCTTCCATGCCAGGCAAATTGAAACGCAAAATTACTGGTAACAGAATTGCATTGGTGTTGCCATGGTGAGTGTTGAACTCGGCTCCAACCATGTGCGAGATCGCATGTACGAATCCAAGACCTTTAAGAAACGAAATTCCCGCCAAACAAGAAGCCACGTGCATGCCACCGCGCGCGGTGATGTTTGTTGGTTCGGCAACGGCCACAGGAAGCCACTTTGCAATGAGGGTCAGCGCTTCAAGTGCCATTGCGTCGCAGAGCGGATGAAAACCTGGCACGAGAAATGCCTCAATGGCGTGAACCATTGCATCGGCACCTGTCCATGCAGTCAGATTTGCTGGCAATCCAATAGTGAGTTCAGGATCTAAAAGTGCCAAGGACGGCTTTAGTTGTGAGTGCCAGACGCAGAACTTCATCGCCTTTTCCGTATGAGTGACCATTGCAGTGCTTTCGGTTTCGGCACCGGTTCCTGCAGTTGTAGGAATCGTGATCAGAGTCGGAAAACGATTTTCGTGCGAAATCACTGGAGACGCTTGTTCAAACTCGAAATCCCAAAGATCGATTTCGTTGTTCGCTGTCAGGCAAATTGCTTTTGCTCCGTCCATCGCGCTGCCCCCACCGATCGCGATAATCGCATCATGCCTCCCTGCAACAAACGCCGCGCGTCCGATGCTG
>Ga0194041_10000217_pt1 | contig 22359 bp, 19 predicted proteins | sample JunL449m_MetaG_FD_160082 | JGI IMG/M metagenome (GOLD analysis project Ga0194041, IMG submission 160082) | Anoxic zone freshwater microbial communities from boreal shield lake in IISD Experimental Lakes Area, Ontario, Canada - Jun2016-L442-9m | ecosystem: Environmental > Aquatic > Freshwater >...
TCCCTAACTTCTTCTGCATCCGTACTCCTCTGTGAAGGTCTGTCCGTAGTAGGTGCTTCTTCCCATCAGAATTGACAGTAAGAGCCTGGAGCCACGCCGTCAAGAGAAAACTAGTTTTTTCTTGTGTCGGAGGGGCAACAGCCCTAAGGTAGCGCCATGGCTAAGAGTCCCGCATCCCAATTAATTACCTCCTCAGAGGCGATCGATGGCCACTTCGGCCCCTACGGCGGTCGTTTCGTTCCAGAAGCCCTGATCACCGCTCTAGATGAACTGGAACGCACCTATAACGCCGCCAAGGTGGATCCGGCCTTTATCGCCGAATTAGCCGAATTAAATGCCACGTATATCGGTCGTCCCAGCATCCTCACAGAGGCGCATAATTTTTCGAAAGAGTGCGGTGGCGCTCGCATCCTTTTAAAGCGTGAAGATCTCAACCACACCGGCTCGCACAAAATCAACAATGTGATTGGCCAAGCGCTCATCACGAAGCGCATGGGCAAGAAGCGCATCATCGCTGAGACGGGTGTCGGACAGCATGGTGTGGCAGCTGCCACGGCCGCAGCTCTCATGGGTTTTGAATGTGTTGTTTATATGGGTGCCGAAGATATTCGCCGGCAATCACTCAACGTGGCGCGCATGAAGCTTCTCGGTGCCGAAGTTGTCCCAGTTACATCCGGATCACAAACCCTCAAAGATGCACTTAACGAAGCGATGCGCGATTGGGTTACGAATGTAGCGACTACGCATTACCTACTCGGAACTGTTGCCGGACCTCATCCTTTTCCTACGATGGTTCGCGACTTCCATAGCGTGATCGGTATTGAGGCACGTGAACAAGTTCTCGCGCTTACTGGCAAACTTCCCGACGCGGTCTTGGCTTGCGTCGGTGGCGGATCTAACGCCATCGGGATCTTCCATCGATTCATTTCAGATCCCTCAGTACGCCTTATTGGTTTAGAAGCCGGCGGGGACGGCATCGATACTGGCCGTCACGCCTCAAGTATCTCTGGTGGTTCCAGCGGCGTGCTCCACGGGTCGCGCACATATGTATTGCAAGATGAAGATGGACAGACGATCGAATCGCACTCCATCTCGGCAGGTTTGGATTACCCAGGTGTGGGACCAGAGCATGCCTACCTCAAAGACATGGGACGCGCGGAATATCGCTCGGTGACGGATGCGCAAGCGATGGAAGCATTCTCACTTCTTTCGCGCACCGAAGGAATCATTCCTGCAATCGAGACGGCCCACGCGCTCTACGGCGCTATGGTGCTCGGTCGCGAGCTCGGTCCAGATGCCACCATCTTGATTAACCTTTCTGGCCGCGGAGATAAAGATGTGCAGACCGCTGCCGCGTGGTTTGGTATCGAACTCTGATGTCGCGTCTCTCAGAACTCTTCATCCGCACGCGCGCGGAGAACCGTGCCGCGCTCATTGGCTACTTACCTGCAGGCTTTCCCACTCAGGAGATGTCGATCAAGGTAATCAAGGCAATGATCGAAGGCGGCGTCGATGCCGTTGAGATCGGATTCCCTTATAGCGACCCAGTCATGGATGGTCCGATCATCCAAGAAGCCGCTGAAACAGCTCGCGCGGCTGGTATCACGATGAAGAAGACTCTTGAGGTGGTACGCGAAGTTGCTACCACCGGTGCACCCACGTTGATGATGACCTACTGGAACCCGATCGATCGGTACGGCGTTGAGCGTTATGCCGAAGATTTCCACGCAGCCGGCATGGAGGGCGTCATTACACCTGACCTCACCTTCGAAGAGGCTGATGAATGGCTTGGACTAACTGACCGACTTGGCCTCCATCCTATTTTCGTAGTGGCGCCTAGTACCGCAGATGAACGACTGAAGCTAGTCGCTTCAAAGTGCTCTGGCTTTATCTATGCAGCAAGCACCATGGGTGTGACTGGTGCACGAACTTCAGTCTCATCTGCAGCCAGCACACTTGTTGAGCGTCTCCGTGCAATTACCGATACGCCAGTCTGTGTTGGCCTTGGCGTTTCCAATGGCGAACAAGCGGCCGAGGTAGCCAAATATGCCGATGGTGTGATCGTGGGTTCGGCTTTCGTGAAAGCGGTACTTGCTAATCCTGAAGATCCACTTCCTGGAGTGCGCGCAGTTGCTGAAGATCTAGCTCGCGGAGTGCGCAACCGCTAAGCGACTTCCTTAGCCAAAGCTCTTGAAAGTATCGGCACCGCATCAGCCCAAGTCATTCCAAAGGTTTCTGCGAACACCGTTTCAAAACTCTTTCCACCAGCAACGTCTTTGTACATTTGCATGATGACCTCTGGACCTTTGATGGCCGCAAAGATTTCACTCACCAAAAAGCCTACGTCGTAAAGCCGCCATTGCGGATAAGTTTCCCATGGCGCCCAGGACGGGGATGTTGATGGTCCAAGATATGCGTTAAACCATGCTTCGTTATACGAAGCGTTATGGATGAGCTCACCAGTATCACGGAGGCGCTCCGCCAAATACGCATCGTACGACGCATAATCAAGGGCAGCGGCTTGCGAGAACTCAGCCCCACCTTCCAATAACCATCGTGGAAGATCCCAATAGTGGTAGGGAGTGCCTCTCATCTGAGTTTGTTGAATAGTGTGACTGTATTCGTGAGCTTCCAGAGTGCCGTTCGAATGATTGGGATCACTCTTCCCCCATGGACTCACAGCGCTCAGAATGATTCCCTCGCCAGCAGTGTTCACCCAACTGCTGGCGCCCCAGCAGGTGCTTTCCGTTTGGCAATTATTTCTTGCCGCGCTATCCCCCGTCGCCAACCCTGTTTGCAGAGCTGCGTACTGCGCCTGTGCCCAATCAATGTCTTGATAGCCGTAATAGATCAGATAAAGATGCGCAACTTGATTGAAACCTGCGTAAAGGCGTGACGCCAAATCAATTCCCACCCTTGGATTGGGATTATCCAATGTTGAGTTGGGGCCAATGAGTGTTGTGACTACCCCTACCGTCGCAGTTGAGGTCTCCACCTTGGCTTTGCTCTTCGTCCATGCAGCTAATGTGACCGCTGCAGGGTTTGCATTGAGTGCGGCCTCAAGGGTTCCAAGCGAAGTAAGGCTCACTGGCGTCGGGGTGGGCATTGGTGCCGGAGCAGGTGTGGGTACGTCGAGTGCAATGCGAATTTCGTCATTTGCACCGTTACTCACCAAGGTTATTTTGAGCCCTGAGTAGGTCAAAGACTTCCCTGGAGTGTTGAGTAGAATCTGCTCCATAGAAATGCTGCCACCGGTAACAAGCGTGGGATACCAAGAATCTGCGGTTTTTCCATCCGGCCGTAAATACACGGCAAAGCGAGCAACATCATCACCGCGCCCCTCACCCGTTCGATCATTTTCAATACTTGTATCCACGAGGTATGCAGTCACGCCACCAAAGCTGTCATACCAACTTGGGCCCCATTTATCCTTGCGTCGAGATTCAATGACGAGCACCTGATGATCGTTGAGGGTGATCATCGCAGAACGCACACCCGCTTCTTCACGTTCCATGGGAACTAATTTGACGGTCGTAGAAGTGATGTGATCCTTCGAAATGCAATAAACATCTCCAGGATTGAGCCACCCCGAAATAAGCGCATCCCATGTCGATAACGTCGAAGATTTTCCGGATTGATTTCCCATGATGTTGAGGTCCACATAATCATGTGGAGCGTGGCCTTCAAGACCGTAGGAGTGCATGACCTCGTGCATCCACCACGACCAGATTGGAAGATTATTTGCATAAATGTACGCCCCCGGCGCAAAGAAACTAAAGCGCTGAGCCCCTTGATTTGTTTGCCAGGTACGCCCTCGCAGAGTGAATTCAGTTTCTACGGCGCGCGTAGCTGAGGGAAGTAAGAAGAAGACGGCACCCACTCCAGTGAAGTCGTAATAATCCTTCGCAGCCGTGATGAGCTGATTGCCCATCTCTACATCAGTCTGTGCTTGCGGAGTGGTTTGCCCGGCATACCCTCCTGACGGTGGATGTGCCCAGTTATATTGTGTTGACGGCTTAGGTGCGCGAATCCACTCGTTATGCACTTGCCATTGAAATTTCAACTTATCGTTGGTGTAGTACTTGAGCCAAGCATTTACATTATCAATTTGTGACTGACCCACATCCAAAGGTTTGCCGGAACCTGGTACATCTGAGAAATCGATTGGGATGAAGGCCACCTTGGTAGTTCCGATTAACTGTAGATTCGGTTCTCGCGAGAAATCCGAAGCAGGGTATGCAACCGCCCCGGTCCAAGGTTGCGAACTCGTTGCACGATGATCTGTCAGCTGACATACCGAGAGTGGATCTCCCCCAGCAGTAGGTATCACTACGACTGGTGCTGGTGCTGGTGCTGGTGCTGGTGCTGGTGCGGGTGCTGGTGTCGGCACGGGAATTAAGGTTGGAGTAGGTGTTGGAGTAGGTGTTGGAGTAGGTGTTGGAGTAGGTGTTGGAGTAGGTGTTGCAGTATGAGTCGGAACCGGCGTGGGTGCCGGCTCGATTGTGGACGTCTCTGCAGGTTTTGGCGGGGTAGCGCATCCGGCTGATGTTGTCGGGGATGTTGCTGTCGCACAGAGCGTGGGAAGCGGTTTTGGTGTGGGAGTCGGTATTGGTTTTGGTGTGGGAGTTGGTGTTGGCTTTGGCTTGGAGATCACAGGGCTCTTCACCACTTGCCAGAGCTTCTTCTTTCCCACCTGAGCACAGATGAGTTGTTGGCTCTTTACAGTAGTTTTCTGCCCGATCTTGGTGCAGGTGGATCCGACCTTAACCGTTGCGGCAGCGGCCGGGATTGAGAGCAACAGTGCGAGTGCCGCCGCTATGAGAACCCGCAGAGTACGCACCTGAACAAATTACCACTCAAATCAAAGTAACTGTGATCTACCCGTTGCAAAGAATCTTTGCGCTTCAAGCGCCCGTACTACCTCCCCTGTATATACAGACTCCCCTGTATATACGGACATTCCTTGCCCCTATCCCTTCACCACGCTTCGCCCATCGAGCAATTTCCCAATATGAAAGCGCGGCAACTTCTAAGAATCCTTCAACGGGATCCATTCAATTATGTAGAGGTTCACCAACGTAGGCGCGGATCTCATCGACTACTCAGAGCGACCGGAAGAAAAGACGTGGTGTTTCACGATCGCATTACCGTACCTCCTAGATTTGTGAGGAGTCTTCTAGTAACCGACATCGGTCTCTCCGAGAGAGAGGCAATTCAATTGTTGAGGAGGAACGTATGAATGAATCGAAGATAGAGAGCAATTACGCGAGAACGTGCGCATTGCAATTACAGACTGCTTTGGTGAGGAAGTCGAACTAGCCGAGGTCTTCGATAATCAGGCTCCAAAGAACCAATTAACTCACTAGATAAGCGAGGCGATTGCCTTCTCGATGATTTCCAGAGCTTCGCGAAGTAAGTGCTCAGGCATCACGAGTGGCGGCAGGAAGCGAAGTACGTTTCCGTAAGTACCCGCTGAAAGAACGAGAACACCTTCTGCGGTGCAGTACTTCACAATCTGCGAAACCGCATCGGGATTTGGATCCTTGGTGCCTGGCTTCACTAATTCGATAGCCACCATGGCGCCACGACCACGAACATCACCGATCACTGGATGTTTCGCTTGCATCTCAAGTAAGGATGAAGTCATGATCTCGCCGAGCACCTTCGCTTGGCTCACCAAATCTTGCTCTTCGATAGTTTCGATGGCACCTAACGCAGCGGCACACGCGATGGGTGAACCGCCGTAAGTCCCACCGAGACCGCCGACGTGCACGCTATCCATAATTTCGGCGCGCCCAGTAACAGCAGAGAGCGGCAGGCCACCGGCAATGCCCTTAGCAGTAGTGATGAGATCTGGAATGACACCTTCATCTTCGCAGGCAAACATTTGACCGGTACGCGCAAAACCGGTCTGTACTTCGTCTGCCACAAATACGATCCCGTGCTTCTTCGCGAAAGCTGCAAGCCCAGGTAGGAAACCCTTAGGCGGAACAATAAAGCCACCTTCGCCTTGAATAGGCTCGATTACGATAGCCGCGACATTCTCTGGACCGAGTTCCTTCTCCACCTTATGAATAAATTCCTCAAGTGCTTCGGCGGCGCAGTTCTCTTCGCCGGTAAGCCAACGGTATGGATAGGCCATCGGCATGCGATAAATCTCAGAAGCAAATGGACCAAAACCTTGCTTGTAAGGCATGTTCTTCGCGGTCATCGCCATAGTGAGATTAGTGCGACCGTGGTAACCATGCTCAAAAACAATCACTGCTTGGCGCTTCGTGTACACGCGCGCAATCTTGACCGCGTTCTCTAGCGCCTCTGCCCCCGAGTTGAAGAGCGCGCTCTTCTTCTCGTGATCGCCAGGAGTCAGGCGATTGAGGTGCTCACACACTTCGACGTAACCCATGTAAGGAGCAACCATGAAACATGTGTGAGTGAACGCGGCAACCTGTGCCTGAACATTTTCTACAACTTTATCTGCCGAGTTGCCTACGTTAACGACGGCAATTCCTGCACCCATGTCGATGATGGAGTTACCGTCGACATCTTGAATCACTCCGCCACCAGCAGCAGTCACGAATACTGGCATACCCACACCGAGGCCAGCGCTCACTGCGGCGCTACGGCGCTTGAGGAGTTCAGCGGACTTAGGTCCAGGAATAGAAGTTACGAGTTTGCGCTCTTGGGGCAATGATGGACCGCCGGACATGAAGACTCCTCACTAAGACTGTGGAGCCATCCTAACCCAGGTCAGGCAGCCAGCGCCTTTCGCTTGCGGGCGCCAACAATCTGGCCAATAACCACGATGGCCAGCGCGATCAGGAAGACTCCGGCGCCAATCACGTTCACTTGGGGTGGGATGCCTCGTTGAGCCGAGCCCCAGACAAACATCGGGAAAGTAACGGTGGAGCCGGAGTTGAAGTTAGTCACAATGAAGTCATCAAAAGAGAGCGAGAAAGAGAGCAACGCGGCACTTGCGATACCTGGCGCAAGGAGTGGCAAGGTGATGCGGCGGAAAGTCTGCCATTCGTTTGCGTAGAGATCCATGGCCGCTTGCTCTAGCCGTGGATCCATACCGGCCAGACGTGCCTTGACCGTAACTACTACGAACGAGAGGCAGAACATAATGTGCGCGATCAGAATGGTCCAGAATCCGAGCGGGAAGCTCGCCGAAACGAAGAGAGTGAGCAGCGATGAACCCATTACTACTTCTGGAGAGGCCATCGGCAAAAAGAGCAGCAGGTTCGCCACACCTTTACCGCGGAAGCGATAGCGCATCAGCGCGTAAGCCATCAAAGTTCCCAAGATGGTGGCGCCGATCGTGGAGAGTAAACCGATTTTGAGACTCACCATCACTGACGGGCACATCGCCTCCGCGCCAGAACAGGGATGCAGCCAGTTGTCGAGCGTAAATTTATCGAAGGTGTAAGTAAGTCGCGACTTTGGTTCGTTGAACGAAAGCGCAATAACCACGAATACTGGGATGAACATGTAGAACAACACCAACATTCCAACGATCATGATGATGTTCTTACGAATCCAATTCATCACTACACCAACTCTTCAGTGCCGGCGCGCTTCACATATGTGGCTACCAAAATAACAATGGCAGCCATAAGTACGAAGGAGAGCGCGGCCGCGGTGGGGTAAGCGCCGCGTTCTAAGAATGCGCGATCAATAACATTACCAATCATGGTGGTGTTCTTAATGCCACCAAGAAGTTGGGCATTGATGTAGTCACCCGACGCGGGGATAAAGGTAAGAAGTGTGCCGGCTACTACTCCTGGCATAGAGAGCGGCAGGACTACTCGACGAAAACCTGTGAAGGGCTTCGAGTAGAGATCGCCAGCAGCTTCGATTAGCCGCGGATCAACCTTTTCCAAACTAGTGAAGAGTGGAAGAGTCATAAACGGCAGGAAGTTATAGGTAAGACCCATCACCACCGCAAAAGGCGTAGCTAAAATACGTCCACCTTCAGGAAGAATGTGGATGTTCTGCAAGAAGTGCACAAAGCTTGAGTTATCGCCGAGAATCGCGGTCCAGGCAAGGGTGCGCAGCAAGAAAGATGTGAAGAAGGGTGCAATGACGAGTACTAAGAGGATGTTCTTCCACTTCCCAGATTTAAGCGCAATCGCGTAGGCAAGCGGGTAAGCGATAACGAGTGCGAGCACGGTTGCGATGGCCGCAAAAATAAAAGAGCGGAGGAATTGTGGCCAGTACTCACTCAATGCATCGACGTAGTTGCCTACGTGACCATTCATGACATAGCCAGTCTCGAGCGATCCGCTCGGATCGTAAAGACTGGTGGCACCCAGGTTGAACATCGGAGTTAAGAAGAAAATCGCCAACCAGAGCGCACCAGGAGCCAGGAGTAGGTAAGGCACCCACTTCTTATTGGTCACCGGATTTACTCTGTTTCGGCGAGGACATCGCCAGCATAGGCATCTTGCTTTGCATCAAGGGCAAAGGTGTGCGCCGGATCCCAAGAGATACGAACCCGATCCCCCGCCATCACTTCTGATGCATCCACGTTCTGTTCGAACACAATGATTTTTTCATCATCAAGAAATCCTGGAATCTCCACGATGAACTGAGTTGAAACGCCGATGTATGAACGTTCAAGAACCGTTCCCACTAGTTGGTTACCTAAGTGATCGTGCGCATGATTTGACTCCGCCGAGATGTAAATCTTTTCCGGACGGACGCCAACCCATACTTTGGAATTTGAGGTAGCAACGCGGCTTGCGGGAATCTTGATCTGGTTCCCCCACACCTTGACTCCCACGAAGTCACCTCGTTCTACCACTTCACCTGTGAGCAAATTCGATTGCCCAAGGAAGTTAGCCACGAATGTGGTCCTCGGGTTTTCATAGAGGTCCATCGGGCTACCGAGCTGCTCCACCTTGCCTTGATTCATGACCGCAATAGTGTCGGCCATAGTCATAGCTTCTTCTTGGTCATGAGTTACGTGCACGAAGGTGATGCCCACTTCAGTCTGGATGCGCTTGAGCTCTAATTGCATCTGGCGACGAAGCTTAAGATCGAGTGCACCCAGTGGCTCATCTAGTAGAAGCACCTCGGGACGATTAATGAGTGCGCGCGCGAGTGCTACTCGTTGCTGTTGACCACCGGATAGTTGCGATGGCTTACGCCGCGCAAAGGCATCTAGTTCTACGAGTGAGAGCATGGCGTCAACTTGCGCCGACACATCTTTAATACCCCTGCGGCGTAATCCGAAAGCTACGTTCTCGTAGATGTCGAGATGTGGGAAGAGTGCGTACGACTGAAAGACCGTATTAACCGGACGGTTGTACGGCTTGAGTGGGGCGATGTCATGATCGCCGATGAGGATCTGCCCAGCAGTGGGCAGTTCAAGACCAGCGACCATACGAAGCGTGGTGGTCTTTCCGCACCCTGATGGACCGAGAAGTGCGAAGAAAGAACCTTTTGGAATCAGGATGTCGATGTCATCGACTGCAACGAAATCACCAAACTCTTTGCGTAACGAGACAAGGCGAAGATCGCCGCCAATCTGATCCATCAGCCGCCCATCACCTTTGCGTAAGCGTCTTGGCAAGACTTCTCGGTGGCTTCATCAAGACCGGCGAAGATATGAGCTTTGGCCAGAGTTGCCGCATCGGGGAAGATCAATGGATTACTAGCAAGAGCCGGATCAATCTTGGCGGCTTCCTCCTGCGCGCCATCTACCGGGCAGATGTAATTCACATAAGCAGCCACCTGCGCGGCAACCTTGGGATCGTAGTAATAGTTGATCCATGACTCGGCGTTCTTCTTATGCTTAGCACCATTGGGTACCTGCATGTTGTCTGACCAGAGCATGGCACCTGCATCAGGAATGACGTATTTGATCTTGTCGTTCTTCGCTTGGAGTTGAATAACATCACCAGACCAAGCAACACACGCTGCAATATTTCCCTTGGCAAGATCTGGTGCATACTCGTTTCCAGTGAACTTACGAATTTGGCCAGAATTAACTGCCTTCTGAATCTTTTCGATCGCTGCATCAAAATCGGCTTGATTAAAGACTGATGGATCCTTACCCATCGAAAGCAATACGAGGCCCATTGTGTCACGCATTTCAGAGAGGCAGGTTACTTTGCCTTTGAGATCAGGACGTGTGAAAAGTTCGTCGATAGTCATTACTGGCTTCGTCACAGCTCCGTTATATGCGATGCCACCAAACCCTGATTGCCAAGGGGCTGAGTAATCGCGAGTGGCATCCCACGAAGGAGACTTGAGAGCTGCACGGAGATGCGCGTCAACGTTAGGGATGTTTGCCTTGTCGAGTTTTTGAACCCAACCCAGGCGAATCATCTTTGCTGCCATCCAGTCGGTGAGCACCATCAAATCACGACCCGTGTCTTGACCTGCGGCCAGTTGATTACGAACCTTGCCGAAGAAAACGTTGTTATCGCTGACATCTTCGGTGTATGCCACTTTGATTCCGGTGGCGGCGGTAAATGCGACAACTGAAGGACGAATCGACTCATCATTTGCATCGACATCGATGTAGAGCGGCCAGTTCGACACATTCAATGACTTGTCGGCATCCGATTGATCTGCTGTAGCAGGCGATGCTGAACCTTTAGTTTCGGCAGTGCCTTTAGTACCGCACGCGGCAAGGAATGCAGCGAGACCGACAGCTCCAGCGCCGGTGATGACTCCACGGCGGGTGACCTGGCTTGAGACGATCTTGCGCATCTCGGGTGTCAGTGACGCAACAGGCGGCAAGTTCTTCTCTTCTGACATGTCTACTCCTCAGCTCATACCGGATCGATCAATCGTGATAGTACGGAGCCTAATCACTTAGAGCCCAGAATCCATCGATTCACTGGCCCTTATTCCGTCCGCGTAAGTGGGCGTAGAGAAATTACTTGCGTGCACTCGCCGCGTGTTTACGGGTAGTGCCGCCAGCAATCCAGAAGACCACTCCCACCAGCACAAAGAAGAGAACTGGCACTGCCTCGGTGAAGAGGAACTTCCAGCGCTCTGATTGCTCCCAGCCATCTGGTCGGAAGTCATCACCAAACCAATCCACTCCCAGTCCTGGCGCCACCAATTGGAGAGAGGCGAAGGCCACGATCAGCGTGAGCCAGACCGAGAGGAACTTGGCCCAAGGTGCGCGGTAAGGACGTGGATGATCGGGGTGAGTGACCCGCAAGCGCCAGAGCGCAGGGAAAATTGCTAAGTATGAGAGCAAGGTAGTGGAGACAGCAATACCAAGAACTGCAGTGAAGTACTTCATGGCATTGCCTTCACTGATGGTGCGTGCCATCACAAGAACTGCAGTCGAGAGCAGACCACTCAAAATGTTGACTCGCACTGGGGTTCCGTACTTTGCCGAGATCACTCCCAGTGAGCGGGGGGCCGCGCCGTCATAACCCGAAACGGCGAGCGAACGATCAGACCCCATGATCCAGGTAACTCCTGAAGAGAGCACGCAGATGATGAAGAGGAGCCCGCCAATTCCACCGAGGAAAGCGCCAAAGCCGGTGAGGACAACTCCGTCAGCCCCGGTTGATCCACCGTAGATGGTGAAAACAGCCTTGATCGCGTCGAGGAAACCACCGAGATTGGAGACATCTTGCGTGGGAAGCACCACGAGAATGCCAAGGATGGGCAGACCGTAAAGCAATACAGCTGCGATCGCGGCACGGAAGAGACCGTAGGGGATATCGCGACGCGGATCCTTCATCTCATCGCCGGCACTATTAGGAAGTTCGAATCCGACGTAATTAAAGAGCAGCACACCTGCGAGTGCAACCAGCCCAGCGAAGGAAATCCCGAAGTCGCCGACATGGACGCCATGAACGCCATTCTTAAATCCGTAGATGACTACCGATATGGAGAAGAAGCCAAGGAGGATGAACCGAGCGAAAGCTCCAAAGGTAGGAATCCACTTGCCCACCTTGAAAGAAAGAATGGCGCTCGTAACACCAATCCAGATAAAGGCGAGAGTAAAGATGTACCACCAAATATTTGACATCGGATGACCGTTGAGGAAGAAGGTCTCATACGCGGTCGCTCCAACAAGGGCGAGCGTGCCGCCGAGCCAGACTGGGTTCGTCACCCAGTAGAGCACATTGTTGATCGCGGCAGCGAGCCGACCGAAAGCTAGGCGCGCCCAGAGATATGAGCCACCCTCTTGTGGGAATGATGTACCGAGTTCAGCGAAGAGAAGTGCTTGTGGCACAAAGAAGACGATGGCGAAAATGATTAACCAGGTAAATGCCTGAGCACCCGATGCCGCAACTGTTCCGATCGTATCGATTCCCACCAAAGTGCAAATGGTGAAGAAGAGAATGTCGTATCTACCGAAGTGCTTTTGCAAATGCGCAGTTTCAGTGAGTGCATCGGACGTGAGATCAAGCTCTTTAGCCAAGCCGCTATCTATGGACATGCGCCAGCCTCTTCTGGAGTAGTGATAGGAAGGTGTTACTCGCCGATATTGATCATGACGTGCTTGATGCGGGTGTAATCCTCGAAACCGTACATAGAGAGATCTTTCCCGTATCCAGAATGCTTGAAACCACCATGCGGCATTTCAGCCACAATCGGAATGTGCGTATTCACCCAAACAACGCCAAAATCGAGACCGCGAGACATGCGCATTGCGGTGCCATTGTCTTTAGTCCACACACTTGAAGCTAAGCCGTACTTCACATCATTGGAGAAGGTAAGCGCCTCCGCTTCATTTTGGAATTTTTGTACAGTGACCACAGGTCCAAAGATTTCGTCTTGGATCATCTCGTCCTTTTGTTGCAAATCTGCAACGACCGTAGCCTCATGGAAATAGCCAGCGCGATCTACTTGATGTCCGCCAGTAACGACATTGGCGTGTGCAGGTACACGCTCCAAGAATCCCTTAACGCGCGCTAATTGGTTTGAATTATTGAGCGGACCATAAAGAATCTCTTCATCAGGTGCGCCCGTCGTGGCGATTTCTTTGACCTTCTCTGCGAGCAGCGCTACGAAATCTTTATATGCCCCCGCTTCCACCATGACACGCGTGGCTGCGGTGCAATCTTGGCCAGCATTGAAGTAGCCGCCAATAGCAACACCTTCTGCGGCAGCTTCGAGATTAGCATCATCGAAAATGACAACCGGCGCTTTGCCTCCTAATTCGAGGTGGACGCGCTTCACATCTTTAGCAGCGGAGCCAGCAACTTCCATACCTGCGCGAACCGAGCCGGTAATGGAGACCATCTGCGGAATCTTGTGCTCCACCAGCGAGCGGCCGCTATCGCGGTCACCGCAAACTACGTTGAAGACACCAGGAGGCAAGAACTCCGCCATGATGTTTGCCATCCAGACGGTTGACGCTGGAGTGGTATCACTAGGCTTCAATACAACAGTGTTTCCGGCTGCAATTGCCGGCGCCCACTTCCATACGGCCATCATCATTGGGTAATTCCATGGCGTTACTTGCGCACACACACCAATGGGTTCGCGACGAATGATTGAAGTATGTCCGCGCATGTACTCACCTGCGCTACGACCTTCGAGAATGCGGGCAGCGCCAGCAAAGAAGCGGATCTGATCAAGCATTGCGGGCATCTCTTCTGACATGGTGATCGCCAGTGGCTTGCCGGTGTTCTCGCTCTCGATTGCAATCATTTCCTCGGCACGCGATTCAAATGCATCAGCAATCTTCAGAAGTGCCTTTTGGCGCTCAGCAGGAGTTGAATCGCGCCAGGACTCGAATGCGATCGACGCTGCGTTAATGGCATGGTCTACATCTGCCGCGTTAGATATCGGCGCAGTGGCATAGGGCTTACCGGTGACCGGGCTGATGAGCTCGCTGACATTTCCAGACTTACTGTCTAAAGCGAGGCCGTTGACGAAATTCTGAAGCTTCTTCATGGATCTCCTTCTGAGTGCCTAGGCGTGAGAGTACGCGGAAATGGACCTTTTGGACACCACCCCAGGCGTAAAAGTAAGGAATCCGCAGATATTGGCTCTTTTTGCTACGGATTCTTTTGCCTTTTGGCTCGAAGTCGGGCATTCTCGGGGCATGTCGGCATCTAGCGTCCCCCGCGGCCTCGCCTTTACTAAGGCTCGCCCCGCCCGGGTCGCCCTCGATGACACCTCTAAATCCATCATCGAAGAGCTCCAGAGCGATGGCCGTAAGTCCTACGCCGCTATCGGGCTGGCTGTTGGACTCTCTGAAGCGGCTGTCCGCCAGCGCGTGCAGCGCCTCATCGACTCAGGTGTGATGCAGATCGTCGCTGTTACTGATCCGCTCACCGTGGGCTTTAACCGCATGGCCATGATCGGCATCAAAGTGGAGGGCGACCTTCAAGATGTTGCAGACCAACTCGCAACTTTCCCGGAAGTTGACTACGTAGTCGTCACGGCCGGTTCATTCGATTTACTCGCTGAAGTTATTTGTGAAGATGACGATCATCTTCTCGAATTGCTTCAACGCTTTAGAACAATCAAAACGGTGCGCTCAACCGAGAGCTTCGTTTATTTGAAACTGCAGAAGCAGTTATATAACTGGGGGACAAGATGAGTATCTCACCACAGGATGTTGTCGAACATTTCGACGACAATCTTTCTAAACGCGCGACCGAACATATGTGGATGTACTTCTCTCGAATGGGCAGTTACCACGAGGGCGCTTCAGTTCCGATCATCGTGCGCGGTCAAGGTGCGTACATCTTTGATGATCGTGGCCGACGCTACCTCGATGGCCTCTCCGGACTCTTCACTGTGCAGATGGGACATGGCCGCGAGGAACTGGCCGACGCTGCCTACAAACAAATGATGAAGCTTGCCCACTTCCCCATTTGGGGCTACGGCAATCCCCCAGCCATCGAATTAGCTGAAAAGTTGGCAAGTTTGACTCCGCAAGGTTTGGATCGCGTCTTCTTCACTACCGCAGGTGGCGAAGCAGTTGAGAGTGCATTCAAATTAGTGAAGCAGTATTTCAAGATGACAGGTAAGCCACTTAAGCACAAAGTCATCTCACGCTCGATTGCCTACCATGGCACGACGCAGGGCGCGCTCTCTATCACTGGTATTCCGGCGGCCAAGCAATGGTTTGAGCCACTCATTCCAGGAGCGCATAAAGTTCCGAACACAAACTTCTACCGCGCGCCAGAACACCTACAGAATGACATCAATGCATTTAGCGAGTGGGCTTCATCGCGAATTGAAGAAGCCATCCTCATGGAAGGGCCCGATACAGTCGCGGCAGTGTTTGTTGAACCGGTGCAAAACTCCGGTGGATGCTTCCCGCCTCCCCCCGGCTATTTGCAGCGAGTTCGCGAAATTTGCGACAAATACGACGTCATCATGGTCTGCGACGAAGTCATCACCGCTTTCGGACGTATCGGTGATTGGTTTGCTAGCAATCGCTACGGCATCGTGCCCGACATCATCACTTGCGCCAAGGGAATGACCTCAGGTTATGCACCGATGGGAGCGATGATCGTCAACGAACGACTCTATGAACCATTTACCCAAGGCACCAATACCTTCCTTCATGGCTTCACTTGGGGCGGACACCCCATGGGTGCTGCCGTTGCGCTTGCGAATCTCGAACTCATGGAGAAAGAGAAGATCAACGAACACGTTCGTAGTAACGAGGACGCGTTTAAGAAGACTCTCGAGAAGCTTTACGATCTCGACATCGTCGGCGAGGTGCGCGGCACCGGTTACTTCTACGGAATCGAATTGGTACGCGACAAGAAGACTCGCGAGACTTTCACGGCCGAAGAGAGCGAGCGCTTACTTCGCGGATTCCTCTCCACGGCGCTCTACGACGGTGGGCTCTATTGCCGCACCGATGATCGTGGAGACCCAGTGATTCAGCTCGCTCCCCCATTGATCTGCGACCAATCTCATTTTGATGAGATCGAGCAAATCTTGCGTGGCGCCCTCGTGGAAGCGATGAAGGTCGTTTGAGTAAGCGCACACAGGTTCGTCGACTTCCCAAGAAAGCAGTCAACGATCGCGAAGTCATGAATCAGATTCTTGATACGGGCTTCGTGGCGCATGTGGCGATCGTCGATGACAAGCAGCCATACGCGTTGCCCGTGGGTTTCGCCCGTGACGGTGACCGACTTTTGCTTCACGGCTCGGCTGCTTCTCGTCTCTTCAAGAAACTAGCGGATGGCAATCCATGCTGTGCCACCATCACCATAATGGACGGTTTAGTAATGTCGCGCTCCGCATTTGAATCCTCGATGCACTACCGGTGCGTGATGGTGATTGGCGAAGCCGTAGAGCTGCACGGTGACGAAAAAGCGGCCGCCTTCGATCTAATCGTCAAAGCATTTATGCCTGGTCGCGAACTCGAAGTTCGCAAGAGCACCAAGAAGGAATTGAAGGCGACGACATTAGTGGCCCTCTCGCTCGATGAGGTAAGTGTGAAGGTCTCTAATTTGGATCCAGGCGATCTTCCAGAGGATATGGACTCACCACTGTGGGCTGGCATTATTCCCATTCAACACACCTTTGGAACCCCGCGCGATGCCGCAGATCTCAAGCCGGGAATTCCGGTACCTGGTTACATCGCAGAGTGGACCAACGGACGTACTTGATGAACCTCTGGCTCGAGACTCTTGATGCGCCGCTACAACATCGAGCTGGCATTATTGACGATCTCGATGTGGACATCGCGATCGTGGGTGGCGGATTCACTGGGCTCTGGGCCGCGCACTTTCTCCGCAAAGAGATGCCCGGCGCAAACATCGTTGTACTGGAAAAAGAGTTTGTAGGTTTTGGGGCCAGCGGCCGAAATGGTGGGTGGGCATCGGCGCTCTATCCCGTCGCCTTCGATCGTCTAGTCATCGAAGTGGGCCAGGAACGCGCTCGAAATGTGCGGGAAGTGTGGCGCCGAAGCGTTCCTGAATTGGGCGCAGAATTGGCCGGACTCAGCATCGATGCCGGATTCTCATACGGTGGAAACATCACAGTGGCGCGCACCCAAGTACAAATGAAGCGCGTTGATGCGCAATTCCTAGCGGCCACGCATGCTGGTGAAGGCGCTGTGCGACTTTCGAAAGATCAAATGCAAGAACGTATCAATGTGAAAGACGCCGTAGGTGGTCTCTTTATACGTGAGTGCGCCCGTATTCATCCAGCAAACGCGGTACGCGGTCTTGCTCATGCAGTCGAAAGGGCGGGCGTACGAATCTTTGAAGAGAGCGAAGTGCTCTCTTTGCGTCCGGGAACATCATCAGTGGCCAAAAAGGGAATCGTGAAAGTGCGACATCGCGGAACGATACGTCGCGTACATGCCACACATATCGTGGAAGCAACTGAAGGATTCCTTCCCTCCATTAATACACCAGCGCGCTCCAACCGCAGCGTTGTACCGGTCTACTCATTGATGACCGCTACGGAACCACTCTCTCCAGAAATCTGGAAGGAGATCGGGTGGAGTGGGAATGAAACGCTCGCGGAGGCAAGCCACCTCATTACATATGCTCAGCGCACGGCAGATAATCGCATCGCTATTGGCGGACGAGGCGCCCCTTACTTCTTCAATTCAAAGATCTCTCCAGAACAAGATCGAGATCCAGTTGTTCATGGACACTTACGGGAATTGGCGCGTTCGTGGTTTCCACTCTTGCGCGATGTCAATTTCACCCATGCCTGGGGAGGTCCTTTGGGAATTTCCCGCGATTGGCACCCCACCGTCTCTTTCGATGAGACCAGTGGTTATGCGCGAGCAGGTGGATATGTGGGCGACGGCGTCACGAGTTCATATGTAGCCGGGCGCACCCTCGCCGACCTTATTTCCGGGAAAGAGAGCGAATTCACTCGTCTCCCCTGGGTCAACCATCAAAGCCCTCAATGGGAAGGCGAACCCGTTCGCTGGCTGGCGATTAATGCCGGCCTGAAAGTGATGACATGGGCTGATCGTGAGGAGCGTCTCACCCATAGGGAGAGCCTCATTGCGCGTGCGATGGCTCCCCTGCTCGGCCATTAGTAGACTCCACGTATGGATCCAAAGAGCGCCTTAGACCTCCTTTCAATCGATCATCTCCTCAGCGACGAAGAGCGCGATATCCGCGACACCGTGCGCAAAGTAGTAGATGACAAAGTCCGCCCTTACGTTGCGGACTGGTACGAGAAAGGCGATCTCCCAGCTCGCGAACTCGCAAGGGAATTTGGCAAGCTTGGCTTGCTAGGTATGCATCTTGAGGGTTACGGCTGCGCCGGCACTTCAGCAACCGCATATGGACTTGCCTGCATGGAATTAGAAGCCGGCGACTCAGGACTGCGATCGCTGGTCAGCGTGCAGGGTTCACTTGCCATGTTTGCCATCTGGAAGTTTGGTTCAGAAGAACAAAAGCAACAGTGGCTGCCCGGAATGGCAAGCGGCGAATTCATTGGCTGCTTTGGTCTCACCGAAGCCGACTACGGCTCCAATCCGTCCGGCATGATCACTCATGCAAAGCGCGATGGAAAAGATTGGGTGCTCAACGGTTCGAAGATGTGGATCACTAACGGTCCCATCGCAGATGTCGCGGTTGTATGGGCACAGACCGAAGATGGTATTCGTGGTTTTGTTGTTCCCACCAAAACAAAGGGTTTCCAAGCCAACATCATTCATAAGAAACTCTCGCTCCGTGCTTCGATTACCGGCGAATTAGTCTTCACCGACCTGCGTCTTCCCGAAGATGCAGTGCTTCCTGGAGTTGTCGGACTCAAGGGTCCCATGTCATCCCTCAACGAAGCACGCTTCGGAATCCTTTACGGAACCGTGGGCGCCGCACGTGACTGCCTAGAAGTGGCTACCGATTATGCACTCTCCCGCATTCAATTCGATCGTCCGATCGCCGCCTTCCAACTCACGCAAGAGAAGTTGGCAAACATGGCACTCGAAGTACAAAAGGGTTTCTTGCTGGCAATGCATCTTGGTCGCTTGAAAGATGAAGAGAAATTACATCCCGATCAGATCAGCCTTGGCAAACTCAACAACGTTCGCATGGCTCTCGAAGTGGCTCGCATGTCACGCACCATCTTGGCTGCAAACGGCGTCACCCTCGAGTACCCGATCATGCGTCATGCCAACAACTTGGAATCGGTACTTACCTACGAAGGAACGAGCGAGATTCACCTTCTCACCATCGGACGCGCACTGACTGGCATTCAAGCCTTCAAGTAAACGGGGATATCCCGATCTGACAGCTCTCAACAAGGCGCATACCTACCGGTGGCAGGAGAAACCGCGGGGAAATCGGCTAACCTGCTCCCATGAAGAAGAGCGGAAAATTTCTTACCGGCATCGTCGCTGTTATAGCCCTGGTCGCGGCTGGAAGCGCGCGCGCCGAAGTAGTCCTCCCTGAAGATTTCGGCATGCAACCCATGTACGGAACCGTGGTCAGTGATGGCACGCTCTTCTCGAACCAATCCGTTTCCAGCGTCTCGGCACACACTCCGCCTGACCAAACGACCGGCAAAGGCGGTGGTAATTGGGTCTGCAAGAATTTCGATGACCCAAATTGCCAAACACAATCCTGGATGGACGGAACGATCATCCTCTCCCCATGCAGCAAGACCACGGAACCAGTTTGTATCGACTCACTCTCAATTGGCAGAGATGGCGAAAAACTCTCTCCCGCTAACTTGGCATTTGAAGCCGTCTCGCAGAAGATTCCTGCAAGTCCTGCATCAGGGGTCCCAGCCGGTGGAAGTGCGAGTCTCTGGAAGAGTTCAGGAGTACCCAACGCCTTCGGAAGCAATGACTACTTAGTAGTGGTCGCGATGACGTATTCCAAGAACAAAGGTACGGAGAAGGCAACACTGAACGGCTTCACTGCAAATGTACTTCCCGCTCAAGTAAGAACTGGTGATACCTACTACGCCGCTGAGAGCTTCACCGAAACCTCGAGCACCGGCATGCCGCAAGCAGGCGTGGGCTGGCGAGGTGCTCGCGGAATGATCAACCACAGCGAGTGCGAAATGACCACCGATGGATACTGCTTTATTCGTGAAGATTTCTCGGCGAATACCAAGATGTCCATCAACTTACATTTGAATAACAGCCTCACCGGCTGGCTCTTTGGACGATTAAAGACTCCGACTATTTCCGTAAGCAAAATTTCTGACTCAATCAACCAACTCACCGTTGAGGCCCTGCCCACTGTTGTGCCTAACTTGGTGGGCGCAGTTTTGAAATCTGATCTCTCTAAGAATCCAAAGATTGACAACTATCTCAAAGGAAAGGGATACCCGGGCGAAATCGAGAACTACAACCGAATAGTCGGCAGTAGTGGGTCTGAAGTTTCCCTCGGAAGTGGCATGAATAACCTCGAGCGTTTCAGAGTTTTCGAGGAAGTATTGAAGGTCTACTCAGGCAATGATTCGAGATTCCAGAAATTTACTCGCTGGACTTTTGGATCTACCCAATATGACGCAAGTGGCGCCGGTAGCGCGTGCTTTTCTGATAAAACTAAATTGGTCGGCATCGTTACGACTAATTCACCTTTCTATGAATCGGGCCCTCCTAAGTTCAAAGATGATTCTTTAAACTATGTCGTTGCTGGACCGCACTTTGACGTGGATGGCAAGACGCTCTTCTCCGGTGTCTATGACTTGAATATGCGCTCGGAAGCCGCCCGCTGTCTCTACGGTTTCTCGTCGGCGCCGCTTAAAGCAGTTGTTTCGGTAACGTCTGCAGATGGCTCAACCCAAGATGTGCAGACTGAAGCTTTAAGTGAGAAGGATGGTTGGCTCCACCTCGGGGCGTACAACTTCCATTTCTCCCAGCCCACCATCCGCATCAAACTTTCACAAGAGAAGACCGTGGCGCCAACTCCTGCCGCTACGCCTACTTCCACCCCGAACGCTCCTGCGGCCACGACTCCTGCACCCAAGGCAAATGCGCCAGCCGCTCCGGCAATACCAAATAAAGCAAAGTCCATCATCATCACTTGCGTGAAGGGGAAGACGACCAAGAAAGTAGTGGGCACCAACCCCACGTGTCCCGCCGGATATAAGAAGAAGTAAAGTGATGAAGCAAGTCCGCTTGATCATGGCTGCGCTGCTTGCCATTGGATTGCTTGCTTGCACTTCACAGACATCCACGGCAGCCACTGCGACCAGCAAACTGAAGATCGTTTTCCAAGAATCACCAGACTCGCCAAAAGAGACCTGGACCCTCAACTGCAAACCAAACAGTGGCACTTTCCCTGGCATTGCGATGGCCTGTAAGAAACTAGCTTCATTGAAGAATCCATTCGCTAAGCCTTCAGCAGATCAAATGTGCACAGAAATCTACGGCGGGGATCAAACCGCGATGATCACCGGAACGTGGCTGGGAAAGAAAGTAAGCCGTAAATATTCACGAATTAATGGCTGCGAAATTGACGCGTGGGAGAGCATCTATCCGGTACTCCCCCACGTACAGGGTGTTACTCAGTAAGAAGCCCTCCGTGGATTGTGAGCACCTTCGCATCAAGCGCGCTGATCAATCGAAGATCATGTTCCGAAATAATGACGAGAGCGCCATCACGCGCCTTTGCGTTGAGTATGGACGCGGTATTCATAGAGAGAACTTCTTGAAAGCCCGGCGCGCGCAGCGACCGCAGCGCGTCGTCGCTCGCGATGATCTGCAACGTTTGAAGCCTCAATCTTTGGCCGAAGGAAATTCGGCCACCTAATCCGCAGGAGCGCCTGTGATCGCGATTTCGCTAGCCGCAAGCTGACCGCACGCGCCATCAATGTCGCGACCACGCGTATCTCGCACGGTTACTGCGACTCCATACGCCTCGAGTAGGCGGACGAAGGTATCTTCATCCTCCTGGCGAGAAGCCGTCCACTTTGACCCGGGGGTGGGGTTGAGTGGAATGAGGTTTACGTGGGCGTTGCGATTCTTCAACAATCGACCAAGGAGATCTGCGCGCCATGCCTGATCGTTGATGTCGCGGATGAGGGCGTACTCGATTGAGTAGCGACGACCGGTCTTATTCGAATAGGCATCGGCGGCTTCAAGAACTTCACTGACTTTCCAACGAGTATTGATGGGAACGAGTGTGTCGCGCAATTCGTCATCGGGCGCGTGGAGTGAAACGGCCAGAGTGACTGGGATGTCTTCATCGATCAACTTCATGATCGCAGGAACGAGGCCAACAGTTGAGAGCGTGACCGAACGCGCACCGATCGCTAAACCTTCTGGATGCGGGGAAGTAATGTTGCGAATCGATTGAATGACCGCGTTGTAATTGGCGAGTGGTTCTCCCATACCCATGAAGACCACATTGGAGAGGCGCATGGTGCCGCCGGGGATCTCGCCACTATCAAGAGCGCGAGCAGCCATCACGACTTGTTCAGTGATTTCACCTGCGGTGAGGTTACGAGTAAGCCCGCTTTGTCCGGTGG
>Ga0194041_10000222_pt1 | contig 22163 bp, 20 predicted proteins | sample JunL449m_MetaG_FD_160082 | JGI IMG/M metagenome (GOLD analysis project Ga0194041, IMG submission 160082) | Anoxic zone freshwater microbial communities from boreal shield lake in IISD Experimental Lakes Area, Ontario, Canada - Jun2016-L442-9m | ecosystem: Environmental > Aquatic > Freshwater >...
CCTCAAGAGTGGTCTTTTCGTGGGCGGCATAACCCTTGACTGATTCGACCAAATTAGGGATCAGGTCTAAGCGACGCTTGAGTTGGACATCAACTTGTGACCAGGCATTGTCAACCTGGTTACGACGACGAATGAGGCCGTTATACGACAAAATGACTAGAACAACCACGAGGGCAATGGCGGCAAGAATGATCAAAAGCATAAGATCATCATAGGTTCAAAATGGCTGCCAAGTCGGTCAATTTCCGACAGGCGCCCAAGTCAATGAGCTATTTGACGATCCCGCGAGAAGAATCGGCGAACTCTTTGACTGCGACTCGGGCGATTCTGGGACTCCGCAATGATTCGTCGGTAGATCTCGACATATGTCTGTGCGAGTTGGATCATTGAAAAGCCATTTGCTCGGATTTTGCCCTGGGTGATGAGACGACCCGCAAGCTCTTGGTCAAGCAAAATGCGACGAAGTGCAGCTTCAAGTTCAGTTGGATTATTGGGTTCAACTAGTAAAGCATCAACCTCGTGAGTCGCGACGTTCATGTACCCATCGAGAGAACTCGCAACAATCGGGGTTGCTGCTGCCATCGCCTCTATTAAAACTACGCCGAAACTCTCTCCGCCAATCGACGGGGCACAAAAGACATCGGCTTGGGAAAGGCGCATTGCTTTATCAGCATCGCTAATTCTTCCGAGCCAAATAATTCGAGGATCTCCTGCCCATTCACGTTTGAGGCGTTCTGTTTCTGGACCTTCTGAAGCGATGATCAAATCAACCGTATCGGGCAAGGTTGCATGCGCTTGTAAAAGAATCTCTAGTCCCTTACGTGGTTCATGACGACCACAAAAAAAGATTGATTGACGAGTTGCATGTGATTCGTTGTAGGAGGGACGCGGTGTTTGTGAGTTAATCATGAAGCGATCGAGTTCAACTCCATTAGGCAAAATTTGATAGTCGCCACCGATATATCGATGCGCTAAGAGCACTGCATCTTTTGATACTGCGACACGATGATCAATTGCACTAGCAAAGCCCTTGAGTGGAGCGCTTAAATACTTGTAACTCAGACTCTCGCCTGCGGCATGAAACGTGGCTACGATCGGCGCCGTTCGCATAACGAGTGCAGTGATGTTTGCGCCAGGTGTCAACGGCTCGTGGAGGTGCAAAACATCAAACTGTTCGTCGCGTAAAACTCTGATCGTGCGTAAGGCGGCCGAAGGATCGGGAGCAAGCGGTGCGATTGAACCGTTGGCAACCGTCGGTAGTGATTCACCAATTGGTGTTACAAAAGTGTCCGGAGGTGCGCCATCGCATGGTCCGAGAACTCGAACTTCATGACCCATTTTGCGCAACGATCGAGCGAGTCCCATGACTTGTCCCTGGACTCCACCAGGGGTCGTCAAACTGTACGGACAGATCAAGCCGATACGTAGACGCGATTCAGAATCGATGGGCACGGATTCGGATGACGCAGACATGACCCTTCCAAACTAGCGAGATCTGATCCGTCGTCAGTGTTCGGCTAACTTCGGGGGATGATGCTTCCCGCCTTATCCATCGTTGCCTCACCCACTAAACGGATTCAAATTCTTGAACTGGCTTCAGAGGCTGAGCGACGGGGTTTTCCCGCTTTGGCTTGTCCAACCCTCGGGAATGCGTTTGGTCTGTGCGTGAGTTTGGCGCATGTGACTCATCGGTTACGTTTCTACACCGCAATTCAGGGCATCTACGGAACGTCTGCCGCCGAAATTGGTTCGATTGCCAGTCATATAGGTGAGGTGTCAAGCGGGCGATTCGCTTTGGGTCTTGGCGTGAGTCATGAGGCAATGGTGAAACGTCTCGGAGTTGAAATGGGTCCGCCGCTGTCAGATATGCGGGCGTTCGTCGATGCCCTTCGACAACAAGAGAAATTTGGTGGTTCTCTTCCCCCCATTTATTTGGCTGCTCTCCGAGATCGCATGCTGGCCTTGGCTTCAGAGATCGGCGAAGGAGCATTGTGGGCCAATGCCAGTTATAGCAATACCGTCAAGCAGGTTGACCGAGTGCCTCGAGACAAGATCGCCGAAGGCTTTCATCTCGCGAACATGATTCCAACTGTTATCAGTGATGATCGAGCCGCCGCCGCTGCAGTGAATCGCAAGACCATGGCGGTGTATGTACGTCTTCCTAATTACCGCAATTACTGGAAAGCCGCTGGATACGTCGAAGAAATGGAAGCTATAGAAAATGCCATCGCAGATGGTAATCGTGATGATCACTCGTCGTTCATGAGTGATGCTTGGTTATCGGATTGCACGTTGTACGGAAGCGCCGATCATGTGCGCGATGGCTTACAGCGCTGGCATGACATTGGGGTTGAGCCCATCGCCGTGATGTCAAGTACAAGCGGCGGACAGATCAAAGCGATTAACGAATTATTTGAGATTTACTCATAACCGCGTCCGTTGAATTAACCAAGTCGCAAAGTTTCGAGAGGTTCGAGCGCGGCGGCACGCCGAGCTGGATACAGCCCAGCAAGAATCGAGATTGTGATCGCCAGAATGATTCCGGCCGGGGCAAGCCAAGACGCCATAACGAAGACCCATCCCGCAATTGAGGCGCCGATAAATATGGCCAGCATCCCGAGAAGTACCCCAAGTATTCCTCCGACGACGCCCACCACAATGGCCTCAAACAGAAATTGAATAGCGATGATATTTCGGGTGTGACCAAGTGCTCGCCGAATACCGATTTCAGCCGAACGTTGAATCACCGAAATTGACATCACGTTGGCGATGCCGAGTCCACCCACAATGATCGCTAAAAGACCCATAGAAATAACGATTAATTGAAGTTGCCGGTCGCTCTGGGCTGCTAACTCGAGTGCTTCACTTTTGATGTCGGTCGTGATTTCTTGAGGTCCACCCAAATTGACTGCTGTCTTGAGCGCCTCAGAAGTTTCCTTCTCGGTTCCTTCGGTGCAACGTACGTACATTTTGTTGGGTTCAACATCATCATTAAGAAAATCAATTTCTGCCCGAGCAAAAGAAATAAACACAGCGTTATCAAAACCAGGTTCGAGTTCCACCGAATTCAAGATGCCAACAACACCGTAAGAAATACCGTTCAATTCAATAGTGCGGTTCTCCCCTGGCAAAACATCAAATTCGCGAGCTAATCCAACACCGATAACAGCTGCTCGAACATCACTCTCTTCATCGAACTGATTAATCCATCGTCCAGATACCAAATCCACCTGAAGTACCTCGGGCAAATTGCCATCAGTACCGAGAACTGGGATGGGAACAGTCTCAAACTTTTCGCGGGCTTCTTCGTATGGAGTGACCACGATGTTGGAAAGCTCTACCACTGCTGAAACTTTTTCAACGGTAGTGACGGTTAATGCACGTTCAACCGCGTCAGTTGGAAGAGTAGGGTTCTGCCCGCCAAATGAACTGGACGCAGCAGCTTCAATAAGGTTTGTTCCGAGCTTGGCGACCTTTTGTTTGAGGTCTCCTTTTGCTGAATCGGTGAGTCCTACTGAAGCGATGATTGCCGCAACACCAATCATCGGTCCAAGTAGCAATAAGAGCGTGCGAACTTTACGAGCGAATAATCCGGTGAAGGCAACGCGTACCAAATCTTTAAAAGTGCTCATGAGCGCAGCACCTCATTGGAAATGATTCCGCCGTCGAGCATTGAAACTTTACGGGCTGCTGAGTTAGCGATATTCGTGTCGTGGGTAACGATGACAACGGCGCGTTCGGTTGATTGTAATCCCGCCAAAATTTCCATGACGTTGGCCGCATTCTTGGTATCAAGGGCACCGGTGGGTTCGTCGGCGAGAAGAATCTTTGGCTCGGTGACTAAGGCCCGTGCGAGAGCAACACGTTGTTGTTCTCCGCCCGATAGTTGAACTGGACGGTGATCGGCCCGGGGGCCAAGTCCGACGCGCTCAAGTGACGCCATCGCTCGCTCTCGCCGTTCGGTTGGCTTTAACGAACGGTACAAGAGGGCCGTTTCAACATTCCCTAGCGCATCAAGATGGGGAATCAAGTGAAATTGTTGAAAGACGAATCCAATACTTTTGCCCCGCACTCGAGTGCGTGCAGCATCTGCCAAACGCGTGACCTCTTCGCCGCCGACTGTAATGGTGCCTTCGGTCGGAACATCGAGACATCCAAGTAAGCCCAACATCGTAGATTTGCCCGAACCAGAGGGCCCGACAATTGATACGAAGTCTCCAGCGCGAATCACCAGCGACACATCTCGTAAAGCCCAAACTGCCGCTTCGCCAGTTCCGTAGACGCGCGACACATGGCTCAATTCCATGAGCGTCGGAACCTCGATCGCTTGAGTAGATGAAAAAGGGTTCATGTAGATCGATTAAGCCGCCGAGGCAACATTGCCTGACGCAATATCAACAACTACTAATTCGTCGCCTTTTAAGCCATCTTTGATTTCAACCCATTCACCGTCAATCAAACCGATTGTGACCTTGACTCGAGTGATCGTGCCAGCATCGTTGACGATTCGTACTTCGTCGCCGTCGGCCGATCGCAGAACAGCGGCGACAGGAACAGCGAGCACTTGTAGCGCTTCGTCAAGAGTGACTTCAATAGAAACTGTCGCTCCATCAACAGCACTGAATTCTCCGGTGACCGTGATTGTTCCTTCGTACAATTCTTCTCCGGCTGATCCAACAGTTGCACTGTCGTCGAGTTCTGAGATCGTGCCTGGAAGAATTTGGCCCCCAACTTTGAGGTCAACTGAGACTGCTTGACCTACTTCAAGTTCGGCGCGGTCAGTTGGGCTAACTTTCATCGTAATTGTGAATTGGGGTTCGGTGAGGCTCAGGACAACGTTGCCTTGTAAAACGAACTCGCCTTCGTCGACTTCAACTTTTCCGATTCGAGCAGGCCAGTCGGCAACAAGCATGTCAGAAGGCTTGAAGGTCACATCGTCGTTAATGACGTTGATCGGAATCGTGACGCTGCTTGATCCAGCTTTCATAATGATGGTTCCGCTTAACGCTTTGTAGTCTGCACCGTTTTGGGCGGTACCTGAGAGCTGATAATTAACAGAGGTGTCGTCGGTGACGGGGGCATCGGCAATAATTCGGAAAGAAGTTGTGCGTCCTTCAGAGACGGTTCCTCCACCTACCAATGACAACTCGGGTAGATCTTCACTTTGAATAGTGACCTCGGCGCTTGTGGTTTCGCCCAAGAAATAGCGAACGGTTTTCCCAGCAGGTGGAACATCTGCCCCGAGCGTCAAAATCACATTTTCGTCGGGTTCGACGGTGTTGTCGCGACGAATCTGTATCTGGATATCAACGCTGTAATTCCCGGCGTTGATGGTGTACGTGTCCGCATCAGGAGTTAAGAAATCCACATCTGGGCTGGCACTACCAGAGAGAGTCACATTGAACTTGATGTCCCGGTTTGATTTAACAGAAGTGCGAACTGTGAAGGTCACTGAGGAACCTTCACTAATGGTCTCACTACCTGCCTTGACTGTTAGGAGGGGGCGAAGTTCTGAGCCGTTAGCCGGAATGACAACTCGAATCTGATTTGTGTTGCCTAGTGCGTATGTTGGGTCGTTGCCGAACTGTGTGGTCAACGCGACAGTGATGTCTTCTTCGTCTTCGATGGTGTTGTCAACGAATACCTTTGAAGTAAATGAAGTTGAAAGTTCGCCAGCCTTGATGATGGCGCTTCCTAAAATTGTGTCGTAATCGTCATCGTTAGCGGGATCATCGCCGGCCGTCGCACTACCACCAGTGTTCATAGCAATAGTGAGGTCAGATGTCGGGGCAACATCTGAGGTAATCGTGAAAGTGACTGACCCGCCCTCATTAACTGTCGCCTTGTCGACAGAGAGATTCAAAGTTGGTTTTGTGGGCACTGCGGGGCGAAGTCGAGAACCGGTTGCGGTGGGAACCGCTTGGGTCACGATGAAGGCCGCAGTGTTTTCTCGACCGACTGAATAGGCGGCACCATTTGGTGACAACGACGCCGTGATGGTCTCGTCGTTTTCATTACTTGAGCCGCTATAGCCACGATCGAATTGCCAACTGGCCAGCGCTGAGCGAGTGTCTTCGGTAAACAGAGTGTCAACGTCTCGAATTTTGTATCCGCTGTCGTTGAGGATTGTTTCAAGTTGCTGTACATCAGGACCGACACTGCCAACGGTGAGTTCACGGTAGAAAGAGAAATCCCCAGGCACTGCCACTGCGGTCCGGCCGTCAAGAGCGAATACACCGTCTCCGACTTCGACGGTGTCACCGTCTTTGACATTGATCTGGCTGACCTTGCCGTCAACCGCCGAGTTGATCTTCTTAGTTTCATCGCGACGAACTTCACCAGAAACAGTGAGCACATCGGAAAGATCTCGTCGTTCAACGGCACGAGGTGTAATGAGCAAGGTGTTATTGGTTGACTCGCCACCGGATTGACGGCCAATAAATACGGCGGTTCCCACGACGGCTACGAGACCGATGACGAGGGAAATCTTCTTCATACTGGACATTTAGGCTCCGTTTTCAATGGCATCGTTGATGCCAGTTTCTGTCAAACATTGATCGAGATCGCGTTGATTCAAATCACCATCGGCACTTTGGAAAGTCGTGGGATTGATGAGACCAGAAGAATCAATTGAAGTTTCAATCTTCCATCCTTTTTTCTTCAGGCAGTCGGAGAGAACAACAAAGGCCTCATTGCGCGTTTTGATCTCATCAGGTTTGAGATTTGCACGAGTTGTCGAGACCTCGTTGAGGACGTTCACAATGTCGCTTCGCGCGGCACATTTCTGGATGATTTCAAGATAGGCCGGGTCTTTATATGCGGGGTTATTCGGGTCTTGTAAGTCGCCACGAATCGACTCGCCTGAGTCTTTGATGCACCCTGAGAACTGTGAGAAGGCATCGAAGAGTTTGAGTTCGGGCGGACGATTGTCTTTGTTCAACGGGATCGTGTCGGCCGACCCTGGGTCTGTCGACGGAGTACCTGGTGCACCTGAATCACCTGCCGCACTGGTACTTGAATCTTCGTTCACTGGAACCAATGTTGATCTCATCGCCGTGACTTCTTCGGGTGTCATCACCTGAATCGAATCAACGTCGCGAACAATGGTCGACGTTTGACTAGCTGAACCACAAGCGGACAACAAAAGAACCGAAAGACCTAACCCAGTCAGGACTGAAGAACCCCCGTTCAACCACATCTTTTAAGCCTACGAGATTTGTCTGATCAGGACGCTATTGACCTGTCCACTCACTCGTCGGTTACGGCATTGCGAGTATCGCGGTGTTCGTTGCCATATCCAGGATCGCTGGGCCAATTCGGCTGTAGTAGGTGCCATTGCTCGGGCGCTCGTCGAATCAATTTCTCAAGTTCATAGGCCAGATCTTGAGTGATTCGTTGGACATCCTGGCGAAGTTTTCCTTGACGCTCACAATTCATAGGTGCGCCAATGACACCATGATGACCGACTCCACGATCGGTGAAATAAGCCGCGGTTGGTAACAACGCCGCACCGGTTCTGAGCGCGAGTGTTGCTGGACCTGCCGGCAAAGTTGTTCGCTCACCAAAGAATTCGACTTCGATGCCACTACCCGTGATGTCACGATCGCTCAACAAGCATAAAACTTCGTTGTTGCGCAGTGATTTCAAAACAGCAGGACCTGCTTCTGGTCCGAGGGGTATGACCGTCATACCAAACTTGCGACGAAGTTCGGCAAACCATTCAAAGAGTTCAGGCGGTTGGATGGGTTCAACAACGACAGTCATTTTGTTGCCAAGATCTGCAGCCCAGCGTCCAGCCCATTCCCATCCCCCAAGATGTGGCAAAGCGAGAATGACACCGTGACCTCGCTCAAGTGCTGGCAGCATATTCTCGTAGTATCCGTCACAAGTCATGGTTGAGGCGACCTGTTCGCTTGTCAACGTGGGCAACCGAAAACTTTCTAAGTAATAACGTGCATAGCTGTCAAAAACTTGCTGAGTGAGACGTCGAATCTCGCTGGAAGATGCTTGAGGACGAACCCGACGCATATGCCGCTCGACCATCTTGCGTTTGTTGCGCATGCCGAGCGCGGCGGGCAGTCCAATCGCTGATGCAACAGATCCGGAAAGAACACCTGGAACACCTTTTGACAAAAGGGATCCAAGTTTGTAACTACCGACAACGAAGGTGTCGCTTATTTCTTGGCGTCCTGAATGAGCCATGGGTATCAGCGAGAAGGTCGTCTAGGAACGGCGGTTTGACGTTGGACGAGCATGTCGCGATTGAAACGCTGAGCGACGGCTTTGGCGGCGAGAACGACGTAATTCAATTTTGGCCGCTGTCACCGGGGCTACAGCCGCTTGCTGCCACACTTTGAGAAACCGTTGCACTGCGGTGATCGTTGTCAACGCCAACATGATCCACATGATCGGAATCAAAAGCGGCGGGAATAACAAACCTAGACACAAACAAATAATGCGTTCGGCACGCTCCATCAATCCGCCCTTGGCTGACAGACCAAGCGATTCTGCTTTCGCCCGCTCGTACGAAATGACCGAACTCATCCCAGAAACCGCTAGGGGCAATATTGCCAGGTGGGCGGCAGATTCATGCGAGGCGAAATACCATGCGACTCCACCAAACAACAATGCGTCGGTCACGCGATCAACCACAGAATCAAAGAACGCTCCTCGTTGACTCGAAGTGTTCGAAGCCTTTGCGAGGGCACCGTCGAGTAAGTCTGGCAACGCGGCAAGAATGACTAAGAGCAAACCAAGTGCAAGATAGCCAGCACCAATTGCTACTGCTGCTCCACACGCAATGAGCATTCCAGCGATAGTTAAGTGATCAGGTGTAATTTTGGTGCGACGCAATGTGTCACCGAGAGGTTTGACCGCTCGGTCAACTGAACTGCGAAAGTGGCCATCAAACATGCTTTGAGTCTACGAAAAACAAGGAGCCGTCGGCGTCATGCCTTCGGAACCACTCAAACTGGCCGATTACGACCAATCTTCAAGGTTTTCTTGCGTCAAATGCTCAACAACCTTGCCATTAACGGCATCAACCAAGACCAAGCCTCGTCGACTGGGCGGGTCTTCATTTGAGTAGCACAGCACGCGCCAGGTGGGTCGGCTGCGAAAGCCCCGCCAAACCTGTTGAGCAGAAGCGTGACCCACGGCGAAACCAACGGCGACACCAGCAGCTTCGAGTGCTTCTTGTTCGTCGATTGTCATGCGCCAACCCGACGTGAGACAGAACAAACCAAAAAGTGCGAGCGCCACCCCACCAGTAAATACTCCTGGATTGATGAAGGGTCCATCGCTACCGATTGCTACAACTAGAGCAACTATTGCGAGGCCGGATCCAAGGTAGATATAACCAGGAATGCGACGACGGCTGTTGTCTGGAAACTTGTACACGCCTACATAATCGGTGGCGTTGAGATCTTCGGGAAGTTGATCACGAAAATCATTGGCATCATTTGCCACTTCGGTGGGGGTGTCATGTTGAGACATCAATGGGATTCTCCGTTAATCAATAATTGAAGTGATGAGAACTTTACGAGACAAATCAGCAGTTTGTCCACGCATGGCGGATTCGTGCTGCAGTTTGGATGAGTGGTTCAGAAATTGTCTTGGCGTTCGCGATTGAAGTCATGAAATTTGCATCGCCTCGCCAACGGGGAACGATATGTACATGTAAATGCTCGCTGACACTGCCGCCTGCTGCTGGCCCAAGGTTAATTCCCACGTTGAGTCCGTGTGGGGCATATTCACTGTGCAGAACTTCGTTGGCGCGAGTAACGGTCGTCCAAAGTTCAAGACTCTCCTCGGGAGTGAGATCGGACAAATTGGCAACCTGACGATTAGGCAGAACCATGAGATGGCCTACCGCATAGGGGTACGCGTTCATGATCGCAAAGACAAATTGACCTCGATGAACAATGAAGGTTTCTTCATCAGGTAATCCTGATTCAAGAATCTGTGTAAAGACGCTGAGACCTTCAGAATGCGAACCCTCAAATGGGTTCGGCAGCGACGACAAATATTGGCTCCGCCATCCTGTCCACAGCGCGTCAATCATGGTTCAATTCAAAATTCCAGTGACGGTCGCTCAGAGTACTGAGTGACTGATCTCCTCAGCAATACGGCGGGTGAATTCTGAAACTGCAACACCACGTTCCACATCAAGACCGCGGGCATTGACTCCAACCGTGTTCGCCGCCATATCGTCATCACCGACGACGAGAACATAGGGAGTCTTTTCCATTTTGGCGGTTCGGATTCGCTTGCCAAGCTGATCGTTAGCTTCTACGATTTCGACGCGAATTCCCGCGGCCAACAACGAATCGGCAACTTGTTGGGCGTAATTTTCGTGAGCTTCGGCAACTGGTAAAATCTTGGCTTGTATTGGGCTTAACCAAGTCGGGAAAGCACCGGCATAATGCTCGACGAGGACACCAAAGAATCGTTCAACCGATCCGAATAAGGCGCGGTGCAACATGATTGGGCGCTGGCGCGATCCATCGGTTGCGACGTACTCCAGGTCGAAACGTTCAGGCAAATTGAAGTCGCATTGAATTGTCGAGAGTTGCCAAGTACGCCCGATGGCATCACGAATATGAATATCGATCTTTGGACCATAAAAGGCCGCGTCGCCTTCTTTGACGCTGTACTCAACGCCGTGGCTTTCAAGTGCACTCGACAAAGCGTTCGTCGCCGATTCCCAAATTTCGTCTGAACCAACGTACTTCTCGGGATCCTTAGTTGAGAGATGGAATGAGAAGTCTTCGAAACCAAAAGCCTTCAAGACGCTCATCACAAAATCAAGAAGTGAAATGATCTCGTCTTGTAATTGGTCGCGGGTGCAGAAGATGTGACTGTCATCTTGAGTGAATCCTCGAATACGCATGAGTCCGTGCAAAGTTCCGGCCCGCTCATAGCGATAGACGGTTCCGAGTTCAAAAAGCCGCAACGGAAGTTCGCGATAGCTGCGCTGCCGTCCGCGGAAGATCAAGCAATGCATCGGACAGTTCATTGGCTTTGGGTAGTACGTTCCGTTGTCCATTTCCATGGGTGGATACATGCCGTCGGCGTAAAAATCGAGGTGACCAGATGTTTGGAAAAGCGTTGCGTTAGACAGATGAGGAGTGAAAACGAATTGGTAACCGCCGCTCTGATGGCGGGCTCGACTGTAGTCCTCCATCAATTTGCGCACGATGGCTCCTTTGGGGTGCCACACCGCAAGCCCACCACCAAGTTCGGTTGGGAATGAGAGCAGATCAAGTTCAACTGCCAATCGACGATGGTCGCGCCGTTCAGCCTCTTCGAGACGATGGAGGTACTCCTCGAGCGCCGATTTACTTTCCCAGGCAGTTCCGTAAATACGTTGTAGAACTGGACCCTTCTCGTTGCCTCGCCAATAGGCCGATGAAACCTTTTGCAGCTTGAAATGACCGAGTCGACCAGTACTCGGAACATGAGGTCCGAGACAAAGATCAACGAATTCCTCGGTATTGCGATAAATACTGACCGAATCGCCCGATCCACCAACCTCGGCGTTATCGGTGCCGTCGGCTGATCCGCCGGTTACTCGTTCGATGATTTCACATTTGTACGGTTGTTCACTAAATAGTTTGAGAGCTTCAGCAACTGAAATTTCAGCCCGCACAAATGGTTGGTTCGCCGTGATGACTTTGCGCATCTCGACCTCAACATTGGCCAAGTTTTCTTCAGTAAATACCCGACCACCGAGATCGAAGTCGTAATAAAAGCCGTTTTCAATTGCTGGGCCGATGGTGTACTTCGCGCCCGGATACAGATTCAAAACTGCTTGGGCCATCACATGAGCAGTTGAATGGCGCAACACATGACGACCACGATCGGAGTCAACGGTGATGATTTCGACCGTGTCCCCGTTGGCCAGAGCTTGAGATAGATCGACTTGCTGAGCATTGACCACGCCAGCAATCGCTGCTTTCCCCAAATTTCGACTGATCGAAGACGCCAGAGATAACACGGTTGAATCTGCAGGAACTTCCCGTTGCGAGCCGTCAGGGAGGGTGATTGAAATCTCGGACATTGCTGACAGTTTACGGGTAACGCTGGTTGCACACTGCGTGATTTGCCCTGACCGACCCGCAAGATAGCGGAACTAGATTGCGACACCCAGCAAATTGGCGGCGACCTGGGCTGAAAAACCTTGGCTCACGGCATGATCGATGGCCAGCATGGCCGACGGAGTGTCGAGATCGTTATCGAGGTGCTCACGAACTTCGTTCAACAAGTTCGGGGATTCTGGTGAACCAATACTGCCCACCCAAGCGTTGAGTCGCTCAAGAGCCGCTGGCATCTGATCGTTGGTCCACTCCCACTCAAAACGGTAATGGTGACGAATGATGGCCATCCGAATTGCTCGGGGATCCCACTCTTTTCGTAATGCGTCGACGAAGACCAAATTGCCGAGTGACTTCGACATCTTGGCGCCATCCATGAAAACCATGGCGACATGCATCCAGTGTTTGACAAAAGGTGCGCCGGTTGCGGCTTCGCTTTGGGCACGTTCACATTCGTGATGCGGGAAAATGAGGTCGCTTCCACCTCCGTGTAAATCGATGGTCTCGCCAAGTTCACGTAAGGCCAAAGCACTGCATTCGATATGCCAACCAGGGCGGCCTGCACCCCAAACTGCTTCCCAAGACGGTTCATCATCTGCCGATGGATGCCACAGGACGAAGTCAAGCGGATCGCGTTTGTTGGGGTTATCAACATCGCCGCCCCGTTCACGCGCGAACTCAATCATTTGCTCGCGGGTGTAATGACTCACACTTCCGAACGAATCAAACTTGCTGACATCGAAGTACACCGAGCCACCAGAAACGTAGGCAAATCCCCGTTCAAGAACCATTCCGATGAATCCGCGAATATCGGGAATTGCCGAAGAAGCGCGCGGCGTTGAGTACACCGGCAAAGCATTGAGGGCTTCCATATCGCGTTCAAAGCGAGCTTCTTCGCCCGCAGCTAAATCGAGGTAGTGCACGCCCAGTTGACGAGCCTTGGCAAACAACGGGTCGTCGACATCGGTGACATTTCGAACACAACGGACTTCATGACCCATATCGATCAGGCGACGTTGAAGCACGTCGTAGGCCATAAAGGTGGCGGCATGTCCGATATGAGTCGCGTCATAAGGTGTAATTCCACACGTGTACATCGAGACACGCGGACCTGGTTCAAAAGGCACAATGGCCTGACGTGCGGTATCAAACAAATTGATTGGCAACTGAATAGCCCTTTTCTAATTCTGTTCGGGGAGTGAACGGATGCCTGTCAACTTAGGCGCAACACGAGTCTTGTACCGAACATTGAGTTGCAAAAGCACTGCGGTGAATGCTTCGATAGCTGTCGCATTTGAAAGTTGGCCTGCATCAAGCGGACGGCAACCGGGAATTCTGTCGACGATTGCGCTGACTTCTTTCAAAGCAGTCGGATCATCGGAACATATCAACACGTCTGAATCGATCGGCTCGCCGATATGCCCGAGTTCTTTTGCCGGAAGGTGATGGAACGCTGCGACTACTCGACTGCGAGGGACGGCGGCCTGGATATGGGCAGCAACACTTCCTCGTGGGGGAAGAAGGGGCTGGAATTCACCGGCAACGCGCACTAAAGCATTCGCCATGCTGATAATGACTTTTCCAGCAAGCGCGTCAGCATTATCTTGAACTGTGGTTGCAGCCGAATCCCAAGGCGTGGCGATCACAACCAAATCACAGGCTGATGCGGCGGCATTGTCTCCCCCGGTCAAAAACCCCGCGAGTTCGGGAAACTTCACAACGAACTCCTTGGCAATCTCGGTGGCCCGATCGGCTGAGCGAGATCCAATCACGGCGTCATACCCAATTGAGGCGAGACGGGCGGCTAATGCTGAGCCGGCGGGACCAGTTCCGCCGAGAATTCCAATACGCATGCATACACAATGGCACAGATGACCAGCGTTCCTTTAGTTGTCCCTTCAAGAACGGCGAAACAACTAGTTTGTTGCTATGAGTCTTCTTGCAGGTAAAAAAATTGTCGTGACGGGTGTTCTCACCGATGCATCCCTTGCCTTCGGGGTCGCCAAATTGGCCCTCGAACAAGAAGCTCAGGTTGTGTTGACTGGAGCGGGTCGAGCCATGTCGTTGACTCAACGGACTGCCCGCAAGCTTTCTCAAACGGTGGAAGTTCTTGAACTTGACGTGACAGTTGATGAACACGGCCCCATAGTTCGGGATCATCTCGCGTCCTCGTGGGGCTCAGTTGATGGGGTTGTGCACTCGATTGGTTATGCGCCCGAAGTATGCCTTGGTGATGACTTCATGGCTGCGACCTGGAATGACGTGGCGGTTGCGATGCAGATTAGTGCCTATTCGCTGAAGCACCTGGCCGATGTCTTTGTGCCTTTAATGAAGCCGGGAGGTTCAATCGTTGGACTTGACTTCGACAACACCGTTGCGTGGCCTGCTTACAACTGGATGGGCGTCGCTAAGTCGACTCTTGAAAGTATCAACCGCTATTTGGCGAAAGAACTCGGTCCCAAAGGAATTCGTTCGAATCTTGTTGCAGCAGGGCCAATCAAAACTATGGCAGCAAAATCAATTCCTGGATTCAAAAAGTTTGAAGACATCTGGGACGACCGAGCGCCGTTGGGTTGGGATGTCACAAACGGAGAACCAGTGGCCCGCGCAGTAATTGCTTTGTTATCGGACTGGTTCCCCGCGACAACGGGATCGATGATCCACGTTGACGGCGGGTATCACGCAACCGGTGCGTGATGGCGTTCTTTACAGACCGCTACGTTCCAAGATGTGGATGCCGCAGGCTGATCCCAAACCAATGACGTGGGCCAGACCAACTTTGGCGTCCTTGATCTGACGATCGCCAGCCTCATTGCGCAGGTGGTGACAGACTTCCCAAATGTTGGCGATACCAGTCGCCGCGATCGGGTGACCCTTTGACTCGAGTCCACCTGAAACGTTGACTGGCATCGAGCCATCGCGCCACGTTGCACCACTCATGAAGAAGTCGACTGCGCCACCTTCGGGGCACAACATCAAGTTGTCGTAGTGCACGAGTTCGGCCGTTGCGAAGCAGTCATGAAGTTCGACGAGGTCAAGATCGCTCGGTGACACGCCAGCCTGCTCGTAGGCAATCTTGGCAGCGTTACGCGTCAACGTATTGACGTCGGGAAGAATCTGACAGGCTTCTTCGTAAGGATCGGTTGTCAGCACTGATGCCGAAACCTTGATCGCGCGACGCTGTTGTTCTTTTGACAACGTGCGGAGAACTTCACCTGACGTCACAACTGCTGCGGCAGCGCCATCACAGTTTGCCGAACACATCGGTCGAGTATTTGGATACGCGATCATCATGTCATTCATGATCTCGTCAAGTGTGAAACGCTTTTGGTATGCAGCCATGGGGTTCAGAACTGAATGTGCATGATTCTTCTCAGAAATTTTGGCGAATAACTCAAATGACACTCCGCCGTACTTGTGACCGTATTCCATTCCTACTTGTGCGAAAGTTCCGGGCATGGTGTCGGTGCCAATGCGTCCGTCAGTCGGAAGCACGCTTCCAAAACGTCCACGAGGTTCGAACTTGTTACCGTCCTTCTTAGAAGTGCCGCCACCTCCGAGAAGACCAGCCCCCGACAATTTTTCAGCGCCGACTGCAAGACCCATGCGAACCTCACCTGACTTCACCGCCATGATGGCCGTACGCAAAGCAGTTGCGCCTGTTGCGCAGGCATTGGCGACGTTGTACACCGGGATACCGGTTTGGCCGATTTGCTTTTGCAATTGCTGACCAAAACCTGCGCCGGCACCCATAAGGTTTCCGGCGGCCAAGATTCCGATGTCAGCCATGGTGACACCAGCGTCAGCCAAAGCGGCGATTGCCGCTTCTGATCCGAGGTCGACAATGTCTTTGTCGGAATGCTTACCAAACTTGGTCATTGCAATTCCGAGGATCCAGATGTCGTCACTTGCCATGATGATTGCCTGCGCTTTCGTTGTTGAATATGTACGTCGTGAAATATGTGAGAATTTAAAAAATTAAGCGGGTTCGAAACCGAAACCAATGGCTTCAGTTCCTTCTTCGTCGGTACCGATACTGAAAGTGGTCAAACGCAACTTCATACCGAGCGTGACCTTTTCTGGAGTCGGATCGGTATTGACTACATTGCCTCGAACGCTGGTTCCGGCGCAATCAATGATTCCAGCGACAAAGGGAACGGGCACGCCTGGCGCAGCAAAAGCAACAATTGTGAACGATTTCAAGATTCCGTCAGTCGAGATTGCCACTTTTTTGAAATCATTCGTGAAGCACTTTGCGCAGGCATTGCGGCGATCAAAGAAACGGGCTCCACATGAGGTGCACTCGTTAGCAACAAGATGTGGCTTGTCGCCGAGCTCTAGATAGTCAACGTGTGGGATTGTCTTAGTCATAGTGGCTCCGATGAACGCTTGCTCAGAGTTACCTTAAACCCTGACGAGCTCTGATCAGAAACCCTTGTCGTGGTCCGGCAAATTCCTGATCACTGCTGACGCGATGATTACCAATGGCCGAGGTGGACAACCTCAGAAACTGGACGGCGGGCTCGGGTCGTTGGCGATCCGCTCGGTTGATCATCGGGGTGGCGATAACCCACGGCGATCGCGCCAACACACGAAACTGAAGGCGGTACGGCAAAAGCATCAAGGACCACCCGAGAATCACCGAAGAGTCCGAACAACAATGCTCCCCAGCGTTTTTCCTCAATGAGCAACAAAAGGTTTTCAGCCGCCATTGCGGCATCTGTTAACCAAAATGGCGTCACCCAATGACCAGGGTCCTCGAGTCCGTGGCCAGCCTTGTCAGGTTTGCTGTAGCGCTCTGTGTAGGCATCTTGGTCGCCAAGTATGAGAACAACCGCACTCGCATCAAGAACACCAGGTGATTTCGCAGCGAACCATTCACGAGATCCTGAAACTTGCCAAAAACGATTGAGATCGTCCTGCGTCAGAATGAGCACATGTGAACCCTGAGAAAATCCGGCAGAGGGAGCCCGCAGCGCCAAGGCACAGATTTCACTCAACTCACGAGCAGGTGGACCGCCTGAAAAGCGTCGGGTCATGCGGCGCCGACGCAACAACGATTCGAGTGGGCTCGAATCGCTGGGGTTACTTGAGTTTGCCAAGTTTGAGCAGATCCTCGGTCATGGTCCAGCCGTGAATGATCAAACAACCACCTAATGCTGGCTTAACCTCCGAAAACAACTCGGCGATCTCGGGCTTAATTTTGTCAGCCTTGGTTGACTCATGGTCAAGGAAACCCGATAGCCCCTTCTTAGCCACAATAAAAGTTTTTTCGTCGTATTGGGCATCAACACCAAAACGGCGAGCCAAACGGCGACCCCAGGCCCGCTCCTCGCCAACCGCACGGTGCGCTGGTCGAGGAATCAATTCGGTGAGGTGCTTGAAGGCCTCTAAGCCTTCAGCTGAAACAAAACGACTTCCAACCACGACATCTTCATCGGGGAAAGCCATGAGAGCTCGGTGGAAGGCTTCAGACATGAGGCCTTTCAATATTGCATCGCGTTTTGATGAACGCTTGACGCTCATCAGACCCAACAAAACACAAGGGGTGCCGCCGATACGTTCAAGTGTCAGAAAAGTAAAACCCTGAACTTTGCCGGCCTCGATGGACGTCGTGCACAGCACCCAGTCTTCTTTAGCCTTCACGAGACGCTCCATATCGAAGGAGCCACCCATTGCGACCATGTCTTCGAGTTGAGCCTCCGTGAGAGCCGCGCTATCTATTGTTTCGACTTCGACGGGCATGAAAACGACTTCTCTCTGCGTGGACCCGGAGACTTATCCGGAAACGACTACTCCATTGTGCCACTTGGAGGGGCGTCGGGGCGAAACGACCTTGTCGCGTCGGGGAAATAACGACCTAGCGGACGACTCCAGCTCCAAATGCGACTCGCAAGGGTGGGATGACCCGATCGATATCAACCATGAATTCGGCGCCAAGTTTGAGAATCTTGGCATCGCCAATATGGAGAAATACATATGAAGACCCCGGGTACTTCGTCAAAATGGCCTTCAAACGAGCCACATTTTCGGGATCGAGGGCGACCGCTGGCAAGTTCAAACGGAGTTCTGGTTCGCGGTTGGATAGTTGCAACGGAGTGATCTCCATCGTGGCGATGCTGATGCGGTCATCTTGTCGATTGACGCGACACTTCACCGAAATAATTGCTTCATCAACAATCTTGTGCCCATGCGTCTGCAGAGTTTTCGTGAATACGGTGAGTTCTACTCCCCCATATAAATCTTCAAGATGCACGATCGCCATCGGATCGCCTTTTTTGGTGACCTTACGTTCGACCTTGGTAATGATTCCCGCCAAAGTCCAAATTGAGCCGTTTTCCGCTTCGGCCAACATTGCAGTAGTCGTGGTGGAATGTTTGTTCAAAGATGACTCGTGACCGAATAGCGGGTGGTCGCTGATGTACAAACCGAGCATTTCTTTTTCAAACTTCAACTTCACAGATTTGTCGTATTCATTTTCTGGAATAGGAATGTCAAGATCGAATGAAGGATCAGAATCGGTGTCGATGGCATCGAAGAGACTCATGACTCCTTGATCGGCTTCGGCCCGACGCGACACCGTGTCGTCAACGATGTTTTCAAAGACCGCCATCAGTCCTTGGCGCGGGTGACCCAAACTGTCGAACGCCCCAGCTTTGATAAAAGATTCAACGGCCTTCTTATTGAGGCAATCGGTGGGAACTCGCATTGCGAAATCATGGAACGATTCGAATGGTCCGTGGGTGTGCCGTTCGGCAACAATTCGTTCGCAAATGGCATGGCCGACGCCCTTAATTGCCGACAAGCCAAAGTGGATCACCCGCTCTTCAACTTGCGGCGTGAAGTCAACATCAGAAACATTGATGTTGGGCGGACCGACTGTAATTCCGCCCGTTCGGGCATCAACGAGATAACCAGCGGCCTTATCGAGGTTATCTTTAACGCTCGTGAGCATTGCCGCAAAGTATTGAACGGGATAATTCGCCTTGAGAAATGCAGTCTGGTAACAGATATAGCCATAGCCAAACGAGTGACTCTTATTGAAGGCGTAGTCAGCAAAGTTTTCGATGATGTCGAAGAGTTGCTTACCGAGAATGGAACCGTATCCAGAAGTATCACAACCCTCTTCAAACTTGGAGCGTTCTTTCTCCATGAGGGCGCGTTCTTTCTTGCCGCACGCTTTTCGTAAGTTGTCGGCTTCGGCTAACGAATACCCGGCAAAACGTTGAGCGACGCGCATCACGCTTTCTTGGTAGATCATGAGACCAAACGTGTCGCCAAGTACTTCTTCGGCGTCGGGATGGAAGTACTCGACCTTCTTGCGACCATTTTTGCGATCAGCAAAGTCGTAGTGCATATTGACGCTCATTGGCCCCGGTCGATACAAAGCAATCACAGCTGACACGTCTTCAAAACTTGTCGGTGCCATGGCGCGTAGCAGCTGTTGCATCGGCGGTGACTCCAACTGGAAAACACCGATGGTGTCGCCACGTGACAACAGTTCAAAAGTCTTTTTATTGTCAATCGGAATAGCGTCAATATCAAAATTGGGCTCAGCGAGGCGGATCAAAGCCATCGCATCGGAAAGGACGTCTAAGTTGCGCAAACCAAGAAAGTCCATCTTTAGTAGTCCGAGAGATTCAACACCGTGCATTTCAAATTGAGTTGTTACCTGCGATTCCTCGATGGGCTTGCCGGCTTCAGGTTTGCGCTGCAGTGGCAGATACTCCGTGAGCGGTTCTTTAGAAATCACCACTGCAGCAGCGTGGATTCCGGTGGAGCGTTTCAAACCTTCTAGTCCTTTGGCAACATCAATAACTTGCCGCATATCTTCTTCGGACTCGTAGATGTCTCGAAGTTCTTGAGCGGCGTGATAACCCTCTTTGTACTTGGGATCAAGCTCGAGGCAATATTTGAGCGGAGTGTCTCGACCCATGACGAGCGGTGGCATGGCTTTAGCAAGTTTGTCGCCAACTGCGTATGGGTGGCCGAGTACTCGAGCCGCGTCGCGTACTGCGTTTCGCGCTTTGATGGTTCCGAAGGTGATAATTTGCGCAACGTGTTCACGGCCGTAGGTGTCAGTCGCATAGTGAATCATTTGCTCGCGATACCTGGAGTCAAAATCCATATCGATATCGGGCATCGATATTCGGCTGGGGTTTAAGAATCGTTCGAACAGTAAGTCATAACGAATGGGGTCGATCTCGGTGATACCCAAGCAGTAGGCAACTGCGCATCCGGCAGCGGATCCGCGACCGGGACCGACGCGAATGTCTTGTTCTTTGGCATATCGAATGAGGTCCCACACGATCAAGAAATACGAGGCGAACCCCATATCGCAAATGACCTTGGTTTCGTAGGCGAGTCGCTCAATGACTGAAGGAGCAAGTTTGTCGCCCCAACGACGTTTGGCACCTTCGCGTGTGAGGTGATCGAGGTATGCCGCATCATCGGCGAAACCAGGAGGAATTTTAAAATTGGGTAGTTGTGGTTTTCCGAACTCGATTGTGACATCAGCGCGTTCGGCGATCCACAGTGTGTTGTCACACGCTTCAGGAACTTCGCGAAATACGTAACGCATCTCGTTTGATGTTTTGAGGTAATGCTCGGTGCCTTCAAAGCGAAAACGCTTTGGGTCATTGATCATTGAGTTAGTTTGTACACACAGTAAGGCGTCATGGGCGTCGCTGTCATGACGATGTACGTAGTGCGAATCGTTCGTGGCAATAACCGGCGCACCAATTTCTTGGGCGATCTGAAGAAGCTGCGGGTTGGTCTTTGTTTGCGCGGCGAGTCCATGATCTTGAATTTCAACGAACAAATTGTCCTTGCCGAAAATTTCTTGTAGGCGCGCAGCCTTGATTTTTGCGTCTTTGTAGTCGTCTTTCAAGAGTGCTTGCAGGACATGACCGCCGAGACAACCGGTCGTGGCGATCAGACCTTCGTGATATTTCTCCAGCAGTTCCCAGTCCATTCGTGGCTGGTAGTAGTAGCCCTCAAGAAAAGCCAGGCTTGATAATTTAATGAGGTTCTTGTATCCGATATTGCTTTCAGCAAGCAATGTGAGGTGGTAGTACAACTTGCGGCCGCCCTCAGTGTCGCCGCCCGAGTCATCAATCTGGCCTCGTCGACTAGGTCGTTCGAAACGAGTCTCGTACGCCATGTAGGCCTCGGTGCCGATGATTGGTTTGACGCCTTGGGCCCGACATTCTTTGTAAAAGTCGAGAACGCCGTACATGTTGCCGTGATCGGTCATTCCGAGAGCGGGTTGGCCATCGGCCACCGCTTTGGCGACAAGTTCGTCAAGTTTGGCGGCGCCATCGAGCATTGAAAACTCGGTGTGAACGTGAAGATGGGTGAAAGAATCGCCCAACACCAACCTCCTTACGTCTCGATGGAGCCCGACCAATTCGGGATCCAAATCTCATCAATGTGGTTTAGGAACAGTAGCAGTGACCTAGAGGTAAGTTCCGGGGAGTCCGCCATTGTTGGGATCGTTTTGGGACGATCGGTTGGGGTCGCCAGGGTTGATTTGCCGAAGCTCTTCGTACTGCTGGCGGGCGGCCATTTGTTGGGCGAACAATGTCGCTTGGATGCCATGAAAGAGACCTTCGAGCCATCCCACTAATTGGGCTTGGGCGATACGTAATTCTCCTTCGCTTGGTATGCCATCAGAAAATGGGAGGGCCAACATACGCAATTCTTGTTGAAGATCGGGCGACAAGGCATCAGCAAGTTCGACAACAGATCGTTCGTAAATTTCGGCAAGACGTTCGCGACTGCCTGCATCAAGTTGTGAGTTGCGCACCTCTTCAAGGAGCTGCTTCACCATTGAGCCGATACGCATGACCTTGGCCGGTGCTGTGACCGACTCGGAAGAAATGTTGTTGTTTACATCAGATGTACTCATACAGGATCACATTTTCACACAGATCCTGTCTTGGTTCAGACCGTTTGGGCGAGAAAAGGTACAAACATTTCATCGCTCGTCAATGAACCATGGCGACACACCAAACTAAATGGACCTGAATCCAAGGGATCGTCGAATGTCGTTGCGGTAAACGGAAC
>Ga0194041_10000228_pt1 | contig 22010 bp, 17 predicted proteins | sample JunL449m_MetaG_FD_160082 | JGI IMG/M metagenome (GOLD analysis project Ga0194041, IMG submission 160082) | Anoxic zone freshwater microbial communities from boreal shield lake in IISD Experimental Lakes Area, Ontario, Canada - Jun2016-L442-9m | ecosystem: Environmental > Aquatic > Freshwater >...
GGATCCCATCGTCATCAACAGAATCGAGTGCGTCACGCGTGCCGTGCCACATGTCGATGGACATCGCGTTGAGCGCTTCCGGTCGAGTCCAGGAAATCAATCGGACGCCGTTGTTGTCTTGAACGGTGAGTTGATCGCTCATCAAGTTTTAGCCTTTGCTAGTCATGGGGTTTGGAAGCCTGAGGGTGTGACGGGTAGCACTTCCTTATCCGAAGGATCAGAGCCTTTCCGAGTCTAGAATCTTCATGTTCTGCGCAGGTAGTTGGGAATGCTCGGCTAACGCAGTGCCAGATAATTGACCTTTCAGGGAGTCCGTTTTGTATCGTCGTTTAGGTTCATGGTGTTTCCGCCGCCGAAAGACTGTTGTTGCGCTCTGGCTGCTGGTTCTTGTGGTCGGTGGCAGTGCTACCGGCCTCATAGGGCCTCACTTTGCCACGAACATGGAGTTGCCAAATGTAGAGAGTCGGCAAGGCCTCGACATTTTAGAAAGAGAGATGGGTGGCGCGGGAGCCGGCATTGAGGGGACGATTGTCTTTCGCTCTGAAACTGGTTTCGAAGACCCGGCTGTTCGGCAACCACTCGTTGACTACCTCGCCGAGGTAGACGCCGAAAACAACGTCACTGTGGTGAGCCCCTTTGCTGCGCAGAAGTTTGACGCGAGCTCGCCACTCGCCGTCTGGTATCTCTCGGGCGTGAGCGATCCGGCGCTCCTCCTCAAGCTCGCAGACGCCAACTCAAGTATTGCGACTGCAGGTTCAGAGTCAGGCAAGATTGCCTTCGCTAAAGTTGAGATCAATCGTGACAGCACGATGGACGCTGCGCGCAAGCAAGGCACCCAGATTGAGTCAATCGCACCGAAGGTGCCGGGGGTTCAAATTGAATACGGCGGAAGGATCTTCGAGCACTTCGAAGCACCGGATTCGGAATTGCTTGGTCTGGCCTTTGCAATAGTTATTTTGATCCTTGCCTTCGGATCTGTGCTCGCGATGGGGCTGCCTATTGGTGTTGCGCTTGCCGGCATCGGGGTTGGAGGAATAACGCTTGCATTGCTCTCGAATCTGATCGCGATGCCAGATTTTGCAACCACTCTCGGCGTGATGATTGGGCTAGGCGTTGGTATTGATTACGCGCTGTTCATTGTGACGCGTTACCGAGAGGAGCTGCACCGGGGTCACTCGGTTGAAGAATCAGTCGTTATGGCAATCGATACTTCCGGGCGTGCAGTTACCTTTGCTGGCCTCACCGTGGTGATCTCTTTGTTAGGCATGTTGGTCATGGGTGTGTCGTTTGTCTCGGGTCTTGGGATCGGCGCAGCCACCGTAGTCACGGTGACGATGATCGCATCCATAACGCTCTTACCAGCGCTCCTCGGCTTTGCGGGTGAGCGAGTAGAAGTCACTCGGTGGCGCGGCCTGATCGCTGCGGGTTTTGTGGCCGTGGGCTTGGTCGGTCTTGGTCTCAACCTGAACCCACTGCTCGTCGGTTTTCCGCTTGCCATCATCGTGATGATTGCCGGATTTGCGTTCGCTCCCCTGAAAAAGGAGTTCGTACGCAAAGCACCGAAGCCACTGCATGAAACCTCAGCGTATCGTTGGAGTCGATTTGTGCAGGGGCATCCATGGCCACTTGCCATTGGCTCAGTGGCGATTCTTGTCATTCTTACCGTGCCGCTGTTTGGTATTCGTCTTGGATTTTCCGATGCGGGCAACCTGCCAGAGAACAACACAGGCCGTAAGGCTTACGACCTTGTCTCAGACGGTTTCGGAGCGGGATCAAACGGAAAGCTTCTGTTAGTAGCCGAAGTACCCGCCGGAGTTGATATTTCGAACCCGAAGCCCCTCATTCAAGTGAGCAAACAACTTGAAGGGGTGCAAGGGGTGCAGACGGTTTCCCCTCCGGTTCCGTCAAATCTTGAAAACCCAAGTGAGTCAGGCGCGGTTTTGTGGGTAGTCACCCCGACTACTTCACCACAGGATGAGGCCACCACAAATCTGGTGAACGACCTGCGAGAGAACCTGTTGCCTCAGGTTGCTGAGCAGACTGGCCTCGATGTCTTGGTCACTGGCCAGGTGGGAATTTCAGTGGACTTTACGGATTACTTATCGGGTCGCCTATTTCTGTTTTTCGCAGCCGTGCTCAGTTTGAGTTTCCTGCTGCTCATGATTGTTTTCAGGTCGCTCCTTGTACCACTGAAGGCAGTGATCATGAATCTTCTCTCGATCGGTGCTGCCTACGGCATCATCGTTGCAATCTTCCAGTGGGGCTGGGCGAAGGATCTTTTCGGGATAGAGCCCGCTCCCATAGAACCGTTCATCCCGATGATGCTATTTGCCATCGTGTTTGGGCTCTCGATGGACTACGAGGTCTTCTTGTTGTCTCGCGTCCGAGAGGAATGGCTCCATACCGGCGATAGTCACACTTCGGTTGCAAACGGTCTTGCTGCAACTGCTCGAGTAATTACTGCTGCTGCGGCGATCATGGTATTCGTGTTCGGGTCATTTCTTCTCGAAGCTGACCGGACTATCAAACTCTTTGGGTTTGGTCTGGCAATTGCCGTACTTCTTGACGCCTCGTTGGTCCGCATGTTGTTAGTTCCAGCATCTATGGAGTTAATGGGAGACAAGAACTGGTGGTTCCCCGCATGGCTCGACCGCCTGCTTCCCAGCATAAACGTGGAAGGCCCGACTGAGATTGTTGAGGACGAGGCAGAGCCGCAAAAGCAAGAAGCCTTGGTGTAATCGATCGGCTCAAGCTCGTTGGTTCTCAGTCTTCTCCGAATGGCGGGCGACCCATCTGCACCCGAATCGGGATGACCTCGGGATTGGTGAGTGACCTTCGCTGCCAGTTGGCACCGTCTACAACCAACGTGTGACCCGAGATGAACCGAGCATAGGGGGATGCAAGAAACGTTGCGGCCCAACCGAGTTCTTGTCGTTGCCCGACGCGCATGGCGGGTTGGCAGAGGTCCTTATCGTTGGTGTTCTTCAGGTTCCCCTGAATATCTGCAGTCATGTCTTCGTGGGGCATCAAACCTGGCACCAGACAGTTGACCTGAATTCCGTAGGGGCCCCACTCCACGGCTAGGGATTCGGTCAGGTTCTTCACTGCAGCCTTCGCAGCCGCAGAATGCGCAAATCCAGGGCCACCAGTCCACGCATACGTTGCTCCAATGTTGATGATGGAGCCCGCCACTCCGGCGCTCAGTAAACGTTGGCCATACTCGCGACACATCAAAAACGTGCCATTCAGAGTGATGTCAACAACAGTGCGCCAAGCGTTGGGAGACAGATCCTCACTCGGCGAGGGAAAGTTCGCTGCAGCGTTATTGACTAGGACTCCCGGCAAACCGAAGCGCTCCTCAATCTGATCAAACGCCGCTGCGATGCTGTCGGCATCTCGAATATCACACTCGATGCACAACACCTCTGCGCCAATCGCAGTCATTGCAGCCTCGGCAGCATCTAGGTGTTCCGCCTTACGGCTCAGGATGGCTAGGCGTGCACCGAGACGGCCGAACTCTGAGGCAATTGCCTTGCCAAGACCAGTGCCTCCACCCGTAACAACCACCGTCACACCCTCAAAGGTTCCCGCTGCGAGTGCAGTTGCACCAACTGCTGGGGGCTGGGGCAATCCAATAATCTTGCTCATGGCTAGCTGTTCCTCTGTTCACAGGTCGGGAAAATGTTGCAGAGTCAGCTGCCGCTGTACCGGGGCTCACGACCCTCGGCCTTGGCAGCTTTGAACTCTGCAAAGTCATCACTCTTATTCAGTGTCGTCTGATAGGTCAGTTCGTCCGCCATCGATGCACGCAGTGCAGGAAGAGAAAGGTGCCGGAGCACTTCTCGGTACAATTTCACGGTGATGGTCGGAGTGGATGCGATCTGCTCGGCCATTGAGCGCACCACCTGGTCAAGCTCGGACTCGGCCACCACCCGACTCACTACACCGTGTCGAAGAGCCTCTTCGGCGTCCATGACACGACCCGTCAGAACCATGTCGTTCACAACTCCATCTCCACACATCTGATGCAATACCGCCACGCCGCCCGTGTCGGGGATTACTCCGTAGGTCAGTTCCGGCAAGCGGAACCTGGTTCCTTCTGCGGCAACGCGAATATCACACAGCAGTGCTCGCTGAAACGAGCCACCCATAACCCAGCCCTTGCATGCAACAAGCACCGGTTGGTCCATCTGCCAGAGCTGTTGGATACCCCGATGCCCCCTGCGCATGAGCTCATGGTGAGTCAGTTCCGTCTTTGCAATCCCTATGGACCCAACATCTCTACCCGAAGAGAAGGACGTACCTTCTCCTCGCCAAATCACGACACGAATCTCTGGGCTCGATTGGATCTCTGCCAAAATTTCAAACAGGCGAGCATCCATCTCATCATCAAAGGCATTGTGCTTCTCGGTGTTGTCATTCGTGATGGTTGCAATTCCAGCATCAATCTCGAGATGGATGGTTCCAGACATGGGAAGCCCCGAATCAGAATTGCTCAGGCCGTAACCAGAGCACATGGATAGAGAGCACCAGAATCTACTGCGTGTTGGGCAGTCAGGTTTCTCCGTGTGCGACATCGGCCGACAAGTAGGCGTGAAGCGACTCGGCAGTTCCGTCATGAACAACATGGCCGTCATCAAGCACGAGGCCGCGTTTGAATCTCGAGATCACTGCGGGGTCGTGCGTAGCGACGAGCACCGTGGCTCCGCCTCGACGCGCCTCCTCGAGCAATCCGAGCAGCGCTTCGCGCCCGGCCACATCAAGGCCTACAAAGGGTTCGTCGACTAACAACAGCGTAAAGGGACGGACCAGAGCAACAGCCGCAGCCGCCTTTTGACGCAAACCCCTGCTGAACTGCGAGGGTAGGTCGTCCTCTCTATCGGCAAGACCGAGGCGCTTGATCAAGTCGTCAATAATGGGTTCATCGCCTTGGCCGCCGTGCATCCGAATGGTGTATTCCATATGCTCGCGAACACTGAGGTCGTCATAGAGCACTGGAGTGTCTGGGAGCCATGATCTGCGCTCACGGGCATAGATCGAGTCGGGGGGCTGGCCGTGTACCAGGACGGTTCCCTCTGAGGGCTCGAGCATCCCAGCAATGATGCTGAGCAGCGTTGACTTGCCCGACCCGTTGTGGCCGACCAAGACGATTGCCTCTCCTGCCATGACCGAAAGGTCAACGGGAGCAAGCGCACCCACGTCTCCATACTCTTTTGCCACGCCGATCAATTTGACAACCTCTTTTGGCTTCTTCGCGTCTGTGGAAGCAGATCTGCTCATCTCAGTTCAACTTTCATGTCTTGGCTCCCATTGCCTCACCCATAGTGCGATGAAGATCTTCGCGGTATTTCACCCACATGAACACAATCCCGGCGAGCACCAAGATCGGAATAGCCAAAGTGAGCGCAGGAGGGATCGGATCATGGTTCAGTCGCATTGCTCGCTGCGCCACCAGAATTGGAGTCACACCAATCACAGCCACGAGGGGAGGCCACAGCGTGCGGATGACGACTCTCGGCCCGGTGACCTCTGGTGGCATCATTGCGGCATCTCCAGCGTCAAGTACAGCTTCAGACACCACGCTGATCGATGCGCCTGCAACGGCAGTGGCAGCAGCAGTGATCACCGTGATTGCTCCAATGGCAATGAGGTTGACCGATGGGTGCAGCAGCCATACCAGCAGCAAGCCCTCACAACCAACGAGCACCATGACGAACACGGGTGCCACGAGATGGCGCTGCAGAATCACACCAGCAGGCTCGGGGTACGAGGCCAGCATCATGGGGTGATCCACCTCTTGAGCGAGTGGTTCGATCACATCTAGGCCAGCCACATAGGTACAGAGCCCAGCTAGAAGCACGAGCGGGGTAGTCCCGGACCAAGCGCCATAGAGACATAACGCAGCACCAAGGCCGAGCACGGTCACTCGCAGAACTCTGACCCAAGGCCAACGGCCAAAACTTTGCACATCACGCGTAAACACCGGGAACCGGCCAGCAAAACGAATTGGAAGTCGGGCGAAGCGACTCTTGTTGCGAGGCCGCTCCGAGGCAAGCTGCTTTCGAAGGAGCAGCACTGACCGCAAGTCCTGCTGGGTGACGGCAAACCGCAGTTGACCCACCAGTCGGGTTCGGCGTTGAGCAAGCTCAATAGAAAGCCCACCAATGATCATCAGACCGGTAGCGGCAAGAGTGAGTGCAACTGCAACCAACACCAGAGCAAGGGGAGTAAAGCTGAGTGGCCAGAACAGAATCTGCCCAAGCAGGGTCAGCGGAGCGAATGGCGAATAACCAGCAACAGCTACGACCGAGGCAATGAGAAGGGCCCAGGCAAGGAGTTCGATCCAAGGCCTCGGTACACGTCGAGATGCAGTGATGAGTGCCGCTCCAAGTGATAATGCTGCTGCTGCGCCGCCAAAGAGCGCGCCCGAAAGCATCCACTCAAAGGTATTTCCGGGGAGGCGTTGACTGCAGAGCGACCCCACCAGGGCTCCCACTGCCATGCCAGTTGCAACTCCGTAGCCGACTACGCCCACGGCGGGGCGTCGCAGCACTCGAGACCGGCTGATCGGAGCGAGCAATAGGTGATAGACGTCGGCTGATTCGAGTGCAATCGGACCCGCTCGCGTTCCAGATCGCACACCCAGCAGCAACACAAGGCCTGCAAGCAGGCCAGCCCAAACAGGGCCGAATTTCTGAACCGATGCCTGCGACGCGACCGACAGTTCCGAGTCGCCGACCCAACCGGAGGCAAACACTGCAAACACCAAACAGGCCAAAGCTGTGGTGTACACGCGATACGCCAAGTCTCCCCAGGCTACGTCCCCGATGCGACGTCTCCTACGGGCGCTCCTCAGCTCGTCCAGAGCAAGTCCACTCGAAAGCTGGTCGACATGGAATCGCGAGTCTTCTCCGAGATTTGTCACAAACTCTTCGGCTGACTCATCACCTTGTGATGATTCGGAGTCCGAAGTTTCTGAATCTGTAAGGTCAGGGGGTGTCGGATCCGGCAAGGCAATTAGATTACTTCTCCAAGCGGCGCGAACGGAATCTGGGGGGCCTGCGCCATCATGGGTAGAAATGTGGACGCTTGAATCGTATCTAGTATTCACTGTCCCAGTTGATTGGAGCATGCAATGAGTGGACTTGAGCGGTGCCCGGTAACAGACTGGCAAACCGACTTTGACCATACTGCGCCTGAGTACGCCGCTGACGCTCCTGCTATTTGGCAAGAGTTGCGTGAAACTTGTCCCGTAGCGCACACAGATCGCTTCGGCGGAACTTGGCTGCCCACTCGCCATGAGGATATTTCGGCCGTAGCGCATGACACTGAGCACTTCACATCTCGTGGGGTCATCGTCTCGGTATTTGAGCCCGAGACTCCTGCGCCAGTTGGGTATGCACCGCCGATCACTTCGGACCCGCCCTTTCATCAAATCGCCCGCGGCCTGCTCCTACCGGCGTTCGCGCCCAAGGCAATCCGTCCGTTGGAGGCACCCACCCGAGCGTTTTGTTCGCAGCTCATCGATCAGATTCTTGTTGATCTGCCTGCTTCAGGTGTCGTTGACGTTGCAGAGCAGTATGCGCAGCACATCCCTGTTCGCGTCATTGCTCACATGCTCGGCGTTCCGGCTGAAGACGGAGATCGATTTCGAGGTTTTATTCACCGGATTCTTGAGATGGCTGGCCAAAATGACGAACCAGTTTCGGCTGAAGACACCATGGTTCACTACATTTTTACCCAGATTGAAAAGAGGCGAGGCGAGCCGAGCGATGACCTCATCGGCTTTCTCCTGCAGGCAGAGATTGACGGCGTTCCCCTCACCGACGAGCACATTGTGGGGACGATCGCTCTCATCCTTCTTGCCGGAATCGACACCACCTGGTCTGCAATCGGAGCGAGCATCTGGTACTTCGCGCAGCACCCGCAGGAGTGTGCACGTCTCATCGCACAGCCAGAACTTATGCCGTTCGCCATTGAGGAAATGTTGCGAGCCTTCGCTCCCGTCACGATGGCCCGCAAGGTTGCTCAGGACGTCAACCTCGGCGGCAAACAGTTGCTTGAGGGCGACTGGGTGTTGCTTCCCTTCCCATCGGCGAATCGCGACCCTGAGTTCTTTGAGAATCCGAACGAGGTGATTCTTGACCGTGAGAAGAACCGCCATGCAGCTTTTGGACTCGGGATTCATCGCTGCCTTGGGTCGAATCTGGCTCGAATGGAACTCACCGTTGCCCTCGAGGAGTGGCTAGCGAAGGTGCCCGAGTTTGAGCTAGCCGAACCAGAAGCTGTTCTGTGGTCTACAGGCCAAGTGCGCGGCCCTCGCAAGCTACCCATCCGAATTCCCGCTGCGGGCACTCCGAGGACTGCCAAGGGCGCCACATGAAGATTTCTTTCAACCGTGAAGCCTGCCAAGGCCACAACCGGTGCTACCTGCTAGCCCCCGAACTCTTTGATGTAGACGACGAGGGATACGCCGTGTTGTTGGTGACGGGTGATGTGCCAGAGCAGTTGCACGCCAAAGCTCAGCTAGCAGTAGACAACTGTCCGGAATACGCGATCACCTTGACCGAAGAGAATCCGCCCGCCTGACCGCGCAGCGATTGCCTTTCTAAAGGTGGTCGCCCTAGCGAAGAACCACCGGTTCCTGCGCCGATTCACCTGTCCACCACAGGGGGAGCGAGGCAGTCTCGGGGTCGTACTGGCTGAGCCAAGTACTGAGCGCTATTGGGTCGGTGAAATCGCTCGGATGATGGCCCGGCATAGCTGAGGCCGCAACGTCGGGCAGAACTTCCCAAGCCAAACTGATGCTGAAGAGCAGCAATCGCCACCAAGCAACCGGATGAAACAGCCGGCCCTGGGCCTTGAGGTTGAGAACCGTGGAGATCAAGGTATACCCGCTCAGGATCAGTATTGAACTCACTGCAGCCAGCAGATAGCGCAGTCGTGAGCCGTCTACCTGTTCGTACGCGTCGAAGGCCACCGACTTGTGCTCCACCTCTTCGGCCAGATGCCAGAGGAATAAGGTGGTGATCTGTTCATTGGCTCCATTGAAGAGTGTTCGCAGATGGGATTCTGTCCACCGGGCCAATGCAAAAGCCACCGTCTCGAATCCTGCAGCAAACGCAAGATTGAACCGAGTCGATCGGCTTCGCGATAACCAGGCATAAGTCCGATGCATCCAGCTCTCAACTCGGCTCATTCCAGGAATTTGAGGGGTGACGCTTGCATTAAAGATCCGGTGCTGTCGCTGATGTTGCGCCTCTTGTGCGATGAACCCTGCAGCGGCAACTCTCTGCTCTGTCGGAAGCTGCTCGAGAACCGCGCGAACGGAAGAAATCACATAGGGCTCAACATGTGGCATGAGTAGGGAAACCGAGTTTGCAGCTGCCGAAATTTCGGGCACCCTTGGAGTCCATACAAGCGGGATCTGCTCAGGGAACTCAAACTTGATTCGTCGCGGAGTGAGCGAAGTGACTGCCACCGCTTCAGGCTACTGATCGGAAGTGCAATTCACTCCGAGAGGGATAGGCATAATGGGGTCGGCCTAAGGGGCCGGCAGCGGATTTTGAGCTCTTCAAGGGCGCTTTGCGGTCTAGCTTGTATCTCGCTCGAAAAGTTTCTCGCCTCAGAGGAGAACCGCAATGACTGATCAAAAGTTTGAGTTTCAGGGGATTAATCACTTGGCACTTGTCTGCAGAGACATGCAGGTGACGGTTGACTTCTACTCTGGGGTGCTGGGCATGCCGCTCGTCAAGACCATCGAATTGCCAGTCGGAATGGGGCAGCACTTCTTCTTTGATTGCGGGGGTGGCGACCATCTGGCGTTTTTCTGGTTCCCAGAAGCACCTGAAGGTATCCCCGGAGTCTCGGCCCCGCGCGGTCGCCCCGACCAAGGCGAGCTGTCTAGTGCCATTGGGTCGATGAACCACGTGGCGTTCGCTGTACCGCCAGACAAGATTGAGCAGTACAGGGATCGGCTCGTTGAAAACGGGATCGACTGTACCGAAGTTGCCAATCATGACAACAGCGAGTTTGGTCTGAGCGCCGAAATGAATGATGAGGTATACGTCCGGTCGATCTATTTCCAAGACCCCGATGGAATCCTGCTTGAGTTTGCCTGCTGGACGAAAGCGTTCACCGAAGACGATGTTGCGCACACTCCGGTCCGAGCGAACAGCTGACCGGTCGGTCGCAGCCCCATGTGGTCGGTAGCGACGGCAGATCCGCAGCGACGGTTCATTATTGAGGGCTATTCCGATTCCTCGAGCAGGTCTGCCGAGGCGGCAAGCGCAGTGGCGAGCATGGCCGCACGCTGAATAACGGCCGCCATGTAGTGATCAGCCACCGAGGCCTGCCCGGGCAGCGGGGCAGTCCCCATGGATTGCAGGAGCGCGGTAGGATCATCCGCCGGACGAATATCTGGTGGCTCAGGAGGCTCGGGCGCTGCACGCCAGAACTCCGCTGGTGGTGCAATCTTGTTCTGGCGGCTCCCTTTGTTGGCAGACTTTCCGCCTCCCTTTCCGCCCGCTTTCCCACCGCCCTTCGGCTGGTTCTTGGCAGATGAGCCGTTGGCGTTCTTTTGCTGTTGCTGGTTGCCGTTGTGGCTTCCATCACTGTTTCCGCCGCCTGATCCTCGCCGCTGTTTTGGTCGCCGCCGAGGTTCATTCATCGCAAAGCTCCCTCAAACCCATCGTCTACAAAGTTGCTCTGCTCATCGGATTCGCTGACATCTCGAGCCAACTCGGCCGGATTTTCTGTCAGCAAAGTCTCCTCCTGTAAACCAAGGGCGGTGCGCAATTGCGAGCTATCGAGATCTGCAAGTGAACTCGACTTTGGAAGCACCAGATTTGCGATGTGCCGCTTGCCCGCAACGACCTCCTCGACCCTCTCGTCAACCGTTCCGGGGCAAACCAAGCGATGGGAGACCACCGTTCGGGTTTGTCCGATTCGCCACGCTCGGTCTCTGGCTTGATCCTCTACTGCCGGATTCCACCAGCGGTCATAGAGCACCACGTGGCTCGCTGCAGTCAGGTTCAGGCCAGTTCCACCCGCCTTGAGCGACAGCACAAGCGCACCCGGTCCCACACCATTTTGAAACTCCTCGACAAGTCTGTCGCGAGCGCCACGGGCAAGGCCGCCGTGGTAACAGGCCGTTTGGATACCCGTGTGTGCGGTGAGGTGTTCGGCGAGTCGCATTCCCCAGGTGGCGAAGTGGGTGAACACCAGAACTCGTTCACCCGAGGCATAGACCGCGTCAACAATCTCCTCCAACCTGGTGAGCTTTCCTGATCTGCCAATAAGTGGCCGGTCATCATGCTGATACGCCGAAGGATGATTACAGATCTGCTTCAGAGCAGTGATGGCTGCCAAAACCGCACCCTTGCGTGGCTCTGCGCCGAGTTCGTCTGAGCTATTCGTGACGAGCCCATCAAGAACGGCTTGGTACAACCCAATCTGTTCGGGGGTCATCGTGCAATGATCGAGTTGGTCGATCCGCTCGGGCAACTCCGCCGCCACGATCGGCTCTGACTTCGTTCGGCGGAAAACCAAAATCCCGTTCAATGCACGAAGGGCAGTCTCGGCCCCTTGTCGCGAATGATCCTTGCCCGCAGAGAGTTGCGCAATGAACGCTGGTCTGGGACCGACGAGCCCTGGATTTGTGAAGTCAAGAATCGACCAGAGGTCTCCGAGACCGTTCTCGATTGGCGTACCCGTCAGCGCAACGCGAACCCTGGCCGGAATGCGACGCAGTTGCTGCGAAGTCTCGTTCGCCGAGTTCTTGATGGCCTGAGCCTCGTCAAGAATCAACCGATCCCAGCTGAGTTCTGCGAGCGTCTCCACATCGCGAACCGCCGTGCCATAGGTGGTGATCACAATGTCTGCGCCTTCCACCTTGCTCGAAAGTTCCTTCGCAGAGGCGCGAGATGCCCCGTGATGCACCACAACCTTGAGGCCCGGCGTGAACCGACTTGCCTCGGCAGCCCAGTTGCCTACAACTGCTGGTGGGGCAACCACGAGAGCCGGACCCTTGCCTGCAGTACGCGCAATGTGCGCCAGCATCGTGGGGGTCTTGCCCAAGCCCATGTCCAAAGCCAAACAACCGCCGAGTTCCACCGAGTCGAGGAATCCAAGCCAGGCAACGGCCTCGCCCTGATAGCTGCGCAGCTCTCCCTCGAACCCATCGGGAGAGGTGATTGGGTCCTTTGATGTCGCCTCCGCTTTGCTCAGAAGTTCCGCTGCCCACCCCGTTCCACTAACGCTGAACCCTCCAGCCAACGGCGACTCCTCGAGGCCGATCGCATAGCGAAGCACCTCTGCACCGGTGAGTTGCGTGGTGGATGCCCGTTCTGCCAACGCTGCGGCAGCCGCTGCAAGATCAACTCGATCGAGCTCAACCCATTTCCCATGACTTCGAACAAGGGGACGAGCTTCTGCAGCAAGCCGTGAAATGTCGGCCGCACTCAGCTCAACATCGTCAAACACAGCTGACCAACGCACTTGCGCCAACTGCTGTGCTCCAACCACCGACGGGTCAGAAGAGATGGTGTCCAACCGAAGCGCAGCTGTGGGTTTCTTGCGGCTGAGCGCCGGCACGCGCACATCGAAGCCTGCGGCGGTAGCGAGCGGTCCGGTCTCGGTCATGAGCTGCCAGGCCTCGTCTTGGCTCAGAACCACCTGCCCGCGTCGAGCAGCCCCTGGCCGCTTCAGAACTGGCATGAGCCGCTCGAGCCGAACGAGTTCATCTGCAAGATGGCGCTTTGGACGACTCTCAACTAATGCGACCTCAAGCGGGACGAGTTGCCCATCGGGATCGGGACCTGAAACAGACAGGAACCATGCGTTGTCTTTGTCTGGAGGGTCAAGACTGATGACTAAGCGTGCGTCAGTCGGTGTTGTAACTGCGCTTGTCCAACGTTCCATCCGCTTTGCAATGTCTGCACCGATGCGAGCAGGTACTTCGAATGAAGAGCCATCCATACGAGTCAGAACAGTCTCGGCAATGCTGACCGAGTCATTGGGTTCAGGCGGGGGAGCCGGCAGCGTGAGCTTGCTTGCAGCGTCGGTCACGATTGCATTGATGATCGAACCGAGTACCGACAAGGTAAGAGGTTTCGCCTCCGTTCGTTCAAGTGCGGTCACGGGCCCAGGCATCGCCGCGGCAAGGTCATGAAGCTCCGTCAGTCCGAGGAGGGCTGGACCCCAACGAACGGAGAGCTCTGTGCGGCCTTCTACCCCCTCTTGTTGGCGGCCCCGACGACGATTCCGAATCGTTGGTGCGATCTGCCCTGCAGCGACGAGGCGCACCGCCCACACGGCAACTCGTCCAAGCCAGGTCACACTTGATCCGATTGCATCATTATCATGCCCGCCGCCCACGTTGGCGAGCCATCCGATCGCATCTCCAATCGGAAGAGCGAGGGCTGGAGCGGGGGTACCTGAGGGCAACTTGACTGGCGGGTGCGATGTCCACCCGGTTGCTAGAACGCCAGCGTTCTCGAGTCGAGCAGCAAGATCGGAAGCATTGGCTGGTGCCGTACCGGGCCCAGCAGCCCAAACCACGAGTCTGCCGGCTGCCCAAGATGCTTGCAGTCTTACCTCGCCAACTGATTCCAAGAGCACCGGGTCTGAACCCGATTTTGTATCGCCCACAAGACGGTCGAGCGCTGCCTCAAGTCGATCTCGCTCACTCTCAAAGTCCGAGATCACCTGCTCTCGCTCAGGAGTATTCAGGCGTCGAACTGCAGTCAGGTCTTCTTCCGTGCGGTACAGCAACCGTTCCAGGGTCCACCGCCAGCGCCCTTGATGCTGCTCGAGCAGGGCAAGCTGAGTAGCCGTGGCCTCGGCAGCAGCGGCTGCCTCAACGGCATAATCGAAGCCTGCCGGCGCAACGCCTTTGCTGCTCGTAGCTGTGTTGTCTTCACTTAAGTTCTGCATGTGCTCCTCGGCGCTCACAGCGCTGATACCCCGACAGCATGAGACAGCTGCAATTTCGAACTCACAGAGTTCGAGGACGTCATGTCCGGGCTGAACGTGTTTCTCCGGTGCGACCCAACTGGATTGCTACGGCCATCTAGGCGCCGGCTCTACTCGAAAGGAGGCTGTGCCCGAATGCGATATGTGCTCCGTGCAGTATAGACCACTCATTAGGTTTGAGCAGTAGTCAGCCTCACAGGCGACTTGCCTCTAGAGTGAACCCCATGGGAAGTTCCGGTGGAAAGCCACGCAAGCCAAAGCAACACAAGCTGCCAAAGGTGGGTTCTCCAGAGAACCTCGACTATGACATCAAGATGAAGCAAACCGAGGCGTTCGGTGGGTGGCCAATCGTCTTAGTCATGGGGATTTTAGTTCTGGGTTTTTTTGCGTGGATCGTTTTCACGGCGCTCTAGCCTTCTGGCACTTACGGCCATTCGCCATTGCGTTCCGTCTAGTCATCTTGACTGGGGAGATTCTCCTGCCGCAGGAACCTTTCTGTTTATTTGCCCGGTGTTCATTTGCCCGCTGTTCAGTTGTCTTTTCGAGTCCGGGGAATGAATCTGCGCAATCGGTACAGCATTCTCGGCTCTGATGGTCTAGAGTACATTCCGTTGGGACAGCCATACGGGCTTGCTCGAAAGTGAAAAGAGAAGAAGTTGGCAACAGGTACCGTAAAGTTCTTCAATTCCGAGAAGGGCTTCGGCTTCATCTCGCGTGAGCAAGGCGAGGATGTCTTCGTCCACTACTCAAACATTCAAGGAAGTGGATACAAGAGCTTGGAAGAGGGACAGCGCGTTGAATTTGACGTGGCCCCCGGCCGCAAGGGTGAAGAAGCCCAGAACGTTCGGGTCGTCTGAACCTTAGTATTCTTTGGGGGCCGCCGGCTGCTAGCCGGCGGCTTTCTTATTCCCTGAATCAGCATTGTTGGATGGATCAGGTATACCTGCAAAAGATCCCTCTCAGCCAAGAGGATGCTCAGTTGTCGTTGCCCATGATGTGATTCTCTCTGGGCGGCATGACAACATGTACATCTCGGTATGTAGAACTTTCCGGCCGTCGATGATGGTGTGCCGGCGCCGGACGAAGGAGCACCATGGGTGCGAGTCGAACAAGCTTTGAGAAACTGCAGCGTGACCGTGCCAAAAAGGCCAAAGCCGCCGCAAAGAGAGACAAGCGACTTGACAAGAGTCCCGAAGACGCCCTCACTCGTGATGAGGATGAAGAGATGATTGAACTCTCTACCTTCGCTGAGGGGGATGAGATTCCACCAGACCAACTGCTCAAGATGGTCGCAGATCTGCACCAGCAGTTCGAGGACGAGGAAATCACCTTCGAGGACTTCGAGGATCGCAAAACAGAATTGTTCGCACTGCTCTCTGTTGACTAGGTCGCTTGACTAGGTCGCTTGACTAGGTCGAACGAATTCCGCCCTGAGTCATCTTGAGAAGGTCCAATGATGAAGTGACCTGTTCAGGTGTGAGCAAACCGGACCTGGTGACTTCTTGTCGAATTGTGGAGCCTTCGGCCTGCGCTCGTTGCGCTAGTTCGGCCGCAGCCTCGTAACCGATCAGGGGTACAAGCACCGTCACAAGTGCAGGCGATCGTTCTGCAGCCGCGAGGAGTACTGCCTCGTTTGCGATCATTCCACTCACACACTTTTCTGCGAGCGTGCGACTCGCTGCACTCAGCAGATCTATCGATTCCAACAGGTTCTTTGCCATCACCGGCATCATGACGTTGAGCTCAAAATTTCCTGAGGCTCCGGCGAAACCCAGTGCCGAGTCGTTACCGATCACCTGCGCAACCACTTGTTGAACCACCTCGGGAATCACCGGGTTGACTTTGGCTGGCATGATCGAACTGCCCGGCTGCAAGGCCGGCAACTCAATCTCGCTCAGTCCTGTGGCCGGCCCAGAGGCCATCCACCTCAGGTCAGCGGCAATCTTGTTCAGGCTCACAGCAACCACCCGGCACGCACCACTGCACTCCACAAGGGAATCTTGACCGCCCTGCGCCTCGAAATGATCTGCGGCTTCATGGAGTTGCAAGCCAAAGGACTCGGTGAGACGCTGAATCGTTGCCTCGGCAAAAGCTGCTGGTGCGTTCAGTCCTGTTCCAACAGCGGTTCCCCCCAGGGGTAGGGCGCTCAGGTGATCCTCGGTAGCGCGAAGGCGTTCAACCCCAAGCTCCATAGCCGTCGCGTATCCGCCAAATTCTTGCCCCAAGGTAACTGGAACAGCGTCCATCAGGTGTGTACGGCCCGCCTTGACTACCTTCGCCCAGTCTGTCTGCTTGACTCGGAGGGCTTCACTCAGCGCTTCCAACGCGGGAACCAACTTCTCATTGAGTAGCGACAGCACGGCAAGGTGAACTGCAGTCGGGAACACATCATTCGAAGACTGCGAGGCATTTACCTGGTCGTTCGGGTGCACCGTCTGACCGAGATATTTGCTGGCCAACGTAGCGATCACCTCGTTGACGTTCATATTCGTTGAGGTGCCCGATCCTGTCTGAAACACGTCGACAGGAAACTGCTCTTGCAGATCTCCCATCAGGAGTCCGTCGCAGGTGGACATAATTGCTTCAGCAACTTCAGATGAGAGAACTGCAAGTTCGAGATTGCTCTGGGCAGCGGCGCGTTTGATCCGCAGAAGTGAGCGAATGACCTCTGGATGAACTCGCTGCCCCGAGATGGCAAAGTTCTCCACTGCACGTTGGGTTTGCGCTTGCCAATGAGCAGTAGAGGGAACCTGGACCTCACCGAGGGAGTCGCGCTCGACCCGAAACTCCACAACCACTCGCTGATCCATCTCATGCTCCCGTTCGGTGCGTGTATAGGATTTTAGGCTAGGCGGTTGGCGAGGCTGAGTATGCGTTGAGGAGATCACACCGGTGTTCGGGGATAATCTGTAGCGTTGAGAGGTATGTCGCCTCTCGCTAAAGCCCCCGACTCCCTCCCATCAGATCGGCCTCCGCTGCTCGGAAGAATCGGGAGGTTCATGGCTCGCCATCACCGACTTGTGCTGCTGGGGTGGATCGTCATCATTGTTGCTGCTGGGTATGTAGGTGGAATCTACAAAAAGAGCGTTTCGGATAACTTTCGGATTCCGAACTCAGATTCTCAGGCAGCCTACGACTTGCTTGATCAGCGATTTGGATCCCAGAACGCTGCAACGGCAACCGTAGTTTTCGCAGCACCCAAGGGGACGGCGCTGACGAAGGCGTCCAACTCAGCGGGAATCAACGCCGCAGTAGCTCAACTCGAAAAGCTGAAAGGCGTGAGTTCTGTTTCGAATCCTGTCTCTACCGCTGGATCAGACTCCTTGCAACAGATCGTGGGAAACCTTCCCCCCGATCAAGCTGCAGCCGTCAAAGATATAGCAAAGAATATTCCGTCTGCCCTCAGCAAAAATGGAGCTATTGCCTATTCGACCGTGACCTTCAAGCAGTCGGCGTTGGATCTCATGACACAGTACCCAGTAAGCGCCGATACCAAAGCTGCTGATTACGCCAACCCCTACTCACAAGTAAACAACGCTGTTGAACAAGCGCGAGCAGCGGGTTTGACAGTGGCGGTAGGCGGAGTTGTAGCAGATACATGGAATGTCCCGATCAGCGCATTTGCAAACCATGCTGATGAGATCGGAGTTTTACTGGGGGCACTGCTTTTGTTGTTTGCTTTCGGTTCGCTCTGGGGGATGGCAATTCCGATTGCTACTGCTCTCTTCGGAGCGGTCACTGCTAGTGGCGTGGTATTCATACTGGCTCGATTCACCACCGTCTCTTCGGCTGCACCACCTGTTGCGCTCATGATTAGCCTCGGTGTGGGTTTGGACTACTCCCTTCTGATTGTTACGAGGTATCGGGAGTTCATTGAGAACGGGGAGGAGCCGGTTTCGGCTGTTGGTCATGCACTTCAGACTGCGGGCAACGCAGCAATGTTTGCTGGCATCACCGTGGTGGTTGCGCTTCTTGGGCTTCTGCTTGTCCCCATTCCACTTGTACAAACGTTGGGCTTGGCGGCTGCACTTGGGGTGACGGTCATGATGTTCGCTGCGATGACGCTCCTACCCGCATGGTTGGGGTTTGCGGGTTCACGAATTGATGCGGTCCTGCTCCCCGGCCGTAAGAGTGAACCAGCAGACCCAGCTACATCCTTCTGGGGTCGGTTCGCAACGGCGATGTCAACCAAACCGTGGGTTAGCTTGATAGTGGGTTCGGCGATCCTGTTGCTACTTGCTGCACCCTTCCTGAAAATAGAGTTCGGTATGCCAGATGATGGTTCACAGCCGAAATCGCTCTCGCAGCGGACTGCCTACGATTTGATGAGGGATGGATTCGGTGAGGGAGTCAATGCGCCCTTGCTCGTTGCGGTGGGACTCAACCCCGACAAGGCCCTCGGTTATCTCGATGCGCTGAGCGAGTTAGCGCCCGTAAACAAGGCGCTCGCAGCCGAACAGCCAACCGGCACGATCAAGGGTGTTCAATACTCGCTGGGACCAATCCCCAACTCGGTGAGCAAAACCACTGCGGTGATTTATCAGATCACTCCCACTTCAGGGCCGGACTCACCAGAGACACAGGCACTTGTAGAACGACTGAGATCATCCCTAGACAAGGCCACAAAGGGCACATCACTTGATGCTCACCTCGGAGGCAGCACGGCGACGCTGATCGACCTGACAAACGTTGTGGAGCACTATCTACCAATCGTGATTGGCGCAGTTGTTCTTGGCGCATTCATCCTGCTGATGCTGGTGTTCCGGTCGATCCTCGTTCCGCTGAAAGCCTCCCTCATGAATCTGATTTCGATTGCGGCGGCCTATGGAGTTGTGGTCGTTGTCTTTCAGTGGGGCTGGGCTCGTCAGCTTGTAGGCCTGACCGATACCATCCCGATTGTCTCGTTCGTACCGCTCGTGATGTTTGTGATTTTGTTCGGACTCTCCATGGACTACGAAGTCTTTCTGATGAGTCGTATGAAAGAGATCTGGGACTCAACTCATGATCCTCGACAGTCGGTAATCCTCGGGGTTGCAACAACGGCCCGAGTAATTACCACTGCGGCACTGATCATGATGGCGGTGTTTTTCTCGTTCGTAGCGAGCCCAAGCCCAACAGTGAAGTTGATTGGTTTCGGCATGGCAGTAGCGGTCCTGATTGACTCAACCATTGTTCGAATGATTCTGGTTCCCGCAATCATGGAACTCTTTGGAGCAAAAGCATGGTACTTCCCAACCTGGCTCTCTTGGTTGCCTCATCTCAACATTGAGGGCACAGACTCTGAAGCAACTGTCTTCGCTCAGCGTTCAATCGAGGAACACAGCGACACAACACCAGAAGCGTAAGGAGACCAAATCCTCGCCTATCTTCAGGTATCGCCCTTCGCAGAACCTTCTTGTTCTGCAAGTTCGGAGCGCACCTGCTCCATATCCAAGGCCCTCACCTGACGAATCAGGTCACCGAGAACATCTTTCGAGAGCGCACCGGGCTCGGAATACATCAGGATTCCATCCCGGAAAATCATAAGTGTCGGTATGGACTGAATCTTGAGACCGCCTGCGAGCTGTTGCTCAGCCTCTGTGTCGACCTTTGCAAAAGTAATCTCAGGATTCAGAGTGGCAGCCTCTTCGAACACGGGAGCGAACGCTCTGCATGGCCCACACCACGAAGCCCAAAAATCCACGAGGACGATTCCTGGCGCCGTTACAGTTTCTTCAAATACTGACTCAGTTATTTCTACGGTGCTCATCACAGCCTCAAGTCCTGATCGTGGGTATCACGCCATCAACACAGCCCAAGCGGGACTGCACACAGAGCCTATTGGTACAAAGGGACTCGGCGGGGACATAGCCTAAGCACCTCATGGCAGTAGATCTTCGCTCTCAACTCCACAACATCTTTCAACCGACCTCGCATGCGTTGTCGGGCACGGTGGATGGAGAGGCACGAAACGCTGGTGTGCGACGTCTGATCGAGGATGGAGCGCGGACACCAAGTATTGCCATTCTGGGTGCTGGTGCAGCCGGTCTGTGCATGGCAATTCAACTACTTGAACAGGGAATCTCCACGTTCACCCTCTATGACAAGGCTGAGGCTGTTGGCGGAACCTGGCGTGAGAACACGTACCCAGGAGCTGCGTGCGATGTTCCATCGCACCTGTACAGTTTCTCGTTCGCCCCGAACGTGAGCTGGAGCCGGAAATTTCCTGAGCAGCCAGAGATTTTGGAGTATCTCGAATCACTCACCGAGCAGTATGACCTAGCCCCCCGCATCGAGTTCGGCGCAGAGGTCAAGAGCGCTGTTTGGGATGATGATCTTGGCCTGTGGAATCTTGAGGTTGAGCGCTCAGAAACTGACCGCACCGCACTGCCGTCGATCGTTCAGGCGGAGATTGTTGTGACGGCACTGGGACAACTCAATCGCCCGAACATTCCAAAGATTCCTGGTCTCGAACGATTCACTGGGACCACCTTCCACTCCGCTCGATGGAATCACTCTCACGATGTAACAGGTGAGCGCCTAGCCGTCATCGGAATTGGTGCGAGTGCGATTCAATTCGTGCCTCAGATTGCCTGTAAGGCTTCTGCGCTCACCCTGTTTCAGCGCAGCGTGAACTACGTGGCTCCCAAGCCCGACCGCCCATTTCGGCCATGGGAGCACTGGGTTCTGAAACACGTTCCCAAATTAAGACAGGCGTACCGAACCTCGATCTATTGGCGGTTTGAGTTTCGTTTTCGCTTGATGCGAAAGGGGAGCAGGCTTGGTGCGCTGATGCAGAAAAAGTTCGCCGAGCAGGTCTCAAAGCTTGCGTCGCCAGAACTTCCATCTGAGGCGTTAGTCCCTGAGTACACGCCGGGGTGCAGGCGCATCCTGATTGCAAACGATTGGTATCCAACACTGCTACGGCCGAATACTCGGGTGGTGACCGACGGAGTCGCCGCTGTCACCGAGACTGCAATCGTGACCGACTCAGGTGAAGAAATCGAGGTTGATACCATCATCTTCGGAACAGGCTTCCGAGCCACCGACTTCTTAGCTCCCCTGACTATCACCGGCAGGGACGGAAAAGATCTCAATCAAGTCTGGGCCGGCGGGGCGCGAGCATTTCTGGGCGTCGCCGTAGCCGGGTTTCCCAATTTCTTCATTCTTTACGGGCCAAATACCAATCTGGGCCATAACTCGATTCTCTTCATGATCGAACAGCAAGTTGGCTACATCCGACAGATCATCGATGAGTTTGTTGTTCACGGTGCTCAGTCTGTTGAGGTTCGTGAACAGGCCATGGCAGCATTCGACGGGGAGATCGAAGCTGCCACAGCAAGGACTGTTTGGGCTGAGGATTGCAGCAGTTGGTACAAGAACTCAGAAGGGAGAGTCACCAATAACTGGCCGGACTATACGGTGAAGTACAAACGCCGACTCACGCGTCCCGACCCTCAGGACTGGATTGTTCGTACCGTCAGTCCAGATCAAGATCCACAATGAATTGATCCAGAAACTCTCTGTTTCTCACCCTACGCATCGGGGGAAGCAGGTCGAGGATTCGGTTGCGATATTGCGCCTCGGCTAGTCGTGAATCGCATACAACCACCACCCCTCGGTCCGTAGCGGTTCGAATGAGTCGTCCTGCCCCCTGCGCGAGCTGCATCCCTGCAGCGGGAACCGAGACCTCCATAAACGCTGCATCTCCAACGACCTCACACCTAGCCTGCACAATGGGATCGGTCGGTACGGGGAACGGGATTTTGTCCAGAATCACTGCCGAACATGTGGTGCCTGGACTGGATATACCCGTCCAAAAACTGGCCGTCGCAAAGAGGCTTGTATGCTCCTCGGCAAGAAATTGCTCCTGCAGTACCGGATTCGGGGCATCCCCCTGAGCGAGGAGCGTAAAGCCCTCAAGGCGTTCACGACACAATGCAACCGTGCTCCGCAACATGCGATTCGAGGTGAACAACGCAAGCGTTCTTCCCGATAGAGCGCGAATCACATGCTCAACCTCTTGGGCCACCTCTTCGGGCCAATCCGGGTGGGTG
>Ga0194041_10000230_pt1 | contig 21981 bp, 15 predicted proteins | sample JunL449m_MetaG_FD_160082 | JGI IMG/M metagenome (GOLD analysis project Ga0194041, IMG submission 160082) | Anoxic zone freshwater microbial communities from boreal shield lake in IISD Experimental Lakes Area, Ontario, Canada - Jun2016-L442-9m | ecosystem: Environmental > Aquatic > Freshwater >...
AACCAAGGCTTGCGCACTTGACAAGTGCGCAAGCCTTGGTTGCATACAACCCTGCGCATTAAATCGGGTGCTGTTCAAACCAACACAGCAGACTTTGATCCCGATAAACGCCCTAAGCAAGGCGGCTTGAGTGCGAGCGGCATGCTCGTGATCAATCCACCTTACACGCTCAAAGAGGCGCTACAACAATCATTGCCACAGATGGTGCAATGGATGGGTCAAGACAAACAATCAGGTTTTACTTTAGAGGCAGGCGCTTAATAATTTCAGTTGTAGCCGTACTTTGATTCATCGTATAAAAATGCAAACCAGGTGCACCAGCCGTTAGTAGTTGATCGCATAAATCGGTGACCACATCTAAACCAAACGCACGAATGCTGGCTGTGTCGTCACCAAACTCTTGCAAACGCAATCGTATCCAACGCGGTATTTCTGCACCACACGCGTCCGAAAAACGCATGAGTTGTGTGGAGCTGATGATGGGCATGATGCCAGGCACAACGGGTATGTCTGCACCCATGGCGTAAGCATCATCGACAAATCGAAAATAGGCGTCGGTGTTGTAAAAATATTGTGTGATGGCGGAGCTTGCGCCCGCTTTTACTTTTGTAACATAAGCTTGCAAATCGGCATGCGCTGTTTTGGCTTGCGGATGAATTTCGGGATAGCAACCCACTTCGATATGAAAGTGTGACGCTGTTTCTTGACGAATATAGGCCACTAAATCACTGGCGTAACGAAACTCACCAAACGTTCCGTGCCCACTGGGCAAATCACCACGCAATGCAACGATACGATTAATTCCTGCATCTTTAAAAATTTGCAATTGCGCACGAACACTTTGCGCTGATGCACCAATACAAGAAAAATGCGGTGCAGCGCGATGACCATCGGTCAAAATAGCTTGCACTGTTTGCAATGTACCGTCTTGTGTAGAGCCTCCAGCGCCATAAGTAACGCTGAAGAACTCGGGCTTTAAAGCGTACAACTCGCGACGAACTTGCTCGAGTTTTTTAGCACCCTCGGGGGTCTTGGGTGGAAAAAACTCAAAGCTAATCGGCGTGGGTTTTGACACGTGCAACATTAATAGCGGTATGTATCAGGCTTGTAAGGGCCTTGCTTAGACACGCCAATGTAGTCGGCTTGCTCGGTGGTGAGTTCGGTGAGCATCGCGCCTACTTTTTGCAAATGCAAACGTGCAACTTTTTCATCTAAGTGCTTGGGCAACACATAAACCTTGCCGGATTCGTAATTTTTGGGTTGTGTGAACAACTCGATTTGTGCAATCGTTTGATTGGCAAATGAGCTGCTCATTACAAAACTGGGGTGTCCTGTGCCACAACCTAAATTAACCAAACGTCCTTTGGCCAACATGATGATGCGCTTGCCATCGGGAAAGATGATGTGATCGACTTGTGGCTTGATTTCTTCCCACTTGTATTTTTCAACGGAAGCGATATCAATTTCATTGTCGAAGTGACCGATATTGCAAACAATGGCTTGGTCTTTCATCTTGGCCATGAAGTCATGGGTGATGACGTGTTTGTTACCTGTTGCAGTCACAAAAATATCGGCTTTGTCAGCAGCGTATTCCATGGTGACCACTTTGTAGCCTTCCATTGCAGCTTGCAATGCATTGATAGGATCAATTTCGGTGACCCACACTTGTGCGCTGAGTGCGCGCAATGCTTGAGCGCTTCCTTTGCCCACATCGCCATAACCCGCAACCACGGCTACTTTGCCTGCAATCATCACGTCGGTGGCGCGCTTGATGCCGTCTACGAGGGACTCGCGGCAACCATAGAGGTTGTCAAATTTGCTTTTAGTAACGGAGTCGTTGACGTTGATGGCGCGAAACAGTAATGTGCCTTTGGCAGACATTTCATTCAAGCGATGCACGCCTGTTGTTGTTTCTTCTGTGACGCCAATGATGTCTGCAGCTTTGCGGCTGTACCAAGTTGCGTCTTGGGCCAACTTGGCTTTGATCGAAGCGTACAAACAGGTTTCTTCTTCGCTGGTGGGGTTGTTTAAAACCGATGCGTCTTTTTCTGCACGCTTGCCCAAGTGCATGAGCAATGTGGCGTCACCACCGTCATCCAAAATCATATTGGGGCCTTCGTTGGCTGTGCCAGCGGTACCAAATTCAAAAATGCGGTGGGTGTAATCCCAATAGTCGGTGAGGTTTTCACCTTTATATGCAAATACAGGAGTGCCGTTTGCAACCAATGCAGATGCGGCGTGATCTTGTGTTGAAAAAATATTGCATGAAGCCCAACGCACTTGTGCGCCTAAAGCTTGCAATGTTTCGACCAATACTGCTGTTTGAATGGTCATGTGCAAAGAGCCTGTGATGCGCGCGCCTTTGAGTGGCTGTTTGCTGGCGAATTCTTGACGAATGGCCATTAAACCGGGCATTTCAGTTTCTGCAATTTTGATTTCTTTGCGACCCCATGGGGCCGAAGACATATCTGCAACTGCATAGTCAGTTGCGGCGAGAGGTTTGAGTACTGCGTTCATGGTGAGCTCCTAAATGGTTCAGAACCACTGCTCACGCGAAGGGACGACGGTTGGTTATCCGAGGTGCTCACCTCACGTTAACAGTGGGTGAGCGCAGTTGGAAATGATGTTTCCGAGCCTCACAAAACCAAGCGGGTTTGCTGCAGCGCTCCTCGGTGCGACTATTGTATCAAAAAAAAACTTATCAAGGATTGACAATAAATAGTATTTTTATGTTAAAAATGATAACGCTCAATACATGTTTAGAACACACCAAGCCCATATGCTGTTTACATACCGCGAAAATCTTTTTTAAAAGTTTAAATTGAGTTTGCTTCTTCACTTACAAAACCCAGAAGATTTTTGCTTCGTGGTTTTTGCATGCACAGCCTGTTTGGGTTTCTCGTTAATGACGCCTTGGTTTTGGCATTGGGGATGGGTCGACACAGCTATTTCAACGGCCATTGGAGCGGTATCACAACTCTTTGCTCTTTTAATTTGGCGAAGGGGCCAAGGCTTGGTGTGGTGGTCACAAGTTATTAATCAGATTGTGTCGATTGGCGTTATTTTGTTCAATGCCACTCTTATTGGTCGGGTGACGTAACCTGTCATGACGTGTATGGCGATGGTTCCAATTTACCTTTTTTTACGGCGCGACGCATATAAAGTTATTCTTAGTTATTGATTGCCGTCTTATCGATTTTAGTTGTTTGCTTTTTGCAAATACAAGGGTTTATTGCCATCAAACCTTACGATACGCATCAAGACTTACTCATCGGTACAGTGATGCACGTACTCATATGCGTCGAACAAAGGATTCTTGTTGCGTCTTACGATGCGGCCAATTTACAAACGATTCATTACATCATGCAAAAAAATCCGCAACTGAAAGAGCGCACACTTGATTTACAAAAAGCCTACGCCCATCAGGATAAATTTTGGCGATGGTGAGCCATGACATGCGAACGCCTTTAAATGGCATCATTGGTTTTCAAAATTTGGCACGCGACGAACCCAATTTACGATCAGAAATGCAATCTTTTTTGGATGATGCGCATCATGCCTCCAATCATTTGTTAACCGTTATCAATAATTTATTAGATACCTCACAAATCAAACTCGGAAAGCTTGCGCTGCAATTAAAAGTTGCTCGCTAACAGACTGTTTTGCTACATTCGTTTCCAACCTTGGAGAGTCAAGCTAAAGATGCAGGGCTTTGTTATGAAATGGAAATTGCCAGTGATTTTCCCCAATGGGTCATCATTGACCAAAACCGCCTTTCGCAAATGTTAATCAACCTGTTAGCCAATGCAGTCAAGTTCACACCCAAAGGCGGCGTGACTTTAGAGGCGTCCTACCAAAAAAAGAGGGCAGCAAGGGGCCGCTCCTGATTAAAGTCATCGATACAGGAATTGGGATTGCAAGCGATTTACAAGGTCATATTTTTCAGCCCTTCACTCAAGTGCATGACCCTTTATTCAATCAATAGATTGCACAAGCTCTTCGAGGCAATGGCTTGGGCTTATCCATCACACAAAGTCTTGCGCGCACTCATGGCGGAGAATTAAAGGTTGAAAGTTTTGTCGGTCAAGGTTGTGTTTTTACTTTGCACTTGCCTGTTGAGGTCACCGATGAGCCCATTGGCTTGAAAACCAACTTAACTTTTCATGAGCCGAAAGATAATTCGTCCATTCGTTTATTGGTGGTGGATGACGACGCCGTGAATCGCTTGGTCTTTTGTACAACCTTGCAACGAGTCTTTATCAACGCTTGAATTGATCAAGCGGCCAATTGCACGGAAGCGTTTGAAAAGATGAGTGCCTTTACGTATAACCTGGTTTAAATTGATTTGGTGATGCCGGATATCGATGGCGCTGAAGTTGTCAGGCGTATTCATTCGCAATCCTCTGAACCATTTTGTAGCGTCCCTGTCATCGCTTTGACAGCCAATTTTGCCGAAGAGGCCCTCAATGCTTGTGAGGCGGCAGTCATCCAAGAAATTATTCCTAAGCCCTTTGATCGACACATGCTGATTCGCAGCGTGCGCTACCACACCATTCACAAAGAGGTTGAAGTTCTTTGAACACCGTTATGATGGCGGGTTATTCTTATTCATCACCATGACACAAGCGCTAGAAGAAGTTCGTCGCAGACGAACATTTGCCATTATTTCTCACCCCGACGCGGGTAAAACCACGCTCACCGAAAAACTGTTGCTTTTTTCGGGTGCAATTCAAATTGCGGGGTCCGTCAAAGCGCGCAAAGCCAGTCGCCATGCCACGAGTGATTGGATGGAGATTGAAAAGCAACGGGGAATTTCCGTAGCAAGTTCGGTGATGCAAATGTTGTATCGCGATCATGTGATCAATTTATTGGATACACCTGGACACAAAGATTTTTCAGAAGATACATATCGTGTTTTAACCGCCGTTGATTCCGCTTTGATGGTGATCGATGCAGCTAACGGTGTAGAAGCACAAACGCGTCGTTTAATTGAGGTGTGCAGACAGCGCAATACGCCCATCATTACTTTTGTCAACAAAATGGACCGCGAGGTGCGCGATCCTCTAGATATTTTGGACGAGGTTGAACGCGAATTGGGCATGCCTTGTGTACCCATGACTTGGCCTGTGGGCCAGGGCAAAACATTTGGTGGAATTTTTAATTTACGAAATCACAACATGGCAGTGTTTGAATCTGGCAGCGAAAGAAGGCCTCAAGATTTTGAAACCATTGCACTGACAGAAACCGCTGTATTGAGTCAACGATTTGGCAATGACTTTGCAGCTGCGATGGAATCAATGGAATTGGCCACAGGTGCTTCGCCCAGTTTTGATCGAGATGCTTTTTTAGCGGGCAAACAAACACCTGTGTTTTTTGGATCTGGTGTTAATAATTTTGGCGTGATGGAAGTGCTCGATGCGTTGGTCGATTTAGCTCCCTCACCTCAACCACGCAAAAGCTCTTTGTTGGTCAACTACGAACGCGTTGAAAAAATCATTGAGCCCGAAGCGCCTCATTTCAGTGGCGTGGTTTTTAAAGTGCAAGCCAATATGGACGCCAATCATCGCGATCGCATTGCGTTTGTTCGCGTAGCCTCTGGTCAATACAAACCAGGCATGAAACTCAAAGTCCAGCGCAGCAGCAAAGAGTTACGACCCACATCGGTGGTTACGTTTTTATCGCAAAGACGCGAAGCAGTCGATGAGGCGTGGGCGGGTGACATCATTGGATTCACCACACACGGCGGCGTTCAATTGGGCGACACGATTACCGACGGCGTTGCATTGCAATACACGGGCTTGCCTTTTTTTGCGCCCGAACTCTTTATGACGGTGCTCTTAAAAAATCCGCTTCGCACCAAACAATTGCAAACAGGTTTAGATCAATTGGGAGAAGAAGGCGCCATTCAAGTGTTCAAGCCCGAAGTGGGCGGCGCCATGTTGTTAGGCGCTGTCGGACAACTGCAATTTGAAGTGGTACAACACCGACTCAAATCTGAATACGATTGCGATGTGCGATTGGAATCTAGCTCTTACACAGGTGCCAGATGGATCACGGCAAATACACCTATAGAGTTGCGTGAATTTTTAAATGCATATCCACAACGCATGGCCACTGACGCGGCCAACACCTTGGCCTATTTGTGCACATCGCCCTACGATGTCAGACTTGCACAAGAAAGATTTCCCAAAATCCACTTTCATCCCTTGCGCGAGCATGCGGGCTTATCATTAGGAAGCGCTGGCTGATTGTTTTTTAATGGGTGTCATTCATTCGATCTTTTTGAGCGAGATCTGGAAATAATTTAAACCAAGCCATCGCAATCACAATAGTGCCGATGCCACCACTCACCACTGAAACAATAGGGCCCCACAACGCAGCCACACTGCCTGACTCGAACTCGCCCAATTGATTGGACGCGCCAATAAAAATGGAATTAACAGCAGAGACGCGCCCTCTGATTTCATCGGGTGTTTGCAGTTGCATGATGGTGATGCGAGTCACGACGCTGACGTTGTCAGCAGCACCTGTCACAATCAACGCCAACATCGATATCCAAAAATAATCGCTGAGTCCAAACACAATGGTGGCAACACCAAAAATCATCACAGAGGCCAATAACCAATAACCCACTTTGCGCTGCAAGGGCCATCGCATCAAAACCAAAGACATGACCAACGCGCCGATCGCAGGCGCCGCTCTTAAAAAACCCAATCCTTCGGGTCCTGTATTTAATATGTCTTTGGCATAGATCGGCAATAAAGCAGTAGCGCCACCCAATAAAACAGCAAATAAATCTAAGGATGTCGCACCGAGTAATATTTTATTGTTCCAAACAAAAAAAACCCCCATCATGGCCGACGACCAACTAACAGCTTCTTGCGATGCGCGGTGTTGATATCTCACCATGACTGTAAAAATGCAAGCAGCGACCATCATCCAGCCGCAAGCGCCATAAACAATATCGGCACCGTACACATACAAAAGACCGCCCAGTGCAGGTCCTAAGATCACCGACACTTGATTGCCACTCGAGCTTAATGCAACAGCGCGTTGCATCAATTCTTTTGAAACCAGTAGCGGTGTGATGGCTTGTTGTGCGGGCATTTGAAATGCACGCGCAATGCCCAGCACCACAGAAATTGAAAATAACAAATGACTACTATCAAAATGTTGTTTGATGGATAAATACAAAACAAAACTAACAACGGCTTGCGCGGCCAAACATAGGGCAAATAATCGACCGCGGTGCATGCGATCGGCTACATGCCCTGCTGGCAAGGTCATGAGTAATGCAGGAATGAATTGAAACAAGCCCACCAAACCCAAGTCCCATGCACTGCCTGTTAATTCATACATGTGCCAAGCCACAGCAACCATCAACATTTGATTGGCGGTGATGCCCAATACTCGGGCATAAAAAAATCGCATAAAGATTTGATTGCTGACCAATGCGCGAACGGTATTGGTCATGCAGTTCTCGCCAAAACAGGTGCCAATGCAACGCCCGTGTGCGTTTTTAATCGAACCACTTGCTCGGGTGTGTTTTGTGCAACAACACGTCCGCCCCCATCACCACCTTCAGGTCCTAAATCAATCACCCAATCAGCTTCGGCCACCACGTCTAAGTCATGCTCAATCACAATTACACTGTGACCCCCATCAACCAACCGATGCAACACATGAATGAGTTTGTCAACATCGGCCATGTGCAGGCCTACCGTGGGTTCATCCAACACATAAAAAGTATGTGGTGCTTTTTGGCCGCGTCGTGTGATGTCGTCACGCACTTTACTGAGTTCGGTGACAAGCTTGATGCGTTGCGCTTCACCGCCACTCAAAGTGGGTGAAGGTTGACCTAAGGTCAAATAACCCAAGCCCACGTCTTTGAGCAATTGCAAAGGATGACTGATGGCGGGCATGCTGGCAAAAAAATCAACGGCCTCGTCCACTTCCATTTGCAACACATCGCCAATGCTTTTGCCACGCCAAGTTACGGCCAGTGTTTCGGGATTGAATCGCGCGCCCAAACAAGTTTCACATAACACTTTGACGTCTGGCAAGAAACTCATTTCAATCGTGCGCATGCCTTGGCCTTCGCAACTCGCACATCTACCTTCACCCGTGTTGAAACTGAATCGACCCGCCAAATAACCTCGCGCTTTGGCCTCTAAAGTGTCAGCAAACAATTTGCGAATGATGTCCCAAAATCCAATGTAAGTGGCGGGACAACTGCGCGGTGTTTTACCAATTGGCGTTTGATCGACTTCGAGAACACGATCAATATTTTCCCAACCCGTGATGCGCTTACACCCATGCCATGTGGGTGCGCGTTGTTTGCTCACTGCGTTATAAACATTGGCTAATAAAACATCGCGCGCCAAGGTTGATTTTCCTGAACCACTCACACCCGTGATGGCAACCAATCGCTGCAATGGAATAGAGACGTCCACTTTTTTTAAATTATGCAGCGATGCGCCTTTAATATGAATAAAGTCTTTTTCTATTTTTGATTTGGCGGTGACCACGCGCCGCTCTTGCATGGGATGACGAATCGCGTGCAACAAATAGCGTCCCGTTTGTGAATCGGCGGCCTTGCAAATATCTTTTGCAACACCTTGTGCGACCAAATGGCCACCACGTTTGCCCGCACTTGGGCCAATATCAATGATGTGATCGGCGCGTCGAATGGTTTCTTCATCGTGCTCAACCACCACCAAGGTATTGCCTTTGTCGCTCAGTGTACGCAAGGCATTCAATAAAATTTGATTGTCGCGTGCGTGCAAACCAATGGTGGGTTCATCCAATACATAACACACGCCTTGCAAATTGCTACCGAGTTGTGCGGCCAATCGAATGCGTTGCGCTTCACCTCCGCTCAAGGTGGGCGCTCCTCGATCAAGCGTGAGATAGCCTAAACCCACTCGCTCCAAAAAGGACAATCGACCTTCGATCTCTGGCAATAAGTCGCGCGCAATATCGGCTTCTCGTCCTGACATTTTGAGTGATGACACCCAAGCCTTCATATCAATGACGCTCAAACGGGCGAGTTCGGTGATGCGTTTGCCCGCGAAACGAACCGCGCGTGCATTGGCATTGAGTCGTGTACCTTCGCAAGTTTTACAAGGCTGATCGGCCACTTCTTCGAGTTCCGGCTCGACAAAACTTTGCTCTCTTCCTTTTTGATCTTGATCGCGAACCGAATCGTCCATGGTCAATCGTTGATCTTTCGTCAGTTGAGTTCCTGTTCCAACGCAATCTCTACACCAACCGTGTTTGCTGTTATATGAAAACAATCGCGGATCGAGTTCTGCATAAGAAGTTGCACAAATAGGGCACGCGCGTTGCGTAGAAAAAACCTCGACCTTTCCAATGCTTGAAGTGGACTCGCCATTTTTCATCGCAGTTTCGAGTCCCTCCATGTGACTCAGAACGTGCACCACACCTTTTCCATACTCCAAGGTGGTTGCCAATGCTTGTCGCAATGCGCTTTCATTTTTTGCGTTGATATCCAAACTGGCAACAGGCAATTCAATCGTGTGTTCTTTAAATCGATCGATGCGTGGAAATCCTGTCGTTGGTAAAAATTGTCCGTCAACTCTCAGATGCGTATAGCCCCTAGGTCTTGCCCAATCGGCCAGTTCGGTATAAACGCCTTTGCGATTAAGAACCAAGGGGCTGAGTAAACCAATATACAAGCCTTTGTATGCACGCATGAGTTGCGCCACGATGCGCTCAATGGTTTGGGGCTCCACAGGCGTGTTGTCATGAACACAATGCTGTGTGCCTAACTTAACGTACAACAATCTTAAAAAATGCCACACTTCGGTTGTCGTTCCCACAGTGGATTTGCGGCCGCCGCGAGACAATCGTTGTTCAATGGCAACTGTGGGCGGTATGCCATACACCGCGTCAACTTCGGGCCTGCCTGCGGGTTGCACAATGCTTCGCGCATAGGCATTGAGGCTTTCTAAATAACGGCGCTGTCCTTCATTGAACAAAATATCAAAGGCTAAGGTTGATTTGCCTGAGCCACTCACACCTGTGATGACGTTGAATTTTCCACGTGGAATATCAACGCTTAAATTTTTGAGATTGTGCTCACGTGCGTGCACAATTTGAATCGATGGGTTGATTGATGAAGCATGTCGCGTGCGTGGACTATTGACGACAACTTGACTTGTCAATGGACTGCCTGTGTAAGCAACCGTGGCCTCTTGTACGCCCACTTCGCCCATCACGTCAATGTATTCGCGCAGTGCTTTGGCTGTATGCGATTGTGGATGCAAACGCATGGCTTCAGGGGCGCCCTCTGCAACGACACAACCACCCGCGTCTCCGCCTTCAGGACCTAGATCAATTAACCAATCGCTGGCGCGAATCACGTCTAAGTTGTGTTCGATGATGATGAGCGAATGACCAGCCTCTAACAAACGACGCAGCGCGCGCATTAATTTGGCGATGTCGTCAAAATGCAAGCCTGTGGTGGGCTCATCAAATAAAAACAAGGTGCCTTTGCGCGCCAAATTTTGTTTGCTTGAGGATGCGGTTTTTACTGCACCTGCCAAATGACCTGCTAACTTTAGGCGTTGTGCCTCACCACCACTGAGTGTGGGCACAGGTTGCCCCAAGCGAACATAATCCAAGCCCACGTCAACAATGGGTTGCAATGCACGCACCACTTCTCTGTCACCCGCAAACACTTGAACAGCTTCACTCACCGTTAAATTTAAAACATCTGATACGGTATAAAAAGATGGCGCGTCTTCTCCGTCGTGTTTTCTTTCAATTTTTATTTCTAAAATTTCTGGCCGGTAACGCTGCCCATTGCAATCGGGGCAACGCAAATACACATCACTCAAAAATTGCATTTCAACGTGCTCAAAACCCGACCCTCCGCACGTTGGGCATCTGCCATCTCCACCATTAAAACTAAATTTAGAAGCGGTATAACCGCGTTGCAAAGACTCTGAAGTGGTTGCAAATATTTCGCGAATTGCGTCCCAAGCACCCACATAACTGGCCGGATTGGATCGTGCTGTTTTTCCAATGGGGCTTTGATCGACAAACACCACATCGCTCAAATGATCGGCGCCCAACAAACGATCATACGCACCCGCACTCTCGGTTGATTTTCCAAAATGACGCAGTAACGCAGGCGCTAAAATATCTTGAATCAAAGTTGACTTACCCGAACCACTCACGCCAGTTACACATACCATGCGTTGCAATGGAAATTCAATGCTAATGTTTTTGAGATTGTGCTCACGCGCACCTTCCAGCACCAAGCGCGGCGTTGCATCGGACACCAATCGTTTCAATCCCATGCCCACTTGCTTGCGTGCACCCAAATAGGCGCCCGTTAACGTGTTTGCTTTTTTGAGTGCCTCATGCGTGCCGTCAAAAACAATTTGCCCACCACGCTCGCCAGGGCCTGGACCCATATCGATGATGCGATCCGCGGCAAGCATGACTGCAGGATCGTGTTCGACCACCACCAATGTATTGCCTGCGTCTCTTAATCGATGCATGGCTTCGGTGATGCGATTCATGTCTCTGGGATGCAATCCAATGCTGGGCTCATCTAATACAAACAAAGTATTGACCAATGACGTGCCCAATGCAGTGGTGAGGTTGATGCGTTGCACTTCACCGCCACTGAGCGTTCGACTTTGTCGATCGAGTGTGAGATAGCCCAATCCCACATCGCACAAATATTTCAAACGTGTGCGGATCTCTTCAAACAATAATTCCAACGCTTGCTGTTGCGCGCCCGCATTGGCAATCAATGCAGACGATTGCGCCATGCGATTAAAAAATTGTTGCAAGCGATCAATCGGTAAAACCATTAAGTCATACAAACACAGGCCTGGTAATTGTTGTAACTGTGTGTCGCTCCACTGTGTGCCCACAGGTTTGAATCGCCGATAGCCTTCCATGGCTTGTATCGCATCTTGGCTTTCACCTATGCGCCACAACAAACTTTCTGTTTTGAGGCGCGCGCCAGCACATACATGACAAGGCGTGTAACTTCTGTATTTGGATAACAGGACGCGAATATGCATCTTGTAAGACTTGGTTTCTAAATATTCAAAAAACCGTTTGATGCCATACCACTGTTGATTCCATTTACCATTCCACAAGCTCGATCCATTGATCACCCAATCTTGATGTTCAGGCTTGAGTTTGCTCCAAGGTGTGTCGCGTGGAATGCCTTCTTTTTCTGCATGCTTCATCAAGTCGTCTTGACATTCTTTCCATGCAGGCGTTTGAATGGTTTTGATGGCACCCATTCGAAGCGTGAGTTTTTCATTAGGAATGATCAAGCCATAATCAACGCCAATCACGCGTCCAAATCCTCGGCAGGTTTCGCATGCGCCCATGGGCGAGTTGAATGAAAACATCGATGGCGTAGGATCGGTATAACGCAAATCGCTATCGGGACAATGCAAGCCTGTCGAAAATCTCCAAGCTTCTTCTGCTTTTGTTTCTTCGTCTTTGCCCTCACTCACTGCATAAACAGTCATGCGTCCATTGCCACGCTTGATGGCGGTTTCTAACGCTTCAATGACACGAGCTTTTTCGGTGTTGGTTAAGCGAAATCTGTCAGCGACCACATCCAAGACGCGACGATCTTCTATTTGAACGTTGGTTGATTTCTTTTTGTTTGTTTTTTTAGCGGCTGTTTTTTTCAGCGTGGGTTTTGCGTCGACCACTTGCCCTTGAATGATTCGATCTGCGTGCACGCGCGTAAATCCACTCACACTCAACCACTGCGCGACTTCTTCGGGTGTTGTATTGGCAGGTAGCTCTACAGGAAACGTAACGATCAAACGCGGGTCTGTTGCTTGCGCGCGTTCTTGCATCTGTTGATAGATGGTTTCTGCATTGTCATGACGAACGGCTTGCGCTGTTTGTCGATCAAACAAATGCGCGCAACGCGCAAACAGCAGTTTGAGGTGATCATTGATTTCTGTCATCGTTCCAACTGTTGAACGCGAGCTGCGCACGGGATTGGTTTGATCGATGGCAATGGCTGGTGGCACGCCTTCGACTTGATCGACAGCGGGCCTATCCATGCGGTCTAAAAATTGACGTGCATAGGCGCTGAAGGTTTCAACATAACGTCGTTGACCTTCGGCATAAAGAGTATCAAAAACAAGACTTGATTTGCCCGAGCCACTGGGCCCAGTCACCACCGTTAGTTCACCGGTGTGAATATCAAGATTCAGATTTTTTAAATTATGTTGACGAGCACCGCGTATCCGAATCGTTCCCTGTGACATATCTTGCGCCTGATGGAGTGAAGGCAAATATTGTAGAGATGCCTAGGGAGAGCTGCTTGGCGGGCGATTATTGACCTTTTTACTTGGCCGTTGTGGGTACAGGCGTTGAGGCTGGGGTCTGCTCTGCGGCAGGTGCTGCAGTCGCTGGCGCTGCTGTAGTTGGTGCCGGCGTTTCATGAACAGCTTCAGAACCGTGTTTTTCACCAGTCATATCCACCTTGTCACCACCTTTGAAAATCACAAACAAAGACAAGGCGGCGAACAAAACAAATCCAATCAAAATTTTTAACATTTTTTTCTCCGAATAAAAAAACCCTCCACGAAGGAGGGCCTGAATGTAGCATCCAGGTCACCCTGGAAAACTTACAAATCTCAGTCGTTGGCGTAAATATCAACGTCTTTTGTTTCTTTAACGAAGATCATGCCAATCACAAATGTCATACCTGCAATGATGATGGGATACCACAAGCCGTTGTACATGTTGCCTGTTTGCGCAACGATGGCAAAAGCCGTTGTGGGTAACAAGCCACCAAACCACCCATTACCAATGTGGTAGGGCAATGACATCGATGTGTAACGAATGCGTGTGGGAAAGAGTTCCACCAACATCGCAGCAATCGGGCCATACACCATCGTCACCAAAATCACCAAGTAGGTGAGAATAACGATGACCATGACTTTGTCCACTTTTGCAGGATCAGCCTTGGTTGGGTACTTGGCTTCTTTGAGTGCGGCAGAAAGTGCAGTAGTGAAAATCGCATCTTTGTTTTTGGTGTCGTCATTCAAAGTTTTGATTCTGGTTTCTGTATCTTTCACAGCTTTTTCATCCACAGGTGTGGCGGCCTTCAAGTCTTCCAATTTTTTAGCAGCAGCTTCTTTGGCTGCTGCAATGTCTTCTGCTGAGACATCGGTCTTAATGAGCGTTTCACCCACTTTTATTGTTGCCTTGGTGCCTGCAGGCGCAATTTCGTTGGTGTAACTCACAGAGCTCGAGGCCAATTTTTGTTTGGCAATATCGCATGAAGAAGTGAACTTCTTGGTACCTGTGGGGTTGAACTGGAAAGAACACTCGGCAGGGTCAGCAGCGACAACAACCTTGTTGGCGAGTTGAGCTGCATGCAGGTCGGGATTCGCAGCTTTGGTCAAAGATTCAAACACGGGGAAGTAGGTCAGCACAGCCAACAAACAACCAGCCATGATGATCATCTTGCGACCGATTTTGTCGGACAAGGTACCAAACACGATGAAGAAAGGTGTACCAATGATCAATGACGCCGCTACAAACAAGTTAGCGGCTTGAGCGTCAACTTTGAGCGCTTGTGTCATAAAGAACAAGGCGTAAAACTGACCTGAATACCAAACCACTGCTTGACCTGCAGTCAGTCCAAACAAAGCCAAGATCACAATCTTTAGGTTTTTCCATTCGCCAAATGATTCGGACAATGGAGCCTTTGAAGTTTTACCTTCTGATTTCATTTTTTGGAAGGCTGGCGACTCATTCATTGACAAACGAATGTAAACCGACACACCCAATAAGAAAATAGAAAGCAAGAATGGAACACGCCATCCCCAATCGGCAAACACTTCTTCACCTAAGTAAGAACGCGTTCCCAAAATCACAATCAAGGACAAGAACAAGCCCAATGTGGCCGTTGTTTGAATCCATGATGTAAAGGCGCCGCGCTTACCGTGTGGTGCATGCTCAGCCACATATGTAGCAGCACCACCATACTCACCACCTAAGGCCAAGCCTTGGAGCAGGCGAAGAGCAATCAAAATCACAGGAGCCGCTACACCAATGCTGGCATAGGTTGGCAAAATACCCACGATGAATGTGGATAGACCCATGATCAAAATTGTGACCAAGAATGTGTATTTACGACCAATCATGTCACCCAAGCGGCCGAAGAAAATCGCACCAAAGGGTCGAACAATAAAGCCTGCCGCAAAAGCCAACAGCGCAAAAATAAATGCAGAGCCTGCATCCAATCCGCTAAAAAACTGTTTAGCAATAATGGCTGCTAATGATCCGTACAAATAAAAGTCATACCACTCAAACACAGTGCCCAAAGATGAAGCAAAGATCACTTTCTTTTCTTCAGCTGTCATGGGGCGATTCACGTCTGTAGTTGCCATACGTTGGTCTCCATCAAGTTATGCCCTTGAAATAAGGGTAATGTGTATTCTAGCTCGCAGGCTTTCCACCGACTGACAGGGCACTTGCTCTAGGCTTACAACTTAAGTGTTTACCCTGGTATTAATTTTCATATGAACACTATTTTTATCTCTTACGAGAAATTCCTTCAGGGATATTTTTGGAACTACGCCATTCATCGGATGCAAACCATGCATCGCCATTCAAATAAGCATTCAACATCGGCAAGGCATCAAAGCCCCAAAACAAATGCTCATCAATAGCAAATGTTGGTACACCGAATATACCCAGATCGATGGCGTGTTGCGTATTATTTTTTAGTTCTTGCTTCACTTCATCTGACTGAGGATCGCGAATTGGAGAGAGTTTTTCTGTGAGTTCTTTGAGTCGTAAAGGGTCTGCCGCGTCCAATCCACCTCGCCACACATGATTAAACAAATTGTTACATACATATCGGTTGGGCGCGCCATGTGCATCACAAGCCAATGCCAAGCGCAGCAAGCCAATAGGATTGAAAGGATGCGTCGCCGTCATCTGCATCGGTATTTTGTTTTGATGCGCATGCCACAACACTTGTTGATACGTCCACGTGCGTTTGCCTGGAATTTCTGCGGGTCCTAGTTGACCCAAGTGTTGAAGAATCGCACCAAACAAAACAGGTTTGTATTGCACTTGAACATTATGGCCCTGCAAACTCTCTGGTATCGAATGAAAAGCCAAATAGGCATAAGGACTGATAACGTCAAAATAAAAGCTAATCTGTTTCATGATGTCTCCGATGCCATGCGTTGATGAATGTTGTTCCAAACATCGCGTTGTTGATGCGGTGACATATTGGCCCACTCAGCGATTTCAGCCAAACTTCTGTAACAACCCAAACACCAACCGGTTTGCGGATGCATGCTGCACACCGACATACATGGTGAAGGCAACCATTCGCCAAAAGGTGTGCGCTCTACCCTTTGCATGCGTTTGATGAGGGTCGTATGGTCTAGGTTATTCATGCATTCACGCGCTTATTAAAGAGAGCTTTGCCAGCGCGCGATTGCGTACCGCGCCCCAATGCATCGCTGATGAACTGACCCGCATTGATGAGCGCATCTAAATCAATGCCCGTGTCGATACCCATGCCGTGCAACATGTACACCACGTCTTCAGTGGCCACATTGCCTGTCGCGCCTTTGGCATAAGGACAACCACCCAATCCAGCAATCGAAGTATCAAATTGCCACACACCCATTTCTAAACTGGCCAGCGTATTGGCTAAGGCTTGACCATAGGTGTCGTGGAAGTGACCCGATACATCGTTGATTTCAAAATATTGAAGCGTTGCCTCCATGGCTGCTTGCACTTTTCGCGGCGTACCCGTGCCAATCGTGTCAGCCACGCCCACATGTTGCACACCAATGTCTTTCATAAGCTTGGCCAAATAGCCCACAGCCTTGGCGGGCACATCGCCCTCATAAGGACAACCCACCGCACACGACATCGCACCTCGCACATAAATGCCCGCGTCGCGCGCCGCTTTGACAACGGGCGCGAAACGCTCCACGCTTTCTTCAATCGAGCAATTGATATTTTTTTGACTGAACGATTGAGTCGCTGCACCAAATACCACAATCTCATCGGGCTTGGATAAGAGCGCTGCTTCAAACCCTTTGAGGTTGGGTGTCAGCACGGAGTAACGCACTTCTTTTTTGCGATGAATACCTTCCATCACTTGTGCGTTATCGGCCATCTGTGGCACCCATTTGGGGCTGACAAAACTGGTCACTTCAATTTCTTTTAAGCCTGCGTCTTGAAGCAAATGAACCAATTGAATTTTGGTTTGTGTTGATACCGGTTGCTTTTCGTTTTGTAATCCATCGCGTGGACCCACATCGACAATTTTGACGCGCACTGGCAACATATCAATAGCCTCGTTCTCGGTTAATCAATCCAGAAATTTGTGAAAGCGGGACTCCATCGACCCATTGCTTGATTTTGCCTGCAATTTGCAAAATCGTCTCGTCACGCATAGTTCGTGCCGAGGTGTGTGGTGTAAGTGTGATTTTGGGATGAAGCCAAAACGGATGGTCAGCGGTTAAGGGCTCTTGTCGAAATACATCCAAAGTTGCACCAGCCAAATGACCGCTATCGAGCAAGGCAATCAAATCACCATCGACCAAATGCGCGCCGCGCGCCACATTAATCAAATACCCACCTTGTTGCAACATAGATAAATGTGAGTGATTCAATATATTTTCTGTTTGCGTCGTGAGAGGCAACAAACAAATCAAAAATTTGGATGCTTTTAAAAAATTAGGCAATTGCGAAACGCCATTAAAGCAGTGGAGGCCTTCAATTTGTTTGAGTGATTGACTCCAACCATTCACTACAAAATCAAAATTCTTTAAGGCTTGTGCAACTTTGGCTCCAAGCACACCCAAGCCCATCACACCCACAGGAAATTCGGATCGAACTCTGGGCTTACGAAATTGCCATTGCGATTGAACTTGGGAAGTTGCATAAACATCAAACTCTCGAAAATGTCTCACAACGGCATTCAACACATACTCACACATCTGCACCGACATACCCGCATCTTCCAAACGAATAATAGAAGTATTGATGGGTAGAATTAATTTTAATAATGCGTCTACACCTGCACCTGTATTGAATACAACTTCTAAATGAGGATGCTGATCAAAAAATACTTGAGGTGGCGTCCACACCACGGCCGTATCGGCAGGCGCTTCACCACTGTTCCATTCATACACCTGGTGCGCAGGCAATTCATTTTGCAAACCCTTAACCCATGGATCTGCTGAGGTGTGAGAAAGTGCAACAGCAATACGCATGATTGACTATGAAGCTAAATCAATTTTTAGCAATTCCAAACCTTCGGCCACTTGATCCCCCACAGCAAACAACAATTCAGCGACTGTTCCATCTGCGGGCGACGCCAAGGCGTGTTCCATCTTCATCGCTTCCATCACCGCAAGTACTTGTCCTTTTTTAACCGGGTCACCCGCTTTGACGTGAAACGCAATCACCTTGCCCGGCATGGGCGCCGTCAATCGACCCGCAGTTGCAATGTCTGCATGTTGATGCGTCAACACATCTATCCATTGCACGCAATGCTCGCCCTGCGATGTGAAGATGCTGGCCTGTGTACCGTGTAAATAAACATGCGCGTTCCATGTTTGATCGCCAAAGCGTATCGACATGGATTTGTCATGTGCTTGGAATTCAAAAATCAAAGACTCGCCACTATCGATCGATAACTGATAGCCACCACGATGCAAATAGGTGAGTTGTGCTACACATTGTGCATCGCCACTTTCAATTTCAAATCGGCGTTGTGGTGTATTCCATGGCGTCCAAGCGTCTCTCTTGGCAAAGGGATGCACCCACCCGTTTGCATCGGCTTGAATCGATTTGAATTCTTTCGATACGACTTGAGCAACCATACTCGCCATGCAAACATCCATACTGATGGATTGTTGATGAAATAATTGATTTTTTTCTCGCTCAATCAACGCGGTATCCAAATAAGGTTTAGAGAACGATTGTGTTTTTAAAACGTGGCGCAAAAAAGAAATATTGTTAGCCACACCCACCACATGAAATTGCGACAAGGCTTGATCGAGTTTTGCAAGGGCTTGCTCGCGAGTCTCGCCATGCACAATGAGTTTGGCAATCATCGAATCGTAATAAGGACTAATCACATCACCCTGTCTAAAACCATCATCGACGCGCACATCACTCACCGCAAAGGATGAAGCCTGCGGCGTTTGATAAACATCCAAACAGCCCGTCGCAGGTAAAAAATCTCGATCAGGGTTTTCTGCGCAAATGCGCGCCTCAATAGCGTGTCCTTTCATTTGAAGTTGATCTTGCTTCAACGGCAAGGCGTCACCGCTTGCAATTCGCAACTGCCACTCCACCAAATCCAGTCCAGTAATCGCTTCGGTAACAGGATGCTCCACTTGCAAACGCGTATTCATCTCCATGAAAAAAAACTGCATGCCTTTGTCGCTTTGCTCGACAATAAATTCAACCGTACCCGCACCCACATATTTCACCGCTTGCGCTGCTGCGACCGCGGCTTGCCCCATTCGCACTCGCATCTCATTGGTGAGTCCTGGTGCAGGCGCCTCTTCCAATACTTTTTGATGTCGACGTTGAACCGAGCAATCGCGCTCAAATAAATAAACGCAATCGCCTTGTGCGTCTGCAAAAATTTGAATTTCTATATGGCGTGGGCGTTGAACATATTTTTCAATCAATACCGCCGCATCTCCAAAACTTGAAGTGGCTTCACGCTGACACGATGCCAATGCGTCTTCAAAATCTTTTTCTTGCTCAACGATTCGCATGCCTTTTCCACCACCGCCCGCACTGGCTTTAATCAAAACAGGATAGCCAATGCGTTTGGCTTCTTGCTTTAGCAGTGCGGGAGATTGATCTGCACCGTGATAGCCAGGTACGAGCGGCACTTTGGCTTTTTCCATTAATTGTTTGGATGCGGCTTTGAGTCCCATGGCCTCAATTGCCGATGCGGGTGGACCAATAAAAATCAAACCCGATTGCAGACAAGCTTTTGCAAACGCTTGGTTCTCACTTAAAAATCCATAGCCCGGATGAATCGCCTGAGCGCCGGTATTTTTTGCCGCTTCAATGATTTTTTCCCAACGTAAATAACTGCTCTGTGGCGCACTTTCGCCCAAGTAAACAGCCTCATCGCACATTTGAACGTGTTTGGCATTTGCATCGGCATCGGAATAAACCGTAACTGTTTGAATGCCCATGCGCTTGGCAGTGGCAGCAACTCGACACGCGATCTCTCCGCGATTGGCAATGAGTATTTTTTGAAACATCGGTGAACCTTTAAGACGATGAAGGCAACCAATTGGGTTTGCGCTTATTTAAAAAAGATTGAAGGCCTTCTTTGCCCTCGTCGCTCACGCGAATATCTGCAATGCGTTTGGCTGTTTCTGCGCGCAACTCTTGTGTGATTAATTGACCTGTCACGTCTTTGACCAATTGTTTGCACGCTTTGACGGCTTGTGGTCCGTTTCTTGACAGTATTTGAATGAACGAATCAATCACATCATCGATTTGATCTGCACTGGTGACTTGATGAACAAAACCCAAACGATGCGCTTCAACGGCCGTGATGATTTCTGAAGTCACCATGTAACGACGCGCAGCTTGCGCGCCCATGGCACGAATCACATACGGGCTGATAGTGGCAGGCATTAAACCCAATCGCGCCTCTGACAAACAAAAATTCATCGAATCGACCGCGACCAATACATCGCACACGGCAGCTAGTCCCATGCCGCCTGCATAGCAGTCGCCTTGCAATCGACCCACAATGGGTACGGGGCATTGGTCTAAGGTCCACAGCATATCGGCCAAGGCTTGCGCATCGGCTTTATTTTCTTCCCACGAATAACCCTCCATGTCGCGCATCCAATTGAGATCTGCGCCCGCACAGAATGCTTTACCGTGCGCCGCCAATACAACCACGCGCACTAGTGGATCTTTTGCGATCTGTTGAAGCGCTTGCGTGAGTTCAGCAATCACTTGATCATTGAAAGCATTGCGCACATCGGGGCGATTGAGCCACACTTGTGTGCAATAAGCATTGCTTTGACGAATCTCAATGGTTTGTGTTTTCATGGATTAACTTTTTTATGAACAGCTTTTTTAATAACGCTTGGCGACTTCTTCCAACATAACCTCAGTTGCACCACCACCAATGGCCAACACACGCGCATCGCGCCACAATCGTTCAATCGGTGCTTCTCTCATATAGCCCATACCGCCATGAAATTGTTGACAGATAGACACCACCTCATTAACCAACTCACCCGTTAGGGCTTTGAGCATCGACACTTCTTGAACAATGTCATGCCCTTGCGTCACAGACCAAGCGCAGTGATAGGTGAATTGACGAGCCGCGCGTGTCTTGGCATCCATCATTGATAAACGCTGACGAATGGTTTGTTGATCCCACAAACTTTTTCCAAATGCTTGTCGTTGTCTCACATAATCTAAAGTGAGCTGCAAGGCTTTCATGCAATGACCGACAGCCATGGCGCCTAATGCAATGCGTTCGGTTTGAAAATTTTTCATCACCGAATAAAAACCTTTGTCTTGCTCACCCAGCAAGGCATCGTCACTCAACCTGACATTGTCTAAAACCAATTCGGCTGTATCCGAGCTGAGCCATCCCGTTTTATCTAACGAACGCCCCACAGTAAAACCTGGCGCTCCTTTTTCAACAATAAACATCGACATCTGATGACGACCAGGCCCTGTTTTGGCCGCTATGAAATACAAATTGGCATGCACACCGTTGGTAATAAATATTTTGCTGCCGTTGAGTACCCATCCGCCCCCGTCGCGCTTGGCCGTTGTGCGAATGCCCGCAACGTCGGAGCCTGCACCTGGTTCGGTGATGCCCACAGCGGTGATGGTGTCGCCCGAAATAATGCCTGGCATGTACTTGGCTTTTTGTTGCGCATTGCCCGCGTGATGCAAATGAGG
>Ga0194041_10000232_pt1 | contig 21905 bp, 43 predicted proteins | sample JunL449m_MetaG_FD_160082 | JGI IMG/M metagenome (GOLD analysis project Ga0194041, IMG submission 160082) | Anoxic zone freshwater microbial communities from boreal shield lake in IISD Experimental Lakes Area, Ontario, Canada - Jun2016-L442-9m | ecosystem: Environmental > Aquatic > Freshwater >...
CACTTGGGGGTTTTTTTATACCAAGAATTTAAGTACTTGTTCTTTGATACCTGATTGTTTAATCCCTTCTTTCATTTTTTTAGTCTGAACGAAGTTAGGTAACTTACTTAAATCTAAATCATCAATGGCAACCCAATGTGTGACTTCAGGGTGGTTATTTAACCAAGTATTGATTTCTGACACTCTGTTACCTTCTAAATCAGACATGCGTTTAAGTACGGTGTCAGGTGTAACATCAATAGGCGACTTAATCACACCGTATTCTTTAAACATATGTTGTAAGTCTACCAAGGTACAATGTAGTTTCCAATCTGAGGATACAACAATCTCAGCATCAGTTAATTCCAATATTTCATTTAGAACTTTAACCGCTTTGGAGTTGAAGTTATCCATCTTGATATGTGCAGGAATTTTTGGGTCGTTAACATAACCTTCACTATCAGGGTTTTCTAACTTCCATTTTTTAATTTTTTTCATGCGTCCACCCCACTCGGTAGATAAACACATAACACCATCGTTATCTAAAAATATTACTTTCATAAGTTATATAATTTGGTATGCGAAATAAATTTCTTTTTTCAATTTTATTGAGTCTTCGTAATTACCTATAACTACACCATTCTTAATTGTGAACGCGTGACCTCTAACTAAGATGAAGAATGTTCCTTCAGGGTTTTTCTTAATGAATGTCCCAACAGTCATTTTTCTTTTAACTACCTCACCCTTCACTTTAACATCGTAACGTAAGTCTCCGCGAGTTTTACCAATCGGTTTAATTTTCTTGTAATTACAAGTATAACGAACCTCAGACAATTTGTTTAATGTTGAGTACGTACTATAAGTCCCTTGTCTTGGTTTTCTACCAAATTTCTCAGAGATTATCTTCCACGACTTGTCATAAGGTATGTCAAACGCTGATGCGAATGCTCTTACAACACAATCATTTCTCTCCGCTTTAGCGATTGTTGATTCATCATAACCTTTAATCGCGTTAGATGTCATTTCGTATGGTACAGTTGTTTTCATATATCAAAGATACAAAAAAATCTTAAATTACCATAACCACGGAGATAACGTTTTCTAAAATTATCAACTATTCAAAATCTTTATCTTTGATTTTTCTTTCTAATTCAACAATTTGGGCAAAACCGCTCAATGCGAACAAAGCAGCACAAGCCCAAGCAACCATTTCCCACGTACTTTTAGTACTGAAATACGAGTTATAAAACGATGATATACCACCAACTAATAATGAGTATTTATTAATTACTGACATTACTTTTTCAAACTTTTCCATAATCTTAAATTTTAGGTCTTGTATGTTCAATACTTTGTATTAATTTATCATTTTCATTGTTCAATGTCAAAGTAATTTGTCCATTACCATTATATTCCCATCGAACAATATATTCCCCTAAATCAACACTACCCGATTTAGGTCCCTTGGATACAGGTATTCCTCTATTTATCTCCCAAAAATTCAATATCTACCTTTGTTAAAATATTTATCAACTTGGTTAAGTATAATTCCAATAATTGCTGATAACGCTATTGAAATTAAAATCCATATTGGTGAGTTTAATGTTGTGGATAAAATACCCCCAATGATTATTGAAGATAAAAATAGTGATAATATAATAATTGTTATTGTCTTATCATTCACTTTATCAACTCTTTCAGACCATATCAATCTTTCAATAGCGTCTTGCATGTCTTTCCCATACGCAGGTACTTTGTGTTTACTACCATCTGTCTCACGGATTGTGATGACGTATTTAAAATAACCAGGTGACGTTTTACTTGGTTCTATTACGTCACAATGGACTGCTCTTCTTCTTTCTTTAATCATATTTTATTTATTTAAAACTTCTAAACAATTTTTTTGCCAATCAAAATGGCCAACGTTTAATGGTTGACAACTATCTTTAGATTCCATAATTGATATTAATTCGTGTAAGTCATCATCCAAGTGGAATACGAACCCCATACCTTCTAAAAACGTAATCTTATCTTTATGTGCGGTAAACTTAACTCTACTATTTGGAATACCAATCCTTTCACAACTTTCCCACAAATCTTTATTCCAATCAGGTTTTGTCCAAGGATGGAGTATAGACTCATCTTCACTTACTCTTGAAGTAACAACCCATACCTCATACCCTTGTTCGACTAATTCTTTTGCGAATTCCTCGACATGAGGTAACGCTAAGGTACCGTCGTAATCAAAACTAACTTTCATAATGTGTGATTTAACTTGTCCTACAAATATAATAAAAAAATCCCAAACTTAAAAGGATGGGATTTTAATATAACATTAAATTAAGGATATTTATTTCACTTCTTCAAATTCTACATCTGAAATATCGTTAGTATCGTATGATTCATTAGTAGGTTCTTGATTAGATTTATTATAAAGGTTCTCACTGATTGATTGGAACTTAGTATTAATAGATTCAATCTTAGAATCTAAAATAGTTATTTCTTTTTTCTCAACTGACACCTTCAAACTAGTAATAAGTTCATTAATATCTTTTTTATCGTCTTCAGAAATTTTATCATCTAAATCTTTTAATGACTTTTCTGATTGGAAGATTGTCGTGTCAGCCTTATTGATTAATTCAACCTCTTCTCTTGCTTTTTGGTCAGACTCGGCGTTTAATTCAGCGTCGGCCTTCATTCTTTCAATTTCTTCTTTAGATAAACCTGAAGACGCTTCAATTTTAATTGATTGTACTTTGTTAGTTCCTTTATCCAATGCTGATACGTTAATGATACCGTTAGCGTCTATGTCAAAGGTCACTTCTATCTGTGGGACCCCTCTTTGTGATGGTGGGACATCAGTTAATTGGAATTTACCAATGGTTTTATTGTCTCTAGCCATGGCTCTCTCACCTTGTAGTACATGGATATCAACACTTGGTTGATTATCAACTGCCGTTGAGAATACTTGTGACTTTTTAGTTGGAATTGTTGTGTTTGACTCTATTAATTTAGTGAATATACCCCCCATAGTTTCAATACCTAATGATAATGGGGTAACATCTAATAAAAGTACGTCTTTAACGTCACCAGCTAACACACCACCTTGGATAGCGGCACCTAACGCAACTACCTCATCAGGATTTACCCCTTTTGAAGGTTCTTTACCGAAGAAACTCTTAACCGCATCCTGAATCGCGGGAATTCTTGTTGTACCACCAACTAAAATAATTTCATCAATGTCAGTTATTTTAATACCAGCGTTTTTTAACGCATTTTTACACGGTTCAATTGTTCTCTTAACTAAATTATCAACAAGTTGTTCAAATTTAGATTTTGTTAAAGAAACCACTAAATGTTTTGGAATTCCATCAACAGGGATTAAGTATGGTAAGTTAATTTCAGTTGATGATGATGATGACAACTCGATTTTCGCTTTCTCAGCTGCCTCTTTTAATCTCTGAAGAGCCATTGGGTCTTTACTTGGGTCAACACCGTTCTCTTTCTTAAACTCATCAATTAAAAAGTTGATAATTGTTTGGTCAAAGTCATCCCCACCTAAATGTGTGTCACCATCTGTAGATAATACTTCAAATACACCATCACCTAACTCAAGAATTGAAACATCATGGGTTCCACCACCGCAATCGAATACTACAACTAACATATCTTGGTTTTTCTTATCAAGACCGTAAGCCAATGCTGCCGCGGTTGGTTCGTTGATGATACGTCTTACAGTTAAACCCGCAATTTCACCTGCTTCTTTGGTTGCCTGACGTTGAGCGTCGTTAAAATGAGCGGGAACTGTAATAACCGCTTCAGTAACTGTTGTTCCCAAGTAATCTTCGGCAGTTTTTTTCATTTTTTGTAGAATAGTTGCGGAAATCTCCTGTGGAGAATAATCTTTACTCTCAATTTTCACTCTAGGTGAGTTATTCTTACCTTTTATCACTTCATATGGTACTTTCCCTATTTCTGACTTAGATTCGTCAAATGTGGTACCCATAAATCGTTTAATAGAATATACTGTTTTAGTGGGGTTAGTTACAGATTGTCTTTTTGCGGGGTCACCTACCTTTCTTTCAGATTCGTTAATATATCCAACAACTGAAGGTGTTGTTCTTTTACCTTCACTGTTAGGGATTACCACAGGTTCTCCATTTTCCATAACCGCAACACATGAATTTGTGGTTCCTAAATCAATACCAATAATTTTACTCATAATTTTTTTAATTTTTATTTTATTTGACAAAAATACTATTAAAATCATACCATTTGTCAAAGTATGACAAAATGTCAGGTTAATTTTTTTTGTGTCAGTATATAATTATATTAAAAATATTTGTAAATTTGTAGTATGATAAAGAAAAAAGTAGAAATAGAACATAAAAAGTGGGATAGAGTGTTTGAAGACGACGATTCAATCACAATCTTTAAATATGACAGTAAACGAAGTATGGTTAATCCATATGAAGTTGAAATCAAATATAAGAATGGAAAAAAAAACCCCAAGATTTAACAAGGGGGTCTTAAACGAAAAAAACTAAATTATTTATTTTCGGAATGTCGTTATTCTCTCAAATTATAAACCAATGTCTAATATTTATCAATATAAAATTTAAATATTATGTTAAAAATTGGTTCAACAGGAGAAGATGTGAAAACATTACAATCTAAATTAGGATTAACACCTGATGGTGTATTTGGTCCTGGTACTGAAAAAGAGGTTAAGTCATGGCAAACTAAAAACGGTTTAACTGCCGATGGTATTATTGGTCAACAATCGTGGAGTAAATTATTTGGTAATACAAAATCTATTGTTAAAGAAGATGTTGTTATTACCCCAACAACAAGTGGGTTAAACATTGATAAATTACGTGGTCATATACCTGACACTGTTTTATCTCAAATTGATGAAACCGCAAAAAAGTTTCGTATTACAACAAATTTAAGATTGGCTCATTTCTTATCACAATGTTCACATGAAAGTGGTGGTTTTAGAGTAACAGTTGAAAATTTACATTACTCGTCAGATGGTCTTAAAAAAGTGTTCGGAAAGTATTTTCCAGGAAATCTTTCAGAATCGTACGCAAAACAACCTGAAAAGATAGCTTCAAGAGTTTATGGTGGAAGAATGGGTAATGGTGATGAAACGACCAAGGAAGGGTTTAAATTCCGTGGACGAGGGTTCATCCAATTAACTGGTAAATCTAACTATGTAAACTTCACTAAGTTCATTGGTGAGGATTGTGTTTCTAATCCTGATTTGGTTTCAACTAAATACCCATTAGCATCTGCGGCATATTTCTTTGATGCTAACACTTTATGGAGTGTTTGTGATAAAGGTGCTGACGATAAAACAGTTGCTTTAGTAACAAAAAGAGTTAACGGTGGAACTAACGGTCTTGAGGATAGATTAAAACACTTTAAAGAATATTACAAATTATTAACCCAATAAAACAAAACCCCTCGTTTGAGGGGTTTTTTGTTTTTATAAGAATGTGATTTCGTTTGTTACAGAATCCCATTCGAATTTCCATGGTGTTTGAGAGTATAAGTATTGTTCATTCAATAATGACGCATTGAAGAAGTGAGTGTGTCCATCGAAGAAGTGACCGTATCCTGTGTGGATGTGACCACATACGTGAATCTTTGGTTTGATAGCTTTAATTTTGTTAGCCAATAATTCACAACCTAAGTGGTCTCCTCGGCGACCATCAACATCATCTAAGAATCCCCATGCTGGTCCGTGAGTGATTAAGATGTCAACATCTTCAGGTATCATATCCCATTTTGCTTTTAACTCATCCCCATTTTTTGGTAAGTTGAACGCCCAATTGTAGAATTCAGGTTGCCAAGGAGAACCCCATATTTTAACTTCAGGTTTGTCACCATCTTGGATAGTTATCAATTCATCTTGGATGTAATCAATACTTTTGTATCCTGTTAAGTTACCTTTAACTTTTTCCGCGTTATTTTGGAATCCCCAATCGTGGTTACCCGCGATGAATATTTTGTGGTCGTAGTTAAGACCATCGTACCATTTTGCGAATTCAGTTATTTCGTGTTCGTAACCCATAGATGATATGTCACCTGCGTGGATTAGGATATTTCCTCCAGGTAAGTCACCCAAAGAGTTGTTGTGAACATGTTTATGTTTGTTGTGAGTATCACTAATTAATGTAACTGTGTATTTTCCCATTTTAAAAGTTTTTTACAAATATAATTAAAATTTATTATTTTGGGTTAAATGTTTTATTAAATCATCAATTGATAATTCATCTTTTGGTTTACCAAGATTATATGAGGTAAAAGTTTTATCTCCGTTTTTTAATTTAACCATCAGATAACCTAGTTCACTTAAATATATTTTTTCTAATTCACCCACACCATTGGGGGTGTTAATCGTCAATCCCACCATCCCTCGACACGATTTGACATTATTTTGAATACTAATTTACGACATCTATCTTGATTCTCGTGAGCAATTTCCATAGCAATTAGTTGTTTGTCTTTGTCCTCAATTGGTCTTGTGAATCGGTTAACCTCACCCGACATCACACGTTTGTATTGACGAGGGTATTTTTTGAAGTAGTCATCAAAATTTTCAGACACCAATTCAATATCCATTCTTTTGGAATCTTTATATTTCTCAGGAATGTCATCTTCATCAGTAACATCTAACCAATTATAGTTAGATTCGTGATAGTCCATATATTCCATATCGTAGTGGTCATCTTGACAACGTTCAATTAAACGAGAAGTTAATCTCATTAATTCGGCATCACGTTTAGCATTAGTGTGTCTATTTTTTCCACCGATGTATTCTGCTTGGAACTCTAATTTCACTTTAATTATTTCATAAATGAAATGAGTATCCCAATCACGGTCTCTCCATATTACAGGAAACCATTTCCATAAGTTTTTTACACCTTCAATAAAGTTTTTGTGGTAATATTTACCATCAAATCTCCACCATAAACGGATTTTTTCAAATATGGTTATTTTTTCGTCTCTTTCCATCCTTCAAAAGTTTTTTTAGATTCTTCATATAATTCATAAAATACTTCAGGTTTTACCCAATCGTATCTATTTTCTTCATGACCTTTAAGTTTAAAAAACATTTCACCTTCAAGTTCAATGTATTTTTTAACTTTACCCGTAATCGGGTTTAATATCAAATATTCGTTTATTATCTTCATAGAACAAATATAGTAATTATCTATCAATAAAAAAAGGGGTTAGTAAATAAATTACAAACCCCCATTATATATAGGCACTCTGATGAGTGTGATAGTATTAATAAATATATCTATTTTTTTAAAAAATTAACGTTTTAATAACATTAGTTAATATTTTTTTGGATTTCAATAGTTCTCAACGATTTTTGTCGTTCATATGTTGAATTAATCGTTACTAATTTAACGTCAGATAGTTCATCGGACCATTTAGTTAAATACGATTCAAATAGTTTGTCACTAACATTTATATGGTCAAGAGTTAATGATGAGTTTAATGTTTTTAACACCCAATCGTATTCAGTTTCAATTGAAATAATGTTCATAGTTCTTTATTTAAATTTGATTTTTGTTTTCTTAATTCGATTAATAAATTCTTAACATCAACTTTTGTTTTTTTAAATGACGGGAGCTCATGTCTCATGTCTTTATAAAAACCGATAATTTCTTTAATGTCGTCTTTGTAGTGTTTTTTAATATAAAAAACGAAAATGATTAATGGTATTAATAAGACCACTATCACACCAATAATTGATAATATATACATATTCTTAAATTAATTGTTTATTTTAAATAAATCAAATGGGTTCTTTACCTAATTTATTTGATTACTTATTATAAGTATAATACATTTTTGTGATGAAAAAAGCTTTGGAGGTTTTATTGAATAGAGTTTTTAAAAAAGATTTGGAACTTCTATATGGGGATGGGTGTTATATTATAGTTAATCGGGTTCATTTTTCTCAGTATCAAAAGTGTTATATGGTTGATTGTAAATTAATGATTCCCAAAGATAATAAACTTGAGGACTTTGAGATAATTTATCCTGATGGATTAAATTATTTAATGAATGAATCATGGAAATATATGGTTGTATCAGAAAGTACAAAATTTATGTCCACTGTAGACTTTTTTTAGTATATTTGTAAAAAAACGAACTATGGGAACTTTAGCACTTGTAAATGTATATAACGAAAACGGGGATAGATTATTCAGTCTACACGTACAACACGATGGTGGTTCATCTTTGAGAAAAAGGTTAGAAAATATCATCGAAAATGGTCGATTCATTAACACTTTAGGGTTAAGTACCCCAAAATTAGGTGAAGCGTTTTTAAGTATGGGTTGCTTTGGGGCGTCTTTGGTCGCACTACTCAAAAATGAGTGTGGGGAGATATATATAACTAATAACACTAATACATTGGGGTTGTACAGTTACACCTACGATATTCGTTTTGACTACGAAACCAATAAAATTGTATTGAATTAAACTTGATTATTAACAATAATAAACTATAATTAGTAAAAAACTAAATTATGAAAAAAGTACAAAATGGTGACACTGTTGTAGTTAATTACACAGGAAGACTAGAAGATGGGACTGTTTTTGATTCATCTTTAACTGAAGGAAGAGAACCTTTAAAAGCTCAATTAGGCCAAGGTCTTTTAATTAAAGGATTTGAAGATGGTATTATTGAAATGACTATCGGAGATAAAAAAACGATTGAAATTGACCCATCAAACGCTTACGGTAATGTTAACTCAGAAATGATTGTTGAGGTCCCAAGAGAACAAATTCCTGAAGGTATTTCAGTTGGTGATATGTTACAAGCGGAAGGACCTATGGGACCTGTAAACGTTAAGGTTGCTGAAATTAAAGAAAGCACTATCGTAGTTGACGCTAATCACCCTTTGGCAGGACAAAAATTAATCTTTGATTTAGAACTTGTTTCAATTGACTAAGACTAAAAAATAGAAAGTCACGAGACCACCAATTAAACATTGGTGGTTCTTTTTTTTTATTGGGATTTGATTGAATAATCCCCAAAATTTTATTAACTTTAACTAAAAGTTATTAACAATCTAAACTAAACAATTATGAAAGAAAAATTTGAGAAAGTAATGTCATTAACAAAACAATTTTTTAAAAACGTCATGGTATATGGTATTGTTATCATATCAGTAATTGCGTCATTCATTGTAGGGTATACGTACCGCAAATTGACAACTAAAACCATTGTACCTAAAACCGAAATGGAAAGGGTTAGAAAGAAAGATGTAACATTGGCGATTGATGAAAGTCATCATCTAATCATCATTAACAACAACACAGGAGACTACACTGTCTACCAAGATTCAATAGGTAAAACTATTTTTAAACTTTACGCAGCGAATGTTTGGGGACAACACAATTCTACTAACACTTTAAAATAAAAAATCTATGAAAATTAAAGATTTAACACTAGTTTCATTATTTACAGTTTCAATGTTGATTTTATTCACGTCTTTACAATCATTCTACCAAAAATCTGATTTTGAAAAAGAGATTGAGTTGGTAAAGAATCATTCAGATGTAATAACCCCAACACCAATGTTCATGTATGATAACATTGAGAAATATTCAAAAAAATATAAAATACCTAAACATATTGCTTACAATATCTCGTTTTTGGAAACTCGTTATCAAGGACCATTTCATTGGAAATATAACCCACATCAAACATCATGTGTGGGGGCTTTAGGACCAATGCAAATCATGCCAGGAACGGCTCGACTAATTCAGAAACATAGTGTACCTAATAATAGGTTGAAAACCGATGTTAGATTAAACATTGAGATTAGTATGAAGTTGTTACGAAGATTACACGACAAATATGGTGATTGGGAAATTGTTTGTGGTTGTTACAACACAGGAAAACCATTAGTAAATGATTACGCTAGATTTTGTGCTAACACATATGATTACCAAGATAATTGGGTACGACCAAATAATATTTAATTACTTATAAAGTATTGATTCAGAATCGGGAAAGTCACGTTCAAATTTTTTCATCATGGCTCCTGATTCTGAATTTGCTTCATCTTCATTCTCACCACCAATATCAGGTCCCATATCTCGTTTCTTAACGTCCATCTGATGTTCATGAACCCATTCGTGAGCCAAGGTCCTTAAAATGTCACGATTCATCCTATTTTTAGACAATATTCTAATGTCATGAGGTAGTCGACTACCTGTAGTCATTTTACCAACTCTTTCACCAAGGAAAGTGATTGTTAAATCGTTTTTTAATGGGAATTCCTTCTGAAGGTATTTTATAAATTTATTATAAACTTCTACCTCATCTTTTTTAATTCCTGATTTTTTATGTATAATAGTTACTTTCATTCTGTTTATAAATATCTTATAATAAACTTTAAGAATAGTAAACTATTTATATATTAAAAGATTAATTATGAAATTTATAATCACAGAATCACAAAAAAACAAAATGGTTAAGAAATATTTGAAGGAACAAGATAGTGGTTCTGATGGTGAACTTAGTTTTGGTGACATTGGTAAACAAGCTATTGAATATGCTAAAAAATTAATTAGAGATAAAGATTCAGGTTCTTCATCATCATCATCAAATGGTGGTAGTTCACATGTAGGAGCATCAAGTACCCCCCCAAGTGGACCTGTTAGTGTTGGTAATGTGTCGGCAACAGGTCAAGAACTATTGAATAACCCAACATTTAAGACTAAACTTAAAGAAATATCAAGTGCAATTGGTATTGACGAAAATTCAATTATTAAGTTGATGCAACACGAATCAGGATTAAACTCATCAGTTAAAAATAGTATCGGATGTGTCGGTTTAATTCAATTCTGTCCTGATTCGAAAGGTGGTTCAACAAAAAGGATTGGTAGTCAAACATATTCATTGGAAGACCTTCGAACAAATTTAGAAACTCAAATGAACGTCATAAAAGAATTTTGGATGACGGGATATAAAAGTGGTAAAATTAAAACACCTGCAGATTTATACATATTTAACTTTTTTCCAATTGCCGCAGGTAAATCAAATGACTTTGTATTACAAACAAATGGTACGTCAGCACAAACAATTGCAAAAGCGAATCCTGTATTTAACAAAAAATTAGGTAAACCTGTTGACACACCATTAACTGTTGGTGATTTAAATCAGTACTACCGAACTACAGGAATGGTATAAACATTAAAAAATATTAGTCATGAAAGATAAAGAATTTGTAATTTTTGACCCAGCGGTAAGCCCAAGTCAGGATTGGGAATTATATAAACGATTGTATATTGACCCATACCCTGAGAAACAAATAATCTTACATGACACTGTTATCGAATATCCTTATAATAAAAAAACCCCTAAACAATAGGGGTTTTTTATTTAAAAGTACCATTTTCCTGTGTGACCGTTTACTTTAGTCATTCGAATGAAAGGTATTTTTTTCACTAACGACTTTGGCATTACCAAAGAATCGTATGATACCCATCCAACTGTTTTAAGGATTCTTTTGTCACCAGCAACAAACATATGATTAACACCGTTATACATGATAAAATCACCACTTTTTACTTCATAAGTTACTCTACCAATCTTAATCGTTTCTACTGTTATTACCGCCATCTGTTTTATCTTTAATTGGTTGAAAAATAATTTGATACCCTTTGAATATATCTTTAATACTTTTCAGGTCTTTGGTAAAACCCTCAATTATTATAATCTGTTTATCTTTTGTGTTTACGATATATTTCATAGTCTAAAGATACAAATAATTATCATTTCACAAAGAAGTAAGACAAATAATTTATCTCTTAACTTATAATTATTGTTACCCAAGTCAGGTTTTTTAACCACACTATGAACTAACAAACAATATGTTACTAACATAATTCCAATTCCAATACTAAACATAATATCTTTCATTTTAAATTAATTTATCTTCTTCTTTTATGTAATCCATGTCTAATTGATTCCTCAACTAAAACTACCACACCTGTTATAACTAATGTTACACCAATTCTTTGTAAGTTATAAATCTGTGGTTGTGTCGGTTGTTGTTGATTATACATAACAGGATAAAGTTGGTTAGCGTATAGGTATGTTACACCGCCCCCAATCATAAGAATTGAACCTGTAAAGGTCAAGTCCACGTCATTACCACAACCAAATCTCAAACCATAATAACCTAATGGTGAGAATTGTGCTCTACTGAATGATGACATCAGTGTGAATAAGAACACTACCGTAATTTGTTTAATCCAAGTTTTCATAGTCATTTCAATTTAATTAGTACACTTAATCTATGGTATTTTTTCCAACTGTTTCTAATAATATCAACTTTGAATTCTAACTCATTCATGGGGATAAATGTATCAATCACTTGTACACCCTCAATTCCTTCATTCATCTTTTTGATTACTCGGTCAAATAAACCTGAGTTCTTGTGATATTCATAATAATCTTCGACAAATTTATTGTAAACGTCAACACTTATTTGTTTAACCGCATTCTCACTAGCAATCTTAAAGAACGCTTCAGAATATAATGACCACCCTTTTAAACTATCTTTTGGGTATTTCTTTACTTCACGTTTACCACCTGTGATTGTGTTATAGATGTCATACTTTGACATATTAGAATTCTCATCCAAAATGAATAACTCAGGATTATAATTAACTGATTTAATCTTATCAATTATTGTTTTCCCGTTACCACCCCATTTTAACCTTGGAGATGTCGCCTTTCTAACCCAGCCATCACCAATAAATGAATTCTCAAACACAACACCACTTACCGCTCTTTTTTGCATACCTTATTTGATATATAATGTTTTTAAATACTCAATGTCTTGGTCACTTATTAAATCATTAGACGCATCATTCACCATTGATTGAAACTCAATACCAACATTTTCCAAGGTCTCTCTTAATGTTGTATATCCAATACTTATACCTAAGAAAACAACGTTATCAAAATCTATTAATTCAACATCAACATCAATCTCATCACCTAATTCATATACGTGCACTTGATGTACTACAGTCATTGTAATTGACCCATTATGTAATGTGATATCATTCTCGATATTCACCATTAATGTTTTACTTACTATATTCATATCTTTTATTTTAAAACCATGTATTTAACACCATCAACAATTTTAGTAACGTACTTACCACCATCTTTCTTCTCAACCTTTTTAGTTGACTTAGCGGTTTTAGTGTTTTTCTCAGGTTCACCGTATTTCTCCTTTAACACTTCTCTCATTGAAAATCTTTCCATAACTCTTATCGTTTTTACAAAAATAACAAAAAAACCCCAATCTTACAATAGGGGGTTTGTTTTTTTTTAATTTATTCTGTTTAATACGTCTTTAATTCTTGTGAATGTTTCAACCCCAACAGGTATTGACATTAAGGAAAATAAGAATTGATTAATGTACGCGTACATTGCAATTGAATCCCCTTGAGATAAATTTGTGTTATTATGTGTAAACACGATTAAGGCCAACACTAAAAAACTAACTCTTGTTCCAATCAATGAAACCCAATTTTTACCTTGTAATGTTGAACCATAAATCATTATCTTTCTTCGTCTGTTAAAGAAAGATTCAATCTTATCATCATCCCCTTCGGTAATTATACTTATTTTATCCTCGTAGTGTGTATGGTTAACACGAGTACTTTGTGATATTTTTTTATAAAAATGGTACACAATAAAAGATATTGGTATTACACAAGCCATTGACACAAAACCTGTCATTGGGTGTTGTAAAAATATAAAGATTAATGACCCCACCAATGTTATTATCGCCATTATATAGTAATGGATATCATTCTCTAAAAAATTAATCAAATTATTGGTCAACTCAGTTCTGGCAATTTTAGTTGAATTATCTGAATCCTTTGAGTTTTTCAAAAATTTGAGAACAACATTATTATAAATTGTTGTATACACCTTAGTATCATAAACCATTCTTCGGTAAATAAAGTAATTTTCAAATACCATAATACCTAAGAAACAATATAACCAATTATAATCATTTTTTAACAGACCATCAATCATTTTACCCAACACAAAAGGCTCAAGTAAAAATAAAAGTTGTGCGATAAACATATACGTATAAATCAATAGTAACGGATACTTAAATTCTTTCGCTATTATGTAAATCTGTTTCATTTTTTAATTCGATAATGGAGCTTTGATAGTTCCGTGTGATTGGTAATTACTTAATTGTATGTCGTCTTCTAATAAGCATCGACAGAAATTATCATCACTAAATGATTTAATTACTGACATAGCATCTATAGGTCCAACTCCACATTCACCACCTTCATAAGGCCAGAACTCTGTGTTGATGTTTAACGTTGGTAAGTCAAATGGTGTTCTCGTTCTTGTCGGAATCTTAAATTCATCACAAACTTTCGTGAATTCTTCATCACTCATTCCTTCCTGTAACTTAGACAAATCTAAATTGGGGTTTTCATAACACATACAAACTCTTTCATCAACTCGTAATTCTCTACCAATTTGTTCTTTTGCTTGTTCAATATGGTTTGAATATAAATGAGTATCACCCAAGTTTCCAATTAATTGGTCAGGAACCATATTAACTGTTTTAGCAATGATTTCTAATAACAGGCCATAAGATGCAATGTTGAATGGTAAACCTAAAAATGTATCGCAACTTCTCATATTGAACATTAAAGAGATTGCTCTGGTTGGGATATTTGCATCATCCAATTGTCGTTTACCTTCTTTTATTTCATCTTCTGTCCAATTTGTAGATGGCGGAAGAATATATGAAGTACCTTCTAAAACCAATGTTCTTCTCTCTTCAAAACTCAACTCTCTTGTATAAACTTGAAATCCATAATGACAAGGTGGTAAAGTCATTTGGTCCAATTCACCAACATTCCAAGCATTAACCATCAATCGTCTTGAATCAGGGTTGGTTTTAAGGTCGTTGATTAGATTTGCGATTTGGTCATGGTAACATCCTATTCCAGATATATCATCTACTTGACCATTCCATCTACGCCAACCAGCCCCGTAAATTGGACCTAAATCACCCCACTTCTTAGCAAACTCATCATCTGTTTTTATTCTTTCAATAAACCATTCTTTATTTGGTACATCTTCATATCCGATAAAATGGTTTGAATATTTTTTATACGCATCACCATCCCAAATATGACAATTATTATCGACAAGGAATTTGATATTTGTATCACCACGTAAGAACCAAATTAACTCTGTTGCTATGAGACGGAACGGCATTCGTTTTGTCGTGAGCAAAGGAAATCCGTCCTTCATATTATGACGAATGGTATAACCAAAGATAGATTTAGTTCCCGTACCTGTTCTATCTTTCTTTCCAACCCCATAATCTAATATGGTTTGAAGTAAATCTGTGTATTGTTTATCTAATGAGTTCATATTTTTTATTTCTTAATTTGTCATATCTTTTGGAATCACTTGGTTCGTTATATCCCCAAGTAAGAACGTATTCAAGGGTTATTAATTCTTTGTATTCATCTGAGGTTAGATTACCTTTTAAATCATTAACAATTTCATCATAGATATCATTAAACGTTCTTTCATTTTCAGGTTTATTCATAATTCCCAAACAGTTTTTCTTTTACGTTTTGGTAATTTATAATATAACCATAACGAAAACTTTAATATTAATTTCTTCATTCATTTTAAATGTATGCAAACATGCCACCAAATAAACATAAATCTAACACCCCAACTATGAATTTGAACGCCTAAATCATAGTGTTTAAAACCAACGTGAAGTATGAAAACATCATTATGTTTTTCAACCTTTTTCGATTTAATTATTGAAACACTCATTTTAATGAATATAATAGTTGAAGTAGTAATTTACTTTACCCATAGGAAATGAATCCTCAACCTCAGCAAAGATATAAAATCTAACTTTATAAACATTCAAGTCAGTCATTTTATGTAGAACTGCTCTATATAATTTAATTGATTCAAACGCACCATTCAAATACGATTCGCCATGTTGTGTCGTTTTAATTTGGTCCTGATATGGTAATGAATATCTATCAGTTTTAACTGACGCATTAATTCCCATTTTAGAAAAAACCTCAATCATATCTTTCTCAATCTTCTTCTCAAGATTAATCATAGATTCTTCGTATTTTTCAGGAGTTCGGTTTTCCTTTTTACCGTTTTTATCGTCCATAAAGAACAATAATTGGTTTCCCATTACGGGTATATTTCTTTCCATATTTCAAATTATTTAATTTCTAACCATCTACCATCTGACTGTAATATGTACTTCCCTATGAATCCAAATTTATTACCCCATTCATCAGGTGTAATAATTGAAAGGAATTCTTTATCACCATTAATATAAAGAAAATAATGATAACCGACAACAGGTATGAAGTTATATTTGGATTTATAAACACGTTCATTAACCTGAATTTCATTCATTAATTTTTCATAGTCAGATTTAATTTCTTCAAACTTCTTAACATAATGATGTTTTAAGTTTTGAGTTTTATCTAACTTAAATAATTCGATATTATCAGGTTCAAATGATTGTGAACCAATCTCTGTTGGATATGTTTTCAGATTTCTATCAGGAACATAACTATCTGGTAATTTTTTTTCCATGTTTTATCCAATAAAATAACTAACCGTGAATAATCTTTTTACTTGAATGTATGTGTAGAACGTATTCGTTTGTTTATCTAAAAGAACACAAACATTTAATACTTTATTTCGTTTAGATAATACTCGTTTCATAATATCTTTATGTGATGTTATTTCAGAGATAACATCATTAACACATGAACAATCACCCGTATCATAATAGATGTCGGTTACCATCAAAGGTGTTTGTCTTCTACCGTAAAAATCAAAGATACTTTCTTCAGCATAACCGTATTCATCTTCGGCAAACTCATCATCATTAGTAATCACGGATAATCCTTCACTAACTCTAAGTTTGTTTAATGAATCAATAACTTGTCTCCCCATATACGATAACACACCAATAGTATCCCACTTAGTGATGTTTTCTTTTTTAAAATATTCAGGACTTGGGTCGCCCTGAATTAGCCTAACTTTTTCAATAGTATTATCACCAAATGTTACAGTTTTAATCCAATACAATTCGTAATAAGGTATGTCTTCACCATCCCCTTGTCCAAAAATTAATGATGATAACATCAAACAAATACCGAATACTAACTTTTTCATACTATTTTTTTTAAATTTAACAATGTGTTCCGTCTGTGTGAGATATACCGTGATTTAAACCAGCAATAAAGCTATCCTTATCCCATCCTTGGTCATTTTCATCAATGTATTTACCAAGGATAATCCCAATTTCATTTCCGATATCCGAGATATCTCCCCATTCATATTGCAATGTAGACAATTTATTGGAGATTTCCAAACTCACATTTTTAAATTTGCTCATATCACTTTTTCTTTTTTTTGGATTCTGTATAAACACCTAAAGAAAACCCTAACATTAATTCAAGATTCCCTAAGTTAGTATCAGTTTTAACAGGTGTGTCGTTGTTATAAAACAATGAGCACAATACAACTTTTTTTAATGATAAACTATAAACTACCTTCCAACAAATTGAAGGAACTTTCATCCCATTCACAACTATATTTGGGGTTCCCCAATATCCGCCAGTATAAATCATTAACGAATCGGTCTGAGACATTTTTCTAATTTCGGTTTCAGTTGTTTTCCAAAGACCTCGATTTAATTTTCTTATTTGTGGTAATCTATTATAATCTCTAAACGTTAACGAATCAAGATGACAATTGTAAGCAAAATCTTCAGCGTTAGCCAAATGTCCTTTATCGTATAGAGTCCCTTTATATTGATTCTCGTTAACTAAAATTAGTTTTGTATCGTTTACCCAATTGGTTGCTCTTAGACACTTTCCACCCCCTTTATATAACTTGTATTTGACATATAAGGCTTGTCCCAATTCTTTATTAATATAAGATGTGTAAGCTTCGTTTATAATTGTTGTATCAACTTTGTATTGACCAAACAATGGTAAACTTACCATCGTACATAATAATAAAATAAATCTAATCATATTTTTCTTTTAATATAATTAGTTATTACCTCATAAATCTTCCTTGGGAAATTTGATTAAAAATTCATATATTTTTAAATACTTAGGTTTGGCGTCTTTATGTACGTCATTATAATCCCAACTTTTACCTTCACTATCAGTTATATTTCTATAACCATCTAAGAACTCTAACAAACCTTTAACATTTGTCGTTTCTAATTCTTCACCGTGTTGGTCTTTGATAATTATTTTATCACCTTTCTTAATAGCTCTTAAACAATCACCTTCATAATTAATCAGTCCTAATTTTATCATAGTTTCTATTTTTTTTACCACTTATCAATTTCTGTTAAATCAATTGATGTCTTTGCAATATCACTGTAGACCTCAACTTCCGTACCAATACCATTTGGTGTAAAACTATACGTGAATAAACCATATTCACCGTAAATAACTTTAATAGCTTTTTTCCACTCTTCTAATTTAGTGATTTGTTCTTCAGATAAATCAAATTTCATTTTTATTTTTTTTTAAGGTTATAATGTTCATCACATAATGTGAAATACCATCCGATATCTTTTCTTAATTCACCAAGTTTACCACAAACCTCACAAGTCTCATAACTTTCTTTTTCGGCCTGTAAAATTCTTTGATGGATTTCATCACTACCTGAATTGATGTAGAATCTTAGACCACCAAACTTCTCTTTAACTTGAGTGATTTGTTTGTCCCACCCCAATTTGATTAAGTCTTCGATTAAAGATTTTATTATTGGGAACCATCCCTGATTAACACCAAAGAATCCACTATCGACGATAGGTTCTCTATCTGTAAAAAATCCGTTTTCTAAACCACCAATTGATATAAGGTATTGGTCCATTTCATTTCTTTCCATTTTAATCTTTTTATAAAGATAAAAAATAAATCGAATAAAGTCTAATATCGTTTAATAATAGTTCCGTCGGCGTAATGAAATATTTTCAAACCTGGAGTATCAAAATTTATATCTTGACCTAAAATATTGGTTACACGAATTAATTCAGACACTATTGAACGGTTATCAATTGATATGACTTCATATTTTTTTGTTTTACCATCAAAATCAGTTTGAGTTAAATAGTAGTAATTAATATCATTTAAAAAATCTCTATCTAAATAGTGATAGTGGTTGGTGAAGGTTGATGTTCCAACGCCATCAATTTTAACAATCTCATTCCAATCAATAGGATAGTTACTTCTATAAATTGTGTAGTAATCATTATCTAATTCAGTTGCTGATTCCCACTCTAATAAATTACCATCAACCATTTTTTTACCTTTGAAGTATATTAATTCAATTGGTAAAGGGTTTACGATAGTCATTTTCACATAACTAGAATTATCTTGACTACAAACACCGTTTTTAACTACGGCTCTATAATATTTCGTACTAGTTATTGGACCCATATTACCTGATAATAATGTCGTATTAGTAATTAAAATATCAGTTGTGGTTGTGAATAAATTATCAGGTGAACTAACCCATTTAACCACCGAACCATTATTACCCGTTAATGATATATTATTTGGTGAATTACCATTATTAACATTTTGATTTGATGAAACAGTACCCCCGATAGTTAATGAAGAAACAGTTCCGCTCGCAGCAACATTTTGACTAGTGGCACTTGTACTCGTACAAGTTATATTTCCTGAAGGTGACCCTGTCGCAGTAGATTTCATTCTAACATAAATAGTTGTTGCACTAACACCACCACCACTCTGAACCAATGTTAATGGTGATGAAAAAGAACCACCTGAAGTTGTTGATATTTCAAAACCCGTAGGTGCCGTCACCGTTATATTAGCAAGTAAACCATAACCTGTAATTGAAAAACTTTTTTCGGATGATACAGTTCCTGAACATGAAGTAAAACTTGTGAGTGTCCCTGACGTTGAAATCGTCGGTGGTGTGGCTAAACATACTGTAAAAGTTCCTTGATATGAAGATGATGAACTGAAACTATAAACTCTAACGTAATATGTAGAACCGATAGTAAGATTTGTAAATGAAAAATATTCAGTCGTAAATGAAGCATCAACCACACCTATAGAAACTAATGAACTTGTATACGCTTCAATTACTAAATCACCAATCGTACCTAAACTCACTGTCATATCCATAGACGGTGCGGTAGCGACAAATTTAAACCAAACATCATCATCAGCAGTACCATAACTTGATTGTGCTGATAAAGTTTGAGTACCACCTACGGTTGTTGAGGTTGTTGTTGTTGTACAAGTTCCTGTAGAATTTGCGGTCAATGTTATTGCCGAAGCACTTTCATCATTATTTGGTTTGGTGATAACAGTTTTAGTAGTACTATTTGTACATATACTATTATTAACCCTAACTCTAAAATAATAAGTTGTTGATGGGGATAAACCAGTAACTGAGTATGTAGTTACGTTACCTACCGATAATGCACTATATCCTGAAACCATTGATGTAAATGTATTATTAGTTGCAACATCTAAAAGGTAACTACTAACACCTGACACCGCACTCCAATTGGCACTAAAACTTGTTGATGTGACTGATGTAGCCGCACTTGATGTCGGTGTACCTAAACATGGTGAAGTTACACACATTGTAAATGTCCCCTGACCTGTACCGTTACCGTAACTATGAACTCGAACATAATATGTATTCCCTGTAGTAAGTCCTGTTGCTGAATATGTTTCTGCAGAACCCGAATAATAATTATCAATACAAGAAATTGAAGTTAATGAGGCACAAGTACCAGAATATAATTGAACTACTGCATCACCTATAGTTACGGGTGTTTCACTTAAATCGTGAGATGCTTGAGTTGCAGTAAATTTATACCATACATCATCATCGGCAGTACCAGAACAAGCAGTTGATGATAAAGTTCCTCCTACTGAGGTTCCTGAAGTAGTTGTTGTACAAGTAGTTGAACTATTCACTGTCATTGCAATAGCACCACTACAATTATCATTTACTAATGGTGGTGTAAATCTATATAGAGTTCCATTAGGAATTGCGGTGTTAGCCTGACCTGCGGTTTTAGTTAGGAAATTAGTTGGACTTGCACCTATTGTTGAAGTTTCAACTGAAGTTGATTTTGTTGGTGATACTGCAATATCACTTAAACTTAAAAAGTCACCTGATGTTGCACCACCAAGACCAATACTAGCACCAATACCTGTTGAGTTACCTAATGATTGATAACTACCTCTATTGTAAATAAATTCAATAATATTAGTAGTTTCATATAGTTTTATTTGACAATCAATAGTTCCCGCACTAAACCCCGCTTTGTTCCATCTTAATTGATACCACTCAATAGTTAGTGTCTGATTAGGTGATGTTCCAGTAAGTTTGTAATTAACATTTCCTGACGCACCTGTTTGATTATCATCCCATAGGGGTGCTAATATCACTCTTTCAGTAGACGTATTAAGATTATTAGTAGGTTGTGCTAAAGTATTTGAAGTATTGAATGTTAAGAATCCATTAGTACTTGCTTTAAATTGAGTATAAGACACACTATTATAAACAAATGTAAATCCGATATTTATTGCTGATGATAAAGCATCATCTACCGCAGATGAATGGATAGTTGTTGGAGTAGCATTGGCAGCCCATGTACTTGTGGTTGCAACATAAGTATAGTTTGCAACTTGTGAAAATCCCGTTAAACTTAACAAAATCGTAATTAATAAAAATAGTCTTTTCATGGTCTGTAAGTTTTAATTAGACGACAATGTCTCGTTTAGGTATGTTAAAATTATTT
>Ga0194041_10000239_pt1 | contig 21596 bp, 24 predicted proteins | sample JunL449m_MetaG_FD_160082 | JGI IMG/M metagenome (GOLD analysis project Ga0194041, IMG submission 160082) | Anoxic zone freshwater microbial communities from boreal shield lake in IISD Experimental Lakes Area, Ontario, Canada - Jun2016-L442-9m | ecosystem: Environmental > Aquatic > Freshwater >...
TTGATCCAGGAACTACGATCGCGCCTACGGATACAAACCCATTTTCTCCGGTGAACACCGTGGCTATCGGCAGCTATTGGGTGTACGAATGCGCACAACCATTTTCTCCCGCTGTGCAGACGGTGCCTTAGGCGCATCATGGGAGCCCTTCACGATCTGTATGCGGTGCAACTCACCGACATTGCAATTTCACAAGCACAGCATCGCCTGGCGCATTTGCCAGAATCTGCGAGTTATCAACTTGCTAAATCTGCGTCTCAAAAAGCAATCGCCGATTTGGCGGCAATTGATAAACAGAGCACTGATGCAGGGACCGAAATCGCTGGACTAGAAAAACAAGCACACGAAATTGATGCGACACTTGCGCGATTAAACAAACAAATGAAAACGATCATCGCGCCGAGAGAAGCCGAAGCTTTGCAACATGAGATTACAACCTGTGCAAATAATCGCAGTGCGCTTGACGACAGGGAACTCGAATTGCTCGAAGTTGTTGAACGGTGCGACAAGGAATCTGTCGCTATTGGTTCTCGTGTTGAATCAACAAGAGAAGCTCTAGCAAGCGCGGAGCAGTTGTTGCGTGCCGCGCGTGCGACTGTTAATGCCGAGATCGCTCACCTGACCGAACAGCGGAGTGCTCAAAGTCTGGTGGTGTCGCCGTCATTGCTTTCGACATATGACGCCAAGCGTAAGCATCGACCAGATGGGGCAGTATCCAAATTGAACGGCCCAACGTGCAGCGGATGTCACCTCGACTTGCCAACAAGCGAGATCGATCGTCTGCACAAACTTCCGGCAGATGAACTTCCCGAGTGTCCGCACTGCGGATGCTTCGTCGCGTTGTAGGCATCCTCGAATGTTGTTTTGGTTTATCGGCACCTCGGTCGCTTCGGTGTGGAGCGTGTTTCGCGACCCGAAATTTGCGTATCGCTGGGTGATCGTAGGTGCACTTGTGCCACTATTCAGCGTTGTGACTGTGGTGGGGGTTCTTACTGCGGTGATGTTGTTGACTATCGGCAAAAAAGCAGTCAGAAAGGACTTTTTAGCCTTGACGATTGGGCTTTTCTTGCATCTCGTTTTCGATGGTGCCTTTCTCAACACCAAGATGTTCTGGTGGCCGCTAGCCGGCCTCTCGATGAACGGCTACGCGCTACCTCTCGTGGATCGGGGTCTTCTCAACATTCCTTTTGAAATTGTTGGGGTCGGATTGATCCTGTGGACCAAAAAGCAGATCAAACCCTTACTTTGAGCCTTGCTCAAGCAGTTTTACTGACTAACGTCAATACGAACATTTGTTCGCAAAAGTTAGACAATCCTATTTTTGAGGGGTAAACTTAATTTACTTCACGAAAGCGAGATGTTATCCCTTCGTACCCCCATCGTTTACCCCTCATTCGGCGCGTATTCACGGCAGTTGTCATCTTTGGCTTCATGTCTGGCACTTTGGCAATGGCCGAATCCATCCAGCCGGATTCCACCGTGCCATCAGAAAGCCAGGCGATCACCCAAATCGTGTCAGACGGGCTCGCTTCACAGGTCATTACCGACGGTCTGGATTTTGTACCCCTAATGCCATATGGCTCAGTGTGTCCACAGTGGTACGACCTGGCGATGCAGTATTTTTCACCAGCTGAGTGGAACACCATTGACTTCTTGCTCAACCGAGAATCTCGGTGCAATGTGTTGGCGTATAACCCCAAAGACACCAACGGCAAGCCAAGTTATTCGCTCTTCCAGATAAACGCCTTTTGGTGCAAGCCAAGCAAGCACTACAACCAAGGTTTTCTGCAGGAACATGGGGTGTTGACCACGTGTGAAGAGCTATTTGAGCCAGAAACCCAGTTTCGGGCAGCCCGGGCTATTTATGTAGAGGGCCTCGTCCGCCACGGCATGGGCTGGCGCTCATGGGGAAGTTACCCCGAGACCCGCTGAAGCCTCGGTACGAGCCTCGAGCACTGAAAGTGCGATGAGTGCACCAATAACAAAACTTGCTCCGATCACACGATTAACCGTGAGGTCTTCACCAAGGAATACAACTCCCGCTGCAATTGCCAACACTGGTTCGAGAGTGGTGAGTACTGACACCATGCTTGGACCTACGCGTTTGAGACCAGCGAACCCAGCAAGAATCGGCGTAACTGTTCCAAAAATCACTAAGCCGGCGATGTACATCCACGCAACCGAATCATGCGGAAATTCTGACGTTAATGAACCAGGCGAAGTCGCTACTAAAAACCAGTAAGAAATTGCTCCACCAGCATTGACGAGAACGACACTCGTAATGACGTCGGTTCGCTCGAGGGAGTGAGAAAGACCCAACAGATAGATAGTGAAGAAGACTGCAGAGAGTAAGACAAGCACTACAGCGCCCATACTTGCATCGCCTACTTGACCGACAGTGATGAAAACTCCGATCATCGTGAAGACCAAGGAGATCAAAACATTTTTACTTGGTCGTTTCTTCCAAATTATCCAGGATCCAAAAACGATAAATAGCGGGTTTGCATAAAAAAGCACGATTGCTAGACCGGTGTCAATGTCGTTGATCGCGATGAAATACGTGAGTGAGATGCCCATGATGCAGACACCCCACAGGAGCAATTTTGCGGTGTCCTTGAGGTTTGGCCAAAGAGAATTGCGGACCATGACAGCGCGAATGACGAACATCAACAAAGTGGCAATCGTAAAGCGAACGCTCATCACGCCCATGGCGTTGGTGTCATGTTCGTACAACTTCTTTGTAAAGGTTGGAACTGTTGCAAACCCAGTGCTGGAGAGAAATACGCAAAGAGTGCCAATGACACGCTGATTTTTTGGCACCGGTTATTTGCCGTTCCACATGTTGTTGTCGACAAGTCGTTTGATCCAGTCGACGGTGAGGTTCGGGTCAAATACCGGGCTTGGTGTTTCGGGGATTTCGGTAGACCCCGATGCAACGAGATCGCGTGCAGCCAAAATTGTGTGAATACGTGCTCGGTCTGTGTACGGGGAAGTTTCAGTTGCGGCCAGAAAGCCAATAATTCCCATTCCGCTCATCCATATAGTTGCCACGATGGTGAAGATATGGAGTGATGCAACTTGTTCGAAGAGCGATTCGATGCCAATAAACACGAGTGGGATAACGAAGATGGCGCCAAGATATACGTATCGACTTGAAGTGGGCTCCCCGAAAGTTACGCGTGAATATCCGGTAATGAAATAGAACAGTACGGCACCGACTGCCATGCAGAACGGCATCAGAATCGCTTGCGACTTTACGGATTTCTTGTAGAGGCCTAGAAAGCACAAGATAATCAGGATGGTGGACGAACCACCAACATGGGATATCGCTTCAAGTGAACCTTGCAAGCCTTTAATGACGTATTGGGCAATTTGGGCTGTCTTGTTAAACGTGGTGTATTGAGTGTCGCCCTTGACACCGTGATTTAGAGTTCCATATTTAACAAACCACAACAGCCATAAAGTTGCTGGCGGTACTGCGATGAGGGCGGCACGCTTGAATTGCCGCTGAAGGGTCAAGTACAAAGCGATCATGACAATGAGGGGGATGCTCGTTCCCGCACAAAATACAGCGATGATTCCAAGCACCGTGGCGACAATGTCGCGCTTGGAGATCTCGCCGTCGTGGTCAACCAAAATTAGTTGGTACAACCCAAGAAATATTGGTGCAACGTGAGCCATGTTTGTTGCCATCATCAGCACTTCGTAACCGGCCGACATGAAAGCGACGCAACACACTGCGCTCAAGGCAGTCAGGGTCGATGCGCACCTTTTCTTGAGGATGATTGCGACCGCAAACAGAATCGCGATGTGCATGAAAATCGCTGGCAACATGTACACAAGATGGTTATTGAGACCAAATACATGTCCTAGAGCGATAAATACGAGTACTGGAATGGCGACGAGATGGTCGTTGTGTGGCAGGAAAAGAGCCTGTGACCAGTTGCCGCTTGCGGCAGCAAAATAGCGGTTGGTCAGGATCGCGAAGTCATCGCCGAGAAACCATGTAGTTCTGTTGATCCAAAGCGAGAGTACGAAAGAAATAATCGCGACGACACCGACCGACCCAAAAAACAGGCGGCGTGTAAATGCGTTGATGTTCACTCTGTAACCCCGTCTCGCGTACAAATTGATTATGCAATTGCGGGGCAAAGTTATCACAAGCGTCGTTTACTGCTCTTGAAAAAGATCAAAAAGTGACGGTGAGTCGATCTATAAGCGGGGTTCTGTAGTCGTCGCAATTTCTCGCGCCAACCGATGACCATCCCTCTGTGCAACCTACCCGAGGGTTGTTAGCTACAAGTAGCTAACGAACGGACCGCTCATGCCCTCTGCATGGTCTTGCTTCGAGTGTTGATACCAAGCCGCACAAATTGCTTCGTACGCTGGTGCGCTCTTACCGCACCGTTTCAGCCTTACCTGTGACGATGACCTTGCGATCATTGTCCATCGGCGGTTTGTTCTCTGTTGCACCATTCGTCAAGTCGCCCCGACCTGGCTCTCGCCAGCACTCTGTCCTGTGAAGCCCCGACTTTCCTCAGCCAAACATTGCAAGCAACATCTAGCCGCGATCATCCGAACGACTCACCGTCGAGGTTGAGTCTACGGGCGTGTAAAAAGTTGCTACTTAGCTATTAAAAAGTAAAAATAGCTAACGGTTAGCAGGAGATCTCGTCATAGACGAGACCATTCAGGCTTGGAGTTTCCAGCGAAAGGCTTGTCTTTGCGCCTTCTGAGTTTGGTGCTCCAAGTGAAATCTGAATACTTGAAAGACTTCCAAACGTTGAAGGCACTGATGCAACTTTTGCTTTGCCGGTTACTTCGTCGGTGCTTGGGCCAATGGCCATGTAGCCAGGGTTGAGCACTTGTGCGAGCACAACGGCGTGACGGGCTTCGTCCTGACCAACTCGCATTGCGCTGCCACGAAGACTTGGCTCAGCCAATAACGCAACGATGCCTTGATATGTCTGAGTTGCCAAGTTTTCGAGAGCATGTGCAAGTGTCACCACGTCTCGTGCTGCATCTGCATTGCCGTCTGCGGTGATCAACTTGAGCGCTGGATCCACGTAGAGATTGTTCACGCGAGTGTTGGCACAAGTGTGGGCCTTGCCGCCATGGCTGACAACAAGTGCGTTAATTGCATCTGCGTGACCGTTGTGGTCATCGCGGAATCGTTTGACCGCATCTTTGAGTGAAGCAAAATCACCTGTGAGAAGTCCACCGTCGAGAACTTTGGTGTAGGTATCAATCGCGTTGTATTCAAGCGACGCCGCCGTGCGCAACAACACGGTGTCGGATATGACGACTTCACCCAAAGCGGTTGTCGGTGGCACTGTTCCAGCGCTCGCAATGTTTGGGCTCGCTGTAACGCCGGCTTGTGCGCCACATGAAGCAAGGAAAGTGATGCCAGCGATAGAGAGACCGCTCATTTTGAGCAGCTCGCGGCGAGTCAGGTTGTTGAAGTCGTTCATGGTGCCACCGTCGTTTCTGTGGTTACTGCTGCAGGCGCAGCATTTGGCGCAAGCGAGCTTGCCGCGCTGTTCAGTGCGTTACTGAGGCTTGAGCTTGGAAGAGTGCCGAAAACTGCTGCATGTCGAGCTTCGACGGTGATGATCGATGCAACGAGAGTCGCGCCGTCTAAACCCTCGAGGCTGGAAAGAATGTCGGTGTGTGTTGCAACCATGGTGTTTTCCACCGACTGCAACACTCGGTTCGTTGCTTGAGCAGAAGTGAGTTGTCCTGCATAAGTCGAATACAAGGCTTCATTGCGGGTGTTGGATGCGGCTTTGCCGAGCAATCCATTCAGAGATTGTGCATACGACTTGTGGTGATCTGAAAACATTTCCATCATGATCTTCTCATCTGCGGAAAGCATTCCGGAATTAATTGCATTGACGTACAGATCATGCACTGACAACTCGGCTGACAGGGCGAAGTCCAACAATTGCTTGTCGGCGCTTGTTGGCATCTTGGGTGGTGCTGGTGGCGCAGCTGACGCAGATTTGGTTGTCACTCGTACTTCCTCTTTCTTTGGGGCGATAACAATCTAGAAGTCAAGCCCCGATAGTTCGGGTATCCAACCGCTTGCTCGCTCGACTGCTTGATTCCATTGGGCTCTATTGAGTACTGCGGTGGGTTCAATGACAGAGGCTGGTTTCCAAGTGGAACAGGCTTCTTCAAGCGATTTCCAGGTACCAACCGCTACGCCAGCGAGAAATGCAGCGCCAAGTGTGGTGGCCTCGGTGACGGGAGACACTTCGACGGGTCGCTGAGTTGCATTGGCAAGCGCTTGAACAAAGGTTGGGTTTTTGCTCATGCCGCCGTCAATTCGCAACGTTTCAATTGGTAAACCCGAATCGGCAATGGTTGCTTCCATGAGGTCGGCGCCACGGTGGGCAATGCCTTCGAGCACGGCACGAACAACATGTGCCCGGGTAGTGCCGCGTGTGATTCCGATAAGAGTTCCTCGTGCGCCGTAGTCCCACTTCGGTGTGCCAAGACCAAGGAGCGCTGGAACATAAACAACGCCATCGGACGTCTCGACTTGTGATGCAACTTCATGACTGTGTTGCGGAGTGTCAATGAGCTGCATGTCGTTGCACAACCACTCGATGTTTGTGCCAGCAGAAAGCATGATCGCTTCCGCTCCCCAAGTAATGCCAGTTGCATCGCTAAATGCAACGATGGGAAATGTTCCGCCACTTGAGCGACGATTTTCGGTCGGCGGGGTAGTGCCAGTGACTGTGTCAAGCATTCCACCAGTCCCGAATGTAATTTTTGTTTTACCGGGTGTGATGCAGCCTTGGCCAACAAGTGAACCCTGTTGATCGCCAACCAAACTCGCAATTGGTGGAGCACCATTGAGGGCAGTTGCATGACCAACGACCCCGGAGGATCTCACGATCGTTGGCAACATCTCAATGTCGATTCCGAAAATGTCAAGAATGCGTGGCGACCACGATTGATCTTGCAAAGTCCATAAACCCGTCACTGCGGCATTGGTGTCGTCGGTAACGAAGAGTTGACCTTGAGAAAGTACGAAGGCAACCCATGTGTCCACAGTTCCGATACAGATCTTCGCTGCAGACGGGATCGAATAGTTCTTGAGCATCCAAGAAGCCTTCGTTGCTGTTTGGTTTGGCGCCAAAAATAATCCGTGCTCAGAACGCGCTGTGATGCATTCAATAACCGTTCGTAAATCTTGCCAACCGAGTGCCGGTCCAATTGGAATTCCGGTGTTCTTGTCCCACGCAATTGCAGATGCTCGCTGATTGGTGATTCCAACCGCGTCAACTTTGCCGGCAGCGTTCAGCGAAGCATTGGCAACCCGCAGCACCGCGTCACGCATTGCCATCGCATCAAACTCGACGAGACCTGGAAAGGGGGAGCTTGGTGCGAGTGATTCGTAGAAGAGGTGATCGACGTTGCCAGTTGATCGCACAACTGCTGCGCGAAGTCCGCTCGTACCGACATCGATAACGAGGATGCTCAAGGCCAGACCGACTTTCGCTTTGCCGTGTCTGTGTCTGGGTTGAGTCCAAGTTTGCCTGGGTTGAAAATATTGCGCGGATCAAGCGTGTTTTTGATCGACTGCAAAACTTCCATGCCGGTACCGAGTGACTCTGGCAAAAAGCGTCCACGATTAAGACCAACACCGTGATGGTGGGAGACATTTGCGCCACTGTCAAGAGCCGCGCGTTGACAAGCGTTCCACAACTGAACGTATCTCTGCTCAAACTCGGGTGTTGGCTTGGCAGCAAATGTGAAATAGAGGCAGGCTCCGTCGAGGTAGCTATGCGACAAATGGCATGTAGCGCTCACTGCGCCTTCAACCGCCATGAGCGAAGAACGAACATTTGTGAAAATGGCTTCTAGTGCGCTCCATTGGGCGGCAACTTCCATGGTGTCGACAATGAAGCCTCGACGAGTTGCTTCTTGAAGCCCGCTCGTGTTGTTGCGGTGATGCATCCACTTTTCTACCAATTCAACATCTCCAACTTGTGCGCCGTTAGCTATTGCGACATCGTGAACAATTGAAAGTGTTGCTGCGACTAAGCGCTCGTCGCCTTCATCCAGCACGAGCAGTGTGCATTGTTTGCCGTCGGTACCGTGCGATCTTTTGGATTCGTCGGCATCGTACAAACGCAGTACGGCTGGAGTTGCGCCATGTTGCACAGCGGTACGACAAGTGTTGATGCCATCTACAAAGCTTGGAAATAGATAAGCAGCTCGTTGTTGTGTGGCTGGCAATGGGTGTGAACGCAGCCAAACTCGAGTGATTACTCCGAGCGTGCCTTCGCTACCTACAAAGAGTGAAGTGAGGTCAGGGCCGTTTGCGCCTGCTGGTTCTGTTCCTGTGTAAACAACTGTGCCGTTTGCGAGGACTACTTCGAGCCCAACGACCATGTCTTCGATTTTTCCGTAGCGCGTCGAATACTGGCCTGCTCCTCGGCATGCAACCCATCCGCCTACGGTCGAGATGTCGAACGACTGTGGAAAGTGCCCGACAGTCACGCCGTGCTTGTCGCGCAATTCATTTTCAAAATCTGGACCGAACATGCCTGGGAGGACTTCAACAACGCCAGATACTTTGTCGACGCTGATAATGCTTGCGAGCATGCATGTATCAATGACTACGCCGCCATAAACAGGAATTGCTGCACCACAAACTCCGCTGCGGCCGGCAGAGACGGTAAGTGGGATTCGGTTTTCGTTACACAACGCGACGATGGATACAACTTGTTCGGTAGACGTGGGTCGACAAATCGCGTGTGGCTTGCGCGGAGTCCTGCCCTGCATGGCCCAGTGCATCGCGAGTGGCCACCAGTCGCGACCGTGGTCTGCAAGATCCTGATCTTCTGTTGAGGTTGCACAGATCTTTGCAAGTTCTTGAATCAGCTTTGGCGAAAGAGCCTCAGAAGATATTTCGTTGAAGCGTTCTTGAATCGGTGAGGTTTGACCCACAAACTCAATTGGATCTGTCGCTTGTGTCATTACGCCTCAATCAGTTGTTTAGTCATTACTAGTTGCAGGGTTGACTGTAGTTGACTGCACAAACTCGGCTTCACTGACCATCGCTGCATCAAGTTCGCGAGCACACGATTCAACAAAGTCGTTTACTTGTTGGGTGATGTCGTTAAGTGACCACTTCAGTTCTGGCGCGATCAACTCTGCAACGCTGCGAGCACTGGCAAGAGTTGCCGGTCGATTGATAATACGCGCTCGTGTACGACGAGTGAGCACATCGTCAAGTGTGCGGGCCATTTCGTTACGCACGGCAAAAATTGCTTCAGCTTTGAGGTAGGAGAGTCCAGCGATGAGCGGTTCGCCCAGCCGATTGTCTTGGGTGATGAGTGATTTAACCTCGGTGAGTTCGCTCCCGAAACGTTCCGCGAGTCCAGCGTCTTTGCCTCGAAGCATTGAAGAACGAAAGCCATTTGTGCCGATAAACGCAAGGCGCTTTGTGCGGCATCGAGCCTTGTTTCCAAGTTGTTTGCATGCAGCATCAACTGCGTGTTCTGCCATCTTGCGATAAGTGGTGAGTTTGCCGCCAGTGATTGAGATCATGCCAGCATCAGAGATGCGAACTTGATGTTTGCGAGAGAGGTCGCTCGTTTTACCCTTCGCAGTTGTGCCATCGCTATTGCGCACGAGTGGACGCAGTCCCGACCACACTGCCGTGATGTCATCGCGTGTGATGTTGGTATTGATTGCAGCATTGAGTGCCGTGAGCACGTAGTCAATGTCGTCTTTGGAGCACTGCGATTCGTCGACTCCACCCACGAAGTCTGTGTCGGTAGTACCGACGTATGTGTATTGGTATGTGCCGTCGTGATTTGAAATCCATGGAACGACGAAGAGGCTTCTCTTATCAACCTTGACCGGAATGACAACAGCGATGTCATTGCGCACCATCTTCCAAGGCAATGTGATGTGGATTCCTTTTGCCGGGCGAATGCTGTTTGGATGAACACCTTCATCGGTCTCGCGTACATTGTCGGCCCATACGCCGGCAGCGTTGATCACACAACGAGCCTTGATTTCGAATGGTTCACTACCGAGTGGGTGAACGAGTGCGCCACTAACTTTGCCCATTTCATTATGCAAAATGTTGGCAACAGGACATTGGTTGGCGATGACCGCTCCATGTTGAGCAGCCGTTCGAGCAACGGTGACGCAAAGTCGCGCATCATCTGCCGCAGCGTCGTAGTACAAATACGCAGACGACATTCTGTCTGTATTGATGGTTGGCAGGTGCAAATTTGCTTGGTCGGCCTTAAGACGCTTATGCAATTTCCCGATGCGCCATCCTCCAGTGAGGTCGTACATCCATAATGCACTGCCAAGTGCCCGCGCAATCTTTTTAGAAATGACACCATCACGAGAAAGTATTGGAATCATGAAAGGCAAAATCTGAACGAGATGGGGTGCATTGCGTCGTAGGCGCTGACGTTCGTGCAGTGCTTCGTACACCAGCCCTACTTCGCCTTGTTGTAAATAGCGCAAACCACCGTGGATGAGTTTGCTGCTCTTAGAAGACGTTCCCGACGCAAAATCTTCCCGTTCAACCAGGGCAGTGCGCAGTCCACGAGATGCAGCATCAAGCGCAACACCAACACCAGTAATTCCTCCACCAACAACCAACACGTCAAATTGCTCGTTGCGGAGTTGTTCCAGATTGTGCTGTCGGTCAAAGTTCACGGCGAAAGCCTAAATCAGGTAGATGGAATGCCCGCTACCCAAATGCCCGCAACATGGGCAAATTGCCATAAGTCACAACTATTGTTAGTTAGCAAGACTTGCAAATTAGGTTGGAATTGAGTTACTGTTGCGTCCATGCATTCACCAGCAGAGTTGGCCACGCAGTTTCGTTCGATGGGACGCAAACTCACTCCGCAGCGACAGCTGATCTTCTCGCTGCTGCACAACAACGAAACTCACCCGACAGCCGAGAAACTTTACGGCATTGCAAGTGCGCAGATGCCCGGAATTTCATTGCGCACGGTGTATCAGACACTGAATGAACTTGCAGAGATGGGCGAGCTCCAATTGATCGACCTTGGCGAGGGTGGAATGCGTTTTGACCCCAATGTCGATGATCACCATCACGCCGTTTGCAGTGTGTGCGGAAAAATTCGCGACGTACATGTAAAAGGTGCTGCTGCGCTCAAGCCAAATGATGCAAGCGACTTCATGGTTTCCGATATAGGTGTCGTGTTTAGAGGCAAGTGCTCCGAATGCGAGTCACGCACGGTCAAAAGATCTCCTGTTCTGCAGGCGAAAGTAAGCAAGAAATAGAAACACGAATACAAATAGACAAAGTCCATTAACAAACAGAAAGCGAGAAACATCATGGCCGGATTAAATGGCACAAAAACACATGAGAATCTCAAGGAAGCGTTTGCTGGCGAAAGCCAAGCCAATCGCCGCTACTTGTGGTTCGCACAGAAGGCAGACATCGAAGGTCTTCCAGACGTTGCATCGTTGTTCAAAAACGTTGCAGACGGCGAGACCGGTCACGCACACGGACACCTTGAGTACCTCGCCGAAGTTGGCGACCCTGCTTCTGGTGAGCCAATCGGTGATACCGAACAGAACCTCAAGGCGTCAATCGCTGGTGAGACCTACGAGTACACACAGATGTACCCAGGCTTCGCCAAGACTGCTCGCGACGAAGGTTTTTCGGAAATCGCCGAATGGTTCGAGACACTTGCACGCGCCGAGAAGAGTCACGCTGGTCGTTTCTCTGACGGGCTCAAGAGCCTCGCTTAAGCAATTCATTGCTGTTCGCAGCGAGTGGCTGTGTGCGTTGGTGCACAGCCACTCAATGCAATCGATTTAGTTTTTAATTATCTAGTTTTTTAGAAAGCACCCTCATGACAATTACGTACGATCCAAATCACCCGATGTACCTCGACGAGGCAGACACCCGTCACGAACTCGAGCGTGTGTACGACCTCTGTCATGGATGTCGTTTGTGTTTCAAGTTTTGCCCCTCGTTCCCAACATTGTTCTCGTACATCGATGTGCATGATGACCAAGATGCGGGCAAGATGACGCCCGCCCAACAAGACCACGTGATTGACGAATGTTTCCAGTGCAAGTTGTGTTACATCAATTGCCCGTATACGCCAAACCAACATGAATGGGCGCTCGATTTTCCGCGCCTCATGCTGCGCGCTGACGCAATGCGTCGCGAAAATGGCCAAATGTCGGTGCGCAATAAAGTGACCACGGCAGTGATGGGTCGCACAGATGCGATCGGCAAAGTTGCAACATCGATGGGCGTAGTGACGAACCTCATCATGGGTGCAAAACCCGGCTCCGTGGTTCGCAAAATTGTTGAGAAGACTGCTGGTATTTCGAGTGTTCGTATGTTGCCACCATTTGCGCGAAGTCGCTTTTCGACTTGGTTCAAAAATCGGCCAAAAACAACGATGCTCAATCGTCAAGGAAAAGTTGCATTGTTCCCAACATGCTTGGTCGAATACCAAGACCCAGCAATTGGCCAAGATCTCATCAAGGTATACGAACGCAATGGCGTCGAGTGTTCGCTCGCGGGCGAAGCTGTATGTTGTGGCGCTCCGTTTTTGCATAGTGGCGATGTAGATACCTTCACCAAGGTTGCAAAGAAGAACGTCAAGATGCTTGCAGATGAAGTTCGTGCCGGCAACGAAATTGTCGTGCCACAACCAACCTGCGGATATGTCTTGAAAAAGGATTATCTCGACTACGTAGGTGGCGCCGATGCAACTCTTGTTGCTGAAAACACGTACGACGCAGCCGAATATCTCATTCGCTTGCACAAGACGGAAGGCAAGTCACTCGATCTCAATTTCACTGGCGAGATTCCTGAAACCATTACGTATCACACACCATGTCACTTACGTGCTCAAAACATTGGGCTCAAGAGCCGCGACTTGATGAAGCTCACCGGAGCAAAGATCAAACTCGTGCAGCAGTGCAGCGGCATTGATGGCATGTGGGGATTGCGCGCCGAAAATGCACACCTATCGATTCCAATCGCCGAGAAGTTGGGTCAGATGATTAACGATGCGCAGGGTGACGTAGTGACGGGAGACTGCCATCTCGCCAACACTGCCATTAACGAACAAACAGGAAAACAGGCAGTGCACCCGCTTCAAGTTGTTGCACGTGCCTACGGCATTCAACCAGAGGAGAAGTAAAAATGATGACTACATCCCGCAAACTTCAATTGACCGACATTTTGGACCTTCGCGCTTATGAGCGTGTTCGCGACGAGCGTCGAGAGGAAATCATCGAGTTGAAGCGTCGTCGTCGGGTGCAACTTGGCACCGTGGTGACACTGATGTTTGAAAACCGAGCAACCATGCAGTCACAAATTCATGAAATGATGCGTGCAGAAAAAGTTGTTCGCGATGAACAGATTCTCGAGGAATTGCATGCGTACAACCCATTGATTCCGGAAGCGGGTCAACTTTCGGCCACTTTGTTTATCGAACTCACTACACCGGAGCAGATGCTTGAGTGGTTGCCAAAACTCGTCAACATCGAGAGTTCAATTGTGTTCAAGTTGAGCGATGGCTCAACTGTTACGGCGATTACTGAAGAAGGACACGCCGAGACTTTGACTCGCGACAATATAACTGCAGCCGTTCACTACATCCGTTTTGAATTTACGCCAGAGCAAGTTAAAGCATTCGCTTCTGGTGACGTTGAGATTCTTTGCGTGCACCCTGCATATATAGAGGTCGCTAATTTGCCCAAGTTTGTTATCGACGAATTGCTTACTGATCTTCGCGATTAATTCGTAGGGGCACCTCTGACCCTTATCTGGTAAAGGTATTGCCCAAAGTTGTGGCCATTTTGGATTGGCATGACTGCGACTTTGGGTTCTACAGTCATGCCTAGGAAAATTGCGCTCAAAGCTGAGCGCAAGGGGGGCCTGAATGTCGGTAGCAGATGTGGTTTGGAGAACAAAAGGTGCTTGCCAAGGGCTGGACGCCGAGATTTTCTATCCAGACAATGAGGATCATGCAGACTTTGCTATTTCGGTGTGTTCTCAGTGCGAGGTTCGCATAGCGTGTTTGGATTATGCGCTTGATAATCGTGAACAGCAGGGAATCTGGGGTGCAACCACAGCCCGCGATAGACGGCGCATGTTGCGCCAGCGTAAACAAACCGCATAACGAGGTTGCGCGATGAGCGCTATTGACCGTATTGGTGGATGGTCACAACTTTTGTCGACGCTGTTGCGTGGCGAAGACTTGCCAGCAGATGATGCGCAAGTTGCCATGAATGCAGTGTTGCTTGGTGAAGCTACGTCTGCACAAATCGCAGCATTTGTAGTGGCGCTTCGCTCGAAGGGCGAGACTGCAGATGAGTTGCAAGGAATGTTGGCTGCAGTGTTGGAAGCATCAGAACCCGTTCCGCTCGATGCAAAATTTTCATCGCACGCAATCGACATTGTTGGCACTGGAGGGGACAAGTCGCATTCGGTCAACATCTCCACCATGGCCGCATTTGTGGTTGCAGGTGCCGGTGTGCCAGTTTGCAAGCACGGCAACCGTGCTGCATCTTCTCAGTGTGGAACTGCCGATGTTCTTGAAGCTCTCGGTGTCAAGATCGATTTGGAAGGCGCAGGCGTAGCGCGCTGTGTAGAGCAGGCCGGTATGGGTTTTTGCTTCGCTCCAAAGTTCCATCCTGCATTTCGACATGCTGGACCAACGCGAAAAGAACTTGGGGTTCCAACCGCATTCAATTTGCTCGGCCCAATGGCTAACCCTGCGCAGGTTTCGTACATGGTGGTTGGTGTAGGCGACCCAAGCATGGCTCACAAAATGGCACACGCAATTGCGGGTCGTGGAGTTCAGCGAGCATGGGTGGTGCATGGTCATGGTGGACTCGACGAGTTGTCGCTGAGTGGAGACTGCCCAATTGTCGAGATCGATCACGGGAACATGTCTGAGTTCGTACTGAACGCAAAAGATTTCGGACTTCAGCCAGCAGACGTCACGGCAGTTCGCGGTGGAAACCCAGAGCACAATGCAAGAGTGATTCGTGACACGTTTAATGGCACGCGTGGAGCTGTTCGCGACATCGTTGTGTTTAATGCTGCCGCAGGTTTGGTAGTCGCAGGTGTTGCTTCGCACATGGCAGATGGCATTGAGCGTGCGCAAGCGAGTATTGATTCGGGTGCAGCAAACAATGTTGTTGACGCACTCATCAAAATTAGTAACTCTGTGGCAAAATAGTTCGCTATGACTACGCCTTCTTTCTTCGTTCGCGTACCTGCGAGTTCGGCCAATCTTGGTCCAGGCTTTGATGCACTCGGCATGGCACTCTCGGTTCATCTAGAGATGGGGCCTGTAATCGAAGGTCAGGTTCCCTCCGGTGCAAAAATGATCGACGAATACCACCCAGGTCATATTGCGTTTCGTAGTTACGGTGGTGTGGGAGACGTTTGGGTTCGTTCGAAGATCCCTATGGGTCGCGGGCTCGGATTTAGCGGTGCAGCGAGAGTCGCAGGGGTCGTAGTGGCTCATGCACAAAAAAATGGATTAAGTGTCGAAGCACTCGTTGCAGCGCGTAACGATTTGCTCCATGCAAGCACGCAACTTGAAGGACATCCAGACAACGTTGCGGCTTCGCTGGTTGGCGGTGTCACTGCGAGTGCATCGGGTGAAGTAGTTCGGTTACCTCTTGCTCTTGATCCAACGATTCTCGCATGGGTTCCAGAAACGCAGACCAGTACTGAAAAATCACGAACTGCGTTGGCAACAACTCTCTCACTCGGCGATGTAGTGTTCAATATTGGTCATACCGCTTTGCTCCTTGGTGCGCTAGCAAGTGGCGATATCAAAGTTTTGCGTGCAGCAACGCAGGATCGCATACATCAAGACGTTCGGTTGGCAAATGCGCCGGGTTCAAAAGCTGCACTAGAGGCAGCACTAAAAAGTGAGGCTTGGTGTGCTTGGTTGTCGGGTTCAGGACCGACAGTGGCCGTCATGTGTGCCAAAGCTGATGCCAAGAAAATCGCTTCGCAGTTGCCTCAGCCTGGTGATGTGCTTGAGTTAGAAATCGATCAACACGGCGCGGTGATTATTTAGAGATTCGGATCGACGAGAACTCGTCCCTGCATTTTGCCCGCAAGAATATTTTCGAGTTGTCCCGGTAGCTCGGCAAGTCCGATGACTTGTGCCTTCTCTGTGTCGAGCCATGACGGACGCAGATCGGTTGCAATACGTGTCCACATGGCGCGGCGAAGTGCAATTGGTGTTTGAACGCTGTCAATGCCGAGCAGGTTTACACCGCGCAAAATAAATGGAAGAACAGTGGTAGCCAATCCGTTTCCACCGGTGAGACCGCTTGCTGCAACCGATGCTCCGTAATTAAGAGTGCGCAAGACGTAGGCGAGTGTTGCACCGCCAACGCAATCGACTGATCCTGCCCAACGCTCTCGCTCCAGAGGCTTTGGTGATTCGGCGCTTGTTTCTTCGCGCAAAATGATGTCGCTTGCTCCAATGGACTTCAGCCAATCGCTGGATGCTGCTTTGCCAGTAGACGCAACAACTTCGTATCCACGCGCCGCCAACATTCCGACGGCAACGGATCCAACACCGCCAGTGGCGCCGGTGACCAGAACTGGACCAGAACCTGTAGAGAGACCAGCACGTTCAAGTGCATCAACCGAGAGTGCAGCAGTAAAGCCAGCAGTGCCGATCATCATTGCGGTGCGAGCGGTCATTCCTGCTGGCAAAGCAACTAACCATTGGGCTGGGATACGTGCAAGTGCGCTGTATCCACCATTGTGCGCAACTCCAATGTCGTAACCGTGAGCAATAACTTTCGTGCCAACGACAAACTCAGGACTTGATGACTTGAGAACAGTGCCAGCCAGATCGACGCCTGCAATCAGTGGATCGATTCGTGCAACGCGGCCTTTTTCGCTTGTTGCCAGACCGTCTTTGTAGTTGATGCAGGAGTACTCCACAGCAATCAACACATCGCCCTCACCAAGGTCACCAACTGGCACGTCGGTGATCTGTTGTGTCCATACGTCATTGACCTTGCCGACGGTAAATGCGCGGGAAGTTGTTGAGTTGCTCATGTGGGGTGCTTTCTGGCGTAGGGGTAGCTCTGTGGGAACAGTGTAAACGGGGAAATTGTGGGGTTCTAACCCTGTAGCACCCATTGAGCAAACTTCACTTTGTACGTATTTGGCGTACACATGCAGGTGACACAAGGAGCACACAATGAGTGATACAAACCAATCCCAACAACCACTGATTATCAGTTGCGACACCTGCGTTATGCAAAAGACGTCGGCATGCGACGACTGCTTAATGTCTTTTTTATGCGGCGATCCGCATGAAACAGCGGTGGTCTTTGATCTTGCCGAACAGCGGGCAGTTCGCTTGCTCGCAAATGCCGGAATGGTGCCTACGCTTCGGCATCGTGCGGTTGTCTAAAAAATCATCAACAATTGACCTGGTCGATCATGCAGCACGCGCGGCCTATACCGAGCGTGTGTTGTCAATCGGAACTTCTGGTGGTCTGGATCGCGTTGGTGTTGCTCCTGCGCAAGTAATGCAACGAGCCCATCAGGCCCTTGTCGAACGCAAGGCGGCTGGCTTGCACGACACGATGCAGTTCACATATCGCAATCCTGAACGATCAACCGATCCTCAGTCGGCGGTGGCTGATGCAAAGTCAATGATTGTTGGTGCGTATTCCTACGCATCACCTTTGCCAGATCCGAAAGCGCAGCTCAGCGCGCGAGTTGCGCGATATGCCTGGACCGAATATTACGAGGCACTCAAGGTGGGTCTGTTCGCAATGCGCGACCAACTGCGCAGTGATGGATTCAAAGCAGTGGTGTTTGCAGACGACAACTCGATGGTCGATCGTGAGGCCGCGTACTTGGCAGGCCTTGGATGGTTTGGCAAAAATGCCAACGTGCTTATTGAAGGAGCAGGAAGTTTCTTTGTGTTGGGAAGTGTGATTACGACAGCACCGCTCATCCTCAATGAAAATCCAGTTGTCGATGGATGCGGTGCATGTAGACGATGTATCGATGCTTGTCCTACGGGAGCGATAATAGAACCCGGCACAGTTGATGCTGCAAAATGTCTTGCATGGCTCATTCAGAAACCTGGCGTATTCGATCGAAGATTTAGAGAAGCGTTAGGTGACCGAATCTACGGATGTGATGATTGCCAAGAAGTTTGTCCACCGACAACTCGATTGAGTTTGTCTAAAGAACTTCGAGATGATGCGCGGCCATGGATTGATGTACTTGAGTTGCTCGACATGGATGATGCAACGTTGCTTACTCATGTAGATCAGTGGTACATCGCAGAGCGAAACCCAGATTGGGTGAGGCGCAATGCGCTACTTGTGTTGGGCAACATCGGTGATCGCCGTGATGAAAATGTGGTGAACGCAATATCTCGATACCTCGAGCACCCTGACCCAATGTTGCGAGCCCACGCGGTGTGGTCGGCAGCGCGACTTAATTTGTCCGATCTGATTCCCACGCATGACACGGCGCCATTGGTGGTTGATGAATTGCGTAATCTGCCGTCTGCGCGTCAATAAGCGATCTAGATTGGTTGTTGCGTCGCCATGAAACATTTACTTGTCACCAACGATTTCCCTCCGAAGGTTGGTGGAATCCAAAACTTGTTGTGGGAGTGGTGGAGGCGATTGCCGCCCGATTCGTTCGCTGTGTTGACATCGCCGCACGAAGGCGCCGAGAGTTTTGATGCCGCTCAAGCGTATGAAATCAGAAGAGTTCGTGAGCCATGGCTGTTACCGCACCCACAGATGGTGAGGCGCATTAACCAGATGGCCAGAGAAATCGGTGCAGACTTTGTGGTGCTCGACCCCGCAGTTCCTCTAGGCATTGTTGGACCAAGACTCGAATTGCCCTACATGGTTGTCTTGCACGGGGCAGAAGTGACAGTGCCTGGCAGGTTGCCATTGTCGAGGCTTGTTTTGTCGCGCGTTTTAAAAAATGCAAACCACATCATCGCTGCCGGTGAGTATCCGGCGGCTGAAGCTCGACGTGCAGGTGGAGACGATCTGCCGATCACGGTGATTCCGCCAGGCGTAGATACGCAAAGATTTAGACCGCTCAGTAACGATGAGCGAACATCTTCACGTCGCGAGTTCGGTGTGAGCGATGACGCAGAGTTGATTGTTGGCGTAAGCCGACTAGTGCCACGCAAAGGGTTCGACACACTGATTGAAGTTGCAGCATCGCTTCGCGCAAGCCGACCTCGTTTGCAAGTGCTCATCGGTGGTGGCGGTCGCGATGCAGAACGTTTGCAAAAACTTATTGACAAACTTGGTGCGCCAGTTCGGATGCTTGGTCGCGTTTCAGACGAACAGTTGCCTCGGTTATACGGATGTGCGGATGTCTCGGCAATGCTGTGTCGGTCAAGGTGGGGCGGGCTCGAGCAAGAAGGCTTCGGCATTGTGTTTTCAGAAGCCGCTTCTTGTGGCGTGCCTCAAATTGCTGGCAAGAGTGGTGGAGCGGCAGACGCAGTACTCGATGGCCTTACCGGCAAGGTTGTTCAAAACCCAAGCGACGTCGCGTCGGTTGCAAACACCCTTGCGCAGTTGCTCGATGATGCGTTCTTACGAGATTTGATGAGTGTCGCTTCTCGGGAACGCGCGCTGAATACCTTTGACTACAACGTGTTGACGAAATCTTTGGCGCAAGTGCTTACAGTGGATGCACGATGAAGAACCTGCCACGAATCAATCTTTTTCTCACTACGTTGTTTTTGGCTGTGACCGCAATAGCTGCAGTCGTATTTACACCAGCAACCAGAGCATTTGGGGTTGTAGTCGACCTCGTGCTGTTTGGTATCGGGGTTGCAGCATTCATCTGGGGTTATTTCTCGGCAGTACAACGAAGTCGTGTTGACGAGATATCAGTCGCATCGTTGTATTTTCTGAGCGGGCAAGTAGCTACTAAACAAGTCCAAAAGACAATGAATGGTTGCTTGATCGCTCAGTTTGTTATCGGTCTTGCCGGTGCGATAGCGCGCTCATCCACCGATGGTAAAGCGGGGAGCACCCTTGCCTTTGGGGTGCTGGTGCCCTTGCTCGGTCTAGGAATTAACGGCTTGTGGGCCAGCCAATTTGGATCCTTTACCCCCCGTGAGCATCCCGATCGGCAAGGATAGAGGTCATGGTCGAATCTGGTTCCGAATCTGTAGTTGTAACAGCAGGCCTCGATGCATGCTTTGCCGTGACGATCGATTTTGAGAAGTATCCCGAATGGGCGCACGACGTGAAGCAAGCAACAGTTCTATCGCGCGATGCGAGCGGCCGGCCCACAGTTGTCGAATTTCGTGCATCGGCACTCGGTCGAAGTACGCACTACACACTTGAGTATGACTATGCACATGCACCAAATAAATTGTCGTGGCACATGTCGGATGGTGACATCATGCGTTCGATTGTTGGTTCGTATGCATTTGAACCAGCAGGTTCAGGCACACGCATTACTTATGACTTGGCTGTTGAACTCGTTATCCCGCTTCCTGGTTTTGTTAAGCGTCGTGCCGAGATGAGAATTTTGAGCACATTGAAAGAGTTGAAGACGCGCATCGAATCGTGAAATGTAAATAGTTCGATGAAAATTGGGATTGATGTTGGTGGCACAAAATGTCTTGGTGTTGCAGTCGACGACAGCGGCAAAGTGGTCGAGCAATTTCGCTTACCCACACCTCATGCTGATGCGCTCTGTGACACGCTTATTGAAATAGTTGCTCACCTCGGAGAAGCTTCATCTCTCGGCATCGGAGTCCCTGGCTTAATTACTCCTGAAGGCGTAATTCGCGCATCACCAAATTTGGTTGGAGTGAAAGAATTAGCGCTGCGTCAGTTGATGGAAGATCGTCTTGGTAAAAAAGTTTTGGTGGAAAATGATGCAACGTGCGCAGCACTTGGCGAATGGAAATCGGGTGCTGCGCAAGGCGCAACTGATGCATGGGTGATCACACTCGGCACTGGTATCGGTGGCGGTTTCATTGCCGGATCAGTACTGCAACGAGGTGCTCACGGTTTTGCTGGCGAAGTTGGACACATGGTTGTCGATCCAGATGGACCGCTCTGCCCGTGTGGTCGCAAAGGATGTTGGGAGCGCTATGCCTCTGGTAACGGTCTGTCGTATTTGGCTAATGGCGAGAAAGGTGAAGAGGTGTTGTCTCGCGCAAAAGCTGGTGACGCAGATGCAAACGATGTTGTTGACACATTTGCCAGGTGGGTTGCGCTTGGTCTCGTCAATCTGACCAACATGACCGATCCCGAAGTCATTGTCGTCGGTGGAGGAGTGATTGTTTCGGCAGATGTGGTGATGCCGCGGATTGGTCACTGGTTTGAGCAGTTGCTGTATTCACCTCAGCATCGTGCGCACCCGCGACTTGTTGCAGCACAATTGGGCGAGCAAGCAGGCGCGATTGGTGCTGCAATGCTCAATACGAGCGTCTAAATTGCAGTCATGAGTAACGACTACACCCTTGGACTGCACGAAGTTGGCGATAACTCGTATGCGTACTTGCAGCCAGATGGCGGTTGGGGTTACAGCAACGCTGGTC
>Ga0194041_10000246_pt1 | contig 21277 bp, 20 predicted proteins | sample JunL449m_MetaG_FD_160082 | JGI IMG/M metagenome (GOLD analysis project Ga0194041, IMG submission 160082) | Anoxic zone freshwater microbial communities from boreal shield lake in IISD Experimental Lakes Area, Ontario, Canada - Jun2016-L442-9m | ecosystem: Environmental > Aquatic > Freshwater >...
GGTCAACACGGTGCCGGATGCGACGCTGGAGGCGTACCGCACGCTGGGCAACCCTGGCTCGCGCATCACCGAAGACCTGGCCGGCGCCCGTGCCGTCATGCAGGGCATCGCCGATGCCGGCATTAACTTCTCCGCCGTCACCAAAGAGCTTGAGGACGAGGGCGTCGCGTCGTTCCAGAATGCCTATGTAGGCATGCTCGAGGCGATCCAGAAGCGCCACGACGCAGTCAGCTGATGTCACAAAGGGGTCAGACCCTTATGTGACATGCCTGAAGCAATTCCCGAGGCGCACGACCAGCGATTGCTGCTTGGATGTCACATAAGGGTCTGACCCCTTTGTGACATCACGCGCCCGGCAGGATTCGATCCAGCCAGCCGGGCAGCCACCAGTTCTTGTCGCCGATCAGCACCATGACGCTCGGCACGAGCATCAGGCGCACGACTGTGGCGTCGATCAGAACCGCGGTTGCCAGGCCGATGCCGAACATCTTGATCACGACGTTGTCGATCAGCACGAAAGCCATAAAGACCGTGATCATGATCAGCGCTGCTGCCGTGATCACACGCGCGGTGTGAGACAGGCCGACCTCGATACTTCGAAGTGTCGAGGCACCACGCTCGTGTTCCTCGCGAACGCTGCTGATCAGGAACACCTGATAATCCATCGAGAGTCCGAACAGGATGGCGAACATCATCATCGGCACGTAGGCCTCGATCTGCACCGCCTCGGGCACGCCGATGTAACGAGAGGCCCAACCCCACTCGAAGATTGCGACGATCACGCCGTACGCAGCGCCGACGGAGAGCACGTTCATCACCGCACCGCTGAGCGGTACGAGGATGGAGCGGAACTCGACGACCAGCAGGAGGAACGAGAGCAGAATCACCGCACCGATGAAGAATGGCAGCCGGTCGGTAATGCGATTGGACAGCGCGATCATCGCCGGCGTCACTCCAGTGACGTCGACCGTCACGGCCTTGCCAGCAATCGGCTGTACCTCACCGGGAAGACGATTGACCAAGTCTTCCGTGGCCTGTGCGGTCGGCGACGACTTGGGTACTACTTGGATCAGCGTCACCTTCTGCTTGGCGTTGATTGCCGGCGGATAGACGACCTTGACGTCACTGTCCTTACCGACGGCAGCGATGATCTTCTTTGCGCCCGCCTGATCCGTATACGGTGACAACACAATCTCGATGGGCCCGTTCTCGCCGGCACCGTAGGCCTTCGCGATTTGGTCGTACGCGGCCCGCGTCGTCGAGCCCTGAGGATCGGAGCCAGCGTCGACCTGCCCCAGCGTCATCGAGAAGAACGGAATTGTCAGGGCGCCGAGGATCACCACGGCGATCAGCAGAAAGGGAATCGGGTGGGAACCGACAACGCGCGCCCATCGCCCCCACATACCGCTCGAAATTTCGCCCGCCGAATCGATCGGAGGCGCATTGCGATCGCGCTTACGAAGAATGCGCATGCCAAACAGCGAGAGCAGTGCCGGCAGCAGGGTGAGCGCTGCCAAAATCGCGGTCAGTACGGCAAACGAGGCTGTGACGCCCAACAGTGAGACGGTCGGGATACCGGCGAGGAAGAGGCCGGTGAGGGCAATCGCAACGGTGACACCTGCCACCAGCACCGCGCGGCCAGCGGTACCGAGCGCGGCTGGGATCGACTCTTCGATGGTCATGCCCGCCCGTAGTTGCTCGCGATGGCGATTGACGATGAAGACCGCGTAATCGATGCCGACGCCGAGCCCGATCATCGCAGCGAGCACCGGTGCGATCGACGAGATGGGCGTAACCGATGAAAACACGGTGATCGACATCAGCCCCAACATCAACCCAGCGATCGCGCTGAGGAGCGGTGCCACCATGGCGAGCACCGTCATGAAGGCGATCGAGAGGATAATCAGAGCCGCAAAGAGCCCGAGTACCTCGGAGATGTCCTGCCCTGCGCCCGCTGCCTCAGCCGCCGGCGCACCCGAGTAGGCGATATGAACGCCCGATACGGCTTTGACTGGCGCCATCACATCCTGCAGATGGGTGTACATCGCCGGTGTGATGTCGTTGACGTTGACCGTGTAACGAATATTGATCAGCGCCGTCGATCCGTCGGACGAGACGGTACTTGGCTCGGCGAAGGGGTTTCCCACCACGCCCATCGACGGTAGCGTCTTGATGTCCTTGATGGCCTTTGTGATGACGTCTTGCGTCGCCTTTACCTTCATTGCCCCGGGGGCGCCGTAGACCACGATTTGGCCAGGCGTACCGGTATTCGAAGTTGGGAAGGCCCGATTAAGCGTGTCGCTGCCACGAAAAGCGCTCGTGCCAGGAACGGACAACCCTTCGTTGTCGTTGACATCAACGAGCTTCGTGGCTGTCGTCATTCCTGCCAGCAGAAGGATCCAAAGCACGACGACGACCCAGCGGTATCGCGCGCATATTCCTCCGAGCTTGGCAACCATTGTTTCCTCCTTGGCAGAATTGTATCGAACGTGCGACACATGTCGCCTTTGTCGATCGGTCACCCTAAACTGCCCGCATCGCCTGAGGAGAGTCTGATGAGCCTGTTTGAGATCCGTAAGATCGTCACGATCACCGAGGAGATCCACCACGATTTCGGTCCGCAGCCGGAACAGCCGGCGCGCAAGGGTGCCGTGCTGGCCGTCGTCACGAATCCGTACGTCGGCACGTACGTCGAGGATCTCAGCCCCGCGATGGACGAGTTGAAGGCGCTGGGCGAACACCTCGGCAAAATCTTGATCGATCATCTCGGCGGCGATGCCTCGGCCATTGAGGGCTATGGCAAGGGCGCCATCGTCGGCTCGAATGGCGAGATCGAACACGGTGCCATGTGGCATATCCCCGGCGGTGGCGGCATGCGCGCAGCGATCGGTGGCGGCACCTCCATCGTGCCGTCGACGAAGAAAGTTGGCCCAGTCGGTGCCCGCCTCGACGTGCCACTGACCCACATCGACTGGTCCTACGTCGGTAGCCATTACGACGCAATCGAAGTTGGTGTACCCGATGCACCACGCGCCGACGAAATGGTCTTGATCCTTGCGATGGCCACGACGGGTCGCGTCCACGAGCGTCTGGCAACAGGCTTCTCGCTCGAAGACCGCGGCAAGCCAGGCGTCCCCGCATGAGAATCGCCTTCATTGGCCTCGGCCGCATGGGCTGGCACCTCGCCGGCCACCTCGCCGCCGCCGGCCACGAGTTGTCCGTTTTCGATATCGACGCCGACGCAGCACAGCGGTGGGCTACCGAATTTAGTGGCACCGCTGCCGCCTCGATCGCTGAGGCCGTAGCCGACTGCAACGTCGTCTGCTCGTCCGTCCCGGCCGACCCGCAACTGCGGAGCATCTGGGACGCCGCACAAGGCAGTCTCGCTTCGGGTGCAATTTGGATCGACCACTCCACCACCTCCGCCGAGATCGCACGCGAGCTCGCCGCCGAGGCAACCGCCTCTGGCTGCTCGTTCATCGATGCACCCGTCTCGGGCGGCACAGTCGGTGCCGAGAACGGCAAGTTGGCCGTGATGGCCGGCGGCGACGCCGCGGCATGGGAGACGGCCAGCCAAGTCGTCGCTGCCTACGCAGCCCGTGCCAACCTGATTGGCGGCCCGGGCGCGGGACAGCTGACGAAGATGGCCAACCAGATCTGCGTGCTCGGCGTCGGTCAAGCACTCGCCGAGGGTCTTACCTTTGCCGAACAGTCCGGGCTCGACCCGCGCAAGGTGCTCGAGGTGATGCTGACGGGCTCGTCGACGTCGTGGATGATGGAGAACCGCGCCGAGTCGATGATCGCCGGCGAATTCGATTTCGGCTTCTCGACCACCCTGATGCGCAAAGACGTCTCACTCGTCCTCGACGAGGCCGACCGTCAGGGCTTCGAACTCCCCGTCACGGCGCTGGTCGCCGAACTGCTCGACGAAGTGGATGCGATGGGTGGCGCCAACGGGGACTGGTGCAGCCTGATGCAGCGCCAGCGTGCCGCAGCGACCGACTGAGACGACCCTCTGCGAGTAGGGTTATCGGGTCCAGCACTACCCGGAGGTTGAGATGCCTAAGCGCGTACTCGTGATCGTGCCGTTCCCCCTCGACGATGAGGGCGTGGCCAATCGGCGTCTGCAGGCCTCCGCAATCGACCTAGGCCCAGATATCCAGTTCGATTTCGAGCCGGTCAAGGCAGGCGCTGCACTGCTCGATAGCTTCCACGATTCGATGCTCGCGGACCTCGCGCTCTACGAGGTCGGCATGTCGGCTCAGGAGCGTGGCTACGACGCGGTCTGCAGCGACACGATGAGCGACTCGGGCGTCAATGCCTTGCGTTCGTTGCTCGACATTCCGGTGATTGGCCCTGGGCGCGCCTCGTACCTGACGGCGCTGATGCTCGGCCAGCGGTTCTCGGTGCTAACGCAGTGGGACGGCTGGATTCCGATCTACCAGAAGGGCGTCCACGACGCAGGACTCGATGCGCACTGTGCCTCGATTCGGTCGATCAACATGCGGCCCGACCTGAAGAACCTGCTGGGCGGCAAAGAAGAGGTCGTCTTTCCGCTCTTGCTCGCTGAGGCCCAACGCTGCATCGAGGACGGTGCCGACGTGATCTGCCTCGGCTCGACGACGATGCATCAGGCGCACGGCTTTCTGACGGAGAACCTGCCCGTGCCCGTCATCAACCCTGGTCCGCTCAGCTACGCAATCGCCCACATGCTGCTCGTCACGGGCCTCTCGCAGAGCCACAGCTTCTACCACCAGCCCGAGGTACCAAAGCAGGGCATGACTGCCGCGATGCTCGACGCTGCCCGGGCCTACGAGGCCGGGCAGGAGTAGCGGGGGCAGGATTCGAACCTGCGACCTTCGGGTTATGAGCCCGACGAGCTACCAGACTGCTCCACCCCGCGTCGTGACGGCAACTCTAGCGCTGATCACGATTTGAGGCACCACTTCACAGGTTCTACCCCATTCGGTTTAGCCGTCTCGGAGACGCTGCAGGAGCTGCTGCGTTTGTACTGAGGTGGCACCGTGGCGCACGCAGTAGGCATAGGCACGCCGCCCGGCACCCGCATCGCTGCCGGCCGTTGGGTAGCGACGGCGAACCTGTTTCTCCAGAGCAGCGACGTCGAGGGCGCCGCGCGCTGCGGCTGTTTTCGTCGCAGCGGGTGCGAGCTCGGCCGTCACCCTCCCAATCACGTCGGGACCAAAACCACGGCGCGCAAGGAAGGCATATGCGCGTTGGCGCGTCTTCGTCGTGCTTGGACGCGACTCGAGCAATCGCCGCGCGACCGCTTCAGCATCGAAGTTGGCATATGCCTCGTCGAGCGCCCCCTCCACCACCTCGGGAGCAAAGCCCTGCTTGCGCAACCGCTGGCGTGCCGAATAGGGAGCCTGCCCCTCCTCCATCAACCGTCGTGCGCGCCCCCGCGCCAGGGCATCGTCGTTGAGGATGCCGAGCGCATCGCAGCGCTCGAGCGTCTGGGTGATCACCGACGGTGCATAGCCCTTGCGGGTCAGACGCTCGCCCATTTTGGCGCGAGAGGCCATCCGAAAATCGAGCGAGCGCACCGCATACGCGAAGGCCTGCTCGGTCTGCGCCCGCTGCTCAAGTGAGGCACGGCGTGCGTCCGTCAGGTCTTCCCCGACGCGCAGGTGCTCATCCGCGACGAGGCCGACGGGCAGCGTCGCCCAAAAACTGCCATCGAGATGGACGCGCACGACTGGCTTAGTGGCCGATGGTGCCAATCGCGTGATCTCGGCCATGCCTCGAATATATCGCCCACCATGCCAGTCGGAACCTCCGCCCGTCGTGGCGCGTACGCTTTCGCGCATGCGGGCAGCGGTGATCGACATGGGGACAAACTCGACGCGGCTGCTGATCGCAGACGTCGCGGGTGGCGAAATCGTCGAGCTCGAGCGTCTGATGACGATCACCCGCCTTGGTGCGCACGTCGATCGAGACCACCGTCTTGCCGAGACCTCGATGGGACGGACGCGCAAGGTCGTGACCGACTACGTCGAGCGGGCGCGGGCCATGAATGCGGACGTCATCTTCGCGAGCGCGACGAGTGCCGTGCGCGACAGCAACAACGGCGAGGCGTTCATGGCCTCCCTCGCACGCGATCTGGGTATCGCGGCCCGTGTGTTGTCGGGCGATGAGGAGGCCCGGGCAACCTTCCGCGGTGTCACCTCGGCCCAACTGACGACCGAGCCGACGGCAGTGATCGACGTCGGCGGCGGCTCAACCGAGATCGTGGTCGGCCAGGGCACCCACGTGCTCGGCGCCGTCTCGCTGCAGGCAGGCTGCGTACGCGCCACAGAGCGTTGGCTCAGCGAGGATCGAGTCGGCCCCGAGCAGATGACGATCGCGCGCCAAGAGATCGACCTCCTGCTCGACCGCCACCTCCCACCCGACCTGGCCAAGACGGTGGTCGGTGAGCCGATTGCGGTGGCGGGCACGGCCACCACGCTCGCCGCGCTCGACCTCAAGCTGCCGGGCTACGACGCCGAGCGGATCCATGGACATCGCGTCGATCGTGACGTCGTCGCAACCTGGATCGCGAAGCTCGCACCCCTGACAGCCGCCGAGCGCCACTCGCTCTACCCGGCGATCGAATCGGGTCGAGCCGCGTTGATCGTGGGTGGCTCAATCGTGTTGCTGGCCGCACTCGATGCGCTCTACGCCGATGGCTACGTTGCCTCTGAGCGCGACATCCTGCACGGCCTCGTCCTGGGCCTCGCCTCGTAGAGCTAGACGGTTGCGTCGAGCGTGCGGCGCACCTCGAGCAGGTGCTCGTTGACGTGCATCAACTCCATCGCCTCGGCGAGCAGCGACGGCGAGCAAAGCAGTTCCGACTCTACAAACGCGTCCCAATCCCGCGGCAACGACCCAGCGCAATAGGCGGGCAGTTGGTCTTGGAGGAGTTCGTGCACGGATTGGCGGGCAAGCGTGGAGATAGGTGACATATCGCACCAACCGCCGTAGCAGCCCACCTGCTGCTCTATCCTCGTGAGGCCCCGATGGCGGAATTGGTCAGACGCTGTCGACTTAAAATCGACTGCCGAAAGGCATGCGGGTTCGAGTCCCGCTCGGGGTACTTCAGACGGCCTCGCGGGCGAGGAACGTCCGTACCTCGTCGACTGAGCCAATTACGGGGACGTTTGGCAGGCTGCCCCGGAGGAAGCTCCCGTAGCCCTTAGTGACGAGCCGGGCGTCGAGGACGGCCACCACGCCGCGATCCGATTCCGAGCGCAGCAGGCGCCCGAAGCCCTGCTTGAGCAGGAGAGCTGCGTGTGGCAGTTGGACGTCGCGGAAGCCGTTGCCTCCATCGCGTTCGGCGCGTTCGGACTTGGCGGCGATCAAGGGGTCGTCGGGGACGGCAAAGGGCAGGCTCTCGAGAATCACCAGTTCGAGCGAGCGGCCGGGGATATCGACGCCCTGCCAAAACGTCATCGACGCGAACAGGACGGACGTCTCGTCTTCGCGAAACCGGTCCAACAGCACATCGCGCGAGGCCTCGCCCTGGCAGAGCACCGGCATGGTAAGACGATCGCGCAGCAGGTCGTGGGCACGCTGGAGACGACTGATCGACGGAAACAACACGAGTGCCCGTCCGCCCGCCGCCTCGATCAGTTCGCCAATCCGATCGGCGACGACCACGGCATCTGCCTTGCCACCACCGACGATGTCGTCCGGCACGTAGAGACGCGCGTTCGACTCGATATCGAACGGCGAATCCTCCACGTGTGTGGTCGCTGCATCCGCGCCAAGCCGGCGACAGATACCCGTCATGCCATCGCCGTCGGCCAGGGTTGCACTGACCAACACCGCAGCGTGCAGTTTGTCCCACAGGTGCTCGCGGAGCAGCGGCCCCACGGCCGTTGGGGCCGCACGCAACTCCACTCCGCCACGCGTGTCGCGCTCCGACCAGACGACCGTCTCCTCGTGGTCCGGCGAGAGAATCGCCTCCAGCGCTAGCGCCTGGCGTTCGGCCTGACGCGCCAAGGCCTCGGTCTCGTCCGAGAAGTCGCGAATGCGCTCGGCAATACGTCCGAGTGCATCGCGCATGGCATCGGCAGCATCGAGTGGCAACAGCCGCAGACGCGTCTCGTCGAGGCGCACGCGGCGCCCCTCGGGCAGGGCGTTGAAGAGGCGATCACCGTGCATCTGTAGCAGCGCTAGTTCGGCGGTCGGCGGCAACTTGATCGCCGCCGTGCAGGCCGTGTCGATATCACGCGCAAAACGCGACAGCGCAGGTGCAGAGACACGGGCGCCAAGCGACTCGGCCGCAATCTGCTCAAAGGTATGGGCCTCATCGATGATCAAGACGTCGTGCTCGGGCAGGATTACCGGCTCGCCGCCGCGGGCCGAACGCAACGCGAGGTCGGCGAGGTAGAGCGAGTGGTTGACGAGCACGATCTCGCACCCCGTGGCACGCTCGCGGGCGAGCTCGGCGTAGCAGCCGTCGCGCTCGGCACAGCGTGCACCACGACAACGGTCGGGACCAACGGAGAGTTCGCGCCAGACAACCTCGCTTGGCACAAACGGAAGCTCGTCGCGATCGCCCTCACGTGTACGCACGAGCCAATCCTCAAGACGCCCAAGCTGACCGCTGTACTCCTCGGGCACGCGCTGGTGCGCGAAGGCACGCTGGACGCGACAGACGTAATTGCTGCGGCCCTTCACGACCGCTGCCGTGATCTGCATTCCCGTCGCGGTGCGGGCGAGCGGCAAATCCTCGGTCAACAGCTGGCCCTGCAGGGCCTTCGTAGCCGTCGAAATGACGACACGCTGCCCACTCATGGCGGCCGGTACGAGGTACGCAAGGCTTTTGCCAATGCCAGTTGCCGCCTCGGCCACCAGCACACCACCCCGCTCGATCGTGCCGCCAACCTGCTCGGCTAGGCGCAACTGCCCGTCGCGCGAGCGAAACCCGGGTAGCACGGCTTTAAGCGGCGAGGACCGACCGAGTTCTTTCTGATAGCGAGGCATGCCGGACAACTCAACCTACCAGCGCAGTCGGCGACCCGACCGGACGCCTTCGGTGGTACGGCCGGCCACCCAGCCGCTACCGTCCGTGCCATGCCGCCGTTAGAGATCGCTCTCGCCGTGATTCGTGGTACCGGTAGCGTCGTCTGGATCGAGCGCGGGACGCAGCCCTCGCTCGGCTTCTGGGCGCTCCCGGGCGGACGGATCGAGCCAGGCGAAGATTCCCTTGAGGCCGCGCGCCGCGAGGTGCTCGAGGAGACGGAGCTCGTCGTGACAGGTGGCGTACCTCTTGCTGTCCTAACGGAGCGCTTCGAGACGGCCGACGGCGCCCACCTGTACGACGTGATCGTCCACGTTGCCCTCTTTGCCGACCCCGGTGGCGAGCCGGTTGCCGCCGATGGGGTGACGGCAACACGACGCAGCCTCGAGCCTCCTGCCCCCGCGCTGGCGCCGGATCAACGGCTCGCCACGCTTGCCGTAGCCGAGGATCCCCACCTGCTGATCGCTCGGATCCAGGTCGTCGGCGACGACCTAGTCATTCTCAGCTGGGACGAGCAGCCCACGGCAATCCGATAACCTATCGCCGCAGTAGCCACCGGAGAGGACTCCATGCATCACCTAATCACCCGCCGCACGCTCGCACTCCTCGCGGTGCTGCTCGTCGGCATCGTCGGTGGCGCGAGTGCGACCGCCGCGATCATGCGCTCCGGCACCCCCGTCCGCGAAGTGCTCGCACAGAGCACCAACCCACAGGGTGGTGATGGCCGCACGCTCTATCTCCAGCGCGTGACGATCCCGGGCAACACGCCACTTGCGGCCCACACGCACGCGGGCACGCAGATCGCTGCGATCACGACCGGCGTCCTGCGCTACACCGTGATCAAGGGCAAGCCCGTCAAGGTCCTCAAGCCCAATGCGCTCGGCACCAAGCCCGAGTTTATCCGGACGATCAAGCCGGGCCAGACCTACGACGTCAAGGCTGGCTACTCGGTGATTGAGCCTGCCGGCACCGCGCATCAGGTGCAGGTGATGGGCGCGACCGAGGTCGTCATCTACGTCGCCTCGCTCTTTACGAACGGCGAACCCGTCTCGATCCCCTACGTCACAGCGTCGTAGGCGCTGCGACCACGGAGTACCTCCGTTCTCGCCCCGTTTGGGTCGAGCCAGTCGGCGCAGCGTCCACGCCGCCCGATGCGGAACAATAGGAATGACGCCGCACTCAGCGGCGTTTGATCTGGTACGACCACACGTTCAAGCAGAGGACTCGGCATGGCAGACGACGGAATTCATGAGCTCGCAATCATCGGCGGCGGACCGGCTGGCTACACGGCTGCCCTATACGCCGCGCGTGGCGATCTCTCGCCCGTCGTGATCGAGGGCTACGCCGCTGGCGGCCAGCTGATGATCACCTCCGAGGTCGATAACTTCCCTGGCTTCCAAGAGGGCATCATGGGCCCTGAGTTGATGCAGCAGATGCGCGCGCAGGCCGAGCGTTTCGGTGCCGTGATGCGCACCGAGGATGTCACCGAGGTGCGTTTCTCGGATGACCCGATGTCGAAGCCCCACGAGCTGCAGATTGGCTCCGACGTTGTGCGCACACGCACTGTCGTCGTCGCGACCGGAGCAACCGCACGCCAGATCGGACTCGACTCCGAGGTGCGTCTCCAAGGCCGCGGCGTCTCGTACTGCGCCGTCTGCGATGGCGCGTTCTTCCGCGAGCAACACGTCGTGATTGTCGGGGGTGGCGACTCCGCGATGGAGGAGGCAACCTTTCTGACGAAGTTCGCCTCCAAGGTGACGATCGTGCACCGCCGCGAGGAGTTGCGCGCCTCGAAGGTCATGCAGGAGCGCGCTCGTGCCAACGAGAAGATCGACTGGGAGCTCGGCTATGTCGTCGAAGAGGTGCTTGGCGAAAACGCCGTCAGTGGCCTCTTGCTCCGCGAGACCGACGGCACTGCGACCAAAGAGATTTCCTGCACCGGGCTGTTCGTTGCGATTGGTCACGACCCGACCACCACACTCTTCCAGGGCATGCTCGACATGGATAGCAACGGCTACCTCGTCCAGCAGCCTGGCTCGACCGCCACGCGCGTGCCCGGGGTCTTCGCCGCTGGCGACGTCGCCGACCACGTCTACCGACAGGCAGTCACAGCGGCCGGTAATGGCTGCATGGCTGCACTCGACGCCGAGCGCTGGCTCGCCGAACAGGCCTAGCCCGACCCGCGCGCCGTGCCGTATTTCATCTGCCCCAATTGCCAAAACCGCTCCTTCGACGAGGACGGACGCGAAGGCCTGTCGCATCAGGCGCGCGGCTGCCACGAGTGTGGCTTCGGCTTTGTGTTCCAACTGCTTGAGGACTACTTCCCCCGCCCCGGTGCTGGCTTTGCTGTCTGTGACAGCGATGCGCGCGTGATCGCGACCGGCAAGGGACTCTTTGAGGTGACCGGCCGGTTGGAGCCGACCCTCATCGGCGAAGACGTACGCACGGCACTGGCGCTGACGTTCGCCGACGGCGACGACCCCGTGGGCACAGCCCTCGAGTGGGGCGTGCGACAGCTCGATAAGCACGCGACGCTGCACCATGGTGCAGGCATCGACAAGCCGGTGATCTGCGACCTATTCCCGGCTTATGACGCCGACGGTGGACTACTCGTCGCAGTCACGCCCGTCTGAAGCTGACGCGCCTCCACCCGCTGCCGCTCGACGATCGCCTGCAGGCGGTGGATCGCTGCGAGATCGTCAACGCGCTCACCCACGCTGCGCATGATCGTGCTGGCGGTCGTTGGCGTCAGTAGGAGACCGAGCGCCTCGAGACGCTCGGCATCGCGCACCGAAAGCGACTGGCGGGCAGCCGCCTCGAGTTCCCACCAGGCCTCACGCAGACGGGCGTCCGCCAACTCGTCAGCGGTGCGTTCGACGTGGCGGGCAAGGCGTTCGGCGTAGAGCTCGATGTCGAGGCGGTCCATGCCCCGATCCTGCCACGGCCTCAGCCGACGCGGGCGCGCGAGGGGCGCGCAGTTTGCCGCAGCTCCTGCATCCCTGTGGGACAGAGATCGAACAAGACGCACCGATCACAGTACGCCTTGCGCGAGGTACAGACCGCCCGGCCATGGGCGATCAACAGGTGCGTCCAGTCGGTCCATTCCTTGCGCGGCACGATCTGCATCAGTTCGCGCTCTGCTTTGACGGGCTCGACCGTGTCGGTCAACCCCAGTCGGAGCGATAGGCGCGAGGCATGCGTGTCGACCGCAATGCCCTCGGCCAAGCCGTAGGCATTGCCGAGGACGACGTTGGCGGTCTTGCGACCCGCACCGGGCACCGCTTTGAGCTCGCGCATCGTTCGCGGAACCTCACCCCCGTGCTCGTGCAAGATGCAGCGCGCTGCGCCAATCAACGACTTGGCCTTGTTGCGAAAGAAACCCGTCGAGTGGATCGCGTCTTCCACATCGCTCTGATCCGCGCCCGCGAAGGTCTCGGGCGTCGGAAAACGCTCGAACAGCGGCGGCGTGACGAGATTGACGCGATCGTCCGTGCATTGCGCGGAGAGAATCGTCGCGACGAGTAATTCCCACGGCGTGCGGAACGTCAGCGAGCACTTGGCGTCGGGATACTCCGCTCGTAGGCGCCGCACGATTGCTCGCGCCCGCGCGGAGGGTTCGCTGGTGCGGGTGACTCTAGGCATGCTGCCCCGGCAAATCGGTGCCGGCACAGAGCAGGCCCAACGCCGGGCAGCTCTCGCACAGCAATTTCGACGGCGTCGGACGCCAGGGACCTGTCAGAGCCGCCTGCACACGAGCCTCGAGCCCCGCGCGTAACTGGTCTCGCTGGGTCGCCTCAAAGATGCGCGTGGCCAATTGAGAGGCCGCCTCGTCGTCGCCAATCCACTGGTAAGCGACCTCGACCGTGGTGTAGCCCGCTTCGAGCCCGGCCAGCGCATACAACTCTTCTTGAATCGTGTACCCATGATCGCGACGGTCGGCGGGAGTCTCGCCCTTGAGCCCACCCACCTTGATGTCGCCGATGACCAGGCAATCGCCGTCGCGCGCAGTCAGATCGAAGGCACCTGTGACGGTGGCGTCGCCAAGTTGAAGCAAGAACGGCTGCTCATGGCGGACGTCCGCGAGCGCAGCAAAGCGGGCCTGCAGGGGCGAGCGGTGCCAGCGCTCAACGGCTGCCCGCGCCTCGGCCTGCTCCGTGGTCGTGGCCGCAGGTTCGATTTCGAGCAGGAGCGTGCCCGCATCGCTGTCTACCCCCAGCTCGATCGCCTCGTGGACCGCCTTCCCAATTGGTGCAGTACCACCCGCCTGCACGGTTGGCAGCCCCAGCATCCTCTGAGCGTGGAAGCGGTAGCCACAGCGTTCGAACAGATCGAGCGACGAGTAGGAGAGCGACGGCACGACCCATGCATCTGCCTGACCAAGCGCACGCAGCGACGGCAACTCGCTGCCTGTCTCACCATTCATCGTGCCCACGGCATCGACGTCGAAGGCCAACTGTGCCCCACCGTCATCGAGCACGTACTCGACCGTGTCGTCGCGGATTACCGGCGGAAGATCAGGGGCGACCGAAACGTCGCTGACCAGAATGCCCACTTGGGCCTCATCGAGCTCGAGCACCCGCGCACCAAGAGCCGCGTCATCATCGATCAGGCCCAACAGCCAAGAGAGCGTTGTGCCGTTCGACAGCGTTGGCCCGCGGGCACCGGAGATAATCAGGTGATCACGAGCTCGGGTACAGGCAACGTACGCAATGCGATGCGACTCGCGCTCACTCGCCGCGCGGTCTTCCTCAAACGCCGCTGCCAAACCACGCGTGACGCATCGCCCATTCGTCGAGGCCGGAACCTTCGCCGCTGCGGTTCCCGCCGGCGATACCAAGGCCAAGCGATCCTCTCGCGGCGCACCCGACGCGGTGTCGGCAAAGACCACGACGGGAAATTCCAATCCCTTCGCCTGGTGCACGCTGAGCAGCCGAATCGCCTCGTCGTCCTCGGAGGCAATCACGCCCTCTGTCTTTAGTTCGCCATCGAGGCGCTTCGACTCAACCGCCCGCACGAAGCCGGGGATGTCACTGCCACGCGCATCGTCGTAGGCACGGGCGACGCGTCGCAACTTCTCGAGATTGGCCATGCGTTCAGCGCCGTCTTTCATCGCCAGCATCGCGAGGTCGTACCGCGTTTCGGAGATAATCGCCGCGACAAGATCGCCAAGGCTGAGCCGTCCGACCTCACTCCGCAATCGCGCAATCGCATCGCGGAGCGTGACGGCACGCGCGAGGTCGTCGTCTTTCAGACCAATCGCCGCGAGGTTGTCGAGCGCGTCGGCAAACTCCCACTCCACCGCGTCTCGCATCAGGGCAAGCCCATCGTTGGAGACGCCCGCCATCGGCGAGGCGAGGCAGGTCAGAAGTGCGAGGTCGTCGTAGCGGTTCCACAGCACGCGCAGCATGGCCAAGACATCACCAACGGGCTGCCGTTGCAAGAAGCCGCGCCCAGTCGACGATACGGTCGGCAGTCCCTCGGCCCGCAAGGCAGCCTCGTACATAGGCGCGCGCGAGCCGGCACGGAAGACCACGGCAATCTCGCCTGGCTGGCAGACGCCCGCATCGACCAATTCGCGCAGACGGCGAGCCACGAGTGTCGCCTCAATCGCACGGCCGCCGTTGACATCGTCACCAACGCCAATCAGCACTTCGACCGGCAGACCTAACGGGGTACCTTCGACCGTCCGGATCGGTGTCAACGGACGGTGGGTAAAACGATCCTCGCGCGAAAAGATGGCGTTGATGGCCGCGATCACCGGCGGCGTCGAGCGTCGATTCTCGTGCAGCGACACCACTTCGATCGACTGATCCTCTGTCGCCGTCGCCCGTTCGGCCCGGAAGACCTCAACCTCGGCACCACGAAAGCCGTAGATCGCCTGCTGCTCGTCGCCGACCGCGAGCAGTGGCGTGCCCGGTGCCCGCAGCAAGCTGATAATCGCATTCTGCAGACTGTCGGTGTCCTGAAATTCGTCGACCATGATCTCGCGAAAGCGTTCCTGCAGCGTGGCGCGCACATCAGCATGGGTCTCGAGCAACTGGCGGACGTAGAGCTGAAGGTCATCGTTGTCGACGGCACCGACTTCGGTTTTTGCCTCGGTGTAGGCGTCCGCAAACAGGTCGAGCAAGACCTGGAGCGGAGCCTGAAACTCGCTGACCAGCACATCGCGTGCCTGCAACTCGACCTCTGCGATCAGCGCTTTATAGGCGGCGTCGCCGAGCGTATAGGTCTTGAGATCTGCCAATTCGATCGGCTCGGGACTCCGCGAGAGCACATCGAGCAGATCGAGCGCCGCTTGGCGACGTTTGACAGCCTGATCCGAATCCGTGCCAGCCGTCGAGACCTCGGTGGTCGCCGGGATGAGCTCGGCGATCGCAGCCTCGAGGTCGTCAGCCGTCGATGTCGCGCTGGGGGCTGTGACTGCACGACCACGCGTCCGTGCGCCGTCGAGCAATGCGACGGCGATCTCGCGGAGATCCTCACGACCGTACAACGCGACAAGTTGCAGGCCAGGGTCGCCCAGCTCGTGAAGCATCGACGCCAGCGCACGCTCGAAGGCCGCATCGCGAAGCAACACGGTCTCGACCTGATCGGCGACGCGCAAACCACTCGTCAGCCCAGCCTGCTCCGAAAACTCCGCCAGAATCCGGCGACAGGCGCCATGAATCGTGCCGATCCACCCACTCTCGACGAGTGGGATCAGATCGTCACGCCCCTCAAAGCGAAGGCGGCCACGAATGCGTTCGCGCATCTCACCCGCGGCCCGTGTCGTGAAGGTGACGGCGAGCACCTGTGCGGGCAAGTGGTTGCGCTCCGTCACCGAGCGCACGTAGCGCTCGACGAGGACGGTGGTCTTGCCCGACCCGGCTCCCGCATCGACGAAGACACCGCCCGGTGCCTCTACAGCAGCAAGTTGCGACGGCGAAAGCTCGTGACGAGCGCGGCGCGCGGTCATAGTGCCACCCGACAGATGCCACGGTAGTCGCAGAACCGCGTGCACAGGGTGCTCTTCTGCGGATCGTGACGCACGTCGCCATCACGAATCCGCAGTACCCGCGCTGCGGCCTCGCTGCGGGCAGCCTCGAGCGCAGACTCAAAGTCGTCGTGACTGAGGCGATCCGCCCGAGCAGTGTTGGCTGGCAAGACGTCGAGCTCATCGACATCAACAATGCCGCGCACGTGGCCCTTGCGAATCGAGACCAGCAGACCACCGACCGGCTCGCGGCCGAGTACCTCGCGGAGCGCAAGGAGATAAAGCGGAATCTGCAGTTTTCCGTCGCGGATGATCTCGGCGCCGGTGCTGATCGTGCTGGTCTTGTAGTCGACGACCATCGCCCGGGCGGTAAACGCGGGGTCTGCATCGATCCGATCGATCTTGCCCGACACGTGCGCGGGGCCGACGTTGAGCCCCTCTTTGCGGCCAGGCTGCGCACCACGCCCACCGAAGGCAACCTCAAACTCTGTTGGCACCAGCGGTGCTGCATTGCGTGCCGCCTGCTGGATCAGCCGTGCAAGATCGCGACGAAGGCCCCAGCCGAGCAGCTCGAGCGTGAGCGGATCCCCCGCCACAACCGGCTGGAGTTTGACCATTTCCTCATCGACGATCCGCACCATTTCGACCATCGCGCGGTCGGCATCGTCGGGGCCAATCACCGTCGTCTGCAGGAGCGCCGGTACCTCTTTGTAGAAGCGGCCGAGCACCGTATGCGCGAGCGTGCCCACGCGCAGGCGATTGTCGATCGACTGATCGATCACGCTTGGCCTGAGACGACGCTCGATAAACCAGATCTGCGAGCAATCACCAAAGCGGTCGATCTCGGTCACACCAAACATCTCCCGCGCACGCAGCACATCGACGACGCGTGGATCGACGAGGCGCGTGTTGCGACGCGGCGCGGCGACAGCGCGGCGTATCGCACCACTGACACCCGCCACGCCCGCCAGGCGCAGAGCCTCGGGGCGATCGGTGGCCGCGAGATGGGCGATGCTGCGGGCGCGTTCGCGCACGGTTGGCGCCTCCGTAAGCGGCAAGACGGCGTCGGAGAAACGGCGACGGTAGGTCGGCGGCGGGTCGCCAGCGGCGGTCATCAGGTCTTCCCAAATTGCTGTCGCTGCCAACGGGCTGCCTTCGTCATCGGAGACGCGACGAACTAAAACAAGCCTCCGCCGCGGACGCGTGACAGCGCTGTACACGAGGTGGCGTGCGACATCGCTCTGGTCGGGAGCCTCGACCAGCGGATCCTGTGCAGCTGACGTCCCAACACCAAACATGGGTTCTTCGAGGCCCAGCACGATCGCCACATCGACGTCGATCGTGCGCGCATCGCGAGGGTCAAGGATGCAAATCGCGTCGGCGCGGGTCTGCCGCATCGAGACGGTCAACTCGGCGAGGAGGTCTCGCACCTCAGAGCGAGACGGCGCGGGCTCAATCAGTTCCAACGTCTGCAGGTACGACAACACGCCGGCGGCCACGGCCACGTCTTCGCGCACCGTCGTCGTAGCAACGGGGGCGCGATCGCCGTGGGCGCGCTGCACCATGCCCCGCACCGCGGCGGCAACCTCACCTGCCGCCGACTCTCCCCCACGCGAACCCGGTGGCAGTGCGAGGGCGCGCAGGAGCGGTTCGCCCGCCTTCTCGATCGCGTTGTCAAGCGTGTCCAGCGATCGCCGCATCGGGCGCTCGCTGCGCTCAACAAGATGCGCTGGCGCTCCACTCCACGGCGAACGCAGCCACGTCAGCCGGTCGGTATCGGTTGGCTCTGGCGCCCAGGCCAGGCCGAGCAGTGCTATGAGTGCCCTCCCAAACGGTGTCTTGACGAGCGCGAGCTGTTCCTTACCAACGGCCTCAATGCCTGCCTCGCGCAGTTGGCGCACCAGCCGCGTGCGATCGGCTGCGCCCCGCGGGCCAATGATCGCAATGCGTTGCCCCGAGACACCCTCACGCAAGGCCTCTGCGACACAACCGACTACGACCTCGGCCTCGCCACGCTCGCCCTCGACCTCAGCCGTCGCAATGCCAGTCAGGTCGGGCGCTGCAGCGCTGCGGTCGGGCTCTGCCTCTCCGAGCCGTCGTTCCAGCGCCGCGAGACCCGAATCGCGATCAAACGAGCCTGGAGCCAACTCGACGATGCCGTCACTGCCCGCCAAATCGGCCAACCGACCCACGACGGGCTTCAACACGACGAACGGACTACGACCCGCCTCGTACGGCAGACTGACGACGGCCCGTGACCGCTGGGCGATCAACGTCAACAACGTCTCTTGCGCCAGACTGAGGTCGTCGAAGCCCTGAGCAAACAGCGCTTCGCCGGCGGGCCAGGCGGATACATCGCGCCGCACTGCGGCGATTACCTCGATCCGCAGCCGCGCGCGATCCACACGCTGCGCCGCGTCGAGCGCGGCCCACCACGTTGCGTAACTCTCTGCCAGCGCAACATCCCCCGCCGCGCGTACGTCGTCGGGCCCTAGCAAGGCCGAACCGAGTCGATCGAAGCGCGCCGCAAGTGCCGAGGTTGCCTCGGGCAATGCTCGCCGCAGCAGTACCTGTCGCGCAGCACCGTGAAGCACTGGTCGCCGATCGCCGGTCGCTCGAGCGATTCGCTCGAACAGCGTGTCGAACGTCACAACATCCGCCCCCACCACGCCGGTCTCCCGCGACAGGAGTTCTCGTTCTGTCACCGTCTTGGCTGTCTGATCGGGCACGACCAGCGCGGCCGTGCGCCCAGCAGCGAGTTCGGCGAGGTAGCGCTCGTAGAGCGCCGCAATCTTGCCGGCGTGGGCCGGACCGATGATCAGTTCAAGGGCCACGGCGATTCGTCGCGCCCGAAGGGCAAACCCTTACGAGGTCTGCTCGGGCGGCGACGCCTCGATGCGCTCTGCCACCAACTTGTTGACGCTCTCCATGCCATCGGAGTAGGCGTAATTGATCTTGACGAAGGGCTCCCACTTCACCGGGACCGCGTCCTCGGGGAAGATGGCCTCGACCGGGCACTCGGGCTCACAGGCACCGCAGTCGATGCACTCCTCGGGATCGATCACCAACATGCGATCAGTTTCGTGGATGCAATCAACAGGGCAGACGTCCACACAGGACCGGTCTTTCGTGTCAATACATGGCTCGGCGATGACGTACGTCACAAGATCCTCCGCGTCGATTTGCGCGTTGGCAGCATACCTCAGAGTGATCCGTGATCCGTGCGGTGCGTCACACCACTGCTCCGGCTGCCGGTGTACGCTGCGCACAGTCATTTTCGAATCTGATTGGAGAAATTCGTGTCTAAACCAGACCAGCCCGACGCACAATCGCGTCGGGGATTCCTCACTGGTGCGGCTGGCGTCGCCATCGGTGCGGGCGTGCTCGGTGCCGCAGGAACCGCGGCAGCCGCACAGTCGCCAAGCACGACCGTGCCGTCGATCCATCCGCCGGTGCACACACCCTTGCCGGCGCATCCGCACCACAACCGCAACCGCTTCGAAAATGCGCCGGGCGGACGGATGACGATCCGTCTCGCTGACGGTCCCGTCACGCTTGACATCGACAACATTGAACCGCTTGGCGTTGCTGCTGAAGCCAAGGCTGGATCGCCACTGTGGCGCGACGCCTTCCGTGTCAACCTCAAGGGCCCGAAGGGCACTGACATTCCGCAGGGAACGCACAAGGTGAGCATCGGCAACAAGTCATTCGACCTCTTTGTCGTGCCCGTCATGAGCACTGGCGGCCACCGCCGCTTCGAAGCAATCATCCACCGCGCCTACCATAGGAGTGCACATGCCTAGCTCTGAGCCGTACCTGGGATCCGTTGACCTTGCTGGATACAGTTACGCCAACGTGGGCTTTGCCGTAGCCGACGGGTCACTCATTCCGTGGTCGCAGAACACGGCGCTGGGATCAATTCTTCACTCGACCTTCGGCGGAAGTTATGGTCAGAGCTTCGGGCTTCCCGATTTGCGCAGCCGCATGCCGATGGGTATGGGCCAGGGAAATGGATTGACGAATCGTGTTTGGGGTCAGACGGGAGGCCAGGAGTCGGAGACCTTGACGATTCTCAACCTGCCACCCCACGCGCACGAGGTATCTCTCGGAGGTACGGCAGGACCGGGTTCCAATCCCGCGGCCAGTGGCACTGCCGGCACGACGAATGCCACGACAGCACCAACAGGCAGCGGAGTTCCGTTCTCAACCCTCCCTCCCTTCCTCGCGTTGCCGTACCTCGTCGCGATTATGGGGGTATACCCCTCGCAAAACTAGCTACCGTCGTCAAACTCGCGCAACGCCGTGTCGACCCGCGCATCAAGCGCGGTGTCGGCCGGCGTCTGCGTGCGACGGGTGCTCCGTCGGCGGCGCCAGACGAACACGAGTGCTACGGCTACTACGAGACCACCGGCGACGAGCGCAATCGGAGCGACCCAGGCAACGAGCCCGATGCCAGATGCTGGCGGCGCGGCCAGCACCGAGGGGCCGAAATCCGCCACGAGTGCGTCCTCAACCTGCTGCTTTGTCCACCCCTCCATGCGCTTCTTCTCGACGAAGGCGCGGATGCGATCGGCTGCAGGACTATGCGAGAGATCGAGCCGGCTCTGACACGTTGGGCACATCAGCTCGCTCTCGATGTCGGACATCGAAAACTGTGGCTGCGCTGCCGAGGCGATCGGTACGAGCACCAGCAGGACGGCGAGCAGGATGAGGAGACGACGGATCATGTTGAAGCCTGTGCTTTGGCAATCGCCTCGCGCAGGCCAGCAGCGGTGACCTCACCCGGGAACCAGGCGACAGCCCGCCCCTGCGCATCAAGGACAAACGTCTCGGGAAACGCGCTGACGCCCCAATCTCGAGCGACATCGCCACCGTCATCGTGCACCAGCGGGTAGGTGAGGCCGTAGGTCTTTGCAAACGCACGGGCGTCATCACTGAGGTCCTGCGTATCGACACCGACGAAGGCGATGCCTTGCGGCTGTCCGTCGGTGACCCAGAGATCTTGCAGAATCGGCGCCTCATCCTTGCAGGGGTTACACCACGAGGCCCAGAAATTGACGACGACAACCTTGCCACGCAACGAGGCGAGTGCGAGTTCGCCACCTGTGAGCAGCGGAAGGGTAAAGTCGGGCGCAGCTGGTTTGGTGCCCGAGGCAACCTCGGACGGGAATGCCCGTGCACCCGACGTGTGCATCACGGCACGGGCCAGCACAACGCCAAGGCCAAGCAACACGACTGCGACGACCAGTGCAACAACACGCTTCACAGCGATGCAGTCT
>Ga0194041_10000249_pt1 | contig 21108 bp, 20 predicted proteins | sample JunL449m_MetaG_FD_160082 | JGI IMG/M metagenome (GOLD analysis project Ga0194041, IMG submission 160082) | Anoxic zone freshwater microbial communities from boreal shield lake in IISD Experimental Lakes Area, Ontario, Canada - Jun2016-L442-9m | ecosystem: Environmental > Aquatic > Freshwater >...
GATATTCGAAAAGGTCCATGAGTTACTCCCTATTGTCGAGTTCTTCCTCAAGCCATTGGCAAATCACTTTGAGTGATGAACCAGGGCCAAAAATATTTCCAACGCCTTGCTCGCGTAATGCGCGCGCATCGGCATCGGGGATTACGCCACCACCAAAAATTAGAATGTCAGCCAAGTCACGATTCTTGAGTTCTTCAACGGTGCGAGGAAAAAGTGTGAGGTGCGCGCCTGAGAGAAGTGACAGACCCACAGCATCAGCATCTTCTTGCATTGCGGTCTCTGCAATTTGCTCGGGGGTCTGGTGCAGACCGGTGTAAATGACCTCAAAACCATGGTCGCGAAGAGCACGGGTAATGACCTTGGCTCCTCGGTCATGGCCATCTAGGCCTGGCTTGGCAACAACTACTCGATACGGGCGCTTCACAGAAGGTAAACCCTACGCCGTACGGGGGTTTGCGTACCAACCCGCCAGAATGGAGACATGGCATTTCCCCGTCTTCGCAGTCCCCTCGCTCGTGCAGTTGTGCCCGTTCTCGGAGGCATCGCATTTTTCGCCCTGTTCTTTGGGGGTTTATGGCTGGTGGCCGCTGCCATCAACCACCGTGCCGACCCAGGGTCAGCAATTGGGAACAGGGTCTTTGAAGTGGGCAAGGTCAACGCAATGGCAAAAGCCATCTCATCTGATGGTCCATTGCTGCTGCCCGATTTGAAGAGCCCCGACGGCGTGCGATCCATCGTTCTTAACCATGAGGGGTCAGATCCGGCCACCGGCTGGCAGGTCTACTATGCCTTCCCTGCCGACCGCGATGCGAGTTGCCTTGTCACCCACGTTCAAGGAACTACCAGATTCACTGATTGCGACAAGCGCACACTTCAGGTGACGCAGTTAATGGCACCGCCGGAAGTGCGTCCGATTGTTGAGAACAAAAAAACTTTGTATATCGATTTACGAGGGTTGACGACAAGCGTCACCACTGTTCCCTAGTTATTTAGCGGGAACTGAATCGACAAGGCGAATAGCAAATTCTTCAGCGTGTTCAGCCAAATGTCCGCGCTGCAACGCAAGTCCGCCAATCACATCTGCTCCACGCATTTGTAATTCACGTGTCATGACGTCAAGTGATTTTCCGGGGTTCAGTGCGTACGTGCAAAATGCAACAGCTTGCTTTCCGGCCATTGCAGGAAGATGGCGCAAACGATCGATTCCCCATGGCGCTTGACCAACAACAAAAAGTCCGTGCACCCATGTGCCGACGATGACAGTGTCTGCATCTTGAATTGATGCGTGATTCGGATCTTTCATCGAAGAGATGCCAGTAATTGACCAATTCTCTTGTTGCAGGTTGGCAGCGATGAGTTCGCCCGCCTTCCACGTATTGCCAGTGAGACTCTCGATAAGGATTGCTGCCTTCATGCCACTATTTCTACTACTCACGGCGCTCTGAAAAGAACTTCACGAAAGTTTTGTCAACGGCGCCCATGCCAGAGCCAAGTGTTTGGTGCCCTTATCGCGGAACCGGACGGTGACTTCTGTCTTGTCGCCAGTGCCTTTGATCTCAATGACAACACCTTCGCCGAATACTGCATGCATCACGTCGTCACCAGGCTTGAGGTCAACAAGGTGATCCGTATTGCGAGGTTCTGCTGCAGGACGCACAGCACGTTCGGCGCGACGCCCGTATGAACGACCAAACGAATCGTCGTCATCATCATCGTTACGGCGCTTGTACGCCGGAAGTTCTGCATCGTTCCAATCGGTTGAAGTGCGACCAAATACTCGTCCGTGATCAGAACCCGAATCAACATTGCCCTGGCGGTCAAATAACTCTGCAGGTACTTCGGCCAAGAATCGTGATGGTGGGTTGTATTGCGACTGCCCGAACAACATGCGCTGCCAAGCGTGAGACACCAGTAAACGTTCACGAGCACGAGTAAGCCCTACATATGCAAGACGACGCTCTTCTTCTAGTTCAGCAGGGTCGAGCAATGCGCGGTTATGAGGAAAAATTCCCTCTTCGCAACCAACCAAGAAAACAACTGGATATTCAAGTCCTTTTGCAGAGTGCAAGGTCATCAGCACAATGTGATTTTCGGCGTCAAGATCATCAGTATCTGCAACGAGCGCAACTTGTTCAAGGAATTCTTCTACCTGAGTGAATTCGGCTGCTGAACCAATGAGTTCAGAGATGTTTTCAAGACGGCCAGCGGCTTCCACTGTTGCTTCTTGTTCAAGTTCGGTGATGTAACCGCTGTTATTCATTGCAACTTCCAGCAGAGCTGATGGCCCGTCGGCTAACGCTGCATTCATTTCGTCGACCAAGGTGACAAACAATGCGATTCCTTTGATTGCTCCGCCCGACACGCCCGCTTCGCTTGCACGGCGCATGGCATCAATAAACGAAATGCCATTAGCAGTAGCGAAAAGATCAACCTTTCCGATGCTGGTGTCACCAATGCCGCGCTTTGGCACATTAAGCACTCGTTTGATGCTGATTTCATCAAGCGGGTTCGCACCAGCTTTCAAATATGCAATGGCATCTTTTACTTCACGCCGCTCGTAGAACTTTGTTCCGCCAACAACTTTGTACGGAATGCCCGAACGCATCATTGATTCTTCAATGGCACGGCTCTGTGCGTTGGTGCGATACATAATCGCGATATCGCCCCATGCACGCTTTTCTTTCGTATGAATATCCTGTGCAGTTGACGACACCCATGCAGCTTCGTCATATTCGTTTTCTGCGAAGTATCGAACAATGCGTTCACCATCACCGGCTGAGGTCCACAGATCTTTCGGACGCCTTCCGACGTTCTGCGAGATCACTGCGTTAGCCGCCGTAAGAATTGTTTGCGTGCTTCGATAGTTCTGCGCAAGCACCACAACTGTTGCCTCACCAAAGGCACTTTCAAATTGGTCGATATTGCGCATGTCTGCACCACGGAATTTGTAAATGCTCTGGTCGCTGTCGCCCACCACACATACGTTGTGATGCAATGCGCCGAGCATCAGAACAATGCGGTTCTGTGCTTGGTTTGTGTCCTGGTATTCGTCAATAAGAATGTGTTGGAAACGTTCTTGGTATTGGCGCAGCACTTCGGGATGCGCCTCAAAGAGACGCACCACGTTGACCAACAAGTCATCAAAGTCCATCGCGCCAGCACGAATAAGCCGTGCCTGATACTCACGATAAATCTCGGCGTTGCGTCGAGCAGAAATATGTTCGGCAGTATCAAATGCAACAGCAGGTGTGATTAGTTCGTTCTTCCACAAACTGATTTTTGATTGCGCTGCATTTGCAGGGAACTTCTTAGCGTCAAGTCCCATGTCACGAATGACATAACCGACAAGTCGCTTTGAATCTTGCGAATCATAAATAGTGAATTGCTTGGGGTAACCAATCAGTTCAGCGTGTTGGCGCAACATGCGAACACAGGCCTTATGGAATGTGGTGACCCACATTGAGCGTGCAGTTGGACCAACCAAGTCTGCGACGCGATGTCGCATTTCTTCAGCTGCCTTGTTTGTAAACGTAATGGCCAAAATGGCCATGGGTGAGGTGCCCTGCGAAATCAGCCATGCAATGCGCTGCGTAAGAACGCGAGTTTTGCCAGAGCCAGCACCAGCTACAACAAGCAACGGACCACCGGGGTGGTACACAGCCTCTTGTTGGTCAGGGTTCAGCGGCGTGCTGTTACCTGAAGAGCTAAAGAGTTGATCTGACATGGTCCCGCCATCTTACGAGCGGACTGTGTCGGCCCGAAGAATGCGTTGTTATGCGCGTGCGTTGACTACGAAAGGCAATGAACGAGGACCACGGACTTGACCCGTGCTCCACGTGACTATTTCGTTTGCATCGACAGAGAAATCTGGGAAGCGCTGAAGGAACACTTCAATGGCAACATTCATTTCCAAACGAGCAAGGTTTGAACCAAGGCAACGATGAATACCAAGACCAAAAGCGGCGTGGCGATTCTCTTCGCGGTCAATGACAACTTCGTTAGCGTTTGCAAATTGGTTATCGTCACGGTTTGCAGCAGGGAAAGGAAGAAGAACCCAATCTTCTTTCTTCATCTGCACACCATGGAATTCCATGTCTTCTTTCACAAGGCGCGCCATGGTGACAGGCGCATACGCACGAAGGAATTCTTCAATAGCTGTAGGAATCATGTCTGGGTTTTCTACCAAACGACGACGATCAACCGAGTTAGTCGCAAGATGCCACAACGAAGAACCAATTCCGCTCCATGTTGTGTCAATACCGGCGATCAACAACAAGATGACTGAACCCGCAACGTGGCGTGGTGACAGTTTCTCGCCGAAAATTTCAGCATTCAGTAAGAATGAAATGAGGTCTTCACGTGGATTCTCGATGTGGTCATTGACATGGAACTCGAGATACTCGTTGAATTCCATGAATTGCTGCATGCGAGCTTCTGTGCGCTCTTCTCCAACTCCGCTGAGAACAAGGTTCACCCATCCGCGGAACTTGTCACCGTCTTCAACTGGTAAACCAAGCATGCGCGCGATAACCATGACTGGAATGTGCTGTGAGTACTGCAACGCAGCATCGATGTGATCTGCATCTCCCATGTCATCAATGAGTTGATTGCAAATAGCCACGACTTCGTCGCGCCATGGGTCGATGACCTTTGGCGTGAAAGCTGGCAAAAGCAACCGGCGCGCTTCACCATGAAATGGAGGGTCTGAAGAAATTGGCGGCGCTCCACCAATTGGTGCAGGCACAGAGTCTTCCAATTCACTCGGCTTCAATTGACCGACAACAGGACCTTGGCTAGAGAAATGTTCTGTGTCATACGCAATGGAATGCACCATTTCGTGTGTCAGTGGCAACCAAGTGCCGCCGTAACGATCAGTGTGCGCAATTGGGCAACCCGAGTTCTTCAGTTCTTCCCAAATCTTGTGTTGGTTCGCTGCATATGCAGGTGAACCGTGGTCGAAGTCTGTCGCCCAATCTGTGACGGGGCCGTAAACGGTTTCACTCATGACTATTCCTCGATTGAGATTGCAAATTCGGGACAGTTAGCAAGTGCAAGACGTGCTTTGTCTTCGAGGCCGGCAGGAACGACACCGTCATTGAGTTCGAAAGCGTTGCCGTAATCGTCAACATCGAATAGTTCGGGAGCTAGGGCATAACAGCGGTTATGGCCTTGGCATTTGGTGGGGTCTACGTGTACGCGCATGCCTTTATGTTAGGCGTAAGGCTCGCCAAATATGGTGCCCGACACCACTTCTTATGTCCGAGTCACAATGCGAAGCGGCAACTTGCGAGGACCTCTGACCTGGCCGAGGCTCCACTTCACTTCTTCCTTAGTGTCCTGTTCGAAATCTGGGAACCGTTCGAGAAATACTTCGATGGCCACATTCAGCTCAAGCCGCGCCAAGTTTGAACCGATGCACCGGTGAATTCCGAGACCAAATGCCGTATGGCGATTGATTTCACGATCAATATCCACTGTGGCGGCATTCGGAAACTCTTTCTCATCACGGTTCGCAGCTGGGAACGGAAGTAGAACCCAATCCTCTTTTTTCATCTGCACACCATGAAAGTCCATGTCCTCGGTAACAAGCCGTGCCATTGTGACGGGGGCATACGCACGAAGGAATTCTTCAATCGCTTGGGCGATCATGGATGGATTCTCAACAAGTCGCCGACGGTCAACTGAATTATTTGCCAGATGCAACAAAGAAGACCCGAGTGCACTCCAGGTTGTATCGATTCCTGCAATCAGTGCGAGTGCAACAGTTCCGAAAACATGTTCACGCGAAAGTTTCTCGCCTTCCATCTCAGCATTAAGCAGATACGAAATGAGATCATCACCTGGTTTCTCGATGCGCTGGTCAATGTGCTTGTTGATGTAGTCAGCAAGAGCCAACTGATCTGTTTCACGTTGTTCGCGTGCTTCGCCTACATCCTCAAGTGCGGAACGAATCCACACACGGAATTGATCCGCGTCTTCAAGTGGGAATCCCAACAAATGTGCGACAACCATGACGGGAATGTTCTGGGCATATTCAACTGCGCCATCGACAAATTCTTTGTCACCCATGTCATCAATAAGTTTGTGACAGAACTCTCTGATCACACTATTCAGTGGATCAATTTTCTTCGGTGCAAATATAGGCAACAACAAATGACGTGCTCCGGCATGAAATGGAGGATCACTTGAGATTGGTGGAACTCCACCGACAGGAGCTGGAACTGCATCAGGAATTTCACTTGGCTTTAATTGGCCGACAACAGGGCTGCGGCTGGAGAAGTGCGTGGTGTCGTAAGAAATCTCGTGCACCATTTCGTATGTCAGTGGCAACCATGCGCCGCCGTAGCGATCAGTGTGAGCGATGGGACATCCAGATGTTTTTAAGTCGTCCCAAATTTTGTGAATATTTTTGTTGTACTCCGGGTCAGCGTGATCAAAGTCAGTTGCCCAGTCTGTTGCAGGTCCGTATACAGATGTCATATTTCTATTCCTCTATTGTTATTGCGAATTCAGGACAATTGGCAACGGCCAATCGAGCCTTTTCTTCAAGTGCGACAGGAACAACTCCATTATTTAATTCGAATGCCTGACCGTAGTCATCAACATCAAATATTTCGGGTGCTAATGCATAACAACGGTTATGTCCTTGGCATTTTTTAGAATCAACATGTACTCGCATGACTTCATCGTAGGCATGTCGTGCAAGACTTGCATAGATGAGTGCGAATGATTTTTTCTTACTGCTACCTCCGACAGAAGGTAAAGCAATGGATGGCAAACCGAACATTAGGTTCTCCTATGACGATGGAATTTTTGGTGATGCACTTGCAACGCAACGCGCACAAGTAGTTGCGCAATTACGAAAAGAAAAAGGCGGCACGCAAAAACTTCTTGGTGTTGGTGGGGCTCACCTAACACGCGCACAATCTTCGAATATGCAAATTGTTGGCGCACCGTGTCTTCCTGCATGGCAGCGATACACCGGTGTTGTTTGGGATCACCTTGATCTTGCATCTCTTACCGCAACACAACGCAACGCATTCATCAAGCGCATCATTGTTCCGTCTGGGTTACTCGGACTCGTGCGAGCTGATGACCCACTCCCCGACTATCGATTAAAAATGGGCGCGCGTCTTGCACCATTTGGCACCATGTCGAAATGGTGGAATGAACCAATCACTGATGCGCTCGTTGCGGTTGTAAAGAAAAAACTGGTAGTGGACTTATTGCCGAACGAGCATCGCGCAGCTATCAATTGGGAACTGCTCGACAATGTGGTCCGTATTGACCTTGTGTCCCATTCGGGCGCAGTCGTTGGCGGCCACAATGCCAAAGCAGCAAAGGGATTACTGGCCCGTCACCTTCTGGTATCAGCCAATGCCGATGTGCGACGTACCGTTGCCTCATTCAAACATCCCGAGTATTCAGCCAAGGTAACGACATGACAGATCTCTTTTCATTAGAAGGCAAGAACGCCATCATCACCGGCGGTAGTCGCGGCCTTGGTCGCGAGATGGCATTGGCATTTGCAGAACGTGGCGCGAACATTGTTGTCGCAAGTCGCAAAGTTGAAAACTGCGAAACAGTAGCGACTGAGGTTCGCGCGTTAGGGCGACGTGCGCTTGCGATTGGCTATCACGCAGCCTCATGGTCAGATGCTGAGATGCTTGCGTCTTCTGCCATCGCCGAATTCGGACACATTGACATTCTTGTAAACAACGCTGGCATGTCACCGTTGTATTCGTCACTTGTAGAAGTAACCGAAGATTTATACGACAAAGTTCTCGGCGTGAACTTAAAGGGACCATTTCGGTTATCGGCACTCATCGGTACTCACATGACGACAAAGAATTCCGATGGCACGATACGTGGCGGTTCGATAATCAATGTGTCGTCCATTGCAAGTGCGCGACCATCGCCGAACGAAGTGATTTATGGTGCAGCAAAGGCTGCTGTTAATAACTTGACCATGGGGTTAGCGCGAACCTATGCCCCCCATGTTCGTGTGAACTGCATCGTGCCCGGACCATTCTTAACTGATATCTCGAAGGCATGGGATATGGAACGTTTTAACAAGGCAGCAAAAACTGGCTACATGCTGCAACGCGGTGGCGAACCACATGAAATTGTCGGTGCGGCTTTGTATCTCGCTAGCAATGCCAGCAGTTACACAACCGGAACAATGCTCCCCGTTGACGGCGGCCCGCAGTAATTACTTCAGTTTTTCACTGAAGAATGAAAGAACGCGTTGCACGCTATCTTCGTCGCGCTGTTCTGTCAAAACACTGTGGTCTTTCGGAGACTGCGATGGAATCTCAACTGCAATGAAGGCATCGCCAATGAGGTTGCGCAACGATGCGAAACGGTCGCCCACTAATTTGTCTTGCGTGAAACGCAAACCCAACACCTGACATCCGTCTGCTGCGCGTTGCGTGATGACGGCAACATCATCAGGTGACAAGTTGAGATCTGCACCACGGGCTTTACCTACGGCAAAGGGAAGTGACGGCTGGGACAGAACTGGTGCAATCATGATGTCATCCACCATCATGCCGAGTGCGAATCCACCAGAGAAACACATGCCCACCGCACCGACGCCTTTGCCGCCAATTTCATTGTGAAGTGCCCGTGCCAATGCTCGTAGCCATGAAATAACTGGTGATGTTTTTTGAAGCGCCAACGTGGTGAATTCTTTTGCGATACAAATCTTCATCATTGAAGATGCCAAGTAACTGCCACTCACTTCTCGCCCAGGCGTGCCGACGAGATCAGGCATCACCACCGTGAAACCTGCATTCACAACATCGTTTGCAAAACGTTCGACAGCAGGAGTGATACCGGGAATTTCGTGAACCACGATGACTACTGGGCCAGTCCCCTTGCGGTAAGTGTCACGCGTTAACGATGCAGCTGTGAAAGTGCCCTTCACCCAACCTTCTAAAACAGACATGTCTACTTCCCTGTCAATGCTGCAAGCGCAGCTTGTGCCAATGTTTCGGTTCCGAGTTTCATCGGTGCAAGATCAATATCTTGGTCACCCATGGCACCGTGCAGATACCGCGCATAGACGCCTTCGGAAATAACTGCCAAACGGAAACTAGAAAAAGCTTTGTAATACCCGATGTTTGAAACATCACGGCCAGTACGTGCTGCATAGCGTTGCACTAAGTGATCAAACGTGCACGAACCCGGGTGACCTGACGGATCGTTATGGCGCAACATTGGCTGACCTGGGTCAGTCCAGTAGATACCGACATAGCCAAGATCGGCCATTGGGTCGCCGAGCGTGCATAATTCCCAGTCAAGAACTGCAGCAATCTTTCCGGTTGAGATGTTGGTGAGACAGTTGCCGAAGCGATAGTCACCGTGTGCGATTGCAACACCATGTTGCACAGGAATGTTTTCAGCCAACAACCGTGCTACTTCTTCGACTGCAGGCAACTCACGAGTTTTTGAGTTAGCCCACTGCGTACTCCAACGCTTCACTTGGCGCTCAACGTACCCTTCGCGCTTGGCGAGGTCACCAAGACCAACGGCATCAATATCAACGGCATGCAAATCGGCCAACACATCAATGAGATTCTCGGCAGCAGTAGTTCGTAACGCTTCGGGCAATAACAATCCCTTGTCTGGACTATCAAGCACAACACCGTCGACAAACGCCATTACATAGAACGGTGCGCCATTGACGTCTTCGTCAGTACACACACCCAGCGTGCGAGGCACGGGGACATTGGTTTTGCCGACAGCAGAAATAATGCGGTGTTCACGCGCCATGTCATGCGCAGTAGCCAACACATGACCCATTGGCGGGCGACGTAGGACTAATTGCATTCCATTGGCATCAGTGACACGAAATGTGATGTTGCTGCGGCCGCCAGCGATGAGATCGTATGTATACGGACCCTGTGCACCTTCGATATTTGCGTTTAGCCACGCTTCTACTTTGACTTCGTCGATCCCCTGCATGGAGATTTACCGTAGTGCCAATCAACCCGGCCGGGCGACGCCAACGACTCTGTTCCAGCGAATTGCTGAAATTTTCACAACATCTCCATACTGCGGCGCGTGCACCATGGTTCCGTTCCCTAAATAGATACCGACGTGGTGAATTGGCGACCCTTGAAAAATCAGATCGCCTGGTTGTGCAAGTTCTTTCGGAATCTTCGGCAACGTGTTGAATTGCGAACGAGAGTTACGAGCAAGCCCGACGCCCGCTTTGCCCCATGCGTACGTAGTGAGGCCTGAGCAATCGAATGCATGGCCAGGAGAACTCATGCCATATCGATATGGGACTCCAAGTTGTGACAGTGCAGCTTTAATGGCCGACTGGCTACGTGCCGAAACCTTTGGCAAGTTGGCGTACCTGCGTTGAATTGATGCGTACTTACTACTGAACCCAGCCGCTGCCTTTTGAGCATCTGTTAAAGCCTGCGATTCACGACGGTTACGTTCTTCTCGTAGCAAATCAACGAGATCGCCTTTCACTGTTGATTGCAATTGCTGATAACGCGCAGCTAACGCTTCCGCGGCGCCCTGGCGCTTTTTCACCGCCACACCAACACTGATTGCTTGCTTGCGCTTCTTTTCAAGAACAGCTTTCTTCTTCGTCAGTGAGGTGGCAGTTGCGTCAAGTGAATCTGTTGTGAGCGAACCTTGGTTCATCGCAATTGATAACAACTGACTGCGCTGCAATGAATCTTGTACTCCGCCTGACGACGCAAAAAGATTTGTCAATGTCGAATTGCGACCACCATGCATGAACTGGGTCACCGCTGACATGTACAACGTTCCACGCATTTGCGAAAGCTGCGCCTCTGCTGCTGCCACATCTGCCTGGGCTCTATCAATCTCAACCGCAAGGTCTGCCTGGTCGGTCAGCGATTGTGAATAATCCTCGCCAAGAGCATCCATCTGTTCTGTCAGATTGTCGAGCTGATCGGCAATATTTGCTGCTTGTCGACGTTTGTCATCAATCGAGTCGGCTGAGGCGACGCGAGGGACAAGGACCGTGCCTCCCATGATGCCGATGGCGAGAAGAGAGACCAGTACGGACCGCAATGGTCCCCGGTGGTGACGGGTCGAAAACATGACTCAGTCAGGCTACTTGGGTGGCTGTACGGGCTCACGGCGCCCGCTCTCAGCCTTATAGAGCAGGAGTTACAGGGAAAGTGGCTATTCCCACTCGATGGTGCCAGGCGGCTTTGAGGTGACGTCGTAGACCACGCGATTGATGCCAGGCACCTCGTTGATGATGCGGCTCGACATCTTTTCTAGGAGGTCGTACGGCAAGCGTGCCCAGTCAGCTGTCATTGCGTCGTCACTGGTGACGGCACGAATAATGATGGGGCGGCCGTAGGTGCGTTCGTCTCCCATAACACCAACACTGCGAATATCGGCCAGAACCGCAAAGGCCTGCCAGATCTCTCGCTCAAGTCGGGCAGCTTTCACTTCATGACGCACAATCTCATCTGCATGTTGCAGCGTTGCCACTTTGTCTGGTGTGACTTCACCAATGATGCGCACACCGAGACCAGGACCAGGAAATGGCTGACGCCACACAATGTCGTCGCTGAGACCAACTTCAACACCAACTTTGCGCACTTCATCTTTAAACAACGCACGCAGTGGTTCACACAACTCAAGTGTCATGTCATCAGGCAACCCGCCAACATTGTGATGGCTCTTGATCACTGCAGCTGTTCCGTCGTGCCCGCCGCTTTCCACAATGTCTGGATACAACGTTCCTTGCACCAAGAACTTTGCATCAGTGAGGCCGCCAGTGTTTTCTTCGAAAATGCGTACGAATAATTCGCCAATAGCTTTGCGCTTTGCTTCTGGTTCTGTAATTCCAGCAAGAGCCGCAAAAAATCTGTCGCCCGCATCAATATGAATTAACTCGATACCCATGCTCTTGCGAAATGTCTCAACTACTTGTTCGCTTTCACCACGGCGCATGAGTCCGGTGTCGACATACACACATGTGAGTTGCGAACCAATTGCTTCGTGCACAATGGCCGCCGCAACAGAGGAATCGACACCGCCCGACAAACCACAAATTGCTCGCTCTTTTCCAACTTGTGCACGAATTGCTTCGATCTGATCATGAACAATGCTTGCCATGGTCCAGTCTTGTTTGCATTTTGCAATATCAACCAGGAATCGGACGAGTAGATCTTGGCCACTTGAGGTGTGTACCACTTCAGGGTGATATTGAACGCCGTAAATACGACGGGCATCATCTTCAATGACTGCGTTCGGTGCATCGGGAGTAGCCGCCGTACCTACAAAGCCGGCCGGTGCTTCGCTGACGAAGTCGAAGTGGCTCATCCATACGTCATGCACTTGTGGTGTTGATTCACCCAGCAGTTTCGAATCGGAAGAATTACGCGTGAGAGTAGCGCGGCCATATTCACCGCGGCCGCCGCGGGCCACAACGCCGCCTAATTGTTGTGCCACCAATTGACATCCATAACAAATACCAAGAATAGGAATACCCAATTCATAGATGGCTGGGTCTAGTAATGGTGCACCATCGACATGCACGCTTTTGGGGCCGCCCGACAAAATGATTGCTTTTGGCGCTTTCGCCACTACTTCAGCTGCAGTAATGCGGTGCGGAACGATCTCTGAGTACACACGGGCTTCGCGCACGCGACGCGCAATGAGTTGGGCATATTGCGCACCAAAGTCAACAACAAGGACTACATCGTGCTGGGCGGAGGGAGAAGTCGTGCTCATGACTTTGTCAACTCTAGTTGGCGTGAGACGATAGACCCATGCCCCGTATCGCCCCCATCACCTGTGCCATTGTTCTCACGCTCGCTCCGTTCGGGCTCTCTGCAGTACACGCAGCCGACACCCCTACTGACTCCACCGTTGCAGTTGCCGAAGTGACGGACTCAACGTATGTCTACGACTTAGTGAATGATCCCTCTGAATGCATTAATTCAAACCCGCGCCCTGATTGCGGAAAAAGGCCTCAGAGTTCAGGCGATCGCGGTGGCTGGATGCAGTACACGGTATTCCTCGTCATGCTTGCTGGCGTCAGTGTCGTTGGGTCAGTCTTGATTCGTAATGTCATTCGTCGAGATCGAGCTATTGCCGAAAAAATGTCACAGAACGAATAGTTCAGTTTTCTTGACAGAACTTGACTGTACGAAAAATAAATTCTTCCGACGCTTCCCACGGCACAAAATGACCACAGTTCTCAATGCGAATTGGCCCTTCATGAACGTCGAACACAGTTGCAGCCATGAGATCAAAGTCCGGGTAGATCACATGATCACTAGTTCCAAAAAATATCAGTGTTGGTGTTATTGAATTTCTGCCATACAAGGGTTTTTCAATGCGTTTGGTTGCGTCAAATGCAGATTCATAGTTTGCAAATGATGCGCGTAGTTTTTGTGCATCACGAAATGGTTCAACATGCCATGCAATCTCGTCAGCGTTGAATGCACCCGGATGCGCCCACAGACGCGTTGAATAAAACTCAGAAATGTATTGGGCACGTTTTTCTTCGGTGTTCAATTCAGTAGCAAGTGCATCTGCATCAGTCCCCTGCCGAATGAAATAATCCATCACCTCAACGGGAGGACGGGTTCGCATGCCGGCCATGCGTTCCTTATCCATTGGAAGTGGCGAATTAAACAACACTATGCGCTCAACACGATTCAGATTTCGCAATGCCATTTCTTGAATGACAGGGCCACCGAGATCACCACCGACTAGAACAACTGAGTCGTACCCGAGATGCTCAAACACCAAAGATTCAATGTCGCGTGCGTGCGACACAACATCGTAAAAACCGTCAGGTGCTAGCCCTGACTCACCAAACCCACGCAGGTCTGGCACCACCACGTCAAAACCTGCATCGACAAACGGTTGTACCACTCGGGAGAAAATACGTTTTGATTCGGGCCACCCATGCACGCAGACCAAGACTTGGGATGTGCCTTCAGAACGTTCTTGCCAAAAGGCAATATCAACGTTGTTCACCAATGCATGGTGCGTTGTGAAAGTCATATGGCGAACAATACGCCACGTACCTACTTAGTTATCGCGCGAAGAAACGAAGTAGAACTCAAGTGCAGACAACATCTCGGTGTATCTAGCTTCAGATTGTTCTGCTCGTGAGGTTTCCCACCACGCGATGCGCATTGCAAGAACCGTAAGAAACGCCAAGATAGCTGCGTCAGTAAGAGCCACGTGGCTCAACTTCCACACACCAGCAAAAGACTTCCCTGGGTTCTGGTTCCAGAACCACAAAAAGTTGGCACTCGCTTGTTGATTCTGCAGGTACAGCGTGAAGGGTCCGATGACCTGCGACAGAGCAAGCCATGTCAACAGAATGGGCAGGAACATTGCTCCGGCTCGCACAACCAACAGCAGACGAGGTGTCTCGCTCTTGAATGGCAAGATCTGTTCCACGTTTACCTTTGACCACTCGCGTGTCTTTTGGTTATTGCGAAGGTCGTCAACGAACTGACCTGCACTCGCGCCAAGGGACGATGTTTGTTTGGAAACACTGAGCCATTTGTCAACGGCTGTGACTGCATCAGCATGGGCGTGTGGTGAATGAGGCATATAACTTCCTTAACGAGTGCAATCTTCAGAGAGGGCTGCACCATTGAATAATAGATAGACAACAAGCGTGAATGAACCGGCCCCACCGACATCAGTCGAGACGCCATTCACCGTAACGTTCTGCGCTCCCCCTGTTCGCATCTCCACTTGCTGGAACGGTGGCACCGCTGCGCGAAGTGATGCGCGCAGGTTTTGTGCTCGCCTGTCTCCGGCTCCGGCAGATTCTCCGCCAGAAAACCCACCAAAAACTATTACTAGGCCCGGCTTAGCGGACTCACCGCTCCATCCACGCTTAGTGATTTCAGAAGTGATCGCTGCTTCAATTTCGGCGCCGCCAGTTGTGCGCGACAAATTAGTTGGCACTCTTACAGGGAACTCAGCACAACTCAATTGAAACGTTGCTGGCGCCGTAGTGTTCGAAGCACTCGAAGGAGATGAAGAAGTGATGACGGCAGAACCAAGGCCCACAATCATGAGGGCCAAGAATAAGTCGGCATAGATCCAGCCCGCACCGTCTTCGCCGGAACCTGAGCTTTTACGACGTCTCCTAAGCATGTGCGGCTTTTTTCTTAGTGAGATCAGCACACGTCATGACTTGCAAATCATATACGGAATCCACAGAGGGCATCAAACTTTGAGTCAGGAACAGATCATGCATTGGATGATTTCCTTCGGCGGCGCAGTTGAGTGGGGAGCAAAAAACCAAAACCAATAGCCAATGAAATTGGAATCGCGATCAACACACGAGTGAGCGTCGATGTCTGAGAGATCTTCCCCACTAAAATTCCTAGGGTAAACGTTGTCGATTTGCCGTTCACCAACTTGGCCGAAATCACTACACGGTGAGACCCTGATTTGATTCCTCGCGGAATCGTGAACAATCCGTTGATTGAACCATCGGCACCAACTACAGCAGAACCCAGTTGTGTTGGAGTAGAAAACAACCACACTTCAACAAGTGATCCAGGATTAAAACCACCGACGCTTATTTTGATGACATCACCAGCGGCTAAATGAATATTGCCGTCACTGTCTAACGGTGACGTCTTTCCCGCTTCATCTAGGCCAGACAAGGTTGCACTCAAAGAACCAGCGGTGACAACCATTTGATTGTTCTCGCGAGTCACCACAGCGTCAGTTTTGACACCATCTACTTGCACAGCTGATTGCCCAGCTGAAACCTTCGCTACTTCAGGAGGTCCAACAGTTGTCGTGGTCACAATTGTTGGTGTCGTCGTAGTTGTTGTGGCGACAGTTTTTGTTGGTACCGGTGCGAAAGTTGTAGATGTCGTTGTTGGTACTAACAGACCATTGGCACCCAACACTGGAATCATTGTTGTCGTCGGCGCAACTGTTGCCACAGATACCTGGCCCTGAGCCACGGTTGTAACTGGCGCTTGGATGACAATCGATAATGCAGGCGCAGCCGTGGTCGTAGTCGTAGCAGCAGGCATAGCAGATCCGGTAACCGTTTTTGAAGTCGGTTTATAGTTGGTTCGAGTCACCGCAATTGTGATAGTTGCCGAGTCCCCTGCATCAAGACCGCTCACCGTAATTTCATCAGTTGATCGAGTTACTGAACCTTTAGTCGTTGTCAATGCATATGTGTAACTGTTTGAGTAATTCGAAATAGTGAACGTAAAACCGGTAGCGGTTGCAACCGGTGTAGTCGCTGTCGGCACAACAGAATCGGCAAGATCAACAACGACTAACGTCGCTGCAGACAATGCCGCTAATGATGAACCAATACCGTTAGTCGCAGTCACTGACACTTTGATGTACTTATCGATATCAGTATCGGTTAACACATACGTTCTATTGGTCGCAGAGCTGATGTCGGAATAGGAACCACCAGCAGTAGCGGCACGTCTCCATTGATACGAGTACGACGTCGGTGAACTAGTCCATGAACCATTTGAGGCTGTCAATGTTGCGCCCGTCCGTGTAGTACCAGTAATCACGGGAACAGCACTATTCGTTGGGGCAATATCAGTTACAGCCAATGTCTCCGATGACAGCATGGCCGCAGATGGGCCGACCGTATTCGTTGCAATCACAGAGACCTTTATGAAATAACCAACATCAAATTCAGACACAACATATGTGCTGCTCGTTGCTCCACCAATATCAATCAACGAACCGCCACTCGTTAACGCGCGTTTCCATTGATACGAGTACGACGTCGGTGAACCTGACCAATTTCCGGTCGAAGACGACAATGTCACTCCAGTGCGAGCGATACCCGTGATAACTGGGGCACTGGAATTTGCTGGTGCGGTCGGAAGTAAATAATGAATAATCACTACGCCTGAACCACCAGAAGCGCCCTGGCCATACACGCCGTTTTGCACTCCACCTCCACCGCCACCGCCGCCGAGTCCGTCTGTGCCCACGACTGGAGCAACTGCATTTGTTCCGCCCGCACCGCCGCCGCCCGCGCCACCGAGTCCTCGCGTTCCCGATTGATAGAAGCCACCAGCGCCACCACCTGCATAGGTGACGCTTGTTCCCGTGATGGTTGAAACCTTCCCAACACCACCAGCACCGCCGACAGCACCCGAACCATTTGCTGATCCTGCTCCGCCAACTCCACCAGCACCGCCGCCGCCACCGCCCGCGTAGTACGAACTTGGTGAAGAGACCCCACCCGAATTACCAAATGTTGTTGCATCGCTATCAGTTGCATAACTTCCGACGCCGCCGATACGTGGCCATGAAATTCCTACGCCACCGCCGCCACCGGAAGCGCCAGTAACGCCGTCAGTTGCACAGGCACCACCACCATCTTGGCCACCGCCGCCACCGCCGCCGATCGCAGAAAGATTCCCAGAAGCAAATCCAACTGAAGAGGGCATCCCGTTACTGCCTACGCACGGCACACCTCGACTGGTGTCTCCGCTGCCGCCCGATCCAACCACAATTGCTGCGGTCTCACCCGGAGTCGTAACCACATTTGAAACTTCACGAAATCCGCCTGCGCCACCGCCGCCACCGATATCAAAACCGCCGCCAGCGCCGCCACCGATAAGCAAGACATCAACACGAGTAACACCAGCAGGTACAACCCAATCACATGTAGATGTATTACTAAAGGTCAGAACATATTCAGAACCACTTGATACCACTACGGGAGAACATCCCGCAGCAGAGACAATCTTTGGCATAACAGCAACTGCAGCAACAAAAATTCCTAATGCGCTAACTAGAGATTTAACGTACCGAAGTGAACGTAGATTCATTTGCGCTAAACCACTATGCGAGTCTGCGACGACGTCGCAACTGTGTTGGGAGTAGGAAACCAAAAATCACTGCGAACGAAATCGGAATCGCGATCAACACACGAGTGAGTGTTGAAGTCTTCGAAATTTTTCCAACCAAGATTCCGAGAGTAAACGTCGTTGGTTTACCATTTGCCAACTTGGCCGAAATCACTACGCGGTGAGACCCTGATTTGATTCCTAGTGGAATCGTAAACAACCCATTAATTGAGCCATCGGCACCGACTACGGCAGAACCCAGTTTCGTTGGTGTAGAAAATAGCCACACTTCAACTTGCGACCCAGGCTCAAATCCACCAACACTAATTTTGATGACATCACCAGCAGTTAAATGAACATTGCCATCACTATCAAGTGGCGAAGTCTTACCAGTGTTGTCAAGAGATGACAATGTGGCGCTTAGTGAACCAGCGGTGACGACCATCTGATTGTTTTCGCGAGTAACAACTGCATCTGTCGTGACTCCGTCAACCTGTACTGCCGTTTCTCCAGCTGAAACCTTGGCAACTTCAGGTGGACCAACAGTTGTCGTAGTAACAATTGCTGGAAGTATTGTTGTTGTGGTGGCAGCAGGCTTTGGTGGCGCGATCGTTGTTGTTGTTGGCGCAGGCAAACCGTTTGCACCAAGGACCACAATTGTTGTGGAAGTTGTCGTTGGCGCAACTGTCGCCACAGACACTTGACCTTGGGCCACTGTTGTAACTGGCGCTTGAATGACAATCGACAATGCAGGCGCGGCTGTAGTTGTCGTTGTCGTTGTTGCAGGTGGAATTGCTGACCCAGTCACGGTCTTCGACGCTGGCTTGTAGTTGGTGCGTGTGACAGCAATCGTCACAGTTACCGACTCCCCCGCAGAAAGGCCAGCGACAGTTACATCCTCAGCTAACCGCGAGACAGTTCCCTTGGTAGTTGTCAATGCATATGTGTAACTGGCTGAGTAATTCGAAATGGTGAATGTAAAACCAGTTGCAGTTGCAACAGGGGTGGTAGCAGTCGGGACAACAGAATCGGCAAGATCAACAACGACTGATGTCGCTGCAGACAATGCCGCAGTAGATGGAGCTGCAGTATTTGTAGCAACTACTGCCACCTTGATGTATTTACCGATATCAGCATCAGTCAAAACGTACGTGCTGTTTACTGCAGACGTAATGTCGGTATAAGAACCACCGGAAGTATTAGCGCGTTTCCATTGATATGTATACGTCGTCGATGGCGATGGCGAACTAGTCCACGACCCCGTTGTTGCAGTCAATGTTGCACCTGTGCGTGCAGTACCAGTAATAAGTGGAACTGCTGTATTTGTGGGAGCAATATCTACAACTGCAGTTGTCTCTAATGACGATGCTGCACTAGAGGTACCAATTCCGTTTGTTGCTGACACAGAAACCTTTATGAAATAGCCAACATCAAATTCAGAAACCACATACGTGCTGTTTGTCGCGTTAGCGATATCAATCAACGAACCACCACTAGTCAACGAGCGTTGCCACTGGTAGGCATACGACGTTGGTGTTCCTGTCCAGGAACCAGTTGATGCCGACAATGTGTCACCAGTGCGAGGTGTACCAGTGATAACCGGCGCAACGGATACAGCCGGAGACGACGGGAAGCCAGAAACAGCCCATTTCGCACCTAGATAGGAACCAAGACTGGCCCGATCAGAACTGCTCAATTCATTCGTCACAACAATTTCATTTATTTCGCCAGTGAAATGTGTGTACCGATCAGCACGTGTGCCCACGTAGAAAATAGAAGGCACGTCTTGATACCAAAAACTTCCGGAGTCTGATTTCTGCAAAGTACCGTTCAAATATTGCTCAACTTTTGTGGCACTCATAGATGTCGAAAGCACTGTTCGGGTCGTCAGATTTCTGATGTCTGCATAACCATCAAACCAGTTGTAATTACCGGTGGGTCCCCCAACTAGAAGGTTGCTGTTGTAACCGTCATACGGTGTGGGGTAGTTATTGGTTGTGCGGGTAAACGGGTGCGACTGGTAACCATTCCGACCACTACCAGAGGCTGTAAATACAACAGTGACTTGAATAGAAGTTGGCAGCGAGTTTGCGGCCATTGCACCAGTCATAAATTTGTTGTAATCGCTAATACTGATTGCAGACCCATTGAGTGTTGGCCGAGAACCTGAAGTGGCTTGAACAGCGTGTCGAGCATTGCCGCTCTTGTCGCGCCACTCTGAAACTAGTCCCCCAGAAGATGTGAGAGTCGAGGCATCCGATGCATCGAGCCACACCGCAAGAGAACTGCCCAATGATGCGGGCGTCCACGGTGCTACGGCGTGTGCTCTTTCGCCCGTGACTAATGCCAGTTGCGTCACAAGAATCAATCCCGCGGCAACAATTACCGCACATCGCGTCAACAGTGATTTCACAACTATGTTTCTCCCACTGAAGATTGATTCCAAAGTCTAGAGTCTACTGGCTACAGTCTTTGACTTTTAGTGAATGTCAGGTGAGCAGCTCATGAACAGTCGTTGATAGGAATAGGGTTCAAGAGTGCCGAATAAGAAGCCAACTGAGAAGAAAGCAGCCCCGAAGCGGCGGTCGCCGATATCCCGGGCTGAGGGCGAACGACGACTGATCCAGGCCGCCAAACAACTCATTCGTGAGAAGCCATTTTCCGAGGTGGGGGTTCGAGACATTGCTCTTCTGGCCGATGTCAACCATGGGTTTGTCCATACGTGGTTTGGTGGGAAGAACGAACTTCTCCTGGCCGTAGTCCGAGACCAAATACTCGCCCTGGCAGAAGCAGTGCCGTTAGCCGCACCCGGAACCCCTGCGGTAAATTTCTTTGACCCCGATGTGGTTTCCATGGTGCGGCTCGTGCTTTGGCTTGACCTTGAAGGCGTTGACACCAGTGGGCTATTTGGAAATATGCCCATCTTGGAAGCTTTGACCGCCAGATATGTGGAGATCGAGAAGATTGATCCAGCTATAGCCAGAGATGCAGCCATCCAGGCTATTTCGATCGGACTTGGCGCAAATACTTTCGGACCATTGCTTGGAATGACCGGCATGGACAATGTCGCTCCTGTCATGAAGTTGTGGCGCCACATCGTCGGGTTGTTGGCCGAACACCCTCTGCCGTAGCCTTTGAGTCGAGGGAAATTCGTCCCTCACGTACACAAAACACCCCTTGCAGGGTTTGGGTGAAAGTCCCGACCGGCGGTATAGCCCGCGAACCCTCGTACTTCGGTGCGAGGGCCGACTCAGTGTGATTCTGA
>Ga0194041_10000250_pt1 | contig 21051 bp, 15 predicted proteins | sample JunL449m_MetaG_FD_160082 | JGI IMG/M metagenome (GOLD analysis project Ga0194041, IMG submission 160082) | Anoxic zone freshwater microbial communities from boreal shield lake in IISD Experimental Lakes Area, Ontario, Canada - Jun2016-L442-9m | ecosystem: Environmental > Aquatic > Freshwater >...
GATCTGACACCTTCGTGGTGGCAACTGTTTACGATCTGATCCCCGCCAGGTTCCCAGAGGTCTACCTTGTCGATCCTGCAACGGCACGGCAGTACTCTGCGCGGTGCGAGTTCCTGCGAACCTGCGATCGCCTCTTTGCGATCTCGGAAGCCACGAGCAGGGACCTCCAAGAACTTCTTGAGATTTCGCCTCAGCGGGTGCTCACCATTCATGGTGCAGCCGCGCCGCAATTCTCAGCTCAACCTGAGGTCGCTCTCCCTGCTGGTGGTCCTGCTCAGGACGTTGGCGATCACGATGGACTCGCCGATACGGAAGGGCTGACTTCTGCTGTGCTGGCAAAGTTTATGGCGGGCAGCAGCGATTCGGTCGGCTATGTGTTGTGTCCCACCGGCGCGGAATGGCGTAAGAATCTTGATCGGCTCTTGCAGGCTTGGGCGGCGCTCAGGCCAGAGCTGCGTGCGAGTTATCCGCTACTTGTCCAATGTCATCTGCAGCCCGATGCGAGAAAACATTTGCTAGCTAGATCGGCCGAGTTAGGTCTCGCCGACAGTGTGGTCTTTACCGGTGCGGTTTCTGATCCTGAACTGATTGAGTTGCTACGCGGGGCAACGCTGGTTGTATTCCCCTCGCTCTACGAAGGGCTCGGCCTGCCAATCCTTGAGGCTCAAGCTTGCGGGGCAGCAGTCATCTGCGGGGACAACTCCTCTCTCAAGGAACTCGTTTCTGACCCATCAGCCAGATTCGATGCCGAGAGTGTGCCGGGGATTTCCCGAGTCCTTGAACGGTTTCTTACAGATCCGATTGCCCGCCAGGAACTAGCAGATACTGAAGTGGCTGAGCGGTACAAATGGTCAGAAGTGGCGCGCCTAGTTGCCGAGTCCTACGAGGAACTCTTGGCTGCTCCATTTACTAGCGACCTAATCGCTTCGGCTCAGCAACTCGCTGGTGTGGCCCGGCCGTTTCGACTGGCTTTGGCCTCGCCGATGCCTCCACAGCTCTGCGGCCCTGCCGGCTATTTCGCCGAGTTCATCAACTACTTGCCCGATCTCTGCGAGCTGACGGTCTTCACCACTCTTGACCCAGCCGAGGTGCAATTGCCCCGTCAAGTACGGGTAGAACGACTCGACGCGCTTGAGGTCATCGAGGCAATCGAGGGCCCCTTTGATGAGGTGCTGTATTTCCTTGGCAACAGCGAGTTTCACATTCGCGAGTTGCTGCAACTGCAGCGACGGCCCGGGGCTGTATTCCTTCACGATGCTCGACTCACGATTTTGTACACAGAGATGCACCGTCGATACCCGCATCTGATGGACGAGACCTTCGGCCAAGCCCTGCACCGCATGTATCCAGGTCGTTATCCCTCAGCAGTGGGAGGCGCGCAATTCCTTCCGCTAAGTGAAGAGGGAACCTACGGAATACTGATGGTTGCAGAGGTGGCGAAATTCGCCACACGCCTCTTCGTGCATTCGGAGCACGCCGCAGATGTGATCGAGTTGGATTGCGGCCGTCGGGCAGAGGTGCTGTTCGCAATACCCTGCCCGAGTCTTGCTTCCGCTGAAACTGCCGATTCCTCTCCGAGGATTGCCGAAGACCGCCGGCCGTTGATTGCGTCTTTTGGGTTTGCGAGTCAGGCCAAGCGAAGCGAACTACTTGTTGACGTCATGAAGGGCCTTTCCCAAGCCGACCTTGCGTTGGTCGGTAATAGCGGCGAGGACTTTCTTGAAGAACTGCGCACAGCGGCACAGACGCAAGGCACTGCGGGTCAGGTGACGGTTACAGGCAAGGTCACAGCGAGCGAGTATCAAGACTGGCTCGCAAAGACCACAGTCGCCGTGCAACTGAGGCTGTTCAGTAATGGCGAATCCTCTGCCTCAGTCGGGGAAACTTTGGCCGCAGGAATTCCTACGGTGGTGACAGATATCGGGACCTTCTCTGAGTATCCCGATGACACGGTAGTCAAGCTGCCTGGGAACATTTCGAGTGAAGAACTGGCCACGGCACTGAGCGACCTGCTTGCGGACGACGGCAGATTGGCTGCATTGTCAGCTGCGGGCAGGGCGTACGCAGCAAGAAACACCTACCAACTTGCTGCTAAAAAATTGCTATTCGAGCTTGCAGTGCCACCCGCGAACTCGGGCACCTGAGCTGTCACCTGCTAGAACGAGAGGCTATGAAGGGTCTGATTTTGTCCGGCGGAGCCGGAACCCGGCTACGGCCGATCACGCATACCAGCGCTAAGCAACTCGTACCGGTTGCCAACAAGCCCATTCTTTTTTATGGGATTGAGGACATGGCCCAGGCGGGTATCACCGAGGTGGGAATCATCACGGGTGAAACCGGAGCTGAGATTCGAGCAGCCGTTGGTGATGGCTCAAATTGGGGAATCAACGTGACCTACATCCCTCAGGAGTCGCCGCAGGGCTTGGCGCATTGTGTTTTGATTGCGCAGGATTTTCTGGGTGATGACGACTTTGTGATGTACCTCGGGGACAACCTGCTGCGACAGGGAATCACTGAGTTTGTCGAGGCCTTTGAAGCCGACCGCAGAGCGGCAGCAGAACCGCAACTTGATGCAGACTCTCAAGCACCCTCAGCACAGATTCTTCTGACTCACGTTCATGACCCCGAGCGTTTCGGTGTGGCCGAACTCGATGATGAGGGACATGTGATCCGCCTAGTTGAGAAGCCCGAGAATCCACCCTCAGATCTGGCTCTGGTCGGCGTGTACCTGTTTGATCGTTCCATCCATGAGGCGGTTCGAACCATTGAGCCCTCTCCTCGTGGGGAGTATGAGATCACTGATGCCATTCAGTGGCTCATTGATCACGGACACAAGGTGCGTCACGAAGTCCTTGAAGGTTGGTGGAAAGACACCGGCAAGTTGGAACCGCTCTTAGAGGGCAACCGGTTGGTGCTTGAAACCATCGAATCTCGCATCGAGGGCACTGTGGATGAATCTTCAAAGCTTGAAGGTCGCGTTGTGATTCAAGCCGGGGCTCAAATCATTAACTCCCACATTCGTGGCCCGGCCATTATCGGCGAACGGACCTTAATCATCGACAGCTACATCGGACCGTACACTTCGGTCTACTACGACTGCGAAATTCGAGGAACAGAGTTGGAACATTCCATCATTTTGGAAGAATCACAGATACTTGACCTGCCACGCGTGGCTGACTCGCTTGTGGGTAAGCAGGTGGTTGCAAAGCGCAGTGAGGCCCGCCCATCTGCAATCCGCTTGATGCTCGGTGATCATTCACGGATCGAGGTCATCTGATGCCAGAGATCATTCCCTCAGATGTGATCAACGGTGTCTATGTTGTGACTCCGACCCTGCACGGGGATGAGCGCGGTTTCTTCGTAGAGACCTACCGGCGCGAGTGGTTCCCGAAGGGTCGAGAGATGATCCAAGGAAACCGCGGTGATCGCATTGCCGGTTGCTTAGTTGGGTTGCACTATCACCTGCATCAGTCTGACTATTGGTATGTGCCCAACGGCCACGCCCGAGTCGTCCTACATGACCTGCGTACAGGCAGTTCAACGGACGGCGCAACCTTGGAACTCGACCTCGGTGAGGTCGACGGTCAGCCCAACAACCACCTTGGTGTGTACATCCCGCCTGGAGTGGCCCACGGGTTTGCTTCCATCACCGATATGACCATCACCTATATGGTTGACAGCTACTACAACCCAGCTGATGAGCTTGGCGTGGCTTGGGATGACCCAGAAATTGGCGCTGATTGGGGTGTGTCAGACCCGATTCTGTCAGCTCGAGATCAGGAAAATCCGAGCCGCTCAGACATAGGCTTGCAATGGCAGCCGCACGTGGCTCTGCGCACCTGAGACCTGACCGAAAGACAGCATGAAACTCTTCGTGACCGGCGGTGCCGGATTTATTGGATCTAACTATGTTCACCATGTGCTTGCCACCACTGATGATTCAGTCACGGTCTACGACGCACTGACCTATGCCGGAAACCGAGAGAACCTGGCCGACTTAGAGGGCAATCCCAGGTTCAACTTTGTGCAGGGCGATATTTGCGATCGTGCAGCAGTCACCGCTGCGTTGCCCGGCCATGATGCCGTGGTTCATTTCGCTGCAGAGAGCCATGTTGATCGCTCTCTGCTCGACCCAGATGTCTTTATGCGGACCAACTGCTTGGGAACCAACGTGATGTGCGATGTCTCAGCCCAAGTAGGGGTAGAGCGGTTCTTGCATATCTCTACTGATGAAGTGTACGGCTCGATAGATGAAGGCTCCTTTGTTGAGACCGATCGCTTGGAGCCTCGCTCGCCCTATTCGGCTGCGAAGGCCGGATCTGATCTAGTCGCCATGGCCTACTACGAGACATACGACTTGCCGGTTCTGCTGACGCGCTCCTCGAATCAGTTCGGGCCGTTTCAGTTTCCGGAGAAGCTGATTCCCTTTTTTGTGACCAACCTGATCCAAGGCCGGCGGGTGCCGCTTTATGGCGATGGGTTGAACATTCGCGACTGGTTGTTTGTTCGCGATAATTGCGAAGCCGTTGACTTGGTCCTGCGTTCTGGCACGGTGGGTCAGATCTACAACATCGGTGCTGGGAACGAACTCACCAACCGGCAGATCACAGATCGTGTGATAGCACTCCTAGGTAAAGACGAATCCGCTGTCGAGTACGTGCAGGACCGCAAAGGTCACGACCGTCGCTACTCCATAGCAACCGACAAGGTTGCAGCCTTAGGCTGGAGTCCCCGCTATTCGTTTGATGAGGCGCTCGAAGAAACCGTGCGCTTTTATTCCGAGAACTCTGCCTGGTGGCAACCGCTGCTGGAACGGGTCAAGAACCGCTAATTCTTCTCGAACTGAAGGAACTCGAATGCGCATTCTGATCACTGGTGCTCGCGGTCAGCTCGGCACTGAACTCATGGCCCTGCTCGAGCCGCAGCACCATCATCAGGTTCTTGGCCTTGACCTGCCGGAGCACGATCTGACAGATCGCGATCATGTGCTTGGAGTCATCACTCAATGGGCGCCCGATCTGATCATCCACGGTGCGGCATTCACTGCGGTTGACCTCTGCGAGGAGCAGAGCGAAATGGCCTACTTGGTGAACTGCGTGGCGACCAGATTTGTAGCCGATGGCGCTCGCCGGGTTGGCGCTCATGTGGTGTACGTCTCAACGGATTATGTCTTCGACGGAACCAAGCACGGCCCGTACGTGGAGTGGGATGCAACCAACCCGCAGTCGGTGTACGGCCGAACCAAACTCGGTGGAGAGATGGAGATCGACCCGGGATGGACGATTGCTCGTACTTCGTGGGTCTGCGGGGCTCACGGCAACAACATGGTCAAGACCCTGCTGCGCCTTGCGGGGGAGCGTGACACGCTGTCCTTTGTTGATGACCAAATTGGCCACCCGACCTTTGCAGGCGACCTTGCACAGATGCTGGCAAAACTTGGCGTGGAGCGGGTGCCGGGCGTGTTTCACACCACCAACCAAGGTGCGGTGAGTTGGTATGAGTTTGCCCAAGCAGTGTTCAGCGCAGCAGGTCACGATCCCAGCCGTATCTCGGCGATCACCACAGCCGAGCTCGATCCACCGCGCCCAGCAGCACGCCCAGCGAACTCAGTACTCGACGGGTTTGCCTGGCGGTCGCATGGGTTCACATCTAGTAGGGACTTTCGTGAGCCATTAGACGAGGTTGTTAGGGCTTTGACTCAGTAGACGGACCTAGCCAGTGAGCGATTTCACTCTTCGGCTTAGGCCGCGAGTAAGCCGGTGATTCGTGGCCCGCTCGATAACCCGACTGATGCGATTGTGCGTGGCGAGAGCCTGCTCTACCTGAGCAACACGGACCTCGATCTCGCGGTTACGCACCTTGAGCGTGGCGGATTCGGCTTGTGCGCCGATAAGAGCATCACGGGTGGTCAGCAAGTCCTTGCGGAGTTGCTGAACCGTGCTCTGTAGCTCCTCGATTTGTCTCTCGTCTTCTGCGGAGGTCACCCCTACAAGCTAGTAGAGCACTGTGGGGGACTCGTGCCCTGAGGTCCCAGCAGTACGACTTAGCCCGGTACGCTACGGCCATGAGTCTGAGTTTTGTGATTATTGGGGGTGGACCCGCCGGTGTGAGCGCAGCAACCTATGCGGCTCGCCTTGGTGCCGATGTCACCTTGATCGAGCGAGACATTCTTGGCGGGGCGGCAAACCTGTGGGATTGCATTCCCTCAAAGGCAATGATCGTCACGGGTGGTGAGCTGAATCAGATCCGCTCATCGGCGGGCATGGGTCTTGAGTCCATGGACCCGCATGTAGATCTAGATGCCCTGCGCACTCGAATATCAGTCATGACCGCCCAACTTGAGAGCTCAAATCGGCGTTTGCTGCAGAGCCAGAACGTCAACCTAGTCAGTGGAACGGGACGACTTATCGATGACCATACGGTTGTAGCCACCACAGCTAGCGGTGAGCAAACATTTTCTGCCGATGCGATTTTGGTTTCAACTGGTAGTCGCCCGAGGATTCCTGAGTGGTGCACTCCCGATGGCGACCGGGTGCTCACGACCCGGGACGCTTACCCGCCGCAGTCCATGCCCGAACACTTGATTGTGGTTGGTTCGGGAGTAACTGGAGTGGAGTTTGTTCACATGTTTTCGAGCTTTGGTTCGAAGGTCACACTGATTGTTTCTCGGCAGCAGGTGCTGCCAACTAAGGACCCCGAGGTTGCGGCAGTCCTTGAGGCTGACTTCTTGCGACGAGGGGTGCAACTCTACAAAGGTGCTCGAGCAGTGAGCCTTGATCGTACTGACTCTGGCGGGGTGATCCTGCGCTGTGATGATGGCCGCATGGCAGAGGGCAGTCATGTGCTGTTAGCTATTGGATCGCAACCCAACTCCGAAGGCCTTGGTCTAGTCGAAGTAGGGGTTGAAATGGATGGCCCATGGGTCAAAGGCCTTGACCATCATCTGCGATCAAATGTTCCGCATATCTATGTTGCAGGCGACCTATCCGGAAAGTTGCCCTTGGCCTCAGTGGCCTCAATGCAAGGAAGAAAGATTGCTGAGCATGTCATGGGACTGCACAAAGTCGATCACCGCCACCTTGATTATGAGAAGGCAGCCTCGGCAATTTTCACCGAACCAGAGATCGCAGACGTTGGCCTTGCCGAGGCCGATGCGTTCGCAGAGGGTCGCAAGGTTCGGGTGACTAAGGTGCCCTTTGGTTCCCAAGCGAAGGCTCTGATCAACAACGATTCTCGTGGCTTTGTCAAGATCATTTCTGACCCCGCAACGGGCGTGGTGCTTGGTGGATCCATCGTTGGCAGGCATGCGGCTGAACTGATCTCAGTTCTGGCATTAGCTGTCACCAACAGTCTGACGGTGAGCGATATTGCCGAGAGCTTGTTCGTTCACCCTGCACTATCCGAGGCGCTAGCGGAGGCCGCTGAATAATGTCTGCTGATGCTGCTCAGGGAGTACTCACTGCTGTTCTCGTCCCCTGTTTCAATGAGTCCGCCACGATTGCGGGAGTCGTTGAAGACTTTCGCCGAGTGTTGCCAGAGTCCACGGTCTATGTCTTTGACAACATGTCTACCGACGACACTGCAGCGGTTGCTCGAGCGGCAGGAGCTGTAGTCGTGCCTGCAACTCGACGTGGCAAGGGCAGCGTGGTGCGGAAGATGTTTAGCGAGGTTGAGGCTGATATCTACCTCATGGTTGACGGCGACGGCACCTACGAGCCAGAGGTTGCTGCAGACATGGTGGAGCGTCTACAGAGCGATGTGCTCGACATGGTCGTCGGCGCCCGAGTGCCCTCTGATCGCGATGGGCGTGAGTACCCCTCTGGTCACGCGATCGGAAACAAGTTTTTTTCGCAGTTGTACTCCTGGATGTTTGACTCGCCAATCGGAGATGCGTTCTCTGGGTACCGGGCAATGTCTCGCAGGTTTGTGAAGTCCTTCCCAGCGACGACATCTGGATTCGATATCGAGACTGAACTCCTTGCTCACGCGTCAGAACTCAAGCTGGAATTCTGCGAGATACCGGCCCGTTACTTCTCTCGGCCCGATGGGTCCGAGAGCAAACTCGGAACCTATACCGATGGCTTCAAGATTCTCTGGAGTGCGCTGCGACTCTTTAGGGACTTGCACCCCAAACGCTTCTTTGGTTTCGGTGCGCTCCTTCTCACGCTTGCGGCTCTGATTCTTGGGATTCCGGTGATTGAGGAGTTCATCGAAACCGGTTTGGTGCTGCGCCTCCCGACAGCGCTCTTGGCCGTGGCCCTGCAGCTCATTGCCTTTTTGCTGCTGACCTGCGGCTTCATCATCTCTTCTGTCAGACAAGTGAGTAGAGAGCAGCGACGGTTGGCTTACCTAGCCGTCTCGGCGGTGCCCACAGTGTCACCTACCGAGTTGTTGAAACGGCTACCTTCTGGCGAGATGTTGAATGACTCGGAAAGCATCCAAACCGAGATCGGAAGCACAACAGGTAAGGCGAAGTGAGCGAGCCTGACACTCGTCGGTGGTTGGTGCGGCGACTCTCCGACCCGACCACCGTTGCAGCACTCGTGGCTGTGGCTGTTGCTGTTGCTGTCGGAGTGGCCCTTCGATACCACTATTACACCGCAATAGAACCTGGGCCGGATTCGGATGAGGCCGAGTTTGGACTGCTTGCCCAGCAACTACTTCGCGGCGAGTTGCCACTTCTCATGCGAGGGCAGCCCTACGGCGGAACCCCTTGGCTCTTTGGAATCGCATTGTCAATCCGGGCCTTTGGCATGAACGTGTTTGCTCTGCGTCTACCAACAGTCTTTGTTGGACTCGTCAACGCAGGAATCGCCTTTGGTATTGGACGGCAGCTTTTCTGGTCAAAGCGACGAGCCCTTCTAGCTGCCGCATGTGTGTGGTGTTTTCCCATGGCAGCAGTGTTCTTCGCCAGCAGGGAAACGATGTATTTCGTACCCGCCGTAACCGCTGGCCTTGGAACGATCTTCATCATTCTCAGGATGGAGCATCGTCGTTCCCCTTCAGAGCTGATGGGTTCGGCGGCGATGTCTCGAAAGAGTTTGCTAGCAGCAGGCCTAGTGACTGGTATTGGGCTTTGGATCAACCCGGGCTCGCTCTACCTAACAGCTCCGGCTCTGCTCTGGCTTGGCTGGCGAATCCTGCGGGAGGCCTGGCAGTTGAGCGGGGGTGTTGCCCTACGTGTTACCTCAGTCCTGCGTCCTATTTTACAGGTTGGGCTCGGGGTGGTTCTCGGAGCATTTCCACTGCTGTTCATCACTCTGGCTGGCACGCCGCGTAGAAACAACTACTTCGATCGGGAGGGCTTCAGCCTTGCTGATCGAGCTCAATTATTTGGCCGGCAGCAGTTGCCCGGATGGTTCGGTTTTCGAGTTCCAATCGGGGGCTTTACCGAGGGCCCCTGGCTGGGCGGTTGGCCCTGGAAAGTCGGATTCTTACTGTTCTTTGCACTCCTGCTCTTTCAGATATTGAGAAAGAGCGCAACCGCAAATGAATCCTTGTTGAGTTGGGTGGCCGCTGCAGTGCCCTTCTTGTTCTTGCTCGTCACCCTTCGTACCGGCCCGGTCTACGCCAACCTGCGGTATGTGTTTTTTGCCTCCCCCGTGTTGGCGCTCCTAGTGGGGTCAAAGTGGCGAAAGGACTGGCAAGCGGTCGTGGCGCTTGGTTTGCTGCCACTCATTGGCTTCGTGGGGATGTCGAACTTTGATTTTGCCCGACAGTCCACCGTGGCCCCAACCGTCAAGCTGCTGAAAGAACGGGGCGCGAAGTGTGCGATAGGTGATTACTGGGCGGGTGGGCACCGGTTGATGTTCGAGAGTCAAGAGGAGATCATCTCGATTTCGACCTATGAGAATCGAAATCCGCTGTATATCGATCAGGCCGAGGACCTTGGGAATTGTCCCTGGGTTTTCTTTGATGGGACTCCTACTGCGGCTCAATTTGAGCAGTACCTAGCCAGTAAGCAGATCTCAGTTGAAGCGGTCCGCCCCGGTGATGGCCGCGTCGTCTACTTTCCTGATCAGCGCGTCTGGCTTGAAGACCTCTACCCAGACTCTGTCCCCGGAAGCTGACCAGAATCACCCAACGAGGATTTGGAACTGAACCGTGAGTCAACTTTTTACCGCCCATGATCTAGCCGAGATGAGAAAAGCGTGACTTTTTTTGACGATGCCTTGCGCGATAGGCGCATCAGTAAAGCCTGCGGCCTTGTTCCGCAGGGCTCGCGAGTCTTGGACATTGGCTGTCGCGATGGACGACTCTTCCGAGAGCTCGGGGTCCGCCTGAACGAAGGGTACGGCATTGACCCTGACCTCGATGGGGTGGTCACCGGATCTGGGTATCAACTCGTCCCCGGCTGGTTCCCTGCCGAGATGCCTGCCGATACAGGAACCTTTGATGCAATAACCATGCTTGCGTTGTTTGAGCACATTTCGCCCGAGGATCAGCCCAAAGTTGTTCAGAAATGTAAAGAACTCCTCAATCCGGGTGGAATTGTCATTCTGACCATCCCCTCCAAGCAGGTTGACTCAATCCTAGACGTGCTCGAAAAGGTGAAGCTCGTAGTTGATGATTCGATCCATCAGCATTATGGCTTTGATGCCAAGAGCGATACCGAGCCGGTGTTTCACGCCGGAGGGTTCGTTACAGCGCACAAATCCAGCTTTCAATTTGGGTTGAACAATCTCTTTGCCTTTCGGGTTGCCTAACTGCTCAGTCAACGAGGCTTGCGGGCAGACCTGCTAGTTTTGCTGTCTCCTGAGGTCAAAGAAAAGGCTGTCGTTTGTCCACCCCCGCACAGGTCTGGTCTTACCGGACTCTGATCGTCAACCTCGCACAGCGCGAACTTAAGTCTCGGTATAAGCGCAGCTTGTTGGGGTGGATGTGGTCGCTGATTAACCCCGCTGTGACGCTCGGTGTGTACACCGTTGTCTTTGGGGTCTTCTTCGGCGCCGAAGCACCCGTTGCCGGCAATGGGCACTCAAAAGTTTTCGCCCTCTGGTTGTTCTGCGGCCTTGTCATGTGGAACCTATTTTCAGGAGTGATTAATACCGCGATCTCGTCCTTCTCGGGTGCCGGCGGACTCCTGACACGAACCTATTTTCCGCCAGAGTGCCCGATGATCGCAGGCCTGATTACTGTCATTATCCAAGCCCTACTCGAGGGTGGCATCCTGATCTTCTTTATGGCAGTTATCGGGAATCTTTCCTTCACGATGTTGCTGATTCTGCCGTTGTTTGCCCTGATGGCATGTTTCGCGTTTGGCATTGGTTTGGTGCTCGGACTGATGAATATTCGCTATCGGGATGTCTACTACCTGACGGGAATCGCCCTACAGGTACTTTTCTATGCGACTCCAATCGTGTACCAGCTGAGTATCATCAACCCAAAGGCTCAGGCAATTCTGCGCTTCAACCCACTCACCTCCTACGTGGGGGCTATGAGGCGAGTCGCATATTTTCTGGTGTTCCCAACTCCGGGTAGCTGGTTCGTCATGATCTCCTCTGCTGCTGTCAGCCTGGTTGGAGGTTGGATGATCTTTAGCCGTTGGGCACCGACTGTGATTGAGGAACTCTGACATGAGCGCAATCGTTGTAGAAGGCGTGTCCAAAAAGTTTCGTTTGCATACTGATCGTGCACATTCACTCAAGGAACTCATCACCCGTCGCGATCGCAACGCAGGGATCGATCAGTTCTATGCCCTCGACGATGTCTCACTCGAGATTCCCGAGGGCTCTATGTATGCCCTCGTTGGCCACAACGGCTCTGGCAAGTCCACTCTGCTTCGCTGCATTGCGGGGATCTACCGACCGACTACTGGGTCGGTCAAGGTTCAAGGCCGCATCTCGACCCTGTTAGAGCTTGGCGCTGGGTTTCACCCCGACCTAACTGGGCGTGAAAACGTCTACATGAACGCCACGATTTTGGGGATGTCCAAGAAGCAGATCGACGGAGTCTTTGACGACATTGTTGAGTTCGCTGGAATCGGCGACTTTATTGACTCACCGGTCAAGATTTACTCAAGTGGCATGTACGTTCGGCTGGGTTTCTCCGTGGCCATCCACGTCGACCCGGAGATCCTGATCATCGATGAGGTCATTGCTGTTGGAGACGAGGAGTTTCAGCGCAAGTGCTTTGACCACCTTGCCGACTTGCGTCGCCGGGGAGTGACAATCGTGGTCGTCACCCACGGGATGGCAACCGTTGAGACTATGTGTGACGGAGCTGCATGGCTCGATCATGGAGTGCTTCAGCAAGAAGGCCCAGCAGCAGATATTGCAAGCGCCTATCTGCGACGAGTAAACGACCAAGAACGCGCCGATCGGCAGGCGGAGGCACTAGCTGCTGCCGCTGCCGAGGCCGAAGTCGCTGCAGTGGCTGCGGTAACAAACGGGAGCGAGGGCGAGGAGGCACCTGAAGCGCCCGCCGAAGCATGGTTCGGCGAGGACATTGAGATCGCCGGGGTCTATTTCACCGACTCAGCTGGCAAGTCAATCTCGGTTGCCACCACGGGGGAACCCTTCACCTTGAACATCGCGTACAAGGCGCACAAACCCGTAGAGAATCCTGTGTTTGGCTACATGATCCATACCGAGAATGACACTCCAGTGGCGGGGACAAATACGCGCCTCGCTGGTCTTGAGACGGGGCTCTTGTCGGGAGATGGACTGATTGAAATGAAGATCGATCACCTGTCGCTACTACCCGGGAACTATGAGTTCACCATTGGCATCAACGACAAGTTCGTTCAGCATGTGTTTGACCGCCGCTATCGGGACTTCCCCCTGATCGTCCGAAGAGGATCGGATCCAATTGGCGTGGGATTTGTTCAGCTTGATGGGTCTTGGAATCTGGCAGAATGGAATGGCACTATCCCCGTGGATGAAGGCTCCGGATGACGTTCATGCAGAATCTGAAACGAGTAGCACGGCGCGTTCCTGGGGTTCGAGCGCTCTCTGGATCCAGTCATAGCGTTGTCGCTGCGCAGCAAGCACGACTCGCTCATCATGATCAGGCATTGCAGGACCTTACAAACGCTGTTCAAAGTCTTCAGGATGCTCTTCCAGAGGTGCAACTTCGTCTGGACTTGATTGAGTCTCACCTGCCTGATCTGCTGAACACGATTGCTTCGGCGCACGGAACGCAACGGGCCATGACTCGGCGCGTAGCAGAGCTAGCGGCAGCCCAGGAAAATCAAGGGAATTCGCTAGGGCAGGCCGCTGAGACTCAGTGGGAGCGAGTCGAGATGATTCGCAGAGAATTGATGTTTGAGCTTCGGTATTCAGACCGTGCGGGCAAGCGGGTAGCGGCAGAGCCAAAGGTGATTACTGCAGAGAAGTTTGCTCTGGCACTTGCTGAGGGTCTTCGTCTGAATCTGGGTTGCGGCCATATTGCACTTGAGGAGTACATCAACATTGACGCCAGAGTTTTACCGGGTGTTGACGTGATTGCAGATGTTGACAATCTGCCTGTAGATGCAGAGCAAGCTGCCGAGATCTTCAGCGCGCATCTTGTTGAGCATTTTCCCCAGGAAGAGTTTAAGCGTCGGATTCTTCCCTATTGGATTTCGCTGTTACGCCCTTCTGGTGAGCTGAGAGCAGTTGTACCCGATGCCGGCGCCATGCTCGCTGCTCACGGTGAGGGGCACTTTGCGTACTCTGATCTTCGCGATGTCTTGTATGGAGGCCAAGAGTACGAGGGTGACTTTCACTTCAATATGTACACCACAGAATCTCTCGGAACGATTCTTGCTGAAGCGGGCCTCGTCGATGTCACCGTCGAAGCAGAAGGTCGGGTCAATGGTGCGTGCCTTGAGTTTCAGATCGTTGCCCGCAAGCCAGCTCTCGACTGATGGAGTCCACGCCCCGGATCTCGATCGTGGTGAACACGCTCAATCGGGCACATAGCCTTGGGCGAACCCTCGATTCATTCCGCCAACTGACCTACCCATCTTTTGAAGTTGTTGTGGTGAACGGTCCCTCCACTGATGACAGCCAAGAGTTGATTGATTCGTACAGCTCGAAGATCAAGATTCGTAGGTGCCCAAAGGCCAATCTCTCGATGTCACGAAATATCGGGATTGCGGCGGCAGCGGGTGAGATCGTGGCGTTCATCGATGACGACGGGGTGCCTGAGCCGGTGTGGCTCGATGAACTAGTTCAACTGTATGACTCCGAGGCTGTAGGTGGTGCAGGTGGTGTCGTGCACGATCACACTGGCTACTCCTATCAGTGCAAGTTCAACAGTTCTGACCGACTCGGCAATGCCTCAGTTGACAATGATGGCCCTCTGGACCATTGGTGCTACCCCGGTGCTGCGAATTTCCCCTACCTGATCGGCACGAATGCCAGTTTCCGGCGCGATGTCCTCATTGAGGTCGGCGGATTCGACGAGGAAATTGAGTACTACCTAGATGAGACTGATGTCTGCTTACGGGTAGTCGACGCTGGCTACATTCTCCGCCAGGGTTCTGGAGCCACTGTGCATCACAAGTTCTTGCCGAGCGCACTGCGCAGCGAGGCAAGAGTCACGCTCAATAATTTTCCGATCGTAAAAAACAAGATTTACTTCAGTTTCGTCAACTCGGATGAGGGAACATCCTTCACCAGGCTTATGAGCGATGATGCAGCTTTTGCTGATTTCCGGGCACGAGACTTATCGACTCATGTGGCCCTCGGCAACATCACCTTTGAGCAGCGTACCGAGGGGCTCGCTCAGATTGACAGGGCTTGGCTTGCTGGCCTTGAGGCGGGCCGGCGCGGGCGTCAGAGCATGCTTTCTACAGCGACCCTGCTTGCCGAGAGCGAAGAGTTCAAGCCGTTTCCTACGGTCCAGGCTGATGGCCGCCGACTCCGCTTGTGCTTTGTCACTCAGACCTTGCCTCCCACAGAGATTGGTGGAATCGGTCGCTATATGTTGGACCTTGCCCGTGGCCTAAGCGCTCGCGGGCATGAGATCCGCGTTATCACCACTGGCGAAGATCACAGCACCGTCGACCTTGAAGATGGCGTTTGGGTGCACCGAATCCTGAAAGATGACCTTGAGCTGAGCGACAGCTGTCTGCCTCCGCTGCCAGGCCGCATCGGCGAGAATGCAACAGCAGTTGCCGCAGAGGTTGTGCGGCTTCATGGACAGCGGCCATTTGATGCCGTCTATGCCGCTGTGTGGGACACCGAGTCGATTGCTGTTTTTGAGCGCTGTGCTGTACCGGTAGTGACTGCACTCGTCACGACCATGGGAATTACGCTACGTACTCGCCCGGAATGGCGCAGCAACGCCGAGTTCATGGCGCATCTTGGTGATCCCCTCTTGGCGCTCGAGCGGTTCTTGTTCCAACACAGCGATGCAATCCATGCCATTAGTCACGCAATTATCGACGAGGTTGAACTCACCTCTGGAGTTCAACTCGACCGGAGCGGAATTGTGGTTTCTCCGCTCAGCACAGTCGATCGAGCTATTCCGACTCAGCAGGACCATGCAAGTTCAGACGATGCTTTGTCGGTACTCTTTGTTGGCCGGTTTGAGAAGCGCAAGGGCATCGATCTCATCCTTGAGGCCGTGCCAGAAGTCCTCCAGCAGTTCCCGCTCGCAAGGTTTGAGTTTATCGGCAGAGATGACTTGGCCGGAGAAGGTGGCATCTCATACCGTCAGGAGTTTGAGCTCAAATTCGGTGATGCGCCGTGGTTTGACCGGGTCTCGTTTCGAGGGCAGGTCCCTGATTCAGAACTCTGGAAGGCGTATGCAACCGCTGATGTCTTTGTTGCTCCTTCTCGGTTTGAGTCTTTCGGACTGATCTTTGTTGAAGCAATGATGAACTCCACTCCCGTAGTGGCACTGCGGTCAGGTGCCGCCCCCGAGTTACTCGAGCATCGCGAAACTGCGCTGCTCGTTGATCCCGACGCTACCGGAGGAGTAGCCGAGGCAATTTCTGAACTCCTGAGCGACTCCGACTTGCGTGTCCGCCTTGGCACAGCTGGTCGTAAAGTCTTTGAGGAGCGCTATACCGAACGTTCGATGGTTGACGGCATCGAAGCCATGTTCAGAGGGGTCTCGACAGTTAGGCCCAGCGATCCAGGATTTCCAGAGGTTGACCCCGAGTCGATTGTGCAACTCGAGGACCAAACATCAGCTGTTGATCTGGAGACTGCTAATGGAGTCAGCCATGAAACTGTTCTGGATGCTCGCAGTTCTGCCATTTTCTGGGTGCGCCCAGAGCAGGCTGATGCTTGGGTAGATGTATCGGGGACAGTGACTAAGTTCGGGAACTTGAAAGTTGGCCGATACGAACATGTTTTGCTCACCTCACCTGCAGATCAGTCGAAAGTACAGATCTCTGCATCGGCTGGAGTTCTTTTAGCAGCCATCGTGTCAGCCGGGGCTCCCTCGGTATGAACACCGTCGGTATGAACACTGTCGGTATGAACACTGTCGTTATGAACACTGTCGGTGAGACTAAGGGGCGTGCTCGAATCTCCATTGTCACGGGACTGTGCGTGAGTAGAGATGCAATATCAGCCTCAGTTATGTACCAGCGACAAGTGCTTCTCGATGCTGGCTATGAGGTTCGCGTGTTCGCTCATCATTCAGACCTGCTCGATGGCGAGGACTTCTCAGAAGTGCGTGATCCATGGATCCTGCAGCGCGATCCGTACTACGCAACTTCTGATCTAGTTATCTTTCACTACGGCATTTTCTATGGGCTCTTTAACGCCCTGCTTGTGAAACACGGGCAAGCCCGCACGGTGGTGCACTTTCACAACATCACGCCGCCGGGCCTGCTTTCTGCGACGGATGCCCCTCGTGCCTTGAGATCGATTGAGCAGATTTCGATTGCCTCAATGGCAGACGCAGTCTGGGTGGATTCGACTTATAACGCCGACTGCTTGCTCGAATGGGCTGACGTCGACCCGGAGAATATTTATCCCATGGCTCTCTGCTTGGATTGGATAGTCGAGGGGGAACTTATTGCCCCCAGCGATGATCAGGTATCTACTCCAGAGACACGCATCATCGCCGTTGGGCGAATGGTCCAAGCAAAGGGGCTGACTGATTTAGTGCGTGCAGTTGCAGCTCTGCCACCATCGCTGCGAAGTGGAGTTCGCCTACTACTTGTTGGCGGTCAGACCCATTCAGATGCTACCTACATCGATGAGCTCCGAGGACTCCTAACGTCACTGGACCTCAGTGAACAGGTAGAGCTTATTTTTGATCCCGAGGACGCGGAGCTACAGGACCTGTATGCCGCTGCGAGTATTTTTGTCTCACCCTCTCACCACGAGGGATTTTGTGTCCCCGTGATTGAGGCGCTCACGCACTGCTGCCGAGTCATCGTCACCGATGCGGGGGCGCTCCCGGATACAGCGGGACCTTGTGGCGTGGTCGTCCCGGTTGGAGATGTGCAAGCGCTCGCAGCGGCCCTCGAAGTGGCGGCGACGAGTGGGGAACAAACTCCACAAGAACTCAGTCGGGCGGCAAAACACTTGGGGCAGTTTTCAATCCCTGCATTTCAGCAGCGACTCCTGCTAGCGGTGGAAGCGGAACTGGCTCTCAATGAACCTGCGTCGGCAGGCGCTATCCCTTGATCTCGGGGTGATCCTCAATAATTCGGTTGACCTCATAGGGGGATCCAATCAGGTTTAGGTGACCGGGATCTCGATAGAGCACCGAGTTTCCTTTTGTCATGTCACAGGTGCCTTGTTGACAGAAGTAGCCGGAAACGCTGATGAACTTAGCGCCGGGCACGGAATCGGTTACGGAGATCAAAGCGGGGAGATCAAGACCTGGTCGCGACAAGTACTCATCTGCTGGTTGTGTGCAGTCCTGAGGGACGAGCGGTGCAACCTGAAATTTGCATCGTTGAGGATCGAATGGGAACGTCGGATTCTCGTCGATGACGTATACCTGCTTACCTGCAGCAGTTAAGCGTTTCAGTACCGGCTTGAACTCATTCATCGGGACCTGTCTGAAGGTCCAGTTCGCAGCAATTATCACCGTTTTGATGGACTTCGTATTCACCACATAATCCAAGATCTGCGGGAAGGTTTCATCAGAGGGTATGGGCATGGCGGAGCCGTAATAGACCACGTTCTTCTCGGGGAGAGCAGCGGCGAAGCCTGGATAGAGCATTTCCGAGTAGCTGTCACCTAGCAGAGCCACGTCCACAGGGCCTGTTGCTTTTGATTGTTTGCAGCGCTGATAGGTCTCGAAAAAGCCGGCATTGGCACGTATCTCTTCTGGCGTGCAGGGAAAGTGTTCGTTCTTGAGGTACTCGAAGAAGGCGATTTCTCCAACATCTCCTTGTCGTGATCCTCGGACGCTCCCAGATTCGTAGCGCGGAGCGAGAGTGTGCGAGGCCCAGAGCCCAACGCCCAAGCAGACCAGAATGGGCGGTGTAACTACCACTGCAATGAGGGAAGCATTTTTCCGAGCGGACATCTTTGGCAAAGAACGGATTGGTTTCTCTAAAAGAACATACGAGATCATGGCAGGCAGGAGGGAGAGAAGCGCAGCGATCGCTGCTGCACCTGCTGGGCGGTGGAGGCCAGCCATCTCATGGCTTTTTGGCCAGATCGCTACGGCAAAAACAATAAATGGCCAGTGCCATAGGTAAATCGAATAGGACCAATCTCCGATCTTCACCATGGGGGTCCACGAGAGCGCCTGAGAGACCGGGTTGGTAGAGGCTGTTCCTGCAACGAGGAGGAGCACGGTGCCAAGTACCGGCAGCAGCGTCCAGACACCTGGAAATGGGGTTGACCCGGAGATGAGCCAGAGAGATGCGGCAACCATTCCGAGTCCAGCCACTCCTAGGAGCGAGCCGAGGTACTTGGCTGACTTGAGGTGCTGGGGGATGGCCACTGCACCGAGCACCAGGAAAGCACCTGCAGCAAACTCCCATGCTCGAGTGAGGGGGCTGTAAAAGCCGAGGAGCCATGAGAGGTTCTCGGGGTGTGAGGATGTAGACCCCGTCATGGAAAGTACGAACGAGGAAATTGCTATTCCGGCGACCAGAAGAAGGGGAAAGATCTTTCGATTCCGCATTCGTCGGCCGATCGCCCAACCGAGAGCCAAGATGGCCGGGAAGATCAGGTAGAACTGCTCCTCAACCGCTAAAGACCACGTGTTCAGGAGCGGATTGGTTTCGGCCGGCGCATCGAAGTATTGACCCGTCAAATTGGCGATCACGGCATTTGCGGAGAGCAACATCGCTCCGAGGCCTGTCTTTGCCGCCGTCTGGAGAGGGCCCAAAGGGGACAGAACGAGCACAGAGAACGCCACAGTGCATGTCACCATGAGGGCCAGAGCTGGAGTGAGTCGCCGGAACCTTCGAAGGTAAAAGCTTCCAAATCGGATCTGGCCGGTCTCGTTCCATTCGCGCAAGAGAACCTTGGTGATGACGAAGCCGGAAAGAACGAAGAAGATGTCGACCCCAACAAACCCCCCTGGCAGGGGAAGACCAGCATGAAAGATCAGAACCACAATCACAGCTAGGGCTCGCAGGCCTTGAATATCTGCCCGACGCGGCTCTTTGGCAGTTCTCACCTCACTCGCAGGCGCATCCTCGCCGAGGTCAATCAATTTCAACGCTCGAACTCCCTTGGTGGTCTTCGCCCTTGGTCCCGCCAAGCGATAAGTCTGATTCTGGCCAGAAGTCGGTCAACGCCCATCAGATTGCGGTGGTTTCGGATGATATCTGACACGAGGAAGCCTCTGTGGGAGTGCCAGAACTTCAGTTCCTAGATATGGATTGGCTGATAGCTGAGCCGAGTCCTGATCGCACAGCTCAGCTCGCGGCAGCAGAGGGCTCGATAACCACGACGACCTGTCCGGCGGTAACGGAAGCACCCGACTCCACCTTGACTTCAGTCACGGTTCCGTCCACGTCTGAGGCAACGTTGTTTTCCATCTTCATAGCCTCAAGCACCACCACGGTGTCGCCCTTGGCAACGGTCTGGCCAACTTCGACTTCAACTTTCACGATGGTTCCCTGCATGGGAACTGCGATCTTGCCGCTGCCTGCTGCGGCCCCGGCACTGCCGCCTGCGCCACCACGCTTGGGGCGAGCTTTGGCCGACCCACCTGCGCTAGGACCTGCAACTGCTGTCAGCTGAGATTCAGGAACAAACATGGAAACAGCAAATCGTTTGCCGTTGACCTCTACATCGACATCTCGTTTGACCTTTGGCTCGGCGCCATCAGCCTCTGCGGGGGGTTCTCCAGCCTTGCCGCCGATTCCGGTCAGGTCGAGCGTGTCTTCTACCCACTTTGTTGAGTGAGTAATTGCAGAGAAATCTGGGTGGCGAAGAATTGCCAGGTCTGCAGGAATGGTCGTGGCAACGCCCTCAACCACCATCTCTTCAAGGGCACGAATCATGCGGGCAATTGCCACGTCACGGTTACGTCCCCAAACACAGAGCTTGCCGGTCAGGTTGTCGTAGTACTGGCTAATCTCATCGCCCTCTTCGTATCCGCCGTCCCAGCGAACCCCATAGCCCGATGCAACCCGCAGCTTGCTAAGCGGTCCGGGGGAGGGAAGGAACTTGCCCTCAGCAACATCCTCGGCATTGATACGGCACTCAATTGCGTGGCCGTGAATGCGCACCTGCTCTTGTGTGAAGGGCAGTGCTTCGCCTGCGGCCACTCGGATCTGCAACTCGACCAAGTCAACATCGGTGACGAGCTCTGTCACGGGGTGCTCCACCTGCAAGCGGGTGTTCATCTCGAGGTAGTAGAAGGACTCGTTCTCGTACAGGAACTCGACGGTTCCGGCGTTGACATAATCGCAACCACGTGCGACTGCACAGGCGGCCTCGCCCATCTCGGCGATGATCGCCTCGGGAATACCCGGGGCTGGGGCTTCTTCGATCAGCTTCTGGTGGCGACGCTGCGCCGAGCAGTCACGCGTGCCTAGGTAGACCACGTTGCCGTGCATGTCGGCCATGATCTGAACCTCGATATGGCGGGGCCCGGTCAGGTAGCGCTCCATGTAGCACTCGTCTCGGCCGAAGTAGGCCAAGGATTCACGCTGTGCAGACTCAAGTGCCGAGACAACTT
>Ga0194041_10000253_pt1 | contig 20981 bp, 25 predicted proteins | sample JunL449m_MetaG_FD_160082 | JGI IMG/M metagenome (GOLD analysis project Ga0194041, IMG submission 160082) | Anoxic zone freshwater microbial communities from boreal shield lake in IISD Experimental Lakes Area, Ontario, Canada - Jun2016-L442-9m | ecosystem: Environmental > Aquatic > Freshwater >...
GGCGGAACCGTTGAGTGCCGCGTCAACGACGGTGCCTGGGGCGATTGCACGAGCGTTGATGGCACAGCTGGCAAGTTCACAGTCAGCAACTTGACTGGTGGCGGGAAGAGTATTTCCGTTCGCCAGACCAACGGCGAAGGAATCCCCAGCAAGGTCGGAACTGTTTACCTCGCGCCGACGCTGATCGATGCCCCTGTCGGCTTGACAACAAAGAGCGGCTTTCAGTTCAAAGTCGAACATGCCTCCAACGGCGAGCTTTGGTGCAAGGTCAACACGCCGGCCAGCTCTGTCGACTTCCGCCCGTGTGCAAATATTTCACCAGCGTTCCGTTCGCAGCTTCGGTGGTCAATGACGTCGGGTGAGTCAGTAGACGGCGTCACCACCGACACAATTACGACCTGCTCACCAACGTGCTTCTACATTGACGGGACGAACGAGCTCAGCTACAAGCAGGTGATCAATGGCATCGACTCGTTAGTGTCACAAGTCAGCTGGACCCAAGACACGACTGGCCCAGATCAACCAACCCTGACCGGGAAGCCAAACGCATTCACCAACTCTCGTTCAGCCTCGATCAGCTTTGGGTACACGGAAGCTAACGAAACGTTCGAATGCTCCGTTGACGACGTTGCCTTCAGTCCCTGCACGTCACCAAGGTCACTCAGTGGACTTGCCGACGGCCCGCACAGCATGGCAGTACGGGGCGTTGACTCGCTCGGCAACGTGGGCGATGAGAGCAATGCCTCTTGGACGGTTGAGACACAGGCGCCAGCTGCGCCGACGGTGACATCGCCGGCCAACTCCAGCACGTCAGGTGCGACAGCGCCATTCACTGCCAGCGGCGAAGAAGGCGCCAAGTTTCTCTGCAGCCTTGACAGCGGCGACTTCGTCACGTGCCCAAGGGCAAGCGGTGCACCTGGCGATAAGAGCGCGCTGACTGTCGGCTGGAACACCAGGCTTCACTGGGGCGAATCCTCTGACTGGTCGAAGTTCAAGTGGGGCTTTACGCTTGAGGGGCAATTCGAGTGGGACGGAGAGTTCGCTCGGACCGAGTTCCCCGACGGCGTGACGCTCGCCGCGATCTGGCTGTCGATTGGATACGGCATTGACTACGGGACGTGCGAAGCCCTTCACGAAGCCCTTGGCGCTTACGGCGGCTTAAGAATTGTTGTCGGCGTGCCCAATGGGGATTCAGACCCCACGGCATACAGCATCCTCAGCGAGGACTGCTCGGATCACTCAACCGGTGAGGTGCCACCTGGCAGCCCGGCACAGTTCACCGAACTGAGCGATGGAAGCCACACGCTCGCTGTCAAGCAGGTTGATAAGGCTGGTAACGAGGGCGCCGTTACGACTCGTTCCTGGTTCGTTGATTCCACGCCACCGGCGAAGCCTGTGATCAAGGGAATCTCGCCGCTGCCAAGTGCATCGACGGCGATAAGGTTGACCTTCGGACGCGAGCTCGGAGCTACCGTCCGCTGCTCACTCGACGGGGCAGCCGAGGTCGACTGCACAAGCGGGCTCAACGCCTCAAGGCTGGCGAAAGGATCCCACCGTGTCATCGCCATTGCGATTGACGCAGTCGGCAACCGAAGCGCTCCGGCGACTGCTATTTGGACGATCTACGCGCCAGTGCCACCGCCGGTAACGCCAACAGCGGCCGTGAAGGTTGACTTATCCCGTTCGGGCTGGACGACGAAGATGGGAGCCGTGTTTGGGTCTGGTAGCGGAAGGACCAAGTCGGAGGACCTCACCTCCGTCCAGTTCTCAACCAGTGTTGCCAAGCCAAACAACAAGCAGTCAATCCCGGCCAAGCCGACTTTCGCGAACATGATCATGACCTATAAGAGCACGATCAAATTGCCCTTCAAGAAATGCCCAACGTGGGTGCGCGTGGGCAACCGGGTCGGCAATTGGAGCGGCTGGGTTCAGGTAATTTTCGTCCGTTAGACAGTTGAGCCGAGGCGGGCAATCGGCCCGCCTCGATGGCCGGTGAAGGGCTTACCGACGTGTTGATCAGGCTGGCTTTTAGTCGCAGCCGAATCCTGCGAAAACGGCCAGAGCGAAGAGCGTGCTGACGGAATTCATTGCGAGAATGTACTCTACTTAGCCCCTCGCCTGATCCGAAAGGTCACCGAATGAAGAAATCACTTGTAGCCATTGCAGTTGTCTTGATCACAGCCAGCCTCAGCGCCTGTGGTGACTCGTGGGATTCGGGGGCGACTCCGACGCAAAACAACTCGCTTGCCAGGACGCAGGTCGAGCGGTTCTTGAAAGATGTTCAGACCAAGAACACGGCCGATCTTGGCGGCTTCCTGGCTCCCAACTTCCAAAATCTCCGCACCGATGGGACCAAAGCGAACAAGCAGACCTACATCCCCAACCTGCCAACTCTGAGGACGTACAAGATGGGCACAGTTAACGGGCTCGAGTACTCGGACACGCTCACAGTGACTTGGATGGCTGCACTCGACTTTACTGTCGATGGCAAGCGGTACGTAGGGACTGCGAACCCGTTCGTCAGCGTCTTCATTAAGCGCGATGGCGAATGGCGGATGCTTGTCAACGGGAACTTCACTCACCCACCCAAGTGACAGAAACCATTGTCGCTCGCTACCCGTTTGCTCCACGGCGGTAACGGCGGTCGGCGGCTAGCCGCGCAGCGCGCAGTCAGCAGTTTGGTGGCTCGGTCTCCATCAGTTTTTTGGAGATCGAGCTGAGCGCGTTGCGTTCGTCCGCGGTCAGCCGCGACCAGAAGCGCTGTTCAACCTGAGCTAGGACGCGCGGGGCGGCCTCTGCCAGAAGGTCGAGACCTTCCGGAGTCAAAGTCACGCTTACTTCTGTAGAGGAGCTGCGCTCGCGTTCAACAAGCGAGCGCTGTTCAAGGCGGTCAACGAGGCGGGTCAGGGCGCTGGGGCTTCTTGATACGGCGCGCGCCAGAGAGGCCATTCGCATGCAGTGGTCGTCCGCGATTGACAGGTGAATGAGCGCGTCTACATCCGTGTAGCCGACATTCAGGTTTTGCTGGAGGTCAGCGTCAACTTCGGCGATTACGCTCCCTGCGGCACGTCGGAAGTTGTTCCAGGCATCGCGGTCGGCTGCGGGGCGGGCAAGCCACGTGCTCCTCGCAGAGGGCTTCTTGGTCATCGTCTCAGTATTGCTCATGCAATATCCAACTGCTATGTTGCACGATCAATAGTCATTGCACGTACAACATCGAGGGGAACTTCAAATGTCAGATAGCCGTCGCGTAATTGCCGTCATCGGTGCAACAGGCGCCCAAGGTGGAGGCGTTGTGCGCGCGCTGGTTGACCAAGGGACATTTCGGGTGCGTGCGATCACGCGAAGCCCGGATTCCTATGCGGGACCGGCCGACGAGGTCGTCGGAGCCGACACCAGCGACGTAGACAGCTTGAGGGCGGCATTCGAGGGAGTGCACGGCGTATTTGCCGTGTCGAACTTCACCGACACAGGTACCGATGAGGTTACTCAGGGCAGTAACGCCGTCGCGGCAGCAGCCAGCGCAGGGGTAAGCCACTTCATCTGGTCGACCCTGCCGAATGTGGAGGAGCTGAGTGGCGGCAAGTTTGACGTTCCGCACTTCACGAACAAGGCGAAGGTTGACGAACTGGTTCGCTCCGCAGGCTTCGAGGCATACACATTTGTCGAAGCACCCTTCTACTTTGAAAACTTCCTCACGGTGCTGGCCCCGCAGCCGCTTCAGGACGGAAGCACCGGATGGGCGCTGCCGATCCCAGCTGATGCGCGAGTTATTCATGCCAGTTCGATCTCTGACCTAGGGGGCGTCGTAGCCGGAGCTTTCGACAGTCCCGACACGGTTGGCGCCGGGGCATACCTCTCGTCTGTTGCTGAACTGGTGAGCTTCGACGATTTCGCAGAGACGCTGAGAGGTCAAGGTCACTCGCTTGCGACTGTCGAAGTGCCGCCGGAGGTTTACGCAGGCTTCTACCCTGGTGCTGAGGAGATTGCCCAGATGATGCTGTTCTGGACTGAACACACTTACCTCGGTCCTAGTGCCGAGAAAGCAATTTCCGCTGCCAGCGCGGTAGCCACCTTCCAGCCCAAGTCGTTCGCCGACTGGGCAGCTGAACACATGCCGGTGGCCGGCGCAGGTTCTATCCGCGAAAGGCTCCCCGAAAACTCCTAGAAGAGAGAGCTCCTCTCAACTGTCTGCTCAGTTAACAGTGAAGCTGCCGTAGTACTGGTAAGTCTTGTTGCCGAGCTCGTCACGTACCGAGATATACACCGGGTAGGTGCCTTCTGCGGAATTCGCCGGGAGGGTGAGCGTCTGGGAATAGGCACCATCGAAGGCTGGGATCGGCGGCTCTCCACTTGAGGGTGATTGTTTCGCCGCTAGAGCGCCGAAGGACTGACTTCCAAGGGTTGGAAACCGTTTCCTGCTGTCTGGTTATCGCGTAGATAGCGGACATCGTTGCCCTGTATCGTAGCCGCTGCTAAGTGAATAACCCTTAGGCGACGAAGTGCTCTAATCAGCGGACTATGCCAAGCTGCTAGAGGTCTTGTCCGTTGGAGGGTTGGAATGCGGCTAGCTCCGACAGGGAAGCTGCCCATAAACTTAGTAGAGACCTTTGTGAGCGAAGCAAACGACAGCACCCGACGAGTTCCCCGTGACACTGAGGATGACTACACGCGCGAGGCAGCATCCAAACGCGTCAAGTTCGTTGAACAGGCAACAGGAGTGGAGCTGGAACACCTAGCCTCCTACTCACTCGACCCTGCGACGCTGCCAGGCAACATTGAGAACTTCACCGGCGTCGCGCAGGTGCCGATAGGGCTCGCAGGACCACTGCTCGTCAACGGCGAGCACGCCAAGGGTGATTTCTACATTCCAATGGCTACGACGGAGGGAACTCTTGTCGCCAGTTACAACCGGGGGATGAAGATCGTCCGTGCTGCCGGCGGTGTTACCACAACCGTGATCGATGATGTAATGCAGCGGGCACCAGTATTCGCATTTGATAGCGCTCGCGAAGCTCGGGACTTTGGGCAGTGGCTGAAGGCGAGCTTTGACGAGATAAAGAACGTGGCTGATGCCACTACCAGCACGGGCAGCTTGCGCGACATTCAGCAGTTTCCAGCATCGCGAATGATCTACACGCGTTTCAACTACACGACTGGTGATGCCGCAGGCCAGAACATGACGAGCAAGGCAACTTCAGCTGCCTGCAAATGGATCCTCGCTGAGCGACCGGAGGTTCGTCAGTTCAGCCTTGAGTCGAACTTCGCTACAGACAAGAAGGCTTCGCAGGTGAACATGATGCATACGCGCGGCAAGCGCGTTGTTGCGGAGATCACCCTCCCGGCTGACCTGTTGGAGTCTGAAATGCGCGTTCAGCCAAAACAGATGTTTCGCACTCGGCTGCTGGCAAACCTCGGGTCGATCATGTCCGGAGCGAGTAACAATGGCGCCCACGCGGCGAACGGGATCACCGCGATGTTCATCGCCACCGGTCAGGACGTGGCAAACGTCGCGGAATCAGCGGTGGCGTATGACTTTTCTGAAGTAATGCCGAATGGCGATTATTACCGGTCGATCACGCTGCCATCACTGATCGTCGCGACCTACGGCGGCGGAACCGCTCTTGCCACGCAGCGGGAGTGTCTTGAAATTCTCGGCTGCTACGGAGCGGGCAAGGTAATGAAGTTCGCTGAGCTAGTCGCGGCAACAGTGCTCTGCGGCGAGATTTCTTTGCAGTCGGCGATCATCGCCGACGAGTGGGTCTCTGCTCATGACCGCTACGGCCGTAACCGCTCATAACCGGCCGCCTGAATCGCGCGTGAGTCAGCCTGGGAGCGGATGCTCAAAATGCCGCCTCCGGCAAACCGAAAACTCCAAGATGGCTGCTGACCTATGGTTTCAGGCTAGTTGTTCTGAAACCATCAGAATGCAAATTACGGCGTGAGCGCTCCAGCAAAATGTCCTTAGCCATGAGGACCGAACAAGTCTGGTGTGGGTCTCGCGTGCGAATCCGTTGGATAACTCGCTGTGGCGGGGTACCTGTAGAAGTGCGGTGGAGAGCCACGTAATTACGGCAAGTGCAGCTCCACTGGCGGCGAGCACCACGTTGACGCCATGCGGAGGGGCTAGTGCTAGCCAGATCGAAGTGATCAGGTCGACGCTCATCGGGATGATCACGACCGCCCCGATCCGCCTCGACCATTCCGCATGGAAGGCCGTGAATCGATCGTTACCTACGAGTGCAAAGAGTGGATAAGCCACGACCTGCACCAGCCAGCCGAGTCCTGCCATGAACAGGACCGCCGCGAAGTTCAGGGTAAGCAGCATCGCGACCGGAGATTACCGGCGGTTAGGTGTTGAGTAGTGATCGTCTGTCGGGCCAGACAATCGCGCGGCTGGTTTGAACCAGCCGCGCGACAAGCGGTTAGGACGCTGCGTCTGCTTCTCGCGCATCACGGTGCTCATCGTCTGAGCGCCCGTCAAGTACCGCAGCGTAGAACATAAGCCCAATGGAGAAAGCTACAAGCAGAGTGATGAAGAACCCGGCAATGAAGAGGGGAAGGTTGCTCATTTGGTCTGATTCGGAAGGACCATTGCCCCGAGAGCGAGGATGCTTGGAACCCAGGTTCCGACGAATATTCCGGCCAGCTTGTCGTCTGCGAGGAACCAGATTCCAATTGAAAGTGCCATCGACAGGCCGGCGGCAGCGAGAATCAGCCCACGCGCGAGCTTGAGGGTGTTGGGAGGTGATTTTGTTGTCATACAGGTCTTACGGCTGTCAAGCGCCCAGCGACCAGATGGCCTGCCGCACAGCCTGCGACGATTCCGACCGTAGCCAAGAGAAGCGCGGCCGGGAACCGGTGTAGGTCGCGCCCAAGCGAAAGGTTTGATTGCAAGTGAGTTACGAATCGATTGTCAGCAAGAAGGTCCGCGCAACATTCTTGGCCGTTCAGAATCACGACTATGACCAAGTCTTGGCCGGTATCTCTGATTCGAATCTGACACATCACTTTGCAGGCAATAACGCTCTTGGTGGAACTCGTCATGACAAACAGGCGCTGCGGCGATGGTTCAATCGCGTTGGCACTGTGCTTCCCGACCTCAAGTTTGACGTGACGGACGTACTGGTAAAAGGGCCACCATGGAACACGACCGTTGTCGCTCGCTGGGTGGCAACCACCACGTTGCTCAATGGCGATGACTACGTCAACCCTGGTTGTCACGTCATTGGCATTAAGTGGGGCACGGCCCACTCATTTGACGTCTATGAAGACACGCAGGTAGTTACCGCTGGACTCCTGAAGCAGGCTCAGGCTGGTATCGCGGAAGCTATGGCGCCGATGATCGAGAGTTGAGATCCAGAGTCGTACATGGTCTCGCAGGGAAGGCTCGACCCTGGTGCGCTGATCACCAAGACCGTCCCGTTCAGCGAGGCAGCCGAAGCAATGACTGATGACGCTGTCAAGATCGTCTTCACGCGATGATCATCGTTATTCCGCTGGTCGACGGCTTTACGGCACTCGATGCGATCGGCCCTTACGAGGTGCTCTCTCGTCTGCCCGAGGCGCGCGTTGTGTTCGCGAGTGTCTCGGCTGGACCCGTCCAAGCTGAGACGAAGATGGTCTCGATTCTCGCCGAGGCTGCACTCTCCGAGATCCCCGAGCCAGACATCGTCTGTGTGCCTGGAGGACTCGGTACGCGCCGCCACCTTGACGACCCCGAGTTGATGAGGTGGCTTACAAGGGCTCATGGCACTTCGACTTGGACGACGTCCGTCTGTACGGGCGCGCTCCTGCTCGGAGCCGCTGGAGCGCTTGAGGGTAAGAAGGCAACAACCCACTGGCTGGAGCTCCCGCGACTCGGCGAGTTCGGCGCCGAACCTGTCGATCAACGAGTCGTCTTCGACGGAAAGGTCGTGACGGCGGCGGGAGTTTCGGCAGGTCTCGACATGGCACTCGAGCTCGGGGCAAAGATTGCCGGCGACGACTGGGCTAAGACCGTTCAACTGATGATCGAGTACGACCCACAGCCGCCGTTCGATTCGGGCTCATGGCAGAAGGCCGATCCGCAGATCGTCAAGGACCTGCGTGCTTTCGCTGAGGCGGGCCTGTTGGACGGCGATCAGCCAGCAAGCTGATCCAGACCAGTAGAAACGACAACAGCCCGAGTAGGACGCGCTGCACGGCCGTTTGCTTGCTAACCGCTCGGCTCGGTCGACCAGAGCTCATCAACGAATCGCTGGTCCTCGTCATAGAGCCAGCACTCCCTGAGCTTGCCCTCCTCAACTCGGTACAGCAGAACTCGCCGCACCCGACGCGCCGGCTCGCCTAAGTCCTCTATCGCCAGTAAGGCTCCGAAGTTCTCGCCGACGAGCACGTCTTCGACTGCAATCAGCTTGCGCGATGCTCGGTATGACGCCTGGCCGAGCACAGCGAAAACAGCGTCCTTGCCCGTGTACGACCCAGCCAACGGACTCTCGCCCATGTAGTGGATGACGATGTCATCGTGGTAGGCGCCGAGGACCCGTTCGAGGTCGGCTGCCAGCCACGCCTCGGCGTAGGAGCGGAGAGTGTCGCCTGTCTCTTCGGGGCCGGCCATCTTCGGGAAGCTACCGCCTGTTCCCCGACTCTTGCCTCAGAAGGGCGAGGAGCGGGATCGCGAACAGGATCGCGAACGAGAGGTTGAGGACCGCGTTCTGCCAAAAGCCGGAGGCGAGCGAGAAGATCGTGTCGGGGACGAACCAGCAGCCGATCGAGACTGCGTAGATCAGTGCACCCTCTCGGACGTCGCGCTGCATCGGCCCGCGAAGGACCAAGAGGAGAGCGACTCCCCAGCCGACCATCACCGCGCCCATGACGGCGTGGACGAGCTCGACGTAGTCGGCGGCTGCCGAGCCGAAGCCCTCGATCCGATCGGCCGACGAGTAGACCATCAGGCTGAATCCCTGCCTGGACAGGGCAGGTGCGACGACGAGGAACAGCCCGAAGGCGATCACGCCGAGAGTGGCAACGCGAAGCCAAGTGAGCCAGAAGCCTTTGCGGTTAGTGCCGTTCATGGTGCTATCCAGTCCAGAGATTAGGTCAGGTTGCGGCTGGCGACGTCGGCGTCTCGCACACAGACGGCAGTTGTTCGCCCAGCCGGCTGGCATATACACTCGCGCGATCACTCAACGCCGAAAAGCTCTTGCTCTGCCGCTTACGGCCATCGTTCTGGCTTGTGCAGTCTTAGCCGCTGGTTGCGGAAAGGACTACAAGGTCGGCGCGGTCAAGGCCGCGATCGGCGGGACCTGGAAGGGAACGCTCAATGGAAGCGGGAACGTGAACTTCCGAGCGGTAGTCGAAATCAACACCCTGCGGGTGGGATCGGTTTCCGGAACGGTCTACTTCCCTGGGATAGGTGGCTCGGGCGCCTGCTCAGGGGCGCTGATCTATACGGGACGAAGCGGGAGCGACTACCTGTTCACTGAGGACCTTGTGGCACGGGCAAACCCTGAGTGCATCAAGCTCGGGAAGGTCAGGATCAGCCCTGAAGACGACGGCTGGGCGATCAAGTACGTCTGGACTGCGGGCAAGAACACGGCCGAGGGAACTCTCAAGTAGACGACTTACGCGGACTGCAAATCTTTGGCTGTTCTCGAATGCCCTGTAGGCCTCGTTATGGCGGGGTAGGCTGTTTCAAACTGCGGCGTTGCCTGGCGATTCGGGGTGTTTGCTACTGGGTTGCTAAGCGTATTGTGCTTCTCGCTCGTGACTCGCTACCCGTAGCGCTGATTTCTCTGGTAGATGGAGTAGCTTCCACCTGTCATTGCACACACGTGGACGGGGCAGCAACCGCTAAGGGAAGGCTCGACACTCTTGCTACAACTCACTCATAACGTCGCGACCCTTGGCGACTTCGCAGCAATTGCGGTGGGCTTCGTGATCGCGGCAGTCCTCGAGGCCGAAAGTCCGTCGCTTCGAACGGCTCGCGAACGGGAGCCGGCTGAAGGACCAGCTGAAGCCGCTGCCACGGAAGCTGCAATCGGACAATTAGGGGACTTCAAGTTCCATGTGATTTTTGCAGGCGTAACCACGATCTTCCTCTCCCTCTTCACGGCAGCCTTGGTGATCAATCTGAGCGACTATTCGGAGGCGATCCGAATAGGGCTTGGATTGAGCGTCTTTGTCCACGTTACCGGTACATCCAAGGTGATCCGCCAAGCCATCCGAGCCAAGGAACTCACACCATTTAGCTTCTCGATGATCCTAATGGGCGCGATCTTTTCCATCGCGGGCCTGATTGGTGTTGCGGGCTTAGTGCCAGGCGAGCAGGGCCTCATTCTGTATATGTCGATCTTGTGGACACTGGGCATAGCGGCTATCGCGTTCTTCTCAATGCTTGCATTGAGAAGGCAGATCTCCGGCTGAGCCGTCAAGACAATCTCGATCTCGAGCCGCTGCTCAGGGGGCGGCTTGAATATGTGCGCGACTACCTGCGGTCTGGTGGGCCGCACCAAGGGCGACGGTGGAAGGCCCTAGACCCGGCCCTCGGACCGCCAGCGGGCCTCGATCATGTCGAACTGCGCAAAGGCCCGTTCCGTCGCACCGATTGCGGCGGCCCGGACCTGCGCCCGTAGCTGCGGCACGTCTATCTCCCACCGCGCGAGCCACTCGAGGTGGTGGGAAATCCACTTTTCCGCGAGTGACGTGCCGGCCTCGGGATGGAACTGCAGGCCGATCGCCCCACGCGAGATAAAGGTCATCGGGATCCCTCCGACGTCTGCCGCGGCGCGCAGCGATTCCGGCAGGACGGCTGTGTTGCGATTCCAGCGCAACCAAGGGCCGGCGGCGATCAGATCCGAGTCTTCGACGTGGATGGGGCCGAGCTCGACCTCCAGCGCCGGCAGGCGGGTAACTGAGCCGCCGAGCGCGAGGGCAAGCGCGTGCGCTCCAAAGCAGATCCCGAGAAAGGCGCCGCCACTGTCGTGTGTCGCACGAATGCAGTCGACTTCGGGCCCGGTGATCTCGTCGTGGGTGGAGAGCTTTGAAGATCGGTGGTCGGATCCGAGGCACACGAGCGCCTCGCCCGCAGCGGGCACCTCGAAGGTGACGCCGTCCTCGACCATCGTCACAGCGAGTTCGTGGTCGCGGTCACGTGCCCAGTCGCCGAGCAGCCCGGGAGGGTTATGGACTTCGTGCTGAAGAACGATGATTCGCAAGCGTCAGATGCTTCCCGGAGCCGCACGGGCCAAACGGTTGCCAACACAGGGGGCTCGAACGACGACGGCATCCCGTTCGGCGCAGGTCATCTCTCGGGCAAGGTACCACGCCACGGTTAGACGGTTTGGGTTACACGGGGCAGGCTCACGCTCACTGCCAGAGGTTCGGCCACACCGGACTGCTGGCGGCTTGAGCCGGTAGCTTGTCGCGGGCGAGTCGTGCACGGCTGCATACCTGAGAGGTTGGGGCGGAGATTTCGAAATCGACTGAAGCCGATCGAGAGCGACAGATCCTGCTGAAGCGGGTCATCGCGATCGCAGGCGTGATGATGCTGCTAGACGAAGTGATCTTCGGCGCACTCTCGCCGCTGCTGGTGCACTATTCCGCCGTCTACCACCTCTCGAAGCTCGACAGCGGGTTTCTCGTCGCCTGCGGCATGATCGGCTATCTGCTCGGCTCGGCTTTCGCTCCGGCGCTAGTCAACATCACGACGCTGAAGCCGATGGTGATGATCGGCGTCGCATGTGCCGTGGCCGGTGCGCTAATGATGGGACTCGCGGAATCGATCATGGTGCTGGATGCGGCCCGGTTACTGCAGGGCTTCGCCTCCGCACTGATGTGGATCGGCGGGCTGACTTGGACCCTGAGGGTCAACGACGGCCAGCGGACCGCCGGTGCATTGTCCCTCGTCTTCGCCCTGAGCAACCTCGGCTCAACTGTCGGCCCTCTGGTGGGCCTGATGGCATTGAAAGTCGGATTCACTCCGGTATTCAGCTGCCTCGCGGCCTTCTTCCTGGCGCTGTTGATTCCAATTTCGTTGCTGCCCGCACCTTCGCGGCTGGCCAGCCCGGGCAACCACCTCTCGGTGCTGGTGCGTACGCGTGCGGTTCGCTCAGCATTGATGGTGAAGGTCACGGCTGGTGCGTTGTATGGCGCGACCCTCGCGCTGCTTCCCCTGTTGCTCGCGCGTGAAGGTGCCACTAGCGGGCAGACGACGATCGTGTTCCTCGTCGGTGCCGCGGTGTCGATCCCAATGGCTTGGGTGATCGGCCGGATCTGCGACCGCATCGGTGCCTGGCAGGGCACGCGGTGGTTTGTCGGGCTTATGGCATTAGTCGCTCTCGCGTTGCCCCTCGTCGGTTCATGGGCTGCCCTCGTCGCGATGTCGGTCATCCTGTTGGCGCTCGTGGGCTCGTATGGGGTGCCGACGAATGCGGCTTTCTCGCTAGCTGCGAAGCCGAACCCGGAGACGGGCGTCCGTCAGATCGAGCTCATGTCATGGTCAATGCTCACCTCCGGAGTCGGGTTTGTCCTCGGCGCGATGATCGCGAGTCTGCTTACGCAGGCAGGCTCTTATGCGCTGGCGTTCGGCTTCGTGGCGGCGGTAGTTCTAGTGGCGATCGCGCGAACATCGACCTCGGCCCGCCTCGCCCGCGATACCTGAGGCCCAGTGCCCCACGCCGCCGGAGAAAGGCTCGTGAGCCGGCCCTCGGACCGCCAGAGGGCCTCGATCACTCGCAAAGAAGCCCAATTGGTGATGATTGATGCCGTTAATTAAGAGTCTTGGCGTACCAAGAGCTGTACCACTGGCGCATCTGTTTGATCTGCTCCCTCTGCGAGGCGATGATCCGCTTGGCCAGTGAGCGGATCTCCGGATTCGAACCACGCGCAAGTTCGTGGTTAGCCATTCGGATTGCTCCTTCGTGGTGGGGAACCATCATTTCAATGAATCTCTTATCGAAGGGCTTCGCAGCTTTGAGCTCGGACGCGTCCATGTCCATCCCCATTTCATGGTCTGACATTCCGTCCCCGCCTGAATGGTCCATTTTGGCAGTCGGGTCCCAACTATTTGCCTTGCCCACCATCAAATACGGCCCGAACGCTTGGGAAGCGGGGACGGCAGTTGTTTGCCCAGCAATCAAAACTCTGCGGGTGGGATCGTCGGGGTGATCGGCCCCAGTGGCGCCGGTGAGATGACTCTGATCAGTTTGATCGCCGGCGAGGAGCAGTGGACCGCCCGCGTCGGATCAGCCACAGGCTGCTGACCAGCTGAGCTGGAACTGCATCGTCTGAACGACGACTTTGCGCAGGTGGTTGGAATCGAGCTAAAGGCCGGGTACTATGGCGTCATGGCAGTCACGAAAGCAGGAACGCGTGAAGTCGATGTGGTGGTGTATCGCGAGGCGGGGGAGTTTACGGCTCGCTGTCTCAACGTTGAGGTCGCCTCTCAGGGTGCGACGGAGGCGGAGGCGCTCGCCAATATTGCCGATGCGGTCACGCTCTTTCTCGAGGACGCTGATCCTTCGGAACTTTCGGAGATTTCCGATGCCCGGGTCAACCGGGTAGTCGTCCCCGGTGCCTAGGCGCTGGTCCTCGGCTGAAATAGAGAAGGCACTTGCGCGACACGGTTTCGCGTTCGTCGCGCAATCCGGAAGTCACCGTAAGTTCCGCTCCGACGGAATTCCCGTGAGGACGGTCATCGTGCCTGCCGGCCGCAAACAGCTTCAACCCGGCACGTTGAGCTCGATCCTTAAGCAGGCAGGCCTTTCCCGCTCCGACCTCGATTGAGCGGGCCGGTGTGGGATCAGCAGACGGTTGCGGGTTCTGCGAGGGAGGGGAACGCATCTCGCAGCGCGACTGGCTGCCGCATCAGACGCACGCCTGTCGCGGATCACAGTCGGCGATAGCCTCCGGATCGGCATGCTGCAAGTTGCCGCGTCGTTCCCGGGCATCAGCCGCTCCGGCATCACCATGGTCGGCGGACTGTGGCGCGGCCTCAGCCACGAGGACGCGGCCCGGTTCGCGGCCCGGTTCGCAACGCCTGTGATCCTCGCCGCCGGAGTGTTGAAGCTCCCGAGCCACGCAGGCTCGCGGCAAAGCGGTTTACGTGACCTAGCTCGCGCGGGTAACTGTCTTGCGCAGCAGGACCGTGTTGTCGGTGACGAGGTTGTTACCCCAGACGAAACTGGCTTTGCCCCAGTTCATCGTTGAGAACCCCTTGAGGTGCGGTTGAACTTGGGCAACCGTGTAGAGCTTCGCGGCAGACCAACTCGAAGCCGCCGACGTGGTTGTCCAGTTTGTTGGCGCGGGCGTGTTGATGACTCTGCAGGTCTTCGGATTCGCCAGGCAGGCCCGAAGATCAGTCGGGCCGTGAGAGATCGTCTTTGCCTTCCAACCACTGCCAGTGAACACGCCATTTGAGAAGCGGGCTATCAAACCACCGTCGCCCACCTTCGTGTTGTTGTACTCAAGGCCCGTCAGCGGGTCGGCGTAGTCGGATGCCTTGAACGCGAAAGTCATCGGGTAGCTCGCACGGAAGCTGACGTTGACGGCGTTGAATGGGGTGAAGAGGATCGGGTCGGATGCGACCTTCTTGCCGTTGACGTAGAGCTCAAAGCTGTTGTCGGCGAAGACGAGACCAGTGACGGTAACTGTCGTCGCTGTGGCCGCGTGAGCTTGCTGGGAGGATCCAAAGAATGCAAGCAGAGCGATTGCTACAGCGGCGAGGCGCAGAGCAGCAGCGGTAAAACTGTTGCTGGTGAAGTGGGAATTGGACACTTCATTCCTTTCGGTAATGCGGGGCTTACGAGACTCGGTGAATATCGAGGGACCCTCTCATAGTGTTGGACAAGAAACAGTAAAGGTGGGAGGCCGGTTGAAAGTCAGATGGTATCTGCTCGGCTGTTTCAAACTGCGGCGTTGACCGGCGATTCGGGGCGTTTGTTACTAGTTTGCTAATCGCACCATGCGTGCGGGTCGGGTCTTGCTACCCGTAGTGGCTGACTGGCACGGAGTTCGAAACCCGCTCAGGCAAAGTTGCGGTTGATGAAGCTTCGCGGACTTTTCCTGCCCGGGTGGGACCGTCAGGTAAGTGGGCAGAATACCAATGGCGCTGAACGGGCTACCGCAGTCGTCGAGCCCATTGATGCGGAGTGCACCCTAACTCGGGGCACCGGGTAGACCGCCGGATACGGTTGGTCACCGTCGGCAGCTGCGCTGAAGGGGTCTTTCCAATTCATCAGCTTGGAGCCGCAGTATTGCGCGGTTGGCGTGTTGTAGATGCCGGCCTTCTTCGGCCAGCGAACGGCAATTGGGAAGTCACCGGACTCGTTGTTTGGGAGCCCGCTTCCGGTTGCCGTCCATGTAATCCGCCGATTCCCGTTGGCTGCAGGCGTCACCTTTGATTGCCAGCCGGTAACCCTTGCCGGCTTGGCGCTCTGCCAGGCGCCGCCAAGCGTGAGGATGATCTTGGTGGTTGTCGTGTCGTTCGACCCGCAGCCGTGGGGGATAGTGAGGGTAAGCGTTCCGTTCCTGTTGGCGGTCGCCGTTTTACCGTAGAGGTTCAGCGTTCCGTGGGCATCGGCTGCCGGAGTCACGGCTAGGAATACGAATGCACCTACAACCGCTGTCAGCGCGATGCCGCGTAAGCGATACAAAGAATGATCTATTGAGCTCATAAGAGAGGATTGTGACACCTAGACCCGGCCCTCGGACCGCCAGAGGGCCTCGATCACTCGCAAAGAAGCCCAATTGGTGATGATTGACGCCGCTAATTAAGCGTCTTGGCGTACCAAGAGCTGTACCACCGGCGCATCTGTTTGATCTGTTCCTTCTGCGATGCGATGATCCGCTTAGCCAGTGAGCGGATCTCCGGATTCGAACCACGCGCAAGTTCGTGGTTAGCCATGCGAATTGCTCCTTCGTGGTGGGGGACCATCATTTCAATGAATCTCTTATCGAAGGGCTTCGCTGCTTTGAGCTCGGACGCGTCCATGTCCATCCCCATTTCGTGGTCCGACATTCCGTCCCCGCCTGAATGGTCCATTTTGGCAGTCGGGTCCCAACTATTTGCCTTGCCCACCTTCCTCATCAGGGCAATCTCTGAAGTCTGGGCGCTGGCGATTTCGGCGGCCAGAGCCTTGATCTGTGAATGCTCCGCCCGGGTCTGAGCAAGCGCTGCCATGTCAATGGCGGCCTGATGGTGGGGGATCATCTCGGCGGTGAACATCGGGTCGGACACGTGCCCACCGCCCGCTTCCATGTGATTCATGGTCGTTCCGTTACCGCTCGCTGACATGTGTGATGCGTGATCAGCCATCGAACCGCAACCGGACGCCATTGCTCCGGCGAGGGTTACTGCGGTGAGGATTCTTAGACCGATGGGGCGATTTTAAGCACGTTGCCGAGCCATGGCGCTCTCTTCCGCGCCGAGTTACGGGCGGCCTGTAGATGGGCGGCGGCTGGTTCGAACCGCCGTGTTGACGGGCGATTCGGGGTGTTTGCTACACGCTTGCTAAAGAAAAGTCAGGGCTTGCTGCTCGTTTGCAACGCGTAAGGAGTGCGGAAGTGATCGCCGCACTCTTTTGACATTTAGGCAAGCATCTGGTTACTCTGAGTGTATGAAGAGACCATCGGCTTCGCTCGTTATTTCCTGCGTCTCGCTCTTTATTGCAATGGGGGGAACAAGTTACGCTGTTATTAACCTTCCAGCGAATTCGGTTAATACCCGTCAAATAAGAAATGGTGCTGTTAACGCAGGCAAACTTCACGCCAATTCTGTCAATGGATCTAAGGTCAAGAATGGGTCACTGACCAATGCAGACCTCTCCGTCGCTGCTCGGGCCCAATTCTTCACGGTGGGGGATACTGCGATGGACTTGGTCCTCCACGCTAACGGTTATGTGTCAAGCTATTTCTTGTTCCTCCCAGCCGGAGATTTCGCATTGGAGGGGTCGGTTCGTATCAATTCTGCCGACGTGAACACCGACACTTCTCTGAATTGCAGCATAAGTCCCAAGAGCAACTCGAACACTCACTTCGCCGAAGCGTCCAATTTTTACGTCCGGCACGGTGATGTGTTGCGCGTGGCACCAACATCCACGCTGACCCTAAAGGGTAGTGTCCACTTTGCAATCCCAACCATAGTCAAGATGACCTGCAATAACAACAGTGGGTTCCTGGTGGGCGGCGACATCCATTTCACCGATTGGGCTTTTTCGGCAACACGTGTGGTTCTAATGGGGCAAGGCTAGAGAAGCGAGCCCAGGGGGCAGAAGAGCCGTGTGGCAGCTCGCTCCGACACTGAACCCAGAGACATTGTCAGTGAATACCCGTGGTAGTATCAGGGTATAAAGCTGAGTGTGAGCCTGCCGGACGAAGACGTGAAGTTCCTTGATGAGTATGCGGAGCAGCTTGGGATCGAGTCGCGTTCGGCCGTGGTCCACAGGGCGGTTCGGCTGCTACAAGCCTCAGAGATGGGCGCCGCCTATCAGGCTGCCTGGGAGGAGTGGGCTGCCGGTGATGCCGACTCTTGGGAGCCGACTGTCGCCGACGGCCTCGGCTGATGCGCCGAGGCGAGATCCGCATGGTCGATCTGGAGCCCGTTCGAGGCTCTGAGCCCAACAAGCGGCGGCCGTGCGTGATCGTCAGCAATGACGGTGCGAACCGTGTGGCTGAACGACTCGGTCGCGGAGTGTTCACGGTTGTGCCGGTCACTCGGAGCGTGGCTGACATCTACCCGTTCCAGGTTGCTCTGCCTGCGACTGGGACCGGACTTCCCGAGGATTCAAAGGCTCAGGCCGAGCAGGTCCGGTCAATCTCGGTGGAGCGGATCGGCGCCGCGGTTGGCATCGTTCCCGCTGCGCTGATCGCGTCGCTTGACGAGGCTTTGAGGCTCCACCTCGGCATCTAGCTGTCCAACCATGGGCGCGGCTGGTTCGAACCAGCGATCGTGACCGCTGCGCCCGCGTAACGCCCACAAGTCACAAGGCTCACGAGTGAAGGGCTCTCACGGCTGCGAATTTATAAACTCGGGTCATGCAAACTTGGAGCCCGCGATGAAACAGATGAAACATCTACTCAGGACTAGGATTGCCACGCTCAGTCTGCTCGGCGTCGCAGTCATTCCGGCGCTCGCGCTCTGGTCCTGTGGCTCAGCGTCGGTCAGCGCTCCCCAGGGTTCACCCTCTTCGAGCGGGAGCTTGGCCGGGCTCAAGGGATCCATCGGCGCGAAAGACTTCGCCGAGCAATATCTGCTGGGTCAGATGACCACCCAACTGCTGAACTCACGGGGCGCCGACACCAAGTACGTAAAGTTCCCGGGACTTGCGCTTGCCCCGATCAGGGCAGCGTTGAAGTCCGGCTCGATCCTCGGCTACTGGGAGTACACCGGCACTGGATGGATGGACCTCCTGGGCAAGCCAGCCCCTGTTTCGGGCACGCAACCGCAATTCGACGCAGTCAAGGCGCTTGATGCCAAGTCGGGAATCGCCTGGTTAGACCCTGCTCCACTGAACGACACCTATGCGTTCGCAATGCGCTCTGACGATGCCACCAAGCGCTCCATCTCCTCGCTGTCGGATCTCGGGAGGGTGACCAAGCAGAGTCGACTCACCTTCTGCGCGAGTAAGAAGTTCCACGACGAGCGCTGGCCAGCCGTGGCCGCCACCTATGGGTTTAAGTCGCCCCGCTTCATCGAGATTGGCGGGGACGACGGCTACAAGGCTCTGGTCTCACGGCAATGCGATGTTGCCGAGGTCTACTCGACCGACGGACGCATCAAATCGTTTGGCCTCAAGGTCCTGCTCGACGACAAGGCGCACTTCCCTGCGTATCAGGCAGCCTTCACCCTGAAGGAGTCGACGCTTCAAGCACACCCAGCTATCGCTGATGTCATGCGCCCGCTCAGTGCGTTGCTCACCGATGATGTGATGCGAACCCTCAATGAGAAGGTGCAGGTCGAGCGCCTCGATCCCGCGAAAGTAGCGCGTGACTTCCTCCATTCGAGTGGTCTCATCCCCTGACCGCCTGCGTACCTCTGGCCTATAGGGGGGCGAAAACTCTGGGGTTCAGCGACCCGCAGCCCGACTTCAGTTAGAAAACGGGATACCAGTTCATTGGCTGGCGTGGTGTCGCCACCATCCAAGGACCTCAGTGCTCCAATCGAGTAGGAACCGTGACCCTCAAAAGCCTGATTGCAAGGGGGTTCTAATTGGCGCGGCTGGATTCGAACTGCCCGATTGATTCGCTATGCGCGGAGCTTGCTAGCGGGTGGCAAATGCAGCCGGAGTGCGCAGACGTCTGTGCGCTAGGCCGCCAAGTAACCCGAGGTAGTCCGCGGGCGTGGGGTGGGCAGTCCCCGTTCGCGCAGCACCTCAAGGTGGGTGACCATCGCCTCACGCATGTGCTGCTCGACTTCCTCGCGTGACGCACCGACAGCGATGACACCTTCAACGTCGGGGCTGTAAGCACCCCACCCGCGGTCGTCACCTTGCTCGTAAATGATGAGGTAGTCGGTCATCTCAGGTCATCCATTCCGGTGGCCCGCCTAACAGACGCGAGCGTTCCTGCCTGCATCGTATCCGAGTCCTTACCCGCAATCGTGACTGTCGGCGTTCCGTCTGGGCTGATCCACGTTTCGTGCGACCCAGCTTGCCTAATTCGTTTCCAGCCTCGCCGCTTCAAGATTTGGCGTACCTCCGGGAACTTCTTCGGCATCGCTTCAGGGTAGAAGTTGAACTAACACAAATCAGCCAAGTTTTATAACGATCAAGTCTGATTTCCGTCACTGCTTCGATGGGCACGGCTGGGTTCGAAGCTGCAGGCCCAATAGGTCAAGGCTCTCTTCGAGCAACCGCTCCTGCTGGCCCACGTCGTACGACTGATGAGACGAAGCCCGCTTGTGGTCGATCGCGAAGTACTGACCGTTTGCCGAGCCGAACTCTTCCCCGTCGGCGAGGCGAGCTAGAAACTTTCCCGACCTCTCAGAAGTGCTCGCTCCGGGCAGCAGCACGAGCGGCTTCATCAATACGCCGAAGGCGAATCGCTCAAGCGCGTTTCCGTCTCGGGCGAGCCCAGTCCCTGGCATCAGGCCCGGATCAAACGCCGTGACGACGATGCCCGCGTCAGCGAGTCTCGCTGACAGGGCGTAAGCCGTAAGCACATTCACCAGCTTCGAGGTCGAGTACCGCCGCAATCCGGCGATCCTCTTCGGACCACGATCGTCTTGGGGTCTCGCCATGTCGCTAACCGGCTCCAGCCGAGGGTGCGGCATGCCGGTCAACTGTTTTGGGTTATGAACGCCCGACGCGACGATTGCAATCCTGCCGGGGCGGCTCAAGAGGGGCAGCAGGCGAGCGATCAGCGCGAGATGCCCGAGGTGGTTGATGCCAATCGTCGCCTCAAACCCGTCCTCGGTGACCTGCGCCGTCTTGAACTGCACCCCTGCATTGGCGATGATCGCAGTCAGAGGCGGAATGGCGCCCGAATCGAGGTCAGCAGCCAGCCCTGCGGCAAAGGTCTCAATCGACCGCATGGAACCGAGGTCGAGGCTGCGCAACTCGATCCGACCATCGTGGCCGCTCGCCGAGCGCCCGGTGCCGATGATGTGCACTGAAGCGTCAGCGGCCAACGTGCGAGCCGCACAGAGACCCAATCCCGACGTTGCGCCTGTAATCAGGATCGTACGGGGTTTGTTGGCTGTCATGCGGGAGTGCGAGTGGCTGGAGATTCCCACTTGAATCGAGTATTCGCTGTAGAAGCGGGTTCGGCCAAGCTCTTGTGCTTGCCGGTGCGCGGGGTGTTCCTTCCACGCGTTGTGTGACTCGATGTCCTCGAACGTGACCACCGTTACGCGTTCGCCATCGGCATGGGTGAAGGTCTTTGTGTCCACGAACCCGGCCATGCCTTGAGCGAGTGCGGTCATTTCGGCGGCGAGCGTTCCGTACTCCTCTTCGACTCCAGGCCTCAGCCTGCTGCGGAATACCGTGATTACTTCGGAGGCA
>Ga0194041_10000254_pt1 | contig 20945 bp, 19 predicted proteins | sample JunL449m_MetaG_FD_160082 | JGI IMG/M metagenome (GOLD analysis project Ga0194041, IMG submission 160082) | Anoxic zone freshwater microbial communities from boreal shield lake in IISD Experimental Lakes Area, Ontario, Canada - Jun2016-L442-9m | ecosystem: Environmental > Aquatic > Freshwater >...
AATCATGAGCGCTCCCCCACCAGCACACGCTCCCCCACCAGCACACGCTCCCCCACCAGCACAGTGGTACGGCCTAGACATAGAAACCGACACAACCATCAACGGACTCGATGCCACCGTGGCAGCGATCGTTGCAGTCGCTGTGTCAACTGCTGAAGAAGACTTCGTTCTGCTCGGCAAGGAGTTGCAGATTCTGAGAGACCTTGAGGAACTCATTGCATCACTCACTCCGGGCGTGCTCATTACCTGGAACGGCAACTACTTCGACTTGCCCTTTATTTCCGAACGAGCTGCTCGCTGCGGGGTTCCGCTGGGCTTGAGATTCGGCGCAGGTGAGCCCTCTCGGTGGTCGCGGGAGCACCACAATCGGCCGTATACCAGCAGCTGGGGAGACCACCGTCACCTAGATGGCTATCAGCTCTACCGGGCAGATCTGGGCCGACAATTCAAAATCTCTTGCGGCCTCAAGCCTTTGTCGCGGATGCTCGGACTAGCCCCAGTCGAAGTTGATCGCACGCAGATTCACCTACTCACTGACCAAGAGATGCGCGAGTACGTAGCAAGCGATGCGCGCCTCGCCCGAGAACTCGTGGCTCGGCGCATGCCGCTTGCCTACGCCAGTTGCGATCTGTTCGTTCCTGCCCTCTGAGGACGCACCCCCGGCTCGGAACGGGGGACTCCTGCCCGGAGCTTCGGCCACGGCCGCGATGCGAATTCTGTCAGGCTTCCCCAGCAGGGTTGGACCCACCCGATGGGACCTATTACGTAACGATGCCGTCGAGGACCCATGCCCCATCTAACAATCCACCAACTCGCCAACATGCCGAACGCACGCGACTTCATTCAGCTGATGCCCCTCGAGGATGAGTTCATGCTCTACGGATTTGAGCCCAACACAGATTTCCTCAGCGTGCATGTGACCGCACTTCCAGAGGATTCGCGAACACCCGCTGCAGGCTTGTTCGGTATCTGCTTGCCCGAGTCGTGGACAGCGGTCGGCACGGTGCTCAGCGGCACCGCTACTCACCCTGAGGATGAAGATAGCCTGAGCAGCAAGGCTCGGGTCCGCCTCGTGGTGACTCGCTCGGGTGATAGCTGCACCGAGCTCTCCCTAGATGGAGCGATTGTCAATCAGCAGCCGCCCAGCGACTCAAACTCGCGACACTCACCCGAAGGCGAACATGACCATGTGCATCCCACGCAGGGAATGATCACGGACTGCCTCCACCGCATGCTTGGCCTTCCCTCACCCGGTGCCGCACCAAGTCTCGCAACACTCGTGGTAGGAGTTTGGCTCAACGAGGTGATGCAGTCGGCAATGAGCCTTGAGGAGGTCACCTGGGAACGCGCAGTTGCTCTTCACCCCGGGGAACCGGGGCTCGGTTCGGTCAGCCCATCGCTCGAGACCATGACTGAGGCCACCTTTCGTGCAGCCGACCAACTCGACTGGGAACGTATGCGGCGTCGAGCGGCTCGGGGCGAATTCCAAGCAACCGCTCTTCGTTCAGATGAGGCCGAGTGGATGGATGCAGCGATGTTCGGGCGCTGGGTCGCCAGTTCTGTCCCCGACATCCCCGCAATCCTCCGGACGCTGCACCGACTCGGAGCAGATCACGTGGCTGAGAAGATCTCGGCGGTGTTGCAGTCTGTTCAGCAAGCCAGAATGAACGCTGACTAAACAATCCTCCTAGTGGCAAACTCGCGGACATCTTCGATCTAGCCTGAACCTGATTCGCACTCTCTGGTGAGAGACCAATCACTCTCATTTTCACACTCGAAAACCTAACGTTCCCGCAACCACCTGCAAGGCTGAGACTCATGAGCGCTGTCGCCTTTGACCAAGTCACCAAAAAATTTGGAGACACCGTTGCAGTTGACGAGTTCTCGTTGCAGATTGCCGACGGAGAGTTCATGGTCTTGCTCGGGCCTTCCGGATGTGGCAAGTCAACGGCCCTGCGAATGATTGCCGGGCTCGAAGAGATTTCGAGTGGAATCCTGACCATTGGCGAGCGAGTGGTGAATCACATTCCCCCGCGCGAGCGAGACATCGCCATGGTCTTTCAGAGCTATGCGCTCTACCCGCACATGTCAGTCGAGAAGAATATCGAATCCCCTCTCGTGGCAAATAAGCGGGCAAAGGTTGACCCAATTGAGCGCCTCAGGCGAGTCCACGAGGCCGCAGAAACCCTAGGCCTGACCGAGTACCTTGCCCGCAAGCCCGGCGAACTCTCGGGAGGCCAACGCCAACGAGTGGCCTTGGCCCGAGCCATCGTGCGGCGGCCCGAGGTGTTCTTGATGGACGAACCTCTATCCAACCTCGACGCCAAACTTCGCACTCAGACACGGCTCGAACTCGTCGACCTACACCGTCGGTTGGGCACCACATTCGTCTATGTCACCCACGACCAAGTCGAAGCTATGACCATGGCCGACCGAATTGCAGTCATCAGTGAGGGTCGAATCCAACAGGTCGGCGCACCTCAGGACGTCTACGAAAGACCTGCCAATTTATTCGTCGCCAGCTTTATTGGCAGCCCGCCCATGAACACGATCGAAGGCAAACTCCAAGGGGCCACCGAAAGCGCACCCCCAGCGGTGCTGACTGCGGAGGGGTCGATCTCGATTGGCCATCCTGGATCAGCAGTGACCGGGAGCGAGCTAGTTCTTGGAATCCGACCTGAGCATCTTCACGTGACCGACCCGGTCGACACCCCGAATGCGCTTCGCGGAACCATTCAAAACATTGAGTTGCTCGGCCATGAGCGCCACGTGGTTTGTTCGGTGGGCACCACGCTCATGACGGTTCGCCAGCCCAATGATGCGCCGCCTGTTGCTATTGGCCAAGCGATCTCCTTGCAGGCCGACCCCAGCGGGGTGCACCTGTTCGACCCCACATCCACGGACCGACTCAATTGAGCCCGGCTCCTCAAGATCGCAGCAATACGGCGGTGGCAACTTCGACGACTCCAGCTACAAAGATGGCTGCCCCGGCTCGAGCGCAAACTCGGCGCTTTGGCAACAAAGTTAAAGATGCAGGCCTTGCCTACCTGTTCTTGCTTCCTGCGCTGATTGTATTTTCTGTCTTCTCGTACTACCCGCTGTACCGGCTGTTCTGGTATGCGACGCATACGCAATCGCGGTTCCGGAATAAACCAGCGAGCTATGTAGGACTGAACCAAATCAAGGCTTCATTGACGAGCAATGACTTCATCAGCGGGCTCACTCACTCGGGGCTCTACATGCTCTACACCGTTCCACTGGGTTTGCTGCTCGGAGTCATGTTGGCGGTCTCGACTCATCGCCGCCTCAAAGGAATCAAAGTATTTCAAACTATTTTCTCGTCAACGGTTGCATCATCGGTGGCCGTTGCTTCGGTGGTGTTCATTACCTTGGTGAATCCAGAGATCGGCTACTTCAAGAACGTTCCATGGTTGAGCCTTCGCAACCCCAGTACGGCGCTGTTTGCTGTGTCGCTCTCATCGGTCTGGCAGAACCTCGGCCTAACGTTCATCGTGGTGCTTGCAGCGCTGCAGACAGTCCCGGATGAACTCATTGAGGCCGCCACACTGGACGGCTATGGGGCGATCCGAAGGTTCTGGCGCATCACGGTGCCGCTCATCTCTCCAGCGCTGTTGTTCCTCGGAATAGTTTTAGTCGTGAGCGCCCTGCAGGCCTTCGCTCAGATTGAGATCCTGACGGGTGGCGGCCCGGGTGGAGCTACAGAAACACTGCTGTTCAAGATTGCAGACCCGCGTGGCATCAGACCGCTCGGTGTTCGAGCCTCATATTCTCTTGGCCTATTTGTTCTGACTGCAGTTGTGGCTGGGGCGCAATACTCGATCATGTCGAAGCGGGTGCACTATGGCGACTGATCCCACGGTCTCAGCGGCGAACAAGCAGGTTCGCTTGAACCAAACCGCCGATCAAATTGTTGACCCGCTCGTACCGGCCCCCTACGACAACGACAAGGCCGTGCAACCACCGCGAAGCGGGTTCCGCAATGTGGTCGCAACAACCACGACCTACCTTGTCCTGACTGCACTCTCGGTGATCGTGCTCTTCCCGATTTACATGCTCTTATTACGGGCACTCTCAAGCCCCCTCAAATACATCTCCGCTGGCCAACCGCTCTACCCCGTCTCAATTGAGTGGGACGTCTTCAACCGGGCCTTCGGCCAAGCCAGCCTCGGGCGCTCGATGGGGCTGTCGTTCGTTGTCACGTTTGTGATTGTGATCGCACAACTCCTGACTGCTGTGCTGGCCGCTTACGCCTTTGCCTTTCTTGAGTTTCCGCTCAAAAAGCTGGCCTTTGTTTTGGTGATCGGCACCCTGCTCCTGCCAATTGAAGTCACACTGATTGCCAACGTAGAGATCATTCGAAAACTGCACCTGCTTAACTCGGTACCCGGGTTAACTTTCCCGTTCCTCGCGACTGCTATCGGCATCTTCCTCATTCGTCAAGGGTTTCTGGGGATACCACGAGACTTGCGCGACGCCTCCGAACTCGACGGCTACGGCCACCTGCGCTTTTTATTCAAAGTTGCCATGCCGATGAGTAAGGCGATTATCGGCAGCTTTATCGTGATCGCATTTTTAGGTGCATGGAATCAGTACGTGTGGCCGCGGTTCGCAACAGACCGAGGAGCTTGGCAAACCGTTCAAGTTGCCCTTCGCACGATCGGTTCAGAAAATCCCGGTGAGCTCAATTTAGGATTCGCCGCGGCTATCGTTGCCTCGCTTCCGCTTTTAGCTTTGCTCATCTTCTTCCAACGCCAAATTGTTCGTGGCCTGACCGCAGGTGCAGTCAAAGGCTGAAGCATGCCTCGCAGTGCTCACTGCGTCGCACGCCTATCCCACAAGGGAACTATGAAACTTCGCTTATTTGCTCCCGCCGTGGTGGTTTCGCTCCTGACACTGATTGGTGCATCCTGCGGCAGCGGCACCGATAGTGCCAGTAACTCCGCAGGAAAAAACCAAACCAGCAGCACTGCCCTTGAGGCCACTCCATCCAACTGCCCCGTCCAGGCCCTCGATTCGGCTAGCAAGCCGGTTGAACTCACGGTTTGGCATCCCTACAACGCTCTCACCAAAGAATCACTCGAAAAAGCAGCAGCCCAATACAACGCATCGCAAACCAAGGTGCATGTCTCGGTTGAAGCGGAGGGCACATATGAAGAACTCCTCAAGAAGTACGAGGAGAGCCTCGGCGACCCTTCATCGCTCCCCGACGTGGTTTTTGCTGAGGACACCACACTGCAATTCATGATTGATTCGGGCTCTGTCATTCCTGCCGCTGATTGCATCGCAGCCGACCCTGCCGCGGGGCAGTTCTACAAGGAACTCCTCCCGGCTGTACGGAACGCCTTTAGCTCGCAAGGCCAACTCTGGCCTGGGGCCTTCGGCGTCTCTATGCCCATCATGTATGTCAACAACGCTCATTTCGCTGCAGCGGGGCTCAGTCCAACAGCGCTCCCCACCACGTTGGCCGAAGTGCGCACGGCTGCGGAGAAGATCAAGGCTGCACATATCGCAGGGGTTGAGTTTCCTGTGGTGATGGAACTTTACGGATGGTTTCCCGAGAATTGGCTCACTGGGGTACAGCAAGAGATTGTCAATCAAGGAAACGGCCATGACGGGCGTGCAAGCACATCGGAGATGAAGAACAACTCCACCACCGAGATTCTCGACTGGATGCAAGGGATGCAACAAGACGGCCTGCTCAAGGCCTACCCGTACGCAGCAGGGATCGACCAGTTCTTAGCAATGGGCAATCAAAGTTCCTCGATTCTGATCGACGGGTCGCGGGCGATCACCACGGTCAATGCCATCGTGCAGAACTCTTATACGGGCGACGCTGTGGCTGGGGCTGGCTCAGTAGACAGTGCTGCACTCGCGGGACTCGACCTTGGTGTCGGGCTCGTTCCCGGCTTGAAAGCAGCCGGCCAAGGCGCAGTTTGGGGATCGGCGGCCTACCTTGTGGCAGGTACCGAGGATGCAAAGATCGCTGCCGGTTGGGATTTCATCAAGTTTTTCAACTCAACACCCGTGCAGGTGGATTGGACCTTGCAAGGCTCGTACTTGCCGGTGTCCACTGCAGTTCAAGAAGACCCAACGATCGTGAATTACTTTGCCAATGACCCCGCTGGAAAATGGCTTGGCGTAGCAAACCAGCAGCTCCTCGGCCTCGATCCGAAGTTTCCAGGACCCGTCATTGGCCCCTATAACCAGTACCGATCTGGAATCCACAAAATGCTTGAAGGAGTCGTTCTTGGCGGGGATGACCCCGCAACGGCGCTGTCTGAATTCAACAAGAAGTTCCAATCAGATTTGGATTCTTATGCCCAAGAGGTCGCCGGCTAGCCCCAAAGTCAGTCCTAGCAAGCAGAGTTCACCATCTGTTTGCGCAGAACCTGCATGCGCGGCCCGCCCGGCAACTAACTTGGTGGTTTGCTACTAGGTGCCGTGAATCAAACACGGCCCTGAGGTGCCTCAAGCACAGGAGAACTGCCAGATGCAGAACCAGTCCAGCCCTCGCACGCTCAGCTCTGCGGAGTCTCGGCAGTTCAGGCCCAAGCACCGCACGCAGATCGGTGCGGCGTTACTGCTTCTGCTCGCGCTGTTCGCAGTCTCATGCGGCGGTTCGGATAGTAGCGACTCAGCCTCGGGCAACACCAGCAAAGGCGACGCTTCGCTGTGCCCCGTTGCTGCGCTAGATAAAGCCGCCGGGCCAGTCAAGATCACCATATGGCATGCCTGGATCGGACTCACTGCAAAGACTCTTCAGAGCATTGCGGACTCCTACAACAAGAGTCAGAACAAAGTGGTGCTTCAAGTAGAGGCTCAGGGGACCTACGAGGAGTTGCTCAAGAAGTACCAAGACGCTCTCGGCGATCCAGCTTCGCTTCCCGACATCGTGCTGAGCGAAGACACCACGACGCAATTCATGATTGATTCCGAGTCCATCGTTCCCGCCCAAGATTGCATAGCTGCCGATGACTCAGCCGCAGCTATCTACAAGAATATTCTCCCAGCCGTCATCAGCGGCTACACCGTGGATGATGTGCTTTGGCCTGCCGCATTCTCGGTGAGCCAGCCCGTGCTCTACGTCAATCAGGCTCACTTGGCCGCCGCAGGGGTGGACTCAACTCCAGCAGCGCTGCCAAAGACCTTGACTGAGCTTCGGGCCACAGCAGAGAAGATCAAAGCTGCAAATATCCCGGGTGTCGAACAGCCACTCGTGCTTCGCGTCGACTCGTGGTACCTCGAGCAAGCACTCGCTGGCGTGCAGCAGCGAGTAGTCAACAACAGCAACGGTCGTTCAGGATTGGCAACAAAGTCAGAACTGATCAGCGATCCAACAACCGAAGTCTTTCAGTGGTTCCAGTCCATGCAAAAGGATGGCTTGCTCAAAGCGGTCCCTTACTCGGACTCCTTTGGGCAGCTCTTCGCTATGGCGCTTCAGACCTCCTCGATGCTCATTGATACCTCTACTGCAATCACCTCGGTGAACGCCGCAATTGAGGGAACGCTCACGAATGAAGATGTTGGTGCCACCAACTTGGGAATTGATCTCTCTACGGTGAAGTTCGACACACTCAAAATCGGAGTCGGGCTCAATCCCGGCCTGAAAGAAGCTGGTGTCGGCCAGATCGGTGGCGCAGGGTGGTACATGGTCAACAGCGGCAAGGATGCCTCTATTGCAGCGGCCTGGGACTTTATGAAGTACTTCAACGAGACCCCTCAGCAAGTTCGTTGGACTCTGGAAGGCTCATACCTGCCGGTGTCTCAGACCGCACGTGAAGACCCTGCGCTGATAGCGGCTTTCCAAGACAGTCAGCGCGGCCAATGGTTAGCCGTGGCCTCGGACGGCCTCGTGAACCTTGACCCAGAGTTCCCTGGTCCAGTGATTGGCCCCTATAACGAGTTCCGCTCGATCACCCGAGGTGCGCTCGAGAAGGTCACAACAGGTGGCGGTGAAGTCACAGCGACGATCAAGACTGCCAACACCGAGTTCCAAGCGTCCTTGGACCAGTACGCCAGTGAGGTTGGCGGCTAAATAAGGTTGAGTCTGCGACTCATATCGCTGCAGAACCTGCCCTCAGGGTCTGCAGCGTTACGAACCTGCCGCCACTCATCAAGGCGCGGATACATGACCGGTACAAGTTCCGGGCGGACTCGGCTGTCTTTGGCCAAGTAGACCCGCCCCTCGGCGGCCACCGCAAGCTCATCAAGCTCGTCGAGTAAGCGGTCAAGGTTGGCAGCAACGGGAATGTCGAGCGCCAGCGTCCAGCCCTTTGTAGGGAAGGACAACGGTGCGATATTGCCCGGACCAAAGCGTTTGAGCACGGCAAGAAACGAAGATGCTCCTGCAGCAGAGAGTCGCTCCACGGTGGTTCGAACCACATCAGTTGCCTCGTCAGGAACCGCAAACTGCCATTGCAAAAACCCTCGCTGCCCGTAAAGCCGGTTCCAATCCTCGATCATGTCGAGCGGATGAAAGAAGGCCTCGATACTCGAGATGTGGTCCCGCTTCAGCTTTGGGGCCTTGCGGTACCACAGCTCGTTGAACGCACGAACAGTGAGTCGATTGAGAAGCCCAGAGGGAAACAAGTCCGGGGGTGAAATCAGCTGATGCGGCGAATACTTATACGGGTCACCATGGCCAGCGGCTAGCGCCTCTTCACGAGTAGCAAAGCGGCCTCGTTCCAAGATTGAGCGTCCCATATTCGCGCCTGTGGCGATGAGATCAATCCAAGCAACTGAGTAGTCGTAGTACTCATCGCCCTCTCGCATGAGCGTCATGACGCCATCAAGGTCATCGGTCCGGTCGGTGTCGACCACCACAAAGCTTGACCCAATAGGCGTCATCTGGATGGTTGCGTCCACCACGATGCCGGTGAGCCCCATGCCGCCGATCGTCGCCCAGAACAACTCTGGTTCTTGCGAGGGAGAGAGTTCACGGATGGCTCCGAACCCATCGACCAATCGAAGGGACAGCACATGGCTCCCCCAGGAACCCTTGATGTGATGATTCTTTCCGTGAATATCGGCAGCGATCGCTCCGCCGATGGTGACTGATCTTGTCCCCGGAGTGACCGGCACAAACATGCCAAGCGGCACAAACCACTTCATCAACTCGTCAAGACTGGTTCCCGCAAGCGCACGCACCTGAGACCGTTCCAGGTCAACCTCGATGACTCCGGATCGTGCCGGTCCATCGAGTACAAGTCCACCCGCATTTTGAGCACAATCCCCATAGCCCCGTCCAAGACCCCGAGCCACGATTCCTCGGCCGTTCGCAGCATGAACCGCCTGCACGACCTGCTCACTCGTGCGTGCATGAACCAAGTCCGCAAGCGTCGGAGACGTTCGCCCCCAGCCACCAAGCAGTTTCGATTCGATCTCCAACTCGGCCGCGGTCACCGGTAAATCCCGATGGCCAACAGAACCACCCAGATCACGCCCATCACCTGCATCAGCCGATCATGAAGGATGACATCCTCGGGCGCTGAACCCTTGCCCTGATCCACTAACAGTGCATACTGCAGCACTGCAATCAGGAAGGGAATGATCGAGATCTGCGCCCATGGCGAGGCATCGTTCAGACTTGCGTGTTCCACTGCCCAGAGGCAGTAACTCATAACCAAGGCTGCGACCGAGACTGCTCGAAGAAATCCCAAGTACTCGAGGCTGTACGCACCGAGTGTTGGCCGAAGTTCCGCTGCTCGGTCCCCGAGTTCCTTCTTCTCTGCAAACCGCTTGGCCGAAGCAATGAAGAGCGAACCAAAGAGCGAGATAATCAAGAACCAGTCCGATACCACGACCTCAGCGGCAAAAGCGCCACCGAGAAGGCGCAGAATAAATCCTGCAGACAGGATCACCAGATCCAGAATTGGTATGGCTTTCAGGAAAAGCGAGTAACTCGTCGTGAGTATCGCGTAGAGGGCAACGACCATCGTGAGCTTCGGGTTATCGAGCCAAGCAACGGCAAGGCCGCCGACAAAGAGCACCACAGACATGGCAATACCCAAGGGGATCGGAACAACACCGGCAGCGATTGGGCGATTGCATTTCGTTGGATGCTGGCGATCCGACTCAACATCAAGGATGTCGTTGAGCAAGTACGTAGCAGAGGACACCATGCAGAAAGCAATAAAACCAATGATGGTGAGTTTGAGCCGGTAGGGCTCAGTAATCACTCCCGCAGCGGCCGGCGCAACAAAAACCAGAACGTTCTTCGGCCACTGTTTTGGCCGACATGCCTTGAGCATGCCCATGGGCAAACTGGTTCTTTCAGGCGTCTTGGTCAACTGTTCAGCCACGACGCCCCTTTCCGGTCTTCATCATGATGAGCCCATGTACCAGATGGGCACAGGTGTTGGTATCTCTAGCGTTTGAGCATACAGAGACTCCATGTCTTTTCGGAATCTTTGAGGTTGCGCGAGGGGAAACCCCCGAAGTTCAAGCTGCGCTATCTCAGCGGGGCAGGCTCGGAAGTACTACGAGGCCCACCAGAATTCCAAGCTGAGCGGTTGTAGGGGGAGACCCAAGTTCACCAAACCATGCGGGAGGGCCAACCTGCCACCAGGCAAAGCTTTCGGCAAAATCCCCGCACCCGCTCGCAAAGTCCGATCCGCCCGAAGCCACGAACCACGGCGCACTCTGACTCACTTTCCGCGCAGATATCCACGCCCGACGGTCGGCATCTGTGAAGAAGGTGAGGTCAACTGCGTGGCCCATCTCGTGGGCCACCACGTGGGCCAAACTTTGAGCAGTATCTCCATCACGCAGATACACCTCAATACGCCGGTCGTTGGGATAGGTCATTCCTCGATACCCGGTGCGTGCGCCAAGAAAACGCAGTTCCCAACCTTTCAGAGAGTTCTGCCAGTCGTACGCGATCAGCCCTAATGCCTGAGCCGCCAGCGCTCGGTCCAGCGGGGATGCCAGATTCTCAACTGCTTGAGCCGCTCCAGGCTCGAGAACAAGCGGCGCAACTTCGGCTTGAGCCGCCACCTGTGAAACCGGTGATTGCTCGGGTGGCGTTTGCGAGTCAGCACTCGGGGCGGGAGAATCTGGCGCCGTGGAATCCTGACTCTTTACCTCCGCTGCCTGCTGGCCTGACGCATCGTTGGCAGGAAACGGAGTTGCGACTACGCCGGCGGCAAAAACCTCTGCTGGAATCTCGACAGAGGCAGATTGAGTATCGGAAGCACTGCCTTGGCTGATTGGCTGAGATGGAAAGTTTCCAATCTTGGAATTCAGCTCAACAGTTCCGGCCTGAGAGCCGCTGGGCGTGCAAGCAGCAAGAAGAGCGCAGGCGCAAATAAGCGTGCCGAGAAAAACTCTTTTTACGTTGAAGGTGGGCCCCAAACTCAACACAGAACTGGAAGGTTAGTCGCAGTGATCTACGCCGTTACAGCGAGCACGATAGACAGCGCAATCCGCACTGATTCGTTAGAGAAATCGCTCAGGCTCCGGCCCTGAGCTGCTCGAAACAGTCGGTCGTTGACTGCTGTCCCGATACCCGATGGCTCTGTGGGTGGCACCAGGAGCAACTGGCACTTGGAATCATCGGCCTGACGAAGGATCTGGTACAACTCTCGGGCTGCAACAACGGGGTCTTGCGGGATCTTAACGATCTGCGCAGTCACATCGCGCTCACTCAGAGCAGCGATGAGTTGCCGCGCCTGAGCATCCCCAGCCTCGAACAAGACCATTGGAGTAGCTGGCGAATAATGACGCAAAAACTGCCCCGGGGCACTCACGTTTTCTGCCTCAGGAGCGACTCTTCGTTCAACGTATTCGATCTGGTCCACAACAGCCGATAACTGCTCCAAGGTGACCCCACCCGGTCGCAGCAATCGGGGCACCTCCCCCGAAAGGTCCACCACGGTGGACTCAACGCCTACGGTTGTGGTGCCCCCGTCTAGCAGCAGGTCATACTCGCCAGCTAGCTCACTTATCACGTGCGCAGCGCTCGTCGGACTGATTCGACCAAATCGATTCGCAGAGGGGGCCGCAACGGCAAACCCAGCCTCGATGAGCAGTGCCTGAGCGACAGGGTGCGAGGGGATTCGCACCGCAACCGTGGGCTGCGAGGCTGTAACGAGGTCAAGCACATCGGGGTGACGGGGCAGCACCAAGGTCAATGGACCAGGCCAAAACTGCGATGCCAACTGAGCTGCAGTCTCAGGAAAAACCGAGACCAGCTCGTGAACCTGTTGCACCTGAGCAACATGAAGGATCAGCGGATCAGTGAGCGGCCTGCCCTTGGCCAAAAACACATCACGAACGGCAACGGGGTCGCTGGCCTGAGCACCAAGGCCGTAGACAGTTTCAGTAGGAAAGGCCACCAAAGCCCCACGGCCTAAGAGCCCAGCCGCGTACCGAATCAGCTCGGGCTGAGGGAACTCCGCACTCACCTGTTGGTAGTCGGCCACGCGGTTCTGCGCAGCATGTGGAATTGCGAACCCCTCCGAATCAGCAGACATCTCACTAGTGTGACGCACCGACCGGGTTCGAGCTACCCGATACATGAGACTCAACCGGGTAGATTCAACAGATGCTATTCATTCGGTTGCCGGTCACGCTCCAGCTTCAGCCGCATGAGGAGACTCTTACATCCGCCAGTAGCCGCCTACCTCGGCACTCGATGCTTGTAGCTTGCCGGAATGTTCTTTTGGGCCTCACGCTCCTCATCGGACTGAGCATCTTTGCTGGCCTGATGAGCGCTGAAGCCGCCGGAGCGCAGGATTCAAACGACGCGCAGCCAGGTCAGCGCCTGCCCACTCGAGGCCCAGTCAAAACTAACTCGGTACCACGGGCAGAGCGCGATGTGAATCTTGTGGACGGCCTGCTCAGGGGTGTGCCCATCGTCGAGGGCGACTTCGCCGATCCCTTTGCTCTTGCCGAGCCAAACGCGTTGTACATCTATGCAACCAACACCGTTGATGTGAACATTCCGGTCATTCGCATTCAAAAAAACAAGCTCTTCAAAGCTCAATACCTTGGCGATGCACTTCCCACACTGCCTTCTTGGACAGTCAAGGGGTTTCAATGGGCACCCTCAGTCTGGGCTGCTCCGGGTGGCAGTTTTGTGATGTACTACACCACCCCGTCCTCGGCTGGTTTTGGCAGTAAACAATGCATCTCTCGAGCAACGAGTAGTGACCCTGCTGGCCCCTTTGTCGACAACTCGACCGAAGCCTTTATCTGCCCACTGAGCCAAGGTGGAGCAATCGATGCCTCCATCTTTGTCGATACAAACGATGTCCTCTACCTGATCTGGAAGAGCGACGGAAATTGCTGCAACTTACCTACGGTGATTTACTCGCAGCCACTCAGCCCAGATGGGCTCAGCGTGGCCGGGCCAGCCGTTGAGTTGATCACCGCAAGCCAACCATGGGAAGGCAACCTCGTTGAGGGGCCATCCATGGTTCGAAAGGGCGCCACCTATTACCTGTTCTACTCAGCAAATCAGTGGGACACCACTGACTATGCAATCGGGGCGGCCACCTGCACCTCGGTCACTGGTCCATGCACCAAACCTGAGGAGAAGCCATGGATGGATTCGAGCACCTTCTCGAAAGGGCCTGGCGGTCAAGAGTTCTTCGAATCTGCAGGCAAACCCGGAGTCTGGATGGTGCATCACGGTTGGCTGCCGAATCAGGCTGGAACGCCTGGCGGCCAGCGCCGGCTCTACCTTGACAAACTCGGATTTCAACAAGGCGACGCACTCCCCACCCGCACTGGCAAAGCAGCCGCCGCTGAGGCACTCGTTCAGGACGCGTTGATTGTGGGAGTCATCCTCGCAGGCTTAGTCGGCCTGTTCTTCCTTGTGCGGTCGCTGTTACGTCGGCGTAAACAAAAATCAGCTGCCTGAAGCTGGCGAGACAAAGCGAATATCATGCGAACGTAGATAGGTATGCAGCCCGGCATCTTGCACGGGAAGCAAATGCGCAGCAGAACCTGACTCGTTGTAGTGCGCGTGCCAAAGGCCGGGTGGCGTCACGAAGGCTCCACCCGACTCCCAATTCACCCGAGTTGGTTTTTCAATTTCGCCCTCGGCATTCACGGTCGCCCCCACAAGCGTGTAGCACCCTGGCTCGCACTGCACGATCAGGTCGAGCGCCACTGACTGGTGACGGTGTGGCTTCTGAACTGCGCCGACTGGCAACAATCCAAACATGGCCCACAGCACATGGGTAATGGTGAGTGTTTGGGTCTGCGGCGAGGTGCCGAGCAACACGCTCAGCCGATTCCGATCCATGGCTCTCGGATCGCTAGCAATGAGATCAAGTTCGTGACGAATTCGCTCGGCAGGAAACCGGGTCGGCGAAAAGCGAGCCGAACTGGGCGCCACTCCCAAGTAATGCATGAGCGGTTCATCCGTCACCCAATACAGAACCGCCCGCTGCTCAGCAGAATGAACCACCGAGGCAGACATCGGCAGCACAATTACATCCCCCTCAGCCCAGTGAAGTTCCTGACCCTCAAGTTCGCTTTTTCCCAAACCCGAAAGCACATAGAACAGCTGAGAGGTTGCCAGCGCAGTAGTGCTCAAGGACTCCCCCGCTTGAATCAGCAGAAAGGCGGCTTGTAGGGCAGGACTCGTCGCAGGCCATGGCGTGTTGAGCTCAGTCGAGAGGTCAAGCACCTCAACAGTGGTGTCCGCCCCGCTATGCAGAGCAGCCGAGAAGGTTCTGATGGGAACCTTCGATGTGATGCCGGCACCGATGGGGTTCGCTGCACGCGAATACTCAAAGTACTCAGCATCTCCCGTCCAATCGGCCTCGGCTTCACCCACCCGAAGGCCACCTGACGCATCGCTGCCAGAGACATCACTAGCTAAGTTGTTCACGTTTGTGACACCAGGCCTAGGTCGTCAACAAACGGATTCACACGGGTCGAGGCAACAAAAACGTTCCACATAGGCTCTCCCCCCACACGGCCATTTCAGGTACACCGGGAAGCCCAAGGCTGCGAAGCTCCTCGGCCACCGAAGAAGTTCCCAGTTCCATCTGAACCAAGCTAGGAGAAATCACTCCGGCACCGAGTTCAATTGTGAGCGGCAATTCGGTTGGCACTCCGTTGAGATACGAGAACGTGACCGTCTCTGTCGATGTAGGAGCCTCTGCAGCCTGCACGCGAGGCAGAGTCAATTTCATAGTTGGCTCGCCGCCCATCGACAACTCAACGACAACCGAGTCCTCGGTGTACACGAAACTCAGGTCCTCAACAGTCTTTGGCAAGCCAAGCACTTGGTTGCCAGCCTTCATGGTGAACTCTTGATCTACCGGCATCCGGTAGACAAAGGCACCGACTCGCTCGGGCTGACCAGTCGGGTATGCCAGTAAACCGAAATTCACCTCGTTGTAATCGCCCCAAGGATTTTGCACGTAGTCAACGACAGCCAGCAGGAACATCGCAGATCCCGGAGCTACCTCGAACACTTCAAATCCGTCTCCCGGGATGAGGGCCTGAGCCGCTTCGAGAGGAACGGTGTAGGTCAAGGTCGCCTGATGCATCTCGTCAACCACCATCGGAAAGTCGATGGATACCCCATCAATTTCTCCCCAGTGATGAGTAGTGGCAGCATTGGACGAGTTCATTTAGCACTCCAAGTAGTCAACGTTGCCCGAATCGTACCGGGCCAGAGGAGTATCTCATGACCGTGATATTGATCGTTTCTGTTGTGGGCGTTGTTGCAATTGGGATCTTTGCGTTCGTTCGATCAGCCAAAGACAGCACCACCAAGAAGACCGGAAGCAAGTAGCACCAAGCTGCCCTCATCCAGTTCTGCCCGGTGTTGCGCCCGCTGCCCATTACCATCTCTGTCGTGAGTCCCTCCGTTCAACAATCCGCCCAGCAGCAATCGCTGCAGGAAATGAGCCTGGACCCGCTCCTCGTGGTTCCTCGCCCTTCCCCGGGAGGGCTCGACGAGGCAGCGCAACGCCTGAGCGAGTCACTCCTGAAGCTCGCCTCGGTTGTGATTGCGTTCTCCGGAGGAGTCGACTCAGCACTTCTCGCCTATGTAGCCCTCAAGTCTCTAGGACCCGACCGGGTTCTGGCAGTCACAGCCGATTCAGACTCCCTTGCGGACGGGGAACTCGACCATTGTCGCAGCACTGCAGCGGAGTGGGGGCTGCCTTGGCGCAGCGTTCAGACGCGCGAGATTGACAACCCCGAGTACCGAGTCAATGACAAAGACCGCTGCTTCTGGTGCAAGACCGCTCTGATGGATTCACTCATTCCCATTGCCGTGCAGCGGCGGGCCACGGTCATCCTTGGCGTCAACTGCGATGATCTCGGCGACCACCGGCCCGGCCAGCGCGCTGCGCAAGAGCGGGGCGCATCATTCCCTCTGGTTCAAGCCGGCCTCAATAAGCAACTCATTCGCGGACTCTCTCGGCACTACGCGCTGGCTGTATGGGACAAGCCCGCTATGCCATGTCTTGCCTCTCGAATCCCGTATGGCACCGCAGTAAGCGTGGAGTTGCTGCGCAGTGTCGACCGCTCCGAAGCTGCTATCCGGGCACTCGGATTCAGCGATGTTCGCGTGCGCCATTATGGGGAGACAGCACGAATTGAACTTCCTTCCGCCGAGCTACCCCGAGCAGCGCAGCAGGCGGAACAGATGGTTGCAGCGCTCACGCAGTTGGGCTTCAGCTATGTCACTTTGGATCTCGCAGGCCTGCAATCAGGAAATCTGAACCGATCCTTGGGAATTGGGGTATCCGAAGCGAAGGTCAATTCAAATATCCCTTCAGCAAATCCCCGCTCGGCAGCATCGATTCTTCCCCCCGTTCAGGCAGTTGATGTAGGGACAGGCAACGAGCATGACTGACACGCCAGTGTCTGACTCAGCACGAATAGGCCACCTCGGCCACACCAAGCTCGACTTGGATCGGATGCGGCGCCTCGGTATGCCAGAGGCAGTTTTTGCATCGGGCAAGACCGTGGAGCAGTGCATCGAGATCGTCTCTCGATTGCGGTCACAGACAGATGATCCGATCATCGTCACGCGGGCCACCGGCGAACAGAAAGCGGAACTCCTGAAACTGCAGCCCGATTCAGTGTTCTCCAACACGCTCACTTGGCAACATCTGCAGCCCTTGGCGGTCAGCCCCGCAGTGGTGGTCTCCGGTGGAACCTCAGATCAGTTCGTTCTGGACGAGGCAGTCGCAACCCTGCAAGCACTCGGGGTGCCGACCAGATCGGTTCGCGATGTTGGAGTGGCCGGATTACATCGAGTGTTGGACTCGCTCGAAGAGTTCTCGGATGCCTCGGTGGTTCTTGTGGTGGCCGGAATGGAGGGATCGCTCAGCACCGTGCTGGCAGGTCTGATTCCAAACCCGATTATCGCTGTGCCGACTTCAGTGGGGTACGGAAGCAGCCTTGAAGGTGTCACGGCGCTGCTCTCTGCCCTAGCAAGTTGCGCGCCGGGAATGAGCGTGGTTGGAATCGATAACGGGTACGGCGCCGCATGTGCCGCTGTGCGCATGTTGCATATGACTCACCCCTTGTCTGAAGTCCCAGCTGATGCACAGGCCCTGCCGATATCGAGTCCCCGATGAACCGTTCACTGTGGATTAATCCTGCGCTCGGGGTGGCAGGAGACATGCTTCTCGGCTCACTGTTGGACCTTGGCGCTGATGAAACTTTTGTGCGCTCCCAACTTCTTGCCTTGGACCTACCCGGGTGGTCGATGACGGTGACATCCACGCATCGAAGTGGCCTGATTGCGACTTCTGTAACGGTGCAGGTTCCGACCCCGGACCATCACCGTTCTTGGTCTCGTATTGACGAAATGCTGAGCAACTCATCACTTCACCCACAGGTAGTGGAGGGAGCGAGAAAGAGTTTCTGGCTCCTTGGAACCGCCGAAGCCAAGGTGCACGGAATTGCCATTGACCAAGTTCATTTTCATGAAGTTGGAGCGGTGGATGCCATCGTCGACATCGTGGGCTCCTGGGCAGCACTGGTATCACTAGGGGTAAACCAAGTGCAGTCGGCTCCGATTGGTTTGGGGACTTCAACGCAAAAAATGGCACATGGGGTGATTCCGGTGCCCGCACCCGCCACTCTTGAACTCTTGGTCGGTCTCCCCAGCGTTGCAGTGGATTGGGATTCTGAAACTGCCACCCCGACTGGCGTCGCCCTCCTCGCTGCGATGGTTGACACCTGGGGACATCTGCCCGCTGGCATCATCAGGAGAACTGGCCGGGGTGCGGGAACCAAAGACCCTGACTCCCACGCAAATGTTGTCACTGCAGTGCTTATCTCGACTGAGACTGAGACTGAAGGCGAACAACGGGGAGCCTCACGCACGTCAACCATGATCCAGACCAACCTTGACGACGTCACCCCCGAGATTCTGGGTCACGTCATCACGGCTGCACTTGCCCTAGGTGCCGACGACGCGTGGGTCGGCGCAATCACCATGAAGAAGTCCCGCTCGGCACATCAACTCAGCGTGCTGTGCACACCTGAGCTTGCACCTCAAATCGTGGAACTCATCAGCAGCGAGACGGCAACGCTTGGGTTTCGCCAGTGGAACCTCACCAAGCATGAACTCCCGCGCGCCATTCACAACATAGAGATTGAGGGCTACCCGGTGCGCATCAAGGTTGGCCCTTATGGTGCAAAGCCTGAGCACGAGGATCTTGTGGCTGCCTCAGCTGGTCTTGAACGATCCGTTCGCCAGCTCAGCGTTGAAGCACTGCTCGCATGGCAATCCGAGCAGGGTTAGGTTATGCACTGACTGCTACCTTGGCTGCATGAAGACTTGGACCATCATCGGTGAATCGGCAAGCGCTCCTGGCGGGACGGGGTCGAATCCGATGCTGGCCGTGCATGACCTCGAACGAGTGACCGGTTGGGAACAAAAACCTGAGGGGTGGTGCCGGGGAACCGAGTGCATTCCGGCCTCACTCATCGGCCCCGCAGCGAAGGAAAATCAACTCAGCGCCGCCAAGATTGCAGAGGTGCTCGGTGCAGCAGTCGCAATCGATCAGAAGCAACGGATTGCCGTGATCGGAACCCGTGTCGACGCCTCACGAACCCTCAAATCGGGCCGAGCCCCTGATGTGAGCCTTCTTGGAGTAGATGGCGTTCAGCACGGTTTGTTTGACGCTGCTACCGGCAAGACCATGGTGGTTGCCTTCTCGAGCTGGTGCGGTTGCCGCTATGACCTGCCCGGATGGAAAGCACTCAAGGATGAGCTCGCTCACGCCTCGTTCAACGTAGTGGCCGTAGCCATTGACGAGTCAGTGAAAGACGTGCTCCCCTGGACTGAAAACATTGACTACCCCGTGTTTGTTGATACTGATCGCACTTTTGCCGACACCTACGGGCTCACGAATGTGCCAACCGTGTTTTGGCTCGACGAGGAGCGCAACATTGTGCGGCAGCCATCGGCGGAATTCTCTGATGACCAGTTCACTGAGATACATGGTGTTGCCTCTGCGCCGCATTTAGACGCGGTGCGCAACTGGGTCCTCAACGATGAACTCCCTGCCCCGAAGGACCAGCCGACTGAGCAGATCGGCGAGCTCAGCGTCGATCAGCGACAGGCGCGCACCGAGTTCCGCCTTGCCCTTGAGTTGCAACGGCACGGTTTTGAGGAAGCAGCGCGGGCGCGAGTGGCACTGGCTGATCGACTCGCACCCGACGACTTTACGATTTGGCGCGCAGGCATGAAGCTCCTCGGCGAGGACCCATTCGGAGCGGAATTCTTTGACCGCTACACCGACTGGCAGCAGCGGCACGGCGGCCCGTTGCAGGTAGTCGCATCCCCGTTGTGACCCAGCAAGAACTGCCGGGCATTTCTATCCCTCAAGGCCAAATTCTCGCCCGAGAGCCGTTTGAGGTCTCTGAACTTGGCGATTGGGGGCAGCTTCTCGCAAGCGAGTTTGATGCACCCTATTGGGCCAGTTTGCGGCAGTTCCTGAAAGAGGAACGAGCGGAGCACCAAGTCTTTCCGCCACCCGATCAGGTGTTCGCAGCATTTCAAAAAACGCCACCGGATCGGGTCAAGGTTGTGCTGCTCGGACAAGACCCGTACCACGGCTTCGGCCAAGCCCACGGCTTGTGTTTCTCGGTGCCTCCCGGGGTGCCAGTACCGCCCTCGTTACGCAATATTTTCACCGAGCTTCAGTCAGACTTGCGAACTGCTGCACCCGCTCAGGGGACCTTGGAGCAATGGGCAAGCGCTGGCGTGCTGCTGCTCAACACCACCCTGACTGTGCGTGCCGGCGAGGCAGGTTCGCATCAAGGCCGGGGTTGGGAATTGTTTACCGATCAGGTCATCCGAACGGTCAACAACTTTTCCGATCCGGTGGTTTTCATTCTGTGGGGTGCAGCAGCGCGCAAGAAGCGAGCGATGATCGACTCAGAGCGCCACTTCATCATTGAATCTGCTCATCCATCGCCCCTCTCGGCCTATCGAGGATTCTTTGAATCTGCACCGTTCTCTCGAGCTAACGCTGCGCTCAGCGCTGCAGGCAGACTCCCTGTCGACTGGACTCTGAGTACCGCCTCACCCCAGGTCTGAGCTCACCGTCAATTCCAGCCATTTTCTGCGAGCGACCCCGAGCGGGAGAATCGGGTTACTCAGGAGCGATGCAGCACCAACCGCGAGAGACCAGCTCATTGGCCATCACCTCGGACTCGATGCGCGTCGCAACTTCCTCTTCTCGAGCACGCCGCTTCTTGATCGCACGAGCCTGCGCCGCAGCACTCTGCGGAACCTCAGCTCCCTTTGTCTTGCTGCTGTTACCTGCCGCTGCCGTGGCCGATCTACCCGCAGTCTTGGCAGCTACGCTGGCGGAACTGCGCTTCGCGGAGCTGGCAACATCGGCCTTGTTGGGGGGATCGGCTGACACGATGGCTTCTGCCTCGAGTCGATCGATCAGCTCGGCTGCTTCTTCGCTTGAGAACTT